>ENA-ORBV01008535-ORBV01008535.1-microbial-mat-metagenome-genome-assembly--contig:-NODE-8535-length-17179-cov-6.379371_pt1 | contig 17179 bp, 14 predicted proteins | sample MGYA00237777_ERZ505514 | MGnify/ENA primary metagenome ERZ505514 (study PRJEB26160, sample SAMN06269048) | microbial mat metagenome | isolation source: Oligotrophic lake microbial mat | place...
AGGACCATAAAATCAATGTAAATCAGTAACTTAGGATTCCAATAACGCTTCAAGAAAGCCGCCAGAATCCGGCAATCCCGTCAGGAACTGAACAGGAAGTTCATCACGTCGCCATCCTTGACGACATATTCCTTGCCTTCGGCGCGCATCTTGCCGGCATCCTTGGCGCCTTGTTCGCCTTTGAAGCTGATGTAGTCGTCGAAGGCGATGGTCTGGGCGCGGATGTAGCCCTTTTCGAAATCGGTGTGGATCGCCCCGGCCGCCTGCGGGCCGGTGTCGCCGACATGGATGGTCCAGGCGCGCACTTCCTTGACGCCGGCGGTGAAGTAAGTCTGCAGGCCCAGCAGCCGGAACGCGGCGCGAATCAGCCGGTTCAAACCCGGTTCGCTCTGGCCGAGTTCTTCCAGGAACATCTGGCGGTCTTCGTCGCTCATCTCGGCCATCTCGGCCTCGAGCTTGGCGCAGATCGCGATAACCGGGGCCTTTTGCTTCGCCGCATATTCCTGCAGCCGCTCAAGCAGCGGGTTGTTCTCGAAACCGTCTTCCGCCACGTTGGCCACGAACATCGCCGGCTTGGCGGTGATCAGGCAGAAAGGCGCCAGCACCACCAGTTCCTCCTTGCTGAAGTCGATGGCACGTACCGGCTTGGCTTCATTGAGCACCGCCTGGCATTTCTCGAGCACGGCCACGATACGTGCGGCTTCCTTGTCGTTGCCTGACTTGGCGGCCTTGGTGTAACGCACCAGGCTTTTATCGACGGTGGACAGGTCGGCCAGGCACAGTTCGGTCTGGATCACCTCGACGTCGGAGATAGGGTCGATCTTGCCGGCTACGTGGATCACGTTGTCGTCTTCGAAGCAGCGCACCACGTTGACGGTGGCATCGGTCTCGCGGATATGGGCCAGGAACTTGTTGCCCAGACCCTCGCCGGTGCTGGCACCGGCCACCAGGCCGGCGATATCGACGAATTCGACGATTGCTGGCACGATCTTTTCCGGCTTGACGATCTCGGCCAGCTGCGACAGGCGCGCGTCAGGCAACGCGACCACGCCGACATTGGGCTCGATGGTGCAGAAAGGGTAGTTCTCGGCCGCGATGCCGGCCTTGGTCAAGGCGTTGAAAAGGGTGGATTTGCCCACGTTGGGCAGGCCCACAATGCCACACTTCAGACTCATGCGATACCTCGGGAAAACGAGGCGTCCAGTGTAAGCCATGCCCCTGTGGCGCACCGGGGCGAAGGCGATCGGGCGCTCAGTCGAAGCGCAGATGGCCCCCGAATGGCTGGCCGACCCGCAGCACCCGGTCCATGCCGTCGATGGTGATCGCATTCATGCCAAAGGTCACGCCGCCCACGCGTGGGTCGACCCGGTAGGTCTGCAGCATGTCGCCGACAACCGGGCTGCTCGACGCGGTCTGCGGGTCGATGTTCGGTATCGGGCACCTCGAACAGGGCTTGACCGGGCGCAGTGACACCGGGCCGTCGCGCGTGGTGATGTGGATGGTGTCCATCCGGTCTTCGTCGTGTTCGTCGATGCCGGCGAGCACGATATTCGGGCGGAAACGCGCCATCGTGACCGGCTCCAGGCCCTTGGCCTGCAAGCGCCGGTTGAGCCCGTCCAGCGAGGCGGTGCTGGTCACCAACATCGGAAAGCCGTCGCTGAACTGGTGCTGGGCTTCGATGTCGCCGGTCCATTTCCGGCTGGCCAGGCGCCTTTGCTCGGGATCGAAACGCACCAGCCGGAACGGCCGCGGCGGCGCGCCGGCGGGGCGTTGCGGTGCCAGGAAGTCGCTGAACCACTGGGCCGCGACATCGCCCATGTCATAACAGGTCACGACGTCGTCCCAGACCTGGGCCTGGGTCACGGCTTCGACCGCGTCGATGCCCAGGTGCAGCGCCAGCATGCCGGGTGCGCGCAGCACGATGTCGTCGCCCCGCACTTGCGGCCGGATCAGCGCCATGCGGGGCTGCTCACGCTGGGTCACGAACATGCCGCCGTCCTCCACGACCATCCAGCTGCGGTCCAGGTCGAGCCCGGTCTCGGTCAGGATGGCCTCGGTCAGGTCCACGCCGGCACAGGACTTCACCGGGTAGATGAACAGGCGGTCGATCGTGCCTTGTACGTCGAAGGGGGCTGCGTCGGAAGGTGTCACGGCAAAGGCGGGATGTGGTGATGGGGCTCGGGTCGGGGCACCATTGTGCACCGGCCGGTCCGGTCGCTGCCGCCGCGCTCGTCCGGTCGGCTTCGCTGGTCTTTGCCAGGTCCGTAAAATGGCAATGATGGCTCGAACACTGGATATCTGTATACGTGGCGGCGGCATTGTGGGCCATGTGCTGGCGCTGTTGCTGGCGCGTGACCGTCTGCGCGTGGGTTTGGTGGTCGGTCCCGCCGCCGGAGATGCCGACGTGCGCGCCTATGCGTTGAACCAGCGTTCGCGTGGTTTGCTCGAGCAGTTGCGAAGCTGGCCGCAGGCGCCGGACGTGACCGCGGTGACCCGGATGCAAGTGCAGGAAACCGGAGCCGCCGCCGTGCACTTCGATGCCGAGTCGCTGGCGGTTTCTGCGCTGGCCTGGATCGTCGACGTGCCGGTGCTCGAGGCACAACTGGCGCAGGCGGTGCGGTTTCAGCCCCAGATCGAGCTGCTTGACACGCCCCGCGACGCCCGCCTGACCGTGGTCTGCGAAGGTCGCGCCAGCGCCTCGCGCGCGCAGTTCGGCGTCGAGCAGGATGTGGCCCCATATCCACAATGGGCGATCGCCACCCGGCTGGCGTGCTCGCTGCCGCACCGGCAGGTGGCTTGCCAGTGGTTCACCCCGACCGACATCCTCGGCGTGTTGCCGATGCAGGGAGAAGGGGGGAACTTGGTGGCTGCGGTGTGGTCTATCCCGGCTGAGTTGAAGAACGAATTACTGAAGGCGCCGCCCGAGATGTTCGCAGAAAAGCTGCAAGCTGCCTGTGGCAGCCGCTACGGCCGTATGCAACTGGCCGGCGGCCGCGCGGCCTGGCCGCTGCAACGGGTGATGGCCCAGCACTGGAGCGGGCAATACGACGGCCGGGCCTGGGTGCTGGCGGGTGATGCCGCGCATGCGGTGCACCCGCTGGCGGGCCAGGGCCTGAACCTGGGTTTGGCCGATGCCCAGGAACTGGCGGCGGTCATCCATGGCCGAGACTATTGGCGCAGCGTTGATGACGCGCGGTTGTTGCGCCGCTACGAACGTGCGCGCAAGGCCGATGTGGCGGTGATGGCGGCTGCCACCGACGGTCTGCAGCAACTGTTCGGGCGTGCCGGCGCCCCGTGGCAAAGCCTGCGACACTGGGGCATGCGCGGCTTTGACCGCTCGGGGCTGCTCAAGCGCTGGGTGGCGCGCCAGGCGATGGGGCAGGCAGACGGCATATCGAATACCCACCGGCCGGCTTCCGGCCCTCTTTCACTGACGGGACCCGCATGAACTTTCTCAAAACCGTGATGGCCTCGGTCATGCTGGCGGTGGCCTTGCCGGCGCTGGCCCAGGAGGCGTTGATCCGCAAGAATCTGGGCGAGCGCATACCGCAGCTACAGAAGATCGATGAGGTCAGCAAGAGCCCGATGCCTGGTCTGTTTGAGATCCGGGTCAACGGCACCGAAATTCTCTACACCGATGCCGAGGGCAACTTCCTGATCCAGGGCAGCCTGATCGATTCCCGCACCCGCCGCAACCTGACCGAGGAGCGGGTCGAGAAGTTGTCGGCGGTGGCATTCGACGATTTGCCGGTCAAGGATGCGTTCACCATCGTGCGCGGCAATGGCAAGCGCAAGCTGGCGGTGTTCGAAGACCCGAACTGCGGCTATTGCAAACGATTCGAGCGCGACCTGCAAAAGGTCGATAACGTCACGATCCACATGTTCCTGTATCCCATCCTGGGGGCGGACTCGGTCGACAAGTCCCGGCGCATCTGGTGCGCCAAGGATCCCGGCAAGGCCTGGGTGGATTACATGGTACGGGATCAGTCGCTCGGTTCGACGGTAACGGCGGCATGCGACGTCTCCGCGATCACGCGCAACGTCGAACTGGGCCGCAAATACAAGATCAATGGCACACCGACACTGATCTTTGCCGATGGCCAGCGGGTGCCCGGTGCGATCAACGCGGCGCAGGTCGAGAAATTCCTGGGCGATGGCAAGTGACGGTCGGGGCCTGGGAGCCGCCGTCCGGGCGGTCGGCATGATTGGCGCATGACGAAGCTGCGTGCCGACGGTGAAGGGGTGATTTGCCGGGTCGAAATAGCCGACTTGCATGCGCATCTGTTCCGGGTCACGATCGTGCTGGAACGTCCGCACGCGGCGCAGCGGGTGTCGTTGCCGGTGTGGATTCCCGGCAGCTACCTGGTGCGCGAGTTCGCGAAGAACCTGCAAAACCTGACCGCCCGCCAACGGCGGCGCGCCCTCTTGGTGCGGCAGATCGACAAGAGCAACTGGGAGGTGGATTGCGATCCGCAACAGCCGCTGGAGTTGCAGTACGAAATACATGCCCACGATGACTCGGTGCGCACCGCCTGGCTCGACGCCGCACGCGGATTCTTCAACGGCACCAGCTTGTTCCTGCAGGCGCATGGGCTGGCCGACAAGCCGCACCGGGTGGATCTGGTCGGCGGAGCGCAAGGCGCCGTCTGGCAGGTGGCAACCAGTCTGGCGCCAGTCAAGGTCGACCGCCGTGGCTGGGGGCAGTATCTGGCGCAGAGCTACGATGAACTGGTCGATAGCCCAGTGGAGCTGGGCGCGTTCTGGAGTGGCCGGTTCGTTGCCGGTGGCGTGCGGCACCGGCTGGTGGTCGCTGGCGCCGCATCGGGTTTCGACGGAAAGCGCCTGCTCGAGGACACCCGGCGCATCTGCGCGGCGGCAATCGCGTTGTGGCATGGCAAGGCCCGGGGGCTGGCCGGCCGGCCGCCGCACCAGGACTACGTCTTCCTGCTCAATGCGGTGGACGACGCCTATGGCGGCCTGGAGCATCGCAACAGCACCGCGCTGATTGCCGCGCGCAAGGATCTGCCAAGAGTGGCGGCCAAGGGTTCCCCGGCCCGGCAGCCCGAGGGCTACACCACGCTGCTTGGTTTGATCAGCCACGAGTATTTCCATGCCTGGAGCGTCAAGCGGCTGCGCCCGGCGGAGTTCACGCGGTTGGACTACAGCCAGGAAAATTACACCCGGCTGTTGTGGTTCTTCGAGGGTTTCACCAGTTATTACGACGATCTGCTGCTGCGCCGCGCGCGCCTGACCGACGACGCCGGTTACCTGCGCTCGTTGACCAAGACCATCAACCAGGTGCTGCAGACGCCGGGGCGGCAGGTGCAGAGCGTGGCGCAGGCCAGCTTCGACGCGTGGGTCAAGTATTACCGGCAGGACGCCAACACGCCCAACACCACCGTCAGTTATTACACCAAGGGCGCCTGCGTGGCCCTGTGCCTGGACCTGAGCCTGCGTGCGCAGGGCAGCACCACGCTGGACGACCTGATGCGCGGCCTGTGGCGGCGCTGCCAGGGCGGCCCGATGACCGAGCAGGATCTGCTTGACGAGTTGCAGGCCCTGACCGGCCGCTCATGGCAGCGCGACATCGCAGCCTGGGTGCACGGCAAGAAAGACCTGCCGCTGCGCGAGTTGCTCGAACACCAGGGCGTCGCGGTGCTCGAGGAGCCAGCCCAAGCGGCGCAGGCCCTGGGGCTGCGGGTGGCCGAACAAGCCGGCGTGCAGGTCCGTGTCGTGTTGCGGGGTGGCGCGGCCGAACGGGCTGGCTTCGCCGCGGGCGATGAATGGTTGGCGGTCGAGGTCGGGCGGGGCCGGGCGGCACAATGCTGGCGGTTGCAGCGCCTGGACGATCTCGCGCTGTATGCCGCAGGCGCGCGCAGCGTCGTGGCGCTGATCGCCCGAGACCGGCGCGTATGGCGGCTGGACCTGCGCCTGCCGCAGGGCCAGACCACCTGGCGGCTCGCGGTGCGCGACGCCAAGCAGGTCGGGCTCTGGCTGGACGAGGCGGCCTGAAAGCGGCTTTTTTTTGCCAGCGCCGGACAGCGGTGTGGCGGCGTGCCAGGCTGGCGCGTCAGCCGGCGGGCAGCACCGAGCCCGCGATCTGCGCGCTCTTGCCGCGGAACATGGCCACCACTTCGCCGCTCTGATTGGTGACCCGCATGTCGTAGATGCCGTGGCGCCCTTGCAGAGTCTGTTCCTGGCCGACGCAAGTCAGGAGGTCACCCAGACGCGCCGGGCGCAGGAACTCGATGCTGCAGCCTGCGGCCACCGCAGTCTTGTTGTGGCTGTTGCAGGCGAAGGCGAAGGTGGAGTCGGCCAGCGTGAAGATGAAGCCGCCGTGGCAGATCTGGTGACCGTTGAGCAGTTCGGCGCGCACGGCCAGGCGCATGGTCGCCCGGCCGGGTGCGCATGCGATCAGCTCCATCTGCATGAACTCGCGCGATGCGGTGTCGGCGGCGAACATCGCAGCCCCGACCTGGCGCGCCAGCGTTTGCGGGTCGATGTTTGTGGGTGGTTGCGCGGCTGCGCCTGCGGGACTGGAAGCGCCCGTGGCGTCGGGACTGGTGCCTTGCATGGTTTATTGCCCGGTGAACACCGGCGGGCGTTTTTCCAGGAACGCGGTGACACCTTCGATGTAGTCGTGTGTGGCACCCATCGCAGACTGGGTATCGCGTTCCACCTGGAGTTGCTGGTCCAGCGAGCGTGTCTGCGCACCCTGCAGCAGTGCGCGGGTGGCCACCAGCGCCTTGGTCGGCATGGCGGCCAGGCGTTGCGCCAGCGCGGTGGCGGCCGCCAGCGGATCGTCGGCCAGCTCCCAGATCAGGCCCCAGTCGCGTGCCTGGCTGGCCGGCAGTTTGTCGCCGGTCAGGGCCAGGCCCATCGCCCGGGCCAGGCCCAGGCGCTGCGGCAGCAGCCAGCTTCCACCGGCATCGGGTACCAGGCCGATCTTGCTGAACGCCTGGATGAAGCTGGCGCCTGGCGCAGCGATGGCGATATCGCAGGTCATGGCCAGCGAGGCGCCTGCGCCGGCGGCCACGCCGTTGACGGCCGCGATGGAGGGCATGCGCAGCGCCTGCAGCCGTCGCACCGTCGGGTTGAATTGCAGTTCGATGATCGGTCCCGGGTTGGCGCGCTTGACGAGGTCCGGGCCGGGGGTGAAGTCGAATTCGGACAGGTCGGCGCCGGCGCAGAATCCGCGGCCGGCACCGGTGATCACCAGGGCCCGGATCGTGCTGTTGGCCTGCGCCTTGTCCAGCGCCGCCCACAGGTCGTGGTGCATCTGGCGGTTGAAACTGTTCAGCGCCTGGGGACGATTGAGCGTGGCGATGGCCACGGCGCCGTGTTCCTCGTATAGAACGGTTGCGGGCTCGGTCATGGTCGTGCTTCCTTCGAAAACGGCCAATTTACCATCGAACCATGGGGGTCCGGCCGCGTTATCCCTTACGATGACCGGCTGCATGAACCCGTGGAGACACAAAGATGAGTCAAGAATTGATCCAGGTCCGTACCGAGGGCGGCAAGGTCGGCGTGGTGACGCTGAACCGCCCCAAGCAACTCAATGCCCTGAACAACCAGCTGATGGACGAACTGGGCGTCGCGCTCAAGGCCTTCGACGCTGACCCGGCCATTGGCTGCATGGTGATCACCGGCAACGAAAAAGCCTTCGCCGCCGGCGCCGACATCGGCGCCATGGCGAGCTACAGTTTTGCCGACGTCTACAAGGGCGACTACATCACCCGCAACTGGGAGCAGATCCGCCAGGTGCGCAAGCCAGTCATCGCGGCGGTCAGCGGGTTTGCGCTGGGCGGCGGTTGCGAGCTGGCGATGATGTGTGACTTCATCATCGCTGCCGACAACGCGCGTTTCGGCCAGCCCGAGATCAAGCTGGGCATCATCCCGGGCGCCGGTGGCACCCAGCGCCTGCCGCGCGCGGTGGGTAAGGCCAAGGCGATGGACCTGGCGCTTACCGGCCGCATGATGGACGCGACCGAGGCCGAGCGGGCCGGCCTGGTCAGCCGGGTCGTTGCGCTGGACAAGCTGATGGACGAGACACTGGCAGCGGCCTTGCTGATCTGCGAGTTCTCGCAGGTGGCGGTGATGGCGGCCAAGGAGTCGGTGAACCGCGCCTTCGAAGGCTCGCTGGCCGACGGCATCATGTTCGAGCGCCGCATGTTCCACGCCTTGTTCGCCACCGAGGACCAGAAGGAGGGCATGGACGCCTTCGTCAACAAACGCAAGGCGGTGTTCCGGAACCAGTAGGCCTCGCGCATGGCTCTGGCTCACCGCCGAGTAGCCACGAGTAAGGCGGTTCCAAGCGTGGTTATAATTTTCGGTTGCTGTTCACCGGTTTCGGCGTGCAGCGGCCTCAATTGGCGCTTTAGCTCAGTCGGTTAGAGCGATGGAATCATAATCCACAGGTCCGCGGTTCGAATCCGTGAAGCGCCACCAGATTCCCCAGCGTAGTTATGAGAAAGCCTGCTATTTAAACGGTAGCAGGCTTTTTTGGTTTTGGACAATGGGAACGCTGGTGGGACACTGCGGTTGAAAAATGGCGACGGCGGGAACGTTTTACTGGCTGGTTGTTTCTGGCGGCGAACTAGCGGACTTTCAGGTTTCGCGTCGGCTGTAGGCAAAAGCGACCCGGCCAAAGGCAAGATGTCCGAGCGCGTTTGGCTTGGGAAACGCGCCGGCATGACGTTGCTACAACTGCTGCCGTGGGACGCCATCCGGACTGGATAGAGCACGAACAGCTGCATCCGAAGTTCGCCCATTGGCGCGTGCATGCCGCGGTGAACTGCGCTATCGGTTGCCCTTCTCTGCGCCTCCAACCTTCACGGAGAGAACACTCGACACCCGGCTCGACGACGGCATGTCCCGCTTCATGGGCGACATCAAGCGCAACCGTTGTGCCGACGTCCGGCCGAGTTCAGCGAGACTTTCAAGTGGCTCCGGGAGGATTTCGAGCAGGGCCACAACGGGGCGCGCCGCCGGTTGGGTCGCCGGCGATCCAGTTCCTGAGCACAACTCAAGGCCTTGGACGATTCCTGCTGAAGTTGGCATACAGTCGATCGGCCAATGAACAAGCATCAGCCCCTGTCACATCAATTTCAAGGAGACACCATGCGCAACACCCGTTTGATCCTCGCTCTGTCAGCCGCCACCGTATTGCTGGCGGCCTGCGCCACAACCCCCTCCAGCGGGCCGATGGGCTTCTTCGTCACGAGCGCCGGCCCCGGTGATGGCGCCAACCTCGGTGGCCTGGCCGGAGCCGACGCGTATTGCCAGAAGCTGGCGACCTCGGCAGGTGCCGGCATGCGAACCTGGCGCGCATACCTCAGTACTGGCTGGACCAGCAATACACCCGTCGTCAACGCGCGCGATCGCATTGGCAAAGGCCCCTGGCTCAATGCCAAGGGTGTGTTGATCGCGCGCGACGTGGAGCATCTGCATGGCGCCAACAACCTGACCAAGGCCACCGCCCTGGACGAAAAGGGCGCATTGGTCAATGGCCGCGGCGACACGCCGAACAAGCACGATATTCTGACCGGCTCGAGCAGCGATGGCAGGGCGTTTTCGTCAGCTCCGGGCATGCCTGAGATGACCTGCGGCGAATGGACAAAGAATGGCGACGGTTCGGCGATGACCGGCCACCATGACCGCACTGGGCTGGCCGCCGACGCTTGGTCGGTGTCCTGGAACTCGTCGCACAACTCGGTCGGTTGCGGCCAGCAGGCGCTCACGCGCACCGGCGGCGCCGGACTTTTTTACTGCTTCGCGGCCGACTGACGTCGGCGATGGGCACAGCGAGGTGCCGCGCTTGGTGGCCCCAGGCGGTGTGGCAAAGCGGTCAGGTAGCGACCCCCGCGCCGTGCCATGGCATCCACCCGATCGCCAACGCGCATCAGCTTCGCAATGCGTGACTGGTGAAACCGCGCTCGTGCGGTTGGCACCAGCGTCCCATGATCAACCTCGCCGCGCATGGTCATCCGGTGCGGAGCGGCCGGGGGCGGCGGAGCTGCTGCACTGGTCGTGCAGGTGCCTGCGAAGACGATCTGTACGCAACCATGGACTGGACAAACTCGCTCTTCGCGCAGGGGAGCTTCAGCCTAGAATGACGCGATGCGGGTAGTACGGAAGCTTGCTGCAGAGTTCGGCGTCGAGGTCGATGGCATCGATGTGGCCGGCGGACTCGGCGCCGACTCGATCCACGCGTTGCGCGCGCTGCTGTACCGGTATTGCCTGTTGCTGCTTCGGGCGCCTGTGTTTGAACCGCGTCACCAGGCAGACCTGGCAGGTGCACTGGGCAAACCAAAGGACGAGACCCGCAAGCAGTTTGCCTTTCCCGACCAGCCGATGGTCGCGCGACTGGGCAATACCGTGGACGCAGCAGGCCAGCCCAATGCGTTCTTCAATCGTCAAGGCGAGGAGTGGCACAGCGACGGCGCAGGTTCGGGCGACGTGAATGGGATCACGATGCTCTATGCGGTCAAAGTACCGCGCAATGGTGGCGACACGATGTTTGCCAGTCTGCATTCGGCTTGGGCGTCGCTTGATCCAGCCACGCAAGATGCGATCAAGGGCCATCGAGTGAGGCACAGTTTCAACTGGCACAACGACAAGGTGCTGCGCCTCAGCCCTGGGGCGTTCAAACCGCTGAGCGAGGCACAACGCGCTGCCATCCCCGATCGCTGGTACGACCTGGTGCAGACCCATCCGGTGACTGGGCGTACGCTGTACTATGTCAGCCCCAACCTGGTGCGTGAGATCCCCGGGCTGGACGAGCCCGAGCGGGACGCGTTGGTGCGGCAACTGATGGATCACGCGACGCGGCCGCAGCGAATTTATCGGCACCGCTGGTTACCCGGTGACCTTTTGGTGTGGGACAACCACGCGCTGATGCATAGTCCGACTGATGTCGGTGTGTACCTGCAAGACCAGCGACTCATGCATCGCAGCTTTACCGTGCCGGACCTGGCATCGCCGCTTCAGTAGGCACAGCTGAAATTCTCTCGCCAACCCAAAGCCCAGGTCAACACCTGTTCCAGCGGCGCCGCCAACCGGGCCACATCGCCCGGACGCGACTGGTTCACCGTTCACGCGCCGCGTATCATCGGCAGGTACCTGGACGGTTCCCGTGCCGTCGGCGGCCCGGGTTGCCGCCGGGCTCGATGGGAGCGAAACACGTGAACAAGAAATGAGTCGACGATCCGCCTTCTCGTGGTTGCTGCATCTGTTCCCTTTCCTGCAGTGGCGGCACATGGTGGATCGTGTGACGTTGCGCGCCGATGCCATAGCCGGCCTGACCGGTGGCCTGGTGCTGGTGCCGCAGGGCGTGGCGTTCGCCACCATCGCCGGCATGCCGCCGGAATACGGCTTGTACGCAGCCATGTTGCCGGCGGTCGTGGCGGCCTTGTGGGGCTCGTCCTGGCACCTGGTGTCCGGCCCGACCACCGCGATCTCGATCGTCGTATTTGCCACCATCAGTCCGCTGGCCGAGCCCGGCTCAGCGGAGTTCGTCGGCCTGGTGTTGACCTTGACCTTCCTGGTCGGCGTGTTTCAGTTGGCGCTGGGCGCCTTGCAGCTGGGAACACTGGTCAATTTCGTCTCGCATACCGTGGTGGTGGGCTTCACCGCTGGCGCGGCGGTGCTGATCGCGGCCAGCCAGGTCAAGAATTTTTTCGGTATCGAGATCGAGCGTGGCTCCTCGGTCTGGCGGGTGCTCCAGGGGCTGGCGCGCCAGGCGGGTGACATCAACCCCTACGTCACGCTGGTGGCGCTGGTCACGGTCGTGGCCAGTATCGGCATTCGCAAGTGGCGGCCCCGAGTGCCGCACATGATCGCGGCGCTGGTGGTGGGCGGACTGCTGGCGGCGTTGCTGAACCTGATCTTCGGCGCCGAGCGCACCGGCATCAAGAGCATTGGCGCGTTGCGCGTCGGTTTGCCGCCGCTGTCGAGTCCGGACTTCTCCCAGGGCACGATCGAGAAGCTGGTGCCGATCGCGATCGCGGTGGCGCTGCTGGCCTTGACCGAGGCGGTGTCGATCGCGCGGGCCGTCGCGCTCAAGAGCGGGCAACGCATCCACGGCAACCAGGAGTTCATCGGCCAGGGCCTGTCGAACGTGGCCGGAGCGTTTTTCTCCGGTTATGCGTCCAGCGGCTCGTTCAACCGCAGCGGCCTCAATTACGAGGCGGGCGCGCGCACGCCGCTGGCGGCCGTGTTCTCCGCGGTCTTCCTGCTGCTGATCGTGTTGTTCCTGGCGCCGTTGGCCGCCTACCTGCCGATACCGGCGATGGCGGGCGTGTTGTTCGTCGTGGCCTGGGGCTTGATCAACTTTCACCACATGGCCGAGATCGTGCGCGTGAGTCGCGAGGAAACCGGCGTGCTGGTGGCGACCCTGATCGCGACCTTGACGCTGCAGTTGGAGTTCGCGATCTACATCGGCGTGTTGTTGTCGCTGCTGTTGTTCCTCAACCGCACGGCCAAGCCCGGCATCGAGGATTGCAAGCCGCTCAAGGGTCAGTGGCCGCCGGGTTTTGGCAATGACACCGGGTTGCCGGACTGTCCACAGCTCAAGATCGTGCGCATCAACGGGCCGATCTTCTTCGGTGCCGCCAATTACGTTGCCGCGGAGTTGCAGCGTATCGACGAGCGCAATCCGATGCAGCGTCACCTGCTGGTGGTTGGCTCTGGCATCAATTTCGTCGATCTCGAAGGTGCACAAGTGCTGGCCCAGGAGGCACGCCGGCGCCGAGCCCTGGGAGGCGCGTTGTATATCTTTTATATGAAGGACGAGCCGATGCAGATGCTGCGCCGCTGTGGGGCCTTCGACATCATCGGAGCCGAGAATTTTTTCCGCCTGGGTGAAGACGTGATCGGCAAGTTGTTCCCCCGGCTTGACGCGAGTATCTGCAGTTCGTGCAAGGTGCGTATCTTCAAGCCCTGCAAGGTCGATACGACCGTCGATTCCGAGCAGCAGAGCGATCCGGTGCCGCAGCCGATCACCATCGCGGCGCGCCCGGGCTTGGCCAACGCCACCGTGTTGAAGGATTAAAATCCTGGGTTTGCGGCGCGCCGGTTCTGCGGCCTTCCGTCTTGCAGCCCCTGGATGTAAACCATGAAACGCTGTTTTTTACTCTTGCGCAAACTGGCCGTGACCATGCCGTTGCCTCTCGCCGCCGGCATGCTGGTCGCCGTTGCCAGCGCCAGCGCCCAGATGGGCGTGCGCCAGTTCCCTCCCACGGTGCAACGCGGCATCATGACCGTGACGGCGCCGCCCCAGATCACGATCAATGGCACCGCCATGCGCCTGTCGCCCGGCGTGCGGATCCGCGGCCCGAACAACCAGCTGGTGATGTCCGGGGCATTGGTCGGGCAGGGGTATGCGGTCAATTATCTGGTCGAACCGCAAGGCCTGGTGCGCGAGGTCTGGATCCTGAGCCAGGCCGAGGTGGACGCCTTGCCCCGGGGCTGGGATACGGTAACCAACTTCCTTTTCGGGTCTGCCGCCGACAAGCCCAAGGTCGATGACGGCAAGACGCCATTCAACCAGTTGCCCAAGTTTCCGAAGCAATAAGTCAGTGGTTCTGGCGGCTGCCCTGAGCAGGCCGGCCACCGCGGCGCCCATGCACGGCGCAAATCGACCGCCGGTGCGCGTGTACCGGCACTCTGCGACAACCCTCCCGACAGGTCATCCGCCATGAGCAAGAAAGTCTTCATCAAAACCTTTGGCTGCCAGATGAACGAGTACGACTCGGCCAAGATGATCGATGTCATGCATGCTGCCGAGGGTTACGAGGCCACCGGCAATGTCGATGAGGCAGATCTGATCCTGTTCAACACCTGCTCGGTGCGGGAGAAGGCGCAGGAGAAGGTGTTCTCGGACCTGGGCCGGGTCAGGCACCTGAAGAAGAAGGGGGTGCAGATCGGCGTCGGCGGCTGCGTGGCGAGCCAGGAAGGCGAGGCCATCATCGCGCGGGCGCCGTTTGTCGACGTCGTTTTCGGGCCGCAGACGCTGCACCGGCTGCCCGATCTGCTGCGCGCGCGCCGGGAGCAGGGCCGGCCGCAGGTGGACATCCGGTTCCCGGAGATCGAGAAATTCGACCATCTGCCGCCTGCGCGCGTCGATGGGGCCACCGCTTTCGTCAGCATCATGGAAGGGTGCTCCAAGTACTGCAGTTATTGCGTCGTGCCGTATACCCGTGGCGAAGAGGTGTCGCGGCCCTTCGAGGACGTACTGGTCGAGGTTGCGGGGCTGGCCGACCAGGGCGTGCGCGAGATCACGCTGCTGGGCCAGAACGTGAATGCGTTCCGGGCCAGGATGGGGAACGCGGGCGAGCTGGCCGACCTCGCGACCCTGATCGAATACGTGGCCGATATTCCCGGCATCGAGCGCATCCGCTTCACGACCAGCCATCCGAACGAGTTCACCGCGTCGCTGATCGATGTCTATGCCCGCGTGCCGCAACTGGTCAGCCATCTGCACCTGCCGGTGCAACATGGCTCCGACCGTATCCTGATGGCGATGAAGCGGGGCTATACCGCCATGGAATACAAGTCGACCGTGCGCAAGCTGCGCGCGGTGCGTCCGCAGCTGTGTTTGTCCAGCGACTTCATTGTCGGGTTCCCGGGCGAGACCGATGCCGACTTTGCCAAGCTGATGCAGCTGGTCGAGGATGTCGGCTACGACAGCTCGTTCAGCTTCATCTTCAGCCCGCGGCCCGGTACGCCGGCCGCTGCACTGCACGACGATACGCCCCACGCGGTCAAGCTGGCGCGGCTGCAGCAGCTACAGGCGGCGCTCGACGACAACGTCAAGCGCATCAGCGCCAGCCGCCTGCATACAGTGCAGCGGGTGCTGGTCGAAGGCACCGCGCGCAAGAACGAGCAGCAGCTGTTCGGCCGCACCGATTGCAATCGTGCCGTCGTGTTCGAGGGGCCCAAGCGACTGATCGGGCAGATGGTGGATGTGTGGATCACCGAGGCACCCCAGCGCTCGTTGCGGGGGGAGGTGGTGATGGTGGAGGTGGGGGGGTAGCTGGACAGCCGGACAGCCTGACATCCGGACATCCGGACATCCGACAAAGTGTTGGGGTCAGAGCAAATTTGCCGCGCAAATGTTGGTCTGACCCACAAGATTTCAGGTTTCTCAGAAGGGCATCTTCCCCGTGCCCTTCATGCCGCCGAGGCGTTTCATCATCTTCATCATGCCGCCGCCCTTCATCTTCTTTATCATGTCCTGCATCTGCTCGAATTCCTTGAGCATGCGGTTGACTTCCTGGACCTGAACACCCGCGCCCTGGGCGATGCGGCGCTTGCGGGTGGCCTTGATCAGCTCGGGCTTGCGGCGTTCGAGCGGGGTCATGCTGTGGATGATGCCTTCCTTGCGCCGGATGTCTTTTTCGGCGCGGCTCATGTCGATCTGGCCGGCCTTGGCGGCCATGGCGGCCGGTAGTTTGTCCATCAGGCTGGACAGGCCGCCCATCTGCTTCATCTGCTGGATCTGGCCCAGGAAGTCGTTGAGGTCGAAGCCGGCGCCGCTCTTGACCTTCGCCGCAAGTTTCTGCGCCGCCTGCATGTCCACGCCGGCGCTGACCTGCTCGACCAGGGCCACGATGTCGCCCATGCCCAGGATACGCCCAGCGTGGCGCTGGGCGTCGAACACCTCCAGCCCATCGATCTTCTCGCTGGTGCCGGCGAACTTGATCGGCGCGCCGGTGACATGGCGTGCCGACAAGGCCGCACCGCCGCGCGAGTCACCGTCGGTCTTCGTCAGGATGATGCCGGTCAGTGGCAGCGCCTGCTTGAACGCGGCCGCCACGTTGACAGCGTCTTGGCCCTGCATCGCATCGACGACGAACAGCGTCTCGACCGGATTGAGCACCTGGTGCAAGTCCCGGATTTCGCGCATCAGGATTTCGTCGATCGCCAGCCGGCCGGCGGTGTCGACCAGCAACACGTCGAAATAGTGCTTGCGCGCATAGTCGAGCGCGGCGCGCGCAATGTCCACCGGCTTTTGGTCAGCCGTGCTGGGGAACCACTCGGCTCCCGCCTGTGCGGTGACGGTCCGCAGTTGCTCGATGGCCGCGGGGCGGTAGACGTCGCCCGAGACGGTGAGCACCTTTTTCTTGCGCTTGTCGATCAGGTGCCGCGCCAGCTTGGCGGTGCTCGTCGTCTTGCCGGAGCCTTGCAGGCCGGCCATCAGGATGACTGCAGGAGGCTGCGCCGCCAGGTTGAGGTCGCTGACGCCTTCGCCCATGGTCGCGGCAAGCTCCTTGTTGACGATGCCCACCAGCGCCTGGCCAGGGGACAAGGAGCCCAGCACTTCCTGGCCCAGCGCCTTTTCCTTGACCCGGGCGATGAAATCGCGCACGACGGGCAACGCGACGTCGGCCTCGAGCAAGGCCATGCGCACCTCGCGTAGCATCTCGGTGACGTTGGTCTCGGTGATGCGGGCCTGGCCACGCATCTCCTTGACCAGTCGTGACAGTTTTTCGGAAAGCGAGGAGGCCATGGCGGTTCAGTCGAAGGGAGCGCGCCTTTGGCGCATTGAGCGCGTCATCGCGCAGGTTTGCAGCATGCGAAACGCTAAACTGCACCCATGATTCTAGCTAGTGGGTCCCTGTCGAACTATCTGCTTGCCTGGGCCGTGGCTGGCGTCTACCTGATTCCAGCCTTGCTGCCGCGACTGGGCTTGGGCCCGGTCCATCTGCTGGCCCTTTTGATGCACGCCGTGCTGCTGGCCGCCGGATTGCTGGACGGAACCCCGCGTTTCGGCTTCGCTCCCGCCTTGTCCATCACGGTCTGGCTGATCGGTTGTGGCTACGCGGTGGAGACCCAGTTCTACCCGCGATTGCAGATCCGCCGCGTCATGGGTGTGCTGGCCGCCGCCTCGGTGCTGTTGCAGCTGGCCTTCCCCGGCGCGCCGTTACCTCCGACCGCGTCGGTCTGGTTGCCGCTGCACCTGCTGCTGGGCATCGCGTGTTATGGCCTGTTTGGCGCCGCTGTCGTGCATGCATGGCTGATGGGGCGCGCCGAGGCGCGCATGCGCGATGTGACGGAAATCGACGGCGGTGTCCCGTTGCTCACGCTGGAGCGGCTGACCTTCCGGTTCGTTGGCGCCGGGTTCGTGCTGTTGACCGCGACGCTGCTGGCCGGCCTGGTGTTCGGCGAGTCGTTATAT
>ENA-ORBV01008536-ORBV01008536.1-microbial-mat-metagenome-genome-assembly--contig:-NODE-8536-length-17177-cov-6.885497_pt1 | contig 17177 bp, 15 predicted proteins | sample MGYA00237777_ERZ505514 | MGnify/ENA primary metagenome ERZ505514 (study PRJEB26160, sample SAMN06269048) | microbial mat metagenome | isolation source: Oligotrophic lake microbial mat | place...
TTTTTTTTTTCAAGCAGAAGACGGCATACGAGCTTCGCCTTAGTCTCGTGGGCTGGGAGATGTGTATAAGAGACAGCAACACGATCAGCAAACCACGCTCAAGCAGGCCCAGACCGTGGTCGTCAATACCATCGTCATGGTCGAGATTTTCTATTTGCTCAATTGCCGGTCGCTGACTCACTCCATGTTCCACGTGGGCGTGTTCACGAACCTTTGGATTTGGCTGGGCATCGCCGTCATGCTCGCGCTCCAGATGCTGTTCACCTATGCCCCGTTCATGAACCGCCTATTTCACTCCGAGCCGCTACCGCTGATCACATGGCTCCACATCATTGGCGTCGGCGCGGTTGCGTATGTCGTCGTCGGATTCGAGAAGTGGATGCGATTCGGGCGAGGAGACTTAGGCCAACGGGACCGGATATAGAGGATATCCCGATAGTGTTAAGGGTATGGGGTTGCGTACGATGCAATACCGTGCCACGCTCATCGGGGCGATGTTGACGGTGGACTCCGCTCTTGGGCGAGGCACGACACAGTTCGCTGCGCACGCAGGACGGCTTGAAGGTCGCGGCGTTCCATTCTCGGAGGTGGTTCATGATCGGCACTATCACCCAAGAATCACAGCAGTTGTTGGCTCAGGTTCTTATCATTGGAAGCGATCCACCCATTCGCCGCGCGCTCCGTGAGCTCATGGCGCATGAGAAGGACTTGGCCGTGTGCGGTGAAGCGGACGATCTGCACCAGGCGATGGAAGCGTTGGAAGGTGTGACGCCGGATGTCGTGGTGCTGGACCTGACGCACAAGGACGGCGACAGCGCGGACCTGATCCGCCGCATCAGGAAACACTGGTCTAACGCCAAGGCCGTCATTGTCTCCGCAAACGCTGAAGCTTTCCCTTGCTTGGACATGATCGAAATCGGCGTGCTGGGCGTTGTGAGCAAGCACGAAGCGACGGAGCGGATCGTCGAAGCGATCCGCAGCGCGCTGCGCGGGTGCATGTTCTGCGCCCCAAACGCGGGTCAGGCCGCGTCGAATTGGTTTGGATGAATCGTTCGTTGCTGTCTCGTTTAAAGGTGACAGCAACCCAGTCATTGCCAGGAAATTGAACGGCAGCATCGCCCCGCAAGCGATGCGGAACTGTTCGTTTCTAAATGCTAACTGAGGCAGCCATCCGAAGGTGCAAGCCGTGCCCGAACAAGACTTCCCCCTGATTCTGGGGAGGCGGGTAAGACACCGGCGTGCAGATTCACATGACGGGGGATAAGTCGTGCTCTACATCGTGGAGCGCGCTGCCGCTCGCTTAAGCCCGGACACGACTATGACCGGACACGTCGCCTTGCGGAGAACGCCTTCGCAGACGCTCCCGACGAGCATGTCGTACATCGCACCGCGCCCGTGGGAGCCGATGATCACGAAGTCGGCACTGAGCCGCTCGATCTCATGCAGGATGACTTGGACGACGGGGCCTTGCAGGATGAGCGCATCAGCCTCGCAGCCGCGCTCGCGCAGTTCACTCGCCATCGCCTGTATTCGCCCGAACTCGTTGGGATGCCGTAATGAAAACTGGCTTTGGGCGTGCCGCATCAAGTCCCATTCGTCCTTGTCGGAGACCGATGAAATCACGTGCAGGTAGTGGACCGCGCATTCGAAGGCCTTGGCGATCGATTCGACGGCTGCGATGACGGGAGTGGTCGTATCGGAGAAGTCGATGGGCACGAGAAGGTGCTTCACGATGGGACCCTTTCAGTGAATGTACGGCGACTGACACACTCAACCCAATGTACTCACAAGGATCGTTTCACATCATCCGGGTGAGTCCACGCTGTTTCATGAGCGATTGGCGTCAGCATGAAACGTCAACGCTAAGAAGCATCTCACCATCATTTGTAGTGCCTGTATATCGGGGGTTCCATGTTTGAGCCAGATGTGCAATCCCCGAAGGCTTGCGGGCTCGCCCGTCGCTGCTCGATCGCTGTTTCGTGGTTTTCCCTATGGCCAAAGAACTTGCGCCCTGTTGAGATGTTGTCGGGCCGAAGAGGAGATGAGTCAGGTGATCAACTAGACAGAGGCTGCGATGCTCATACCACTTCAACTCATCAAAGTGTTACCTCAATGATTGAAACTGCCGTTTACGATACGAAGCCCTACGACCGTGAGTACCTCGCGCGTGCCGCCCGCTCGGAACGCATCGCGTGGCGATTTCACGACTTCCGGCTCAGTGGTGAGACGACTCCCGCCGCCAAAGGCGCACAGGCCGTGTGCATCTTCGTGAACGACCACGCAGACCGTGCGTGCCTGGAAGCGCTGGCGTCACTCGACGTAAAGCTGATCGCCCTACGCTGTGCCGGTTTCAATAACGTTGATCTGGCCGTTGCCCGCGCACTCGGCCTGGCCGTGGTGCGTGTGCCAACGTATTCGCCTCACGCGGTTGCCGAGCATGCTGTCGGGTTGCTGCTCACGCTCAACCGCAAAATCCATCGCGCTTACAACCGCGTGCGCGAGCTGAATTTCTCGCTCAGCGGCCTGGTCGGCTTCGACATACGCGGCAAGACCGTCGGCATCATCGGCACTGGCAAGATTGGCCGGATCGCCGCGCAGATTTTTCGCGGCTTCGAGGCCAACGTCATTGCCCACGACCCGTTCCCCTCACTCGACTGGGCCAAGGCACACGGCATCCGCTATACCGACATGGACACTTTACTGGCGGCCGGCGACATCCTCTCGCTGCACCTGCCGCTCTCGCCGGACACGCTCCATCTGTTCAACGCGCAGACGATTGCAAGGATGAAGCCTGGTGTCTTCATCGTCAACACCAGCCGCGGAAAACTTATCGACACTACTTCGCTGATCGCGGCGTTGAAATCGGGCCACATTGGCGGTGTGGCGTTGGATGTTTACGAGGAAGAAGAAGGCATCTTCTTCCAAGATCTCTCCGGCCAGGTGTTGCTCGACGACGAGCTATCGCATCTGCTCATCTTCCCAAATGTCCTCATCACCGCGCACCAAGCGTTCCTGACCCAAGAGGCGCTGAGCGAGATCGCCCGCGTGACGACCGAGAACATCCTCACACTCGAAACCGGCGAATCATTCCTGGAGGGAACCACGCTATGAATCAAGCCAAACATCGCGGTAATGAACCCAAGTTCAACATCAACTCGTCCTCCGAGCACCCCTTCATCAAATGGTTTGCCGACATCACCATCGCCGACATCCCCCTGGTCGGTGGCAAGAACGCCTCGCTTGGCGAGATGGTGCGTGAACTCTCGGGCAAGGGAGTGAAAGTGCCCGATGGATTCGCAATCACGGCCGATGCGTTCCGCCATTTCATCCACGAAGCGCGGCTCGATGAGCATATCCGCACGACGCTCGCCGACCTCGACACGCATGACACGGCAAACCTCAGCCAGCGCGGCCACGCGGTGCGGCAAGCCATTCGCAGCGCCACACTGCCGGACGACTTGCAGCAACTCATCGCCGATGCGTATCGCCAGTTGCAGGGGGACAGCAGTGTGCCGCTCGATGTCGCCGTGCGTTCTTCCGCCACCGCCGAAGACCTACCTGACGCGAGTTTCGCTGGCCAGCAGGAGACGTATCTCAACGTGCAGGGTGTCGCTGCGCTGCTGGACACGTGCAAACGCTGCTTCGCGTCGCTCTTCACCGACCGTGCGATCAGCTACCGCGTGGACAAGGGCTTCGACCACTTCAAGGTAGCGCTCAGCATCGGCGTACAACGCATGGTACGCTCCGACTTGGCCTGTGCCGGCGTCATGTTCACCATTGATACCGAGACCGGCTTCCGTGACGCCGTACTCATCAGCGCCTCCTATGGTCTCGGCGAAAACGTCGTGCAAGGCTCGGTCACGCCTGACGAGTATGTCGTCTTCAAGACCACGCTGAAGTCCGGCCATCGGCCGATCCTGCAAAAAACCGTCGGTAGCAAGGAATTCAAACTCGTGTACGACGTGGGTGGCGGGAAGATGGTCAAGAACATCCCCGTGCCGCCGGGCGACCGCGCGAGATTCTCGCTCACCGACGACGAGGTGCTAGAACTCGCGCGCTGGGGCTGCATCGTCGAAGATCACTACTCCGCCAAGCGCGGTCAGCCGGCCCCAATGGACTTGGAGTGGGCCAAGGACGGGAACACCGGCGAGCTGTTCATCGTGCAAGCGCGACCGGAGACCGTACAGTCTCAAAAGAATCCCGACGTGCTGGAGTCCTATCAATTGGGCCAACGTAGCACAGTGCTCGTGACCGGGCGCAGCGTCGGCGAGAAGATCGCCACCGGGCGGGTACGGGTCATCAAGAGCGCGCAGTTCATCGGCCAGTTTCAGGAGGACGAAGTACTCGTCACCGACAAAACCGACCCCGACTGGCAGCCGATCATGAAGACAGCCGCGGCCATCATCACCAACCGTGGCGGCCTTACGTGCCACGCCGCCATCGTCAGCCTCGAATTGGGCGTGCCTGCCATCGTCGGCACCGAGAACGGCACGGATGCGCTCCAGGACGGCCAGATGGTCACCGTGAGCTGCGCCGAAGGCGACGCGGGTTTCGTCTATGAAGGCGTGCTGCCATTTGAGGTGAAACGCACGAGCCTCAAGACGCTCGGCCACCCGCGCACTAAGGTGATGATGAACCTGGCCAATCCGGAAGAAGCCTTCGGGTTGTCCTTCATCCCCAACGAAGGCGTTGGCCTGGCGAGGATGGAGTTCATCATCACCACCTACATCAAGATCCACCCACTCGCGCTCGTTGACTTCGAGCGTCTCGTCGACCCGCTGGCCAAGGCAGAGATCGAGTGTCTGACGGCAGGCTACGCCGACAAGCCGCAGTTCTTTGTGGATAAGCTGGCGCAGGGCGTCGCGATGCTCGCCGCTGCGTTCTATCCGAAGGATGTGATTCTGCGTCTGAGCGACTTCAAGACCAACGAATACGCGAACCTCATCGGCGGCAAAGCCTACGAGCCAGCCGAGGGAAACCCGATGCTTGGTTTCCGGGGAGCCAGCCGCTACTACCATCCGCGCTATCAGGCGGGCTTCGCGCTCGAATGTCGCGCCGTGAAAAAAGTGCGTGACGAGATGGGCCTCACCAATCTCAAGCTGATGATTCCCTTCTGCCGCACCGTTGAGGAAGGCCGCCGTGTGCAGGCCGAAATGGAGAAGCACGGCTTGCGGCGCGGAGAGAACGGGCTGGAGCTTTATGTGATGTGCGAAATCCCCAGCAACGTCATCCTCGCCGACGAGTTCGCCGACATCTTCGATGGCTTCAGCATCGGCTCGAACGACCTCACCCAACTGATCCTCGGTGTGGACCGCGACAGCGAGATCGTCGCACCCATTTTCGACGAGCGTAATCCAGCCGTCAAAAAGATGATCGCTCAAGTCATCGCCACCTGCCGCGCCAGGGGCCGAAAAATTGGCATCTGCGGCCAGGCACCCAGCGACTATCCGGAGTTCGCGCAATTCCTGGTCGAACAAGGCATCGACAGCATCTCGCTCAACCCTGACACCGTGCTGAAAACCACGCTGGTGATTCTGGAACAAGAGAACGCCTAGAAGTCGCAAGACTTTATTTCATTCCCTCTCATGAAAGGATTTTCTGTCATGCGCAATCGCATCCTTGTGGGCCTTGGCAGCACGGAGTATACCTTTCGCAACACCCGCTCTTGAGCAGCCCTCCGATCTCGTTTGGAAGTGGATATGGAACTTGATTTGCATCAATCAGGTTCACCACGCTGTGGTTAACCCGTCGAGGATGGCGCGGCGAAGAAACCGAACAGTGATAACAGCAGGGCGAGCAGCCCGCCGAGCATCGTGTAGATCAGGCAAGGCCAAAGTGTCCGCCGAAGAATCACCCCTTCCTGGCCCGCGATGCCCACTGTCGCACCGCCCGCGATGATGTTGTGCGGGCAGATCATGTTGCCCACCGCTGCACCAAACCCTTGTGCGCCGGTCAGGACAAGCGTCGGCAATTTCAGATTGGTGGCGGTGGCGTTCTGGAAGTCGCAGAAAAGGATGTTGGATGCGGTGGCTGATCCGGTGACGAAGGTTCCCAGTACGCCGACGAAAGGTGCCGCCAGCGGCCAGATGGGCCCGGTCATTGCCGCCGTCGTGATGGCGAGTGTATCGATCATGGTGGCGTGCACCATCAGCCGGGACAAGGTCAGCATCGCCAGCAGCGCCAGAGCCACCGTCCGCAGTTGACGGGCTGCTTTGATCATGGCGCTGCCGATCTCGCGCATCGCCACCCGTTGCCAGCAGGCTCCAGCCAGAAACGCCAGCATCAGCATCGTGCCCGGATGATAGAGCGGTCGGAAGCTGCCTTTGAAATGATCCAGCAGTTGCCAGTCCCATTCGTGACTATTTAGTGCAGCACGAAGCGGCACGATCAGACGTGTGATCAGAATCAAAGCGATGAGCACCATATAAGGCGCGCCGGCGCGAATGATCAGCACCATGCTCTCGTGCTGTGCTTCATCTGGATCGGTGTTGGATCGTCTGCTGCGAACGAGCGCGACAAATGCGAGTCCCCCCAGCACCGCGCCGCCGATGGATGGCAGTTCGGGGCCAACCCACCAGGCGATGGCGAAGTAAGGCAGCAGAAAGAAGAGAGCCGCCAGGGCGATCCAGCCCATGGGAATTCGTGCCTGAGGATCGCGCTGCCTCAGGCTCTGCATGGTGACCGTCATCATCATCAGGAGCAGGCCGCCACCAAGGATGACATGATAGATCGCGTTGACTCTTGACAGGTCCAGTGCCTGAGCCCCTGTCGCCGCCATCTGCGGCACGATCGGCGTACCCACAGCACCAAAGGAAACACCCACCACATGGCCGATCATCGCGGCAGTCACCGCTTCCACCGGCTTGAAGCCCACGGTCACCAGAAACGGAGCAGCCAGCGCCACCGTCGTGCCAAAGCCCGCTGCGCCTTCAATGAATAATGAGAAGAACCATCCGACCAGTAGCACCACGATGCGCGGGTCCGTCGATAACCGCCCCATGAAACGGCGCAGCACATCCAGCGCACCACTGGTGAGCTGAAGGTGATGGATGCATAACGCGGGAAAGATGATCCACAGGATTGTCGCGGCCACCCATGCGGCTTCTGCGACGACGCCAACGAAAGCTGAGCCGGGCCCCAGTGCTGAGTAAACTGTCTGACCAAAGCCGAACATCCAGAACGCAACCACCATCGCGATGACAAGGCCGACCCCGCCAGCCCTGGCCGCAGACCACTGACGCCAGATCATGAGTAGAACTATGGTGGCGATGGGCGCTGCCGCAGCGAGTGTGGTCGGGATGGTGGTGGTGGAAGGCATGGGTGAGGATGAGGATCTTCGATACGCCCCGACGGTCGGGTGGTTTGCCAACAGGGTACCGCAGCAGTGAAATGTGAGTCAGTTTTGATGATGCTTCGAAACAACATACATTCGCGTAGGCGGGGGGCGCGGTTCGCTGTCCATGCAGGGCGCATCGCAGAGCAGGATGCATCGGTCGCCAGCGAAGGGCTTTTCGATGGGTGCTCCCAAGCCGCCGACGGGCCGATTCGAGCCTCTGGAGAAAGTCTAAGTTTGAACCTCGGGCAACAGGCCGCATCGACAAACCCGTCAGAGTGACATCGATCTCTCATTTCGTAGGCTCGCCTACGTTCGCGCGAAAAGTCGCGCCGACAGGTCTAAAAAGTCGCGCTTTTCAGTTTTTGGTTTTACCGACTAACCAATTGCAATCGTAATGGTTGCGTCAGCCAAAATCGCGCATCCTCAACCTCGCGGTTAACTCTCAGAACGCGCGCGGCTTTTTCTCGTGTTTAACAACTTGAGAAGTTTGGAACAGGGAGAAGCTGGCCCTGAACTGGGACGCGGCTGAGTTGCCACGAATTCGATGACAACGCATCGAGCGGCTGCGTCTGCTGGCTCCAGCACCGCCATAATCATGATGGTGGCGATCTGCGAAATCGACGAACACGACAGCCCAGGCGAGATCCGTCCGTCGTGGTATGGCAGAAATTGCCGATCCATTGCCCAAAACCCCAAGCTTGAACATGAAACGGTGAAAAGAATCTTCAGAAATACAACACAGTCGTTGCTTCGGGGGGGAAAACAGTAAAGTGCAACTCAAAGGCCCGCGATGTTGGTGGGCCGCAGTCCAACTGGGAAATTTCGGGTGACACCGGTGGCGCGCTGTAACTTGCGCGGGTTCCCGCTTCAATCTACAGGTGCAGGCGGACCGATCGTTCGCCGTCGACATCGTCGGGAGGTACACGACACATGCTCACGCTTCAGAGCCAGCACGGAACGGGCCGGTATTGCGACAGCGTTTCGCGCCGCTCGTTCCTGCGCATCGGCGGGCTGGCGATGGGCGGGCTCGCGATGCCGCAGCTGCTGGCCGCCGCCGACCGCGCGGCCGCGCCGGTGAAGTCCGGCGGCCTCGGCCACAAAGCGGTCATCATGATCTACATGCCCGGCGGCCCGCCGCACCAGGACATGTACGACCTCAAGCGCGACGTCGCCGCCGAGATCCGCGGCGAGTTCAGCCCGATCCCGACCAACGTCGACGGCATCGAGGTGTGCGAGCTGCTGCCGAAGCTGGCGAAGATGATGGACAAGCTGGTGCCGATCCGCTCGATCGTCGGAGCGAAGGACCGGCACGAATCGTTCCAGTGCATGACGGGCCGGCTGAACGAAAGCCTGCCGCCGGGCGGTTGGCCGGAGATGGGCGCGGTGGTGTCGCGGGCGCAGAGTTCGGCGCGGGCCGGGGTGCCGCCGTTCATGGCCCTCTCGCCGCGGATGCAGCACCGGCCGTACAACAACGGCACGCCGGGCTTCCTCGGCCCGTCGCACGCGCCGTTCACGCCCGAGGCCGAGGGCAAGGACGACCTGGTCCTGCAAGGGATCACGCTCGAGCGCCTCGCCGATCGCCGCAGGCTGCTCGGCAGCATCGACCGCTTCCGCCGCGCCGCCGACGCCGAAGGCATGATGGAAGGCGCCGACATCTACACGCAGCAGGCGTTCGGCATCCTCACCTCCAGCCAGCTCGCCGACGCGCTGAACCTCGCGAAGGAAGACCCCGCCATCGTCGCCCGCTACGGCACCGGCACAACGCGCCACCAGGGCGACGGCGCCCCGCGCATCAATCAGCAGTTCCTCCTCGCCCGCCGGCTCGTCGAGGCCGGCGTGCGCTGCGTCTCGCTCAGCTACAGCTTCTGGGACTGGCACGGGCAGAACTTCAAGAGCGCCCGGCAGAACCTGCCCGACTTCGACATGGCGATGAGCGCCCTCGTGGAAGACCTGCACCAGCGCGGGCTCGACAAGGACGTGACCGTGATCGCGTGGGGCGAGTTCGGCCGGTCGCCGCGCATCAACAAGGACGCCGGCCGCGACCACTGGCCCAACGTCTCGTGCGCCCTGCTCGCCGGCGGCGGCATGCGCACGGGGCAAATCATCGGCTCGACCACCCGCGACGGCGGCGAAGCGAAGGACCGCCCCGTCCATTTCCAAGACGTCTTCGCGACGCTCTACCGCAACCTCGGCATCGACGTCGGACACGCCACCGTCAACGACCTAAGCGGCCGGCCCCGGTTCCTGATCGACCCGGCGTACAAGGCGCTTCCGGAGTTGGTTTGACCGGCATCTCGATCGCCGATGCGGTGCATCAGCCGGCGCGCGAGCACAACAAAAAAAAACGGTTCATCCGGCTAATGCGTACTTGACATTGAAAAAAGATGGACATGTTGGTCTCTTCTGGAGTTGCGACGCTTCAGGAGAGCACCAGCTAATGTCCACCAGTCTGTTGTACCACGCTTTTGGCATCGGCGGTTACCGCTATCGCGCCACCCGCTATGCCCAAGGAGCCACCGAACTGGTGATCGAGCACGACCCCGCCCAGTTGCGATGCGGCCACTGCGGCAGCGCCGATGTCATCGGGGCCGGACAGGTCCAGCGCCGGTTCCGCGCCGTGCCCATCGGCCACCGGCCCACCTAGATCGTGCTGGGCGTGCAGCGCCTGCGCTGCGGGCGGTGCGGCACGGTCCGGCAGGCGACACTGGGTTTCGCCGATGAACGCGTCCGCCACACGCGCGGCTTCGAGCGCTACGCCCTGCAACTGTCGCGCCTGACCACCATCCTGGACGCCGCCCGCCACCTGGGCGTGGGTTGGGACCTGGTCAAGGACATCCAGAAGCGCAACCTCCAGCGACGCTTCAAGCGCATCAGCTCTCTATTCATTTATTCTGGCACACGCCCGGACGAACAATTTCACCGCTCACGCGCGGTGCACGGATCGCTCAATCGGCTGACAATGTCACGCATTCCCGCCCAATCGCGCACCGACCGCGCCACGTAACCTCCCGAAGTGACCTGTCCCGACGCCGAGCCGCTTCACGCCGCCTGCCGGTAGTAGTGATTGAGCAGCCCGCCCAGCCGCATCCGACATCGGATGGGACCTTCGCTCGGCGGTGCCGACCAATCGCCCGTCAGGAGTAGATTCTCCTTCGCTTGGCGCGGCATTTCCTCAGTGTAATGGGCGACGTACTCGTTCACGAGGAAGTTCAGATGCGCCTCGCCCACAACGATGAAGTGATCTAGGCACTCCTGTTTGATCGACTGCACCCATCGCTCGGCGAAGGCGTTGAGGTTCGGTGCCCGCACCGGCAACGGAATGACGCCCTTACCCTGCAATCTAAGAATCGTATCGAATAGCCCCGAGAACTTCGTGTCGCGGTCGCGGATGACGTGTCCGAGGTCGAGGTGATCGCGTGCCACGAGCCGAGGTCACACTACACCTTCAGCGAACGCGCAGATGGGGCCGTGCGCATCATCCGCCCGCCGTGGGGTTCGCCCATGACTTGGTACAGCCATCAGGGCCTGTGCCGTGCCTGCGACATTCTGAGCCGCATGGAGATTCCGACGGACTGGCTCTGGCGCGATCTGACTGCGGAGGGAAAGTTCGCCATGCTCGTGCCGCCGGTTGCGAGCCATGATGGCGGGACCACGTACATCGGGAATGAACATCGGGGAGTCGAGAGGCGGTTCATCGCCTGAAGACGCCCCGTCCGCTGCCAGTGAGCATGGTCAAACTTTCTGAAGTGCTCGCCCGCGCCGGCGGGCCGGTTCGCCTCATGAAACTCGACTGCGAGGGTGCGGAGTACGCGGTCTTGGAAGACGCCGACCTGACGGACATGGCGGCGATCTGTGGTGAGGCGCACAACATTACGCTGGGCGAAAAGCGACACGGCATCGACGACGTGGTCGGCTCTCTCCCTTCGTATTCATTGATCGACCACTACAAGAATGGGCCGACGACGTGGCTCTTCTACGCGGCGAGAGCAGTCGGTTGACGGCTTGCCGCTCTCGTACTTCGTCTGGACAACGCCGTCCGTGCCCGCTAATTTGATGGAACCCCCGGAAGCCCGCGTCGCGCGACGTTCTCGCTCGGCGGGGGGTTTATCATTTACGCCAATCATTGAAAGTCGCAGTAAAATGTGAGTCCAAGATGGTGCGTCTGCGCAAAGCCTTGACGCACTACGAACGCACCTGTTACCTGCGATTGCACTGGGCACGACCGATTTCTCAAGGCGGATGGGCGCTTCTTCCTTACACTTAGTACTTGGTCCCGCATTGTGATCGACCGGTCCTTCTCAAGGAGCCTGCGCATGCTGCCGCGTGTTTCTCAAGTCTTTGTTTGTTTCATGGCCATTATCGGTTCATGGTGCGCCTGGGCTGGGGCGTGGGCTGAGGAAGCGGACCTCATCCTTCATCACGGCAGGATCGTCACGGTGGACAAGGCCTTCTCCATTCACGAGGCCATCGCGGTGAAGGATGGCCGGATCGTGCTGACGGGTAGCAATGACGAGGTGCTCAAACTGCGAGGCGAGAACACGGCGTCGGTGGACCTGGCGGGCAAGATGATGCTGCCGGGACTGATGGATTCGCATACGCATCCCACCGGGGCGGCCATGTTCGAGTTCGATCACGAGATTCCCACGATGGAATCAATCGCAGATGTGCTGGCTTATGTGAAGAAGCGGACGAAGATGCTCGATGAGGGCGAATGGATTTTCATCAGCCAGGTCTTCATCACCCGGCTCAAGGAGCGTCGATACCCCACGCGACAAGAGCTTGATTCAGCGGCTCCCAACCACCCGGTCATGTTCCGCACCGGGCCTGATGGCATGCTCAATTCACTGGCGCTGAAAGTGAGCGGCATTGATCGCGATTTCAAGATGGCCGATGGCGACACAGGTTTGATCGAGCGCGATGAGCAGGGCGAGCCCACCGGCATCCTGCGAAGCTGCACACGGCTGGCGAAATACAAGGAACCCAAAGGCGGCAAGAGCGCAAGCGAGCAGGACCGCTACCGCCGTCTGCGCGATCTGTTTGCCGACTACAACGCGGTGGGCCTGACCGCCATCGCCGACCGCGATGCGAGCAGCGGCGCGGTGGATCTGTATCAGAAGCTGCTGGACAATAAGGAACTGAGCGTGCGCATCGCCGCCTCGCGCAGCTTGCCCGCTGGCGGCCATGTTGATGCGGTGAGAATGCATGTGCGCAAGATCGCCGCTGAGCCTCGCGTCAAAGGAGGCGATGCGATGCTGCGAATCGTCGGCGTCAAGAGCTATCTCGATGGCGGCATGCTCACCGGCAGCGCGTACATGCGACAGCCTTGGGGCGTCAGCAAAATCTACTCGATCACCGATCCGAAATACCAGGGCCTGCGATTCATCCCGCAGGAAAAGCTCACGCCAATCGTACGTGAAGTCATCGAGCATGGCTTGCAATTCACCGCTCACTCTGTGGGCGATGGCGCGGTCCATGCGCTGATCGACACCTACGACGAACTCGCCAGGACGCTGCCCGCTGGTGCTGTCGCCAAAGTTCGCCCCTGCATCACGCATTGCAATTTCATGAGTGCCCAGGCGGTGGACCGTATGAGCAGGCTGGGCATCGTGGCCGACATTCAACCCGTCTGGCTCTACCTCGATGCGGCCACGCTCAACGAACAGTTCGGCTACGAGCGTTTGCGATACTTTCAGCCGCTCCAATCACTGTTCGCAGCGAACGTCACCGTCGGCGGCGGCAGCGACCACATGCAGAAAATCGGCTCGCTGCGCAGCGTCAATCCATACAACCCGTGGCTGGGCCTGTGGACGACGATCGCGCGCCGGCCTCGGAATTTTGAAGGGCGCTTTCACGCTGAGGAATCACTCACACGTGAACAGGCGATCCGTTTCTACACCATCAACAATGCGCGGATTCTTTTCCTGGACGAAGTCGCCGGGTCGCTGGAGAAAGGCAAATTCGCGGACATGATCGTGCTCGACCGCGATGTGCTCGCATGTAAGGAAGAGGACATCCGCCAGACGCAGGTCTTGAGAACCTATCTGCAAGGCAGGCAGGTGCAAGGGACCAAGCCGTGACCTCCCCGCCTCTGCCTCCGAGGGAGAAATCGGCGAGGCCACCGAGCCGGCTCAGACTGGGGCCCGCAAATGCCAAGCGCCATCCAACGCACGGAGGATCAACCATTGAATCACCTCACCACTTTCGGCAAGCGTCACACCCCCATCATAACCCTCTCTTTTCGAGGAAGATCGCAATGGCTATTCGTGCTGTTGGCGATCACCACAACATCCGCCTCCGCTAATGACCTGGCCGATGAGATTCGCAACTTGAATCCAATCATTCTCACGCCAGTGGCGGATGATCCTGATCATTACCGCAAGCTGTTGCCCTCGAAGATCAGCGCTGAACTGAAGGAAGCCAATGCGAAATCAACACGCGAGTGGCGGGCTATCAAAAACCTTCAAGAATGGCAGACTTTTCGCACCTCGAAGCTCGATGCGATGCGCCAGGCGATCGGCTATTTCCCCGCGCCTCCAAAAGATTTGAAGGCTCAGACCACACGAACGCATCAAGGCGATGGGTTCAAGATCGAATGCGTTCTCTTCGAATCGCGTCCTCGTTTTCTGGTGACCGTCAACCTGTATGTGCCTGACCCACTCCCGGCCTCGGCTCCGGGCATCATCATTCATCCAAGCCATCACAATCCCAAGACGCAAAGCGAACTACAGGACATGGGCATGACCTGGGCTCGCGCCGGTTGCTATGTGCTGGTGATGGATCAGGTGGGCCACGGGGAACGTGCCGCCCATCCTTTTTCCACCGAGCAGAGCTACCCGAAGCCGTTTCGACTGGGCCGGCAGGATTACTGGTTCCGCTACAACACCGGCATCCAGCTTCATCTCATTGGCGACAGCCTCATCGCCTGGCAGGCGTATGACCTGATGCGTGGCGTGGATCTACTGCTCACACGCAGCCAGATCGACAGCAATCGCATCCTCATGATGGGTAGCGTCGCCAGCGGCGGTGATCCAGTGGCGGTGACTGCCGCGCTCGATGAGCGCATCGCCGGCGCGGTCATCTTCAACTTCGGCGGTCCGCAACCTGAGACGCGATATCCATTGCCCGAAGATGCGCAGGAGAGTTTCAATTATGTGGGCAGCGGAGGCTGGGAATCGACGCGCAACATTTCTTTCTCCGCGCGCGATGGGTTTCTGCCCTGGGTCATCGTCGGTTCCATCGCTCCGAGAAAGCTCATCTACGCGCATGAATTCGCATGGGACGCAGAGCGCGATCCGGTCTGGAAGCGGCTCCAGACAATTTACCAATGGCATGGCCAGCCCGATGCGCTCGCTTTCGCGCACGGCCATGGCTCGGTCCGCGAGTCAGGTGACAAAGCCTCGCATTGCAACAACATCGGCACCGTCCATCGCAGGCACATCCATCCCTCACTCAGTAAATGGTTTGGCATCCCTGAACCGAAAGAGGATTACACCAAGAGACGCCCTGCGGCAGATTTGATGGCCATTCCCACCCTCCTGAAACCGGAGCGGATCGCGAACCCATTGCATGAGGTCGCGTCTCAAGCGGAGCGCAGCAAGACCCCCATGCCCCAGTTGAAGACGGAGCAAGAGATCTTTAAATGGGAGCAGCAACAATGGAGCGAGATACTGGGCGATGTCGCGCCGCCCGCCACTGTGAAAGTCGAGGCTCGTCCGACTCAGACACTCCCTGCGGGAGAGATCACCATTCACCGCGTGGTGATACAGGTGGACGGCCTGCCGCTGCCGGTACTGCTGCTAGTGCCCAAGACGAACGCCAAAACAAAGCCGCCGGTGACGGTGATGGTGGCGCAGCATGGCAAGGCTGCTTTTCTAAAAGAGCGGTCAGAGGAAATTGCCGCGCTTCTGCAAGCGGGTGTGGCCCTGTGTCTGCCCGATGTCCGAGGCACTGGCGAGCTGCGGCTGGATCGAGATCGCGGCAGGACAAGCTGGGATACGAGCGTTTCCTCCTCGGCGCTGATGCTGGGCACGCCGATGCTCGGCCAGCGATTGCGCGACCTCCGCGCGGTGCTGGCGTGGCTGAGAAACCGCGATGAGGTGGATGCCCGGCGACTGGCGATCTGGGGCGATTCGTTGGCACCGGTGAACGGGCCCCAAGTCCAGTTAAAAGTGCCACAGGGCGTGTCCGACGAACCTGCGATATGCGAACCACTGGGCGGTCTGCTGGCCCTGCTGGTGGCGCTCTTCGAAGAAGACGTGAAAACTATTTTCGTTCAGCGAGGCCTCTTTGATTTGCAAGGAGCATTAAACGGCGGGTTCTTCCACATCCCTCACGATGTCGTGGTCCCCGCTGTGGTGAAGAGCGGACCCGATGGCGCGGTGTCTAGGGAGATTTCGACATGGGAACTGCTGGCTCTGCACGGCCGCTCCGTTCGCATGTCCGCCGTGGTCAACGCGCTGAATCAGCCGGTGGATTTCAGGGATTTTGAAGTGAGGACCAAGTCAAACTTCAATCTCCTCGCGGCCCGAGTCCAGACGAGGATCGACTTCCAATTGGACAAGGAACAACCCAAACCTGCCGACTTAGCCGCGTGGATGGCCCAGCGATTAAAGAAGTGACGCTCGATGGACTAGTGCCTTGTCACGCAATAATCTTAGGGTAGATCGACTTCAGGGCATCCTGAGAATCCCAACCTTTCGCTTTTCCGCGAGCACATAGTGCTGCGGGCCGGTCCTACAGCCGGTCGTGACTGCTTTTTCCGCGTGTTTTCTGCGGCAAAACCGCGTTTGCGCCGCCACGGGCGCGCACCGATCGCGTGGGCCTCACGCCAGCAGCGATAAAGTTCTCCTGAAGTTGTACGTGATCCTCTCTATTCATTTATTCTGGCACACTGCATCCCGACTGAAAACGCTGGCTGTTCAAGGGAACAATGGCGGTCGAGAAGCTGAGGAACTGGCAGACTTCGCCATCAGCTTGCACCGACCGCGCCGCTGAATTCGAAAGGATGTGGTGTCCCGCCGCCGATCCTGTCTCACGCCGCCTGCCGGTAGTAGTGCTTGAGCAGCCCGCCCAGCCGCATCCGGCACTGGATTGCTCCTTCGCTCGGCGGTGCCGACCAGTCGCCCGTCAACAGCACGTTGTCCTTGGCCTGATGCGGTCTCTCTTCGTGGTGATGAGCCTGGCCCGCGGAGACGATAGGGTCCAACTGGCGGTGCGGCGCATCTCTGCGCTGCGCATCGAACTGGAATAGTGTCGGCACGCCTTGGACGACCCTAAGCGCTGCGCCAAGTGGCTGATCCGATCCCGGTGCAGCCATCGTTACCAGTGGCGCATGACGGTATGAAGGGGTCCTAGATGTCTGCGATACAGGCGTACCGACAAGTTTCATGCGGCTTCCGCGTGCAGACGCAGGCCAAGGGCTCGCGCGTTGAGACAGACGTTGGCCAGCCGCGCCGCATCTGCGCGGGACCGACCCAGCCCGTAGAAGTAAACCGCGTTGACCCGGCGATTGATGGCATCGGTCTTCTGCGAAAATCGCGCCTCGTCGAGCGTCTGCAATTGTTGAGTGCTGTAACGTGCTTGGTTCATCGGAGCATCCTTGCTGACGAACGTGTCGTGTCACGCTGGTCGTTCCTTCGACCGGCTCTGATCAATATCGGATCATGACAGCGAAACACTCAAGGATTGAGCGCTCGCGGTATAAATATCCTTCAGATCGACCACGCTGAGGCCAGCTGACAATTGTCGCCTCACTTTATTCATGTGGGTCCTCTGAATATCCCCATCGCTTTGCTTTACCCCTGCACACGAACTGATCGCTGTGGCAAAACGCTTTTGGGAT
>ENA-ORBV01008537-ORBV01008537.1-microbial-mat-metagenome-genome-assembly--contig:-NODE-8537-length-17177-cov-5.806082_pt1 | contig 17177 bp, 13 predicted proteins | sample MGYA00237777_ERZ505514 | MGnify/ENA primary metagenome ERZ505514 (study PRJEB26160, sample SAMN06269048) | microbial mat metagenome | isolation source: Oligotrophic lake microbial mat | place...
CTCTATTCGTCGGCAGCGTCAGATGTGTATAAGAGACAGGAAGAGATGAGATTACGTTGATGCTACAATCATATGATCGCTGCGGCTCAAAAGAAGCAACAACTACAACGGCACAAAAAGGAAACAGCAAATTTTGAGGACGGTCTACACAAATGACTTATTTCTAGGAGGTATATCTAGTAGAAGGGAACAATCTTTCGGCTCAACCGAAAATACCACCAAACTCGTCATCAGCACTGGAGGGTGGCATACGTTGCTGATATCCCTGGACGCCACCGACCGCCATGCTGTTGTACTGGCTTTGTGTAAGGTGAGGCGCATCTGCTTGTGGTAACAAATACTTGGAGGATGTTTGGGGGCGTTCCATTTCTCTGATGGGCCGGAATACGGTATGAGAGGCCCCACCAGCATTACGATTCGCCAACGGAAAGGAAGGTGCAAGTCGCGGATCGGCAACGAGGCCCTCTCTTTGATCATTGAAGCCATTATTTTGGTATTGGTACTCGTTGGTCATATTATCACCGAACATGTCTTGGCGATGCAGGTTGGGGTCGAAATACTGCTCTGAAAAGTCCTCAGCGTACTGGGTTGCTGGATTATTATGGTTGGCCAGAACGACACTAGGGGGGCGGTTGTATTGAAGCTGTTGCGCCTCGTCGTTGTCAATGTCGAATGAGTCAAAGTATTCTTGACTCGCGTTTGGGTAATGCTGGAGCATCTGTGCGGGCGCTTCTTCGTAATAAGAAGCGCCCAAGTAAGGTTGAAGATGGTGCTGTTGTGACAGCGCTGGATAATGTTGCTGCCAATTTGAGTACATTCCAGCGCTGCCACGAAAATCTTGTGGACCGCCGTCCGTGACGTCGCTGAGATATCCAGGTGTCTGTTGTGTGAAAGCTGAGGCTGGGATCTGCTCCCGCAAACGGACTGGAGAAATTCGACGCCTCATGGCAAAGTCACCGACATTTGCTTCATCGGCCTTCATCGCCAACAGATCGCGCTCGTTTATGCGTTGCGAAGAGAAGCTGCGCCCACCGTTGTTCCGTCCTCTTGCGGCTCTACCTCTTGCGGCGTGTCTTCCAGCGCCTCTCTGCATCCGTGTCATGAAGCTGGAAGAATGCGTGTTCTTGCGCAAAGCTACCAATTCTTCCTGGGGAATAATGCTGCTCTCTTCTTTTTGCCTCTCATTTTGAGCGGAGATGCTTTCTAGGTACCCTTCGGCGTCATTTGGGTCGTGTTTATAATGGGCAAACGGGTTCTCCCTTTTTCGAGTAAAAGCCCGTTCTTGTGATTTGGCCTGTTGACGCTTTTCTTGTGGCCACAAGTTGCCACTGGATCTTTGTTGCGTGCTGGCTTTCGAAGTCGCCAGATGGTTTATCTGCCGCGGCGGTGGCGTCGCCTCATCGAGCTTTTGGTAGTTAGGCGGAGAACTCTGGATCGATGCGGTTCGCAGCTGTGGCCTGGCTGTGGTGACGGCCGGTGTTGTCTGTCTTACAGGCGGTGTGATGCTACGGTTGTCACGTCGCGCTGCTGGTGATTGGCTTGATGTATTTCGGTGGTACGCGTTCCCTGCGCCGTGATGGGATGATGGCGAAAGCGAAAGACGCGCTGGGAGAGAGTTGGTGTGAGTGAGCGCATTTAAATGTCCTAGCTGAGATACTTTGCCACCAAAGTACGGCGAAACTTTAGAAGCGTTCGATCCACCGTTTGGCAACGCTGGTTTCCCAATGTTTTGATACCAAGGAATAGCGGTCGGATCAGCTGGGGACGAAGCGGCAGGTGTTTCTGTAGTGTTCTGGTCAGGGGCCTTATCCTTATTGGCTTCTCCTTTACCATCACCTGTTTGATGGCCAGGAATATTCGGCTTTTTTTTTGCTGCGAATTTTGAAGCTTGTTGGCTGGACGAGAGTCTCTTTCCCTCTTGCTGTTTTGGTGAAGGACGCCGAGTTGAGGCAATGTCTTGACGAGGCTGCTTATGAGCAGTCGGTTCATTATTTTCCTTTTCAGCGTCACGGACCCTCTTGGCACCTGCTGCCAACGGAGCTGCGACGGGAGGAGGCGGATGACTACTGGCGGGAACTCTTGCAAATGAAATCTCTGAGCGTGACAGACGGTTGGTCGTGGTGGCCATTTCCTCACGGATTCTTGATTGCCTGAAGGACCTGTCTTCATTGGCTGCACTCGCTGCCTTTTTTTTTAAATGAGCAACTGCGTATTGCGCCTTGAAAATCTCGCCGTTGCCTCTAAGTTCAACTCGCTCTTTTTCGTGATGAAGATAATAACGGAAACACGGGGCAGTTTAGTTAGCGCCACAAGCCACTTACTCTGGTTCAGCAAAAAAAAAAGAGGAACAAATCTTACCATCGAGACCAACCGTGGAGGCGATGAGCTGGATGACTACGAGCCCAAACTTCTCAGGACATTTGAACTTTATAGTATCAGAACTGGATATATTGTCTTGGAAGTGCAGACAACTTCCTGGCGTATCCGCATATGCGATCAGGGTATACGTCACAACCGGTGCTTGCTCAGTCGCACTTTGTCCCATAGCGACATTTCTTGGATTGCGAGACTCGACGATACACGTTATGTGATCGGGTACATTGGAACCACTTTTGTAGATGACTTCTGCCGACATTTGAAGCGAAGAATTGATGAGTTTATCGACTGCGCCTTTCAGTTGTGATCCAAAAGGAGAAGGACGCCCCCCCGCCTTCTCTAGTGCCTTTGCGCTTGCCTCTTGGACATGCTTGAAAGTTACGATACCATGCATGCGAAGAGCCGCGGTTGTCTTCGGCCATACACCATGAATCTGATTGAGAACGCCATCGTCTTCGCCCCACAAACACGACACCAATGAGCGGCGAAGTTTCAAGCTTTGGGCTGCTACATGACCATGTTTGCTCCCTTTTGCGGAATATTCTTCGAGCGCCGTCAACATTCGCCTGCAGTATTCTACCATTTGGGTCATTTCTTGTCGAAGAGTATAGTCCGCAAAGTCATGCCGACCTATGCAAGCTTGAAGCAATACAAAGGCTTTTTGGAATGGGCGCTGAACTCGAATTTTAGAAAGTGGGCCATCGAGGAGTTTATGTTGGATGTCCTTGTGGGCCTCATTCAGCTGCTTTTTTTCATGCTTGCGGACAGGGCGCTGGAGGTCGTCAATTTGACACAGCGCAGTAAGAACCTGCCGCTGGGAGCTGTCAAAAGGCAAACCAACAAACAACTCGGTTGCTTGAAAATCAACAAGGTTGCTAGCCATGATTTGGGAAGCCGGTAGAGGCATGTAATCGCCATACTCTTTATTTTCTTGAATTAAGCCCAACTGTAAAAGCTTCTGGATGCGGTGTTCGCACTGATACAACAAAAACGCATCGATGGCTTTGTCTGAGCTTGAATGATGTTGCATTTTGATTCCAAATTTGGCGGGGTTCTTGCGTACTTGAACAAAATACAGAGTTTCTTTGATCCAATTGAGAGCAGCGTCGGGGCTACCGATGACTTGCTGGGAGATTTCAGAGTTGATAACTTCGATCAACTTGTTCTCCAACTGACTTTCAACAGGCCCAAGACCATTGCATAGCTGATCGACGCGCCCTGTCGAAGCATGGTCGGTCATTATCACGACTGTTCCGCTAGTATCAAAACCTGGCCTTCCAGCCCGTCCTGCCATTTGCAAGAGACTTGCAGCATCCAAGTCTTGATAGCCACAACCACTTCCTCTCCATGCAGAGGTACCCTTGATGATTACGAGATGGGCTGTGTAGTTAGTAAAAGTAAAGAACATTAGTGAGCAAGCGCTGTTTCAACCGTTAATGACATGGTTTGTCACAAATCAGTATGATTCATCGTATCCGATACCTGGTAGATTAATGCCCATGGCTAAAGTTGACGTGGCACAGAGAACTTTGATTTTTCCCTCTGAAAATGCCTTCTCGACGAGACGCCGATCCTGGGCGTCAAGTCCAGCATGATGAAAGGCGATGCCTGTTAGAAGGCATCCTTGGAGTTGACCGTCGCGTGCTTGAGACGACAGCTCAGACTTTAAGGTTGAATGGGAATAGCCAATGCCGTTGGATTGTGCCAAAAGCGCCGCGAGCTTCTCGGTATCTTTTTTGCTATGGCAGAAAATAATGGTCGGTTTGCTGTTCGAAAATCGTTGTATTAATGCAGGCACCTGTCGGTCCATGCCACTCCAGAAATGGTAGGCATTTTTTCCAATGTAGCCAACTCCTATTACGTGCCTTGCCAACGGTACGGGACGGTATGATTCGTCAAAGGTGTAGCACTCTGCTGCGGAAATGAGAGTTGCGCAGTCTTGGATGTTTGGCAGGGTGGCGGAAACAGCAACCATTCTCATAGAGGCTGAGATCGCTTGCGGCGTTGTGTGGGGGTAACTGAGCGAGAATTGAAAACGCTTGCATCAGATTTTTCCTTCATTCAAAAGAAATATTGTATCAATCAGCGGACGTACCTCGATGACAAAAGCTCGAATTCGGAGACCTTGACATTGATGGCAGCTCGCTGAATCGTTTTCATGCGACAAATTATAGTTTCGAGGCACCAGCCCCGGCTGCTGTCTCCCAGTAAATGGACCTCATCCACCATGAATAGTTTAATGGATGCAAATAAGTAAAAATTCTCTGTCCATCGTCGCGAAAGGCTATCGAACTTTTCGGGGGTGGTCACAATCAAATTCGCTGAAGCTAAATCGCGGTAGGCTTCCCCTGGCTCGGCGTCGCCAGTAATCATTGCCACTTCAATGCCGAGTTTGAGGCTGGATAGTCGACTGTTCCAATCATTGTATCGTTCTTCGCAAAGTGCTTTGCTTGGTGCCACATAGACCATCTTTTGCCGCTTGGTCACCTGTTGAGGAAGATGACGATGCTGGATCGATGATCTGTTAGGTAAACACTGTAAATCTTGTAGCAAAAGACGCGCCATGGCAATTTCAAAAATTGTTGATTTTCCGGATCCTGTGGGCGAGGAAATGAGAAAATGGTCGTTGCTCAGAGACAATACATCGACAACTTCGGATTGCAAGTGATTGAATGTTTCGAATTTGGACTTCCAGAAGAGATTGACAGGGGAAGGAAAGGCTTTCGAGACAGGCAGCTGTTGGCGCATTCGCGTGGGTCGATTACCAAGGTCGAACCTGTGGACGATCGGATCGGGCCTTGGTTCATACGGCGGTGGAGTATACAGCGACGGATGGATCTCTGTCGCCTTTATTTCGTCTGTACTTTCTTTAAAATCCCCCATCTTATCGCCGCTTTCATCTCTCGCTGGTTTTTCGGCCTGCGAATCTGGAGTGTCATTCTGAATGTTTTTCACATCTGCAATAGATGAGGGTTCGGGTGATGGCGGCCGTGGCGTTTCCATACTGCTTGAACTTAACGAATCAGAGGGACTAGTGACGCCTCTCCATGGCGGCAGTGGCGCCTTCGGGTGCATTTTGGAAGCAAAGAAACGTGACGTCTTTGTAGCACTCTTTTGCGTAGCGTCTGGGCAGTTGTTGGTAACCCGACCATTGCCTTCATCGTCGTCGTCCGAATCGTCCATTCCGAGGACTTGAAAGCCGCCACCAAATGAATCTTCTTGATTGTCACGACCTTCGTTCCTCTTGTTCTCGGTAGACGATTTTTCAATCTCGCTAGTGGTAGCATCACTATGTTTAGTTACGCCTTTCGTCTGGTGCAACGTAGCAGCACTCGTGGAGGTACCACAAGATGCTGGTGCTCCGGCGGGGGACTTGTTTTCCGTGCTCGTTTGTGTTTGTTGCGACACAAAGTGAGGGCTCGCCACCTTGGTGACCTTATCATTGTCCCTTTTGTTGCTGTTATTGGCTTGGTGATGATGCCCTAGCACCTTGGTAATAGACCTAGGAGTAGTTGAGGGAGTGGTTTTGTACGGATTCACAACAACTTTTCGCACCTTACTCGGGGCCATGTTCATACTTGTGTTGCCGACGAAGTTGCGCTGGCTCAATTCGTACTCCGTAGCAACCTTGCTAGCTTTGGAAGCTAAAGGCGTCGAAAAAGAATTCGTTTGCGGTGCAGTAGTAGCACTCGTGCCAGTAATCATCGCCGCAGCAGTCGGCGCAACGTTGTCTTTCCCCTCACCCTTTGGTGGCATATCCGAATGTCCCTGCTTCTTCTCCGTTTTTACTAAGACAGGAAAGGGACGATTGGTCATTGATAGCATATTTGTGTCTTGTTGCTTTTTGTTCACGTCTTTTTCCGTTTTTACAATGACAGGAAAGGGACGATTTGTCATGGACAGCGTACTTGTGTCTACGTGTACTCGTGTTGCGGCCTCGCGTTCCGAATGCACGTGCTGCGTTTTGTTCAAGCCTTTTTCCGTTTTCACAATGACAGGAAAGGGACGATTGGTCATGGAGAGTGTATTTGTGTCTACGGCGTGTAATGGTCGTGGTGCCGTCACGCGTTGCTCCTGCTCTTGCGCGCCGTGCAGAGTTTTGGTGGGACTGTCTTCGTCGTCGCGATCGCTGGACGACGACGACGAGGGGGAAGAAACTGAGGAAGAAGAAGGTGGAGATTTGTCTTGTGTTTGCTTCGAGCGGCCGGTCAATGGACCCTCCTTCTCCTCGGCATTGCTTCCGCTGGAGGAGGAGGAGGTGGTGGTGGTGGATGATTCTTCGGCGTCCGCTTGTTGCTGCCGCTGTAGTCGTAATTTTTCCTCCATTTTTCGCAGTTGATTGTCGGTCGAATCATCGTCCGAGGAGGAGGAGGCGGAGGACAAAAATAGGGGTGCGGAACGAGCGCCGATGTCTTGCAAAGAGGAGGCCATGGTGCAAACAGTCATTCACTCTTTGGTACGCTGTAGCAAGAAGGAATGATTGATTGTATTATAATCCATGAATCAATTGACGATGATAGCGCTGCTAATTTTTCAAACGCAGCGCCGAGTGGGTGGGCGCGCGCCGGGCCGGTCCCAAGGGAGGCAGAATCAGTGCGCGTCCTATTGATCAATCAATCAAAAATCTGAGTCACGAATCGAGTCCCAGTCATTCCCCCAACAAGCGGTCACGTCGCGTTCAACGCAAACAACGCAAGATCCAAAGGCAACAGAGGAACTATAAGAAGTTAAGCTTAGCCTCCAGCGTCTCCCATTTGATTACTCTGTTACGACACTGTCGCGTCCACCTTCTTTCTCTTTGAAACCACCCCGACAACAAGGAGCACTCTTTCCACCTATATTAGTTACTAGTAGACGAACATAATAATATTGTTCTATCAAAATGAGGTGGATTAACGAACCCGAGTGGAGCGAAGAAGACGGCAAATCCGGCGTCAAGGCGATTCGCGTGGAGATTCCGGGCGGTACCGATTGCTGGCGCAAGACCCGCCACAATATGATTTCCGACAATGTTCCCTTTCGTTATCGTTGGGTTACGGGTGACTTTGAAGTGATTTTGCACGCTCGAACGCAATTTACGGGCAATTACGAGCAAGCCGGAATCATGGTCCGCGAAAACGCCGAAGTCTGGATGACGTGCGGCTTTCAGGTCTTTGATGGGCAACCTCAGGCCAGTGCGGTGGTAACACGGGACACTTCTGATTGGTCCCTGTTGCCCTTGCCAGAGACACAAGACTCTATGTATTTCGTTGTCAAGAGAACCAAGGAATGTGTGGAGTGCTTTTATTCCTTTGATGGCTTTGAATGGACTCAAATTAGACAAGCTGTTCTGACGGAAGGTGCCAAGCTTATGGTGGGAATGTACGGTGCTTGCCCACAAGGAGATGGATTTGAAGTAATTTTCGAACATTTCACAATCAAATCAGAAGATGGAGAACTAGACGATTCGGATGACGAAGGGGACCTAGCAATCCAGGACGAAGTCAGCGAAGAAGGTGTTGGAATTGAGGATGAAGAAGGCGTTGCCGTAGAGGAGGATGAAGAATAAATATCTCTTCGACAGTCGATTCATTTCTAATCATTCATGGCAGACACAATAATTTTTCTGTAAAACCCCATGTCTTGACAGTTATGGTATGCTTTCCTGGCAGGGAACAACAAATACAAGCTTGGAAATAAAAGCTCTATTTTCCCACACTTCTTTGGACTGGGATATTGGTGTGGCCTTGTCGGTTGCATCACACAATAAATGTTTTGTACTGTAATAACGAAAGATGAAGTTGTTTCACTCCCGACCACTTCTTGCACAATTATGTATGTTGTGTCTTTTATTGTGGCAATCACCCAAAAAATTCTTGGCGGCTCACTCCTTTAATAAAGTCTTTAATAGGCTCGAAAGAATTTACTAGCTTGAGACTATTTCTAAATCTCTTGTTTAAATCCTCCCCATTTTCAGGTGGTGACCGCATTACTAGGTAGCTCAAAACCCAACAATCCTAATACACAAATCAATGTTGCTACCTACATAGTTGGGTGGCACCACATCCCTATTTTTTACTACCTGTTATTAGTTACTGACTGGATCTTTGCAGCCTCTAATCTTCCAATCGTGTCATGGCGCGCCGGCACAAACACGGTATCTTGCATGTGAATTGAAGGTCACAAGTTTTCGCGTTGAATGACTGCTTAATTGCTGCGCACTTACTTGACTGCATCCGCACTCGACTAACGAACGATCAACAACGCGATCTTATTAATTCGAGTAAAAACCGCGTGGAACACATCCGCCCAAGTTGTTGATGCCATACCTATCTCTTGCAAGCAAACTAGTTACCCATCCAAGGACCATCTTCATTATCTACTACTACTACTAGATATACCTGAAAGGCGACATACTACACCACACGACAATAATACGACAGACACAATACAATAATGGCAGCCGAAACAGATCCAAGCGATCCCTTCAAGGGCATGAAATGGATCAACGCCCCCAAACGATCCAAGTGGGATATTACCGACGGACGACTCAAACTCAGTGTCCCTTCCGAGACGGATCTTTGGCGTGGTACCAAGTTTGGCTTCACCAAAGAAAACGCTCCTTATTATTTCAAGAAAATTACCGGTGACTTTCAAGTGACTTGTCACATCAAGGGCAAATTCGATAATCTCTATGATCAAGGTGGTATTTTAATCCAGGCCTCCAAAACGGTATACCTAAAATGCGGAATTGAATACTTTAAGGATCAGTGCTATGCGAGTACCTGTGTCACCAAAGATAATTCTGACTGGTCTTTGATGCCTTTGCCGGATAAGGCCAAGCAAGCCTGGTTTGTCATTAAGCGAATTGGAGACTGCGTGCAAGTGTACAGTTCACAAGATGGTGTGATATACAATCAAGTCCGATTGGCGGTGCTCACAGAAGAACCCATTCTGAAGGTGGGTTTGTTTGGTGCCTGTCCCCAAGGTACTGGTTTCAAAATTTATTTTGAACATTTTTCGATTGAAGAAGAATCGGGTGAAGGCGAAGAAGAAGACTGGGGCGAAGACGAAGAAGGAGGAGAGTATGAGGACGAAGGTGAATATGAGGAAGGTGAAGAGGGCGAGTACGAAGAAGAAGGAGGAGAAGAAGGAGGAGAAGACGAAGGACAAATGCTCGACGATGAAGAAGAAGAGGAAGACATTGAGTGAGCCAGTTTGGTATCTATTCCTTGTAGTGCCGGCTTGAATATTCCGAATCTATCTCGTTCTCCGAGTTTAATTATTTGGATTCAAGATCATGAACGTGGCACAGTGTTTACGTTTTTCATTCATTGGTTTTGTAGTAAAAAAATTAGCAGCCATCAATAATACAAAAATATGGCAGCTTTGATACTGTCCTGGAAAACGCTTTGTTCTAGCACTGTCTGCGACAATCCGTACCTGCCGCGAAGTAAACTGTAGGGCTTGGTTTTGAAATGGCACGTGCCGCACAAGCATGACCATGACCATGATCTATTTGATCTGTGAAAGGAGCGCCTGCACAAGCCAATGCACTACCTCCTTAGTGACATATGATGTTCTTAGTCATGCGACTATACATAGAAAAAAAATCGCTGTCATGGCAACTCAGTTTCCTGGCGGACATGAGTATGCCACCATGTACTTGGAGGTCAACTAGTAAACTCAAAAATCATGTTTCTCTAGATGGGCAGAGTGGTCTTCATCAACTGACCCGAACTAGGACGGCAAGTGAGCAGCCTGCTGCCCCGAACTAAAATTGGCCAACCAGCACTTTTCGCTGGGGAAACCATCACTCACACCTTCTGTAGGCTTTAATGTCAGCAACTCTCTCTCTCTGTTATCTTTTGAACATGACCAAAGTTCTTTACCATGGAGCTGCATAGTTGTCACGCCCAACGAAGACGATTGCTTTAGCTAGCTTGGGCTTCTCACTAGCTAGTGAAAGATGTTCAGACGATCTTTGGTAAAGAGTAGGAGGAAACAGAGCAATATGTCCCTAACGCTGGAAACGGGAATAGATTTGTTTGGGTGTGCGTTTAGTACCGAAGTGCAAGTGTTGCAGCATCAGCGTATCGTTTAGCTCTAGCTACTACTGCATGTAGTAGTAATTACTTCCTAGTTGGCTAAAGTTGCCGCGGAACAATCGTGCAGCTCCTAATTTCTTAGCTACTAGAAGAAATAGGAGTAATACAAGGCTATGATTGGTTGGTTCTGACCCCCGTTGTTGCCTGCGACCCAGGACCCTAGTCACCAACAATACTTCGTCTAAGCTAGCTACTAGCTAGCTGGCTTGAGCTACCTTGTAGGAGTGGATTTGTTGGATTTTGTTTCCAGTCCCGCCTCCGTATGCTGTCCCTTTGAAACTTGACTGCTAGCTAGTAGCCCGAGTTGCATCAGATATAGCAAGTTGTCATAGCTACTAGATCATCTAACTAGTAGCTAGCTAGTAGAGCACTACTAGCTACTACTAGCTAGCTAGTACAGCACTAATAGTAGCTAGTACAGTACAGGAGATAGATAGCTAAATACCAAAACATGTTGTGGTGGCTTGGAGGTACAGACCGACGGACCGCACTGTCCGGTCGGACACTACGAAGCCACAGTATTACCAAACAAACTGATGATAGTTAAAATGCCCTGAAATTTCCTTTTTGGGCGGGCGCGGGTCGAGATTATCCAGCTCACTTTTTCTTGTTATCTCCAACTTCTGATTGATAGCTCGACTAAAAGCAATACAGTAACAAGCAGACCAGTCCTGTTAACGAGATATGGTCCTGATGGTTAGTTGATACACAGCTTCCTTCAACAATCTATCATAGCTGTATAGTATCTTTTTGAAGATATATATTCCAGTTTCTCGGAAGTGATTTGCCTTAGTAGTCATCGGGATATTCGAAAAACTTTCAACGTGTGTCCGCGCACTGCCGAATCGCCAATTCGTATCACATATCGAAGTCAACTTCTCTCGGCAGCAAATCTGTTTCCTTGCGTCTTTCCTGTAAGCAGGTTGTACTTCTAGTAGCAACATCAACAGATACATTATCACATCATGATGTTGAGACTAATACCAGCCAAAAAGAAAGTCGAAGACGGGAATTATGAACGGAGAATATTATGGACTCCGCTTGTGACGACTCTCGCTGTTTTGCTGCTCATCTTGATTCGATCGGTTCCTGACGGTTTTGTCACGTCTGTAGCAGAGCTATTGGTCAAGACTGGACAACTGGTCCAGTCGGTGTCCAAAGCCAAGAACATACCTCCCGTTGTGAGCAGACCGTTTGAAGATATATGGGACGAGCCTCGTAGCTCCAAGGAGCTATTTGATCATGATACCAAGATAATGTGGGCTTATTGGGACAGTGGGCTTGAGGGAATGCCAGAGCTTTGTCGGTATTCCGTTCAATCTTGGAAAGTTCATAATCCCAATTGGAGGGTGATTATCCTTGACGACCACAACTACAAAGAGTATGTTTCAGTCTCTGATCTGCCCACCACATTCTTTAGTCTCAAGGTGCAGCATCGAAGTGACCTTCTGCGGCTTGCAGTGCTGCTGAGATATGGAGGAATCTATATGGATGCTTCAACATTGGTCTTCAAAAGCTTTGATGGAATTTGGGATCAAGTCGAAGAGGACAAGCTGATGTTAACATCCCTCAACAAACTGTCCCGATCTAGGCATGATTTATTCAACAACGGACTACTCATGACCAAGGGAATTTACAACAAAGTTTTGAAATTATGGCAACAACGCATGCTCAAGTATACAGAATCACCAAGCTTGACCATGGACGAAATGCGTACAGATCCAACCTTTGCAAGGGTGGTAGAACATTGGGACGATCCATCTCTTGGAGTGCTCGCAGAAATGGTGCCCTACCACTCCAACTTGTGGATGTTGGATGACATAATTTGGAATAATGACGAGTCTGTGGCGGACCATGTGCTGAGTCTCCCTAAATTTCGTTGGGGGTTTTGGTTTCAGTCCCTCCCTCATTTGATTGCCGAATCGCGTAAACAGCGAGGAATGCAAAGCGGCGTTGAAAGTTACGTGATTGATCCAGCGACAGATCCTGAATATGTAGGTTGGGGGGCATTGGCAGTCGCGCGACAGTCCTTTAGCTTCTTCCCATTGGCGCTGAATGAAGATATCGACTTAGCCACGCGTCTTTTGCACAATACACATATTCTCAAGTTCACATCTCACGATCTTGACCTGATCGAAATGGGTTTCCGGAGATGGGGCTTTGACAACACACTTGGCTATTTATATCGAGCAGCTGGAAACACTACCCTGTTCCCATTGCAGGAAGCAACTCTGGATGGTGCTGTTGCCCCGAAAGTCTTACAACAAGCGTCGATACAATAGTGAACATAAAGTTCTCGATCATAGAAACATGTATCCTACATAAAAAGAACAACTCATATTTTAGTGTGAAGAACTGTGAAGGTGTCCCCCTTGTTTTCGCTATAGATGCTTCGTGCGGAGCATGCGAAAAGGCTTCCATGGTCCTACCTGACATGCCTTGTCTTATGCAACCAGCGAAATAGGCATGCTGCGCGTGATACCTACTTCAAGTACCAGTAGATTATTTACTTATAATGTCCTTTTTACATTTGGTTATTTTAAACTGTAGTATATTACTATCTATGCACTGAATTTGAAATTCGCTTCAAAATGTGAGCATCAACATTTCGGCATCTATTTCTAGCTAGCTAGCGTCGTTCGTTGTCGGCACAAACCTAGAACATGGTGTCCTTGTATTGTTCTCTATGGTTGTATCTGGGACGGGCATGGCAAGCAAAACACTTTCCATCCATATATACATATATTTGCCATCAAGTGGCGCTTCAATACAGTACTGTCGTGTACTGTTTCTTGATCAGTAGTAACTGCCAGCGTCCACAAAGCAGTGTGCAGCTTCTTGCAGTGGTTCTTGAGAGGCTGGCACCCTCACTGCGACTTCCATCAACAAGGGCATTAACGCCACCAAGGCCAGATGAAAGACGGCATGAGACCACCCTCCAATGGGATATCGGACAAACAAAAACCCGCCCAAGCCCATGACGAAAGCAATCTGGTAGAACAACTCCATGTCGTCCCCACCACGGTACCACACGGGCAAGGCCCAGGCAAAAATGGCGGCAGCCAATCGTTTTTGATTGCTTGCGGGGGTGACTTTGTCTTGAAAGAGTTGTCGATAAATGCAATCCAAGTTGAATAGCAGACAGACGGCAAAATAGTCCCATCGACCCGATGTGGCATAGCTTGTGAGAGCACTCGAGGCATGAATCATGGATTGATCCCACCGGCGACTCCAATGGCGAGTCTTTTCAGTGGGAGACAAGGCGTGAGCATATGTCCAATGGTATACAAAGGAAAAGGGAAAATGGGATACCACTCCCATCAACACAAACAAGACGGGCAGTGGAGGTATGGCATGGAGGTTTTGAAAGAGATAACTTGTCACAGTTGTACTCCATGATTGGATGTCACTGTTGGTAGCATAGCTAGACCAATCCAAACAGAGACTATCGTTGTCGCTGTTGTGCATCAGAGTTGCTGCAGCTTGGTCCACCATTGCCTGGCTCATCCAGTTTCCAGACAAGATAAAGCATATACAATATATGGGAGCAGGGATCATGGTAATGGCATTCCAGCGTTCTTGCAGTGGTGTCATGTGCCTTGACGCCATGAACTTGTCAACGTCGACTTGGACAAATATATCCTCGGCAGAGGCAGCAGTTGTCGGCAAAACCACGGTATAAGACTCTTGCTGCTCGACGGGAATCTCCAGTAATTGGGCGTGACAACGCTGTAACTCCTTGGCCGTTGTGCCCTGGGCATCAAGCACCATAACGTGCGAATTGCTGCGAGATGGTGAGGAAGATGACGAGGAGGAAGAGGACGTGGATGACTCTCGTGTAAGACCAAGACCAGTGCTGCTGTCCTCTTCATCCGAGCACGAAAAGGACGTCCCCAGGCGCCAAAAGACGCGTGGATTTTCGGCCACTTTCTCCTTGTGGGTATCTTTTAACCATGGACCATTGTCGCATGTAGAATTGCCAGTGCCAGGTGTCTTCTTGGCAACCGAGGAGGAAGTCCTTCGAACCGCATTGCCATTGTGACCATTCATGGTCAAGTTCTCGCACAAAAGGGTGGTATTGAGAGGTAGATCTCTTGTTGCATCGGGTTTCAAACAATCTCCTCTTTTTCGTACACACAATTTGAAATGCTATGACAACCGACGTAAACCTTTTCAGTCGAAGGGAATGTCACTCAAAGTGATTGTTGGCTCGACTGGTCTGCTTTACCGGCAACTGATCGCTGACAAAAACTGCACTGCACGGTATGTAGCTGTGACAACAGTCGAAGAGTGCGAATAAAGTATTGAATCTGTGGTCGGGTTGGCCGTCGGCATCAGAAAGCGAGCATCTGACAGAGATTCATCAGAATTGGTCGACGCGAGCTCGTACAGTGCAGACTGCAATCAATGACTTTGTGTCCTCCAATAAAATATTGGCAAAACAAAAGGATACAACTTCATCGTCCCAATAATTTTGGGTGATTGAGTACGTACGTGTCTTCCAGAGCGGGCCAATTTGAAATCGAGCCTGCATCTCCATTTGAGTGCCGGGTGCGTACAACAGGTGTACTGCGGTACAGTACTAGCCACAGTACCAGCACTTATAATACGTGGAGGGCAATTTGCCGCTGACAACATACAGGACTCAAATGATCGCGTTTTTCATCCGTGACTGGACTGGTCCCGGCTTCTCCTTTTTCCTCCCTTCCTTGATTTCACCTCTCGCTTGATTGAGTTTCTTTCTCTTTCATGGAAGCAGCCGCTTTTGCTAAATAATCCCACTCGGATGTTGGCAGTGGAGCTGTTGTGACAGCCTTTATTGGTTCCATACTTGCCGGGGTTTCCATCGGAGCAATGCTGCTGGTGAGGATAGTAGTTGACTGATTCAGCGGAAGTAGCGACGGCGCGGCAGCCTTTTCCAAGTCTTTGTGTCGAATGATGGTTTCCGTTGACATGGCTTCCAAATATTCAGGACTCGAGTTGTAATCCTCACCACCAATGCACTTTTTCAATCGCTCGTCTATGCGCATTTTGGTTGGTCCTTCCATACTGGTAGTCTCCGAAACAACTGCATTGTTGTATTCCAGGTGCTCTTGTGCTGATTGTCCAATCCCATCCACAATCTTTTGCAATGGCAAGAGCGAAAAGGGTTCCTCTAGCATTTGCGAGATGAGCTCTACGCCCAACATTCCCAAGGAAATGGAGGAACTAATGAAGGGTCTGTTTTCCCACCAAAGAAAGAATTCTTTAAGACGACGACAAAGAACATTTCTTATCACAACTTTTGCGCTGGTCCATCATAAGAGCAGTAGTACTTACAAGTAAGTATGATTCCAACCAACCTGTCCTATACTCTGCCAGAGCGTCAATGGCAGACACGCTAACCACAGGGAAAGGAACCGAGACGTATGTCGATTGTAGAACTTTGGTATCGGGGATGTGTAGAGACGATCGCATGCGCCCATGGAATCGCAAAGCTTGGTTGTGGCTTCCTCTAGTTGACACCTTTGGAACATATCAAGAGGCAGCTCATTGAGAGCACACGAAAGCTCAAACAATGCAAATGACGGCCGATGCCGCTTGTTCTGGATCAAGTCTGATGCAAATGGATCTGGTAAATTGTAGTTTATATCTGCAATAAACTGTGCTTCATCTTCGTATTCCGATAGTAAATGCCTCTTTTCGGCTCTCGCAAAGGCCCACACCGCCGCCATGACACGAGTGATGAGTCTTTGTTTCTCTTCATAGGAGAGTAGATCCTCCTCCAGTGATGATGATTCTTCTTGCATTACCCAAGACGAAGTTTTTCTCATTATGGATCGACTATGGCTGACTATGGCTCCACACGCCTTGCGTGCTTCATCCCATCGCCTCCAACACGTGTTGGTCCGAAAGACCAACAACAATGCGAGAGCTGGACTGCTCAGCACCAACGGTTCACTGGGTAGTGACAAGAGGGGCAGCGACAAAAAGTCGGGAAGGATTGGATCGTGATGGACAAAAGAAAAGTCTTCGTATCCAATCACGAGCAAATGATTGTAGAGGATCAAAAAGTAACTAATGAATGTAATGGCCGCCACTTCCTTGACAATGGTAGCGACCGCCTTGGATACGGGTATGCCGCGAAGATTGTCGAAGAATCGAGAAGGAGATCGGCGACGAACCCAGGATTCGTGATTGAAATAATCACGACGATCACGACGTTGCATTTCGGTCAAGCCGCGTTCCATTCGGTCGAGGTCAAAATTCGTATCTTGCTGGTTTATGGCACTCATACCAATGGCAATGCCGCCGTAGTTACGTGAAGAAACTTGTCGTCTTTGGAAGGATGCATGGCCACTAACGGTCGGCTGAAAGGCTTCCGAAATTTGCAAAGACGCCACACCTCCCAGAAGCAAAATACTGCTTTTTATCCGCGCTTTTATTGGTGGCATTTTCAATCTGACAAGCAGTCTCTACTCGAGTGCCAAGTAGATATTACTCGCTAGCTAGTAGACTACTAGGTACCAGGATTGGTTCCAACGAACGAAAAAATCAATGGTTGGTGGTTTTGTCGGTGATGGCTTTCTTCTTCATTGATTCATTCTTCGCCGCCGGCCAAAAAAATTAACTCCGCTAGACGTATGTAGCGGATTCTGGTGGAGGTTAAAGGAGGAGGATGGTTAACTCCGCTACTAGTAGACGAATGTTGCGGATTCTGGTGGAGGTTAAAGG
>ENA-ORBV01008539-ORBV01008539.1-microbial-mat-metagenome-genome-assembly--contig:-NODE-8539-length-17173-cov-5.426474_pt1 | contig 17173 bp, 18 predicted proteins | sample MGYA00237777_ERZ505514 | MGnify/ENA primary metagenome ERZ505514 (study PRJEB26160, sample SAMN06269048) | microbial mat metagenome | isolation source: Oligotrophic lake microbial mat | place...
AACCAGAGCAGCACGGCGGCGGAGCATGGCAGGGCGGGGGGCGGCGACCAGGGGTCTGCGCTTGCGGCGCGGTGGGGCCATCAGTGCATCGCAACGGACCCAGCACGGGACTTTTGCTGCTGAGCCCTACCATCCTCAGCGTGCTCGGCGGCATCATCAACCCGTTCTCCTACGTCCACCCGGTGCGCACCGCGCAGCGCGCGACGTCGCTGCTCGGGCGCTGGGCGCTCGACGGGCTGACCGCGATCGGCGAACTCGGCCGGCTGCTGGCCGAGGTCCTACGCGTGCTGGTGCGCGACCGCCAACGGCGCGAAGTGATCGTCATCCAGCTCTACCACATCGGCTACCTCAGCCTGCCAGTGGTGCTCATTACCGGCACCAGCATCGGCTTGGTGCTGGCCGTGCAGAGCTACGCCACGCTGCACCGCTTCAATGCCGAGGTCATGGCCGGGCCGATGGTCAACTTCTCGATGGTGACCCAACTCGCGCCAGTGTTGACCGGGTTGATGCTCGCCGGGCGGGTCGGCTCGAACATGTCGGCCGAGATCGGCACCATGAAGGTCACCGAGCAGCTCGATGCGCTGCGCACCATGGGCACCGATCCGATCGCGTATCTGGTCGGCCCGCGTTTCCTCGCCTGCGTACTGCTGACCCCCCTGCTCACCGCGCTCGCGGCGGCCGCCGGCATCCTCGCCGGCTGGTTTCTGATCGTCAGCGTCTACCGCGTCGACGGTGCCGCCTACTGGGACTACTCGCAGCGCTACGTCGCCGCCTGGGATGTCCTCACTGGCATCGGCAAGACGGTGATCTTCGGCGGCCTCATCGCGCTGGTCGCCTGCCGCCGCGGCTTGCAGACGCGTGGCGGCGCCACCGGCGTCGGCGAGGCCTGCACCAAGGGCGTGGTGCAGGCGAGCGTGCTGGTGCTGATCGCCAACTTCCTGCTCACGCTCATGCTCCAGAAGGTCTGGACGACGATCTACGGAAACTGAATGCGGGTCGCGGTCGTCGGCGGCGGGGTCATCGGCCTGGCCTGCGCCTGGGAACTGGTCCGCGCCGGGGCCGAGGTCCTGCTCTTCGATGCGGCACCCGAGGCCCGCGAGGCGAGTTGGGCGGCCGCGGGCATGCTCGCGCCACACCACGAGTACGACGACGATGGCCCGCTCTGGCGGCTGGGCGTCGCCAGCCTGGCGCGCTATCCGGCCTTTCTCGCCGCGCTGGGTGTCGAGCCCGAGGCGGTCGACTATCGCGCGACCGGCGGCCTGCTGCCCGTGCTGGACGCGGCCGATCGCGCCAGGCTGGCCGCCAAGCGTGCCTTTCTCGATCGCGCCGGCGTCGCCTGCGTCCCCCTCGCGGGGCAGGCGCTGCGCGCGCGCGAGCCCGGACTGGCCGCGGACGTCGTCGAAGCGCTCGATATCCCCGCCAGCCAGATCGATCCTCGCCGGTTGACCGCCGTCCTGCGCGAGCGCTGTGCCGCCCTCGGCGTCGCCCTCGGCTATCGTCGTCCGATCGCCGCCATCGACGGTGACGGCGTCCTTGAGCGCGACGGCAACCGCGTGGCCTGCGATCACGTCGTGCTGGCGAGCGGGGCATGGACGCCGGCCCTGGCGGCGGCCAGTGGGGTGGCGCTACCCGGCGAACCGGTGAAAGGGCAGTTGCTCCGCTTCGCCGCGCCGGACGGACTGCTTGGCCGTTTCGTGCATCATCATCGCGCCTACCTGGTGCCGCGCGCCGGCGGCGGGGTGGTGGTCGGCGCCACCATGGTGCGAGCCGGATTCGATCGCGCTGACGACCCAGCCGCCATCGCCGCGCTAGCGACGGAGGCGCGCCGCCTGGTGCCTGGATTGGCGGGTGCGCCGATCGTTGAGACCTGGACCGGCCTGCGTCCCCGGTTGCAGCATGGCCTTCCTGTTATTGCTACCGTGCGACCTGGCCTGACCATCGCCACGGGACACTACCGCAACGGTATCCTGCTCACACCGATCAGCGCGGCGGCGGTCGCCGCGCTGGTGCTTGGCAGCACTCCGCCCTGCGATCTCGTCCCGTTCGGTCCACCATGCCCGATGTCCTCGTCGTCGAAGACAACGCCGTCAATCGCAAGCTGATCGGCCTGTTGCTCGGGCGAGCCGGCTATACGTGGCAGGCCGTGGAGGACGGACGCGAGGCGCTGAGCGAATTGCAGCGCCAGGCCTACCGCGTGGTGCTCATGGATATGATGATGCCGGGCATGAACGGTTACGAGGCGACCACCGCCATCCGCGCCGATCCGACGCTCGGTTCGCTGCCGGTGGTGGCGCTCACCGCCAACGCCCTGCATGGCGAGGAAGCGCGCTGCCGCGCGGCCGGTTGTAACGAATATGTCGCCAAGCCCTACTCCAAGGACCGCATCCTGGCCGTCATCGCCGGGTTCATCGGCGCCCCTATCCAATGCCCTGCGCCCATAGCCAAACCATCGACGTAGCCCTGCATTAGACTGCAAGGTTCTGTTGGAATGAGACTTCCGTAACGTTGAACAGGTTGGCGCTCAGGGCTCGCCTCCGGCGCAGGGCGTCTACAGTGACGCTCCCTGCCATGCCCCGCCGCCCGGTCATCCAGATCCCGCACCCCCAGGCCTCGCCGACCCTCCGGCGGGCATTGCTGGCGGTGCGTCGTGAGTTCGCCCGTGCTGGCCTGAGCGATCTGCTGGAGTGGGTCCGCGTCGAGCAGGTCGAGGTGCCGCCCACCGCCGAGGCGATGGGCTGGTATTATTTCGATCGCCACACCATTCGCGTGCCGGAGTGGACCCCGCGCGCGATGCGCGCCTGCGCGCGCACCACGGGCAACAAGCACATCAGCCTGCGTTCAGTGCTGCGCCACGAGTTCGGCCATGCCTTGTTCGACTATCTGCGACTCGACCGCGACCCTGAATTCCGTCGCCGCTTCGGTCATGGCGACCTGATCACCGCCTACGCCGCCGAGAACGCCGAAGAGGACTTCGCTGAAACCTTCATGCGCTGGATGACCTGGAACGGTCACCTGCGCCGCGGCCAACCTGGGCCCAGCCTGCGCGCGAAGTGGCGCTATGTCGGGCGCTGCGTGCGGCGGGTGGCGGGTGCCGAGGTCAGCCGGCGCCGCGCGGCGTAGGCACCGGGCTGGGCGCGCTCGGACGGACGCTCCAGGCCAACCCGGTGGCGAGCAGGATCGCGGCCACCGCGCCGAGGCCGACCGCGTCGTACCCGGTCAGGCGACCGTCGGCGGTGCGCCCGATGGTCAACCCCGCCAGCCAGGCAGCGAGACCCGATGCGGCGGACTGCACCGCGGCGTTGAGACTCATGAAGCTGCCCCGGCGAGCGGGGGCCACGCTCGACGCGATCAGGGTCATCGCCGGCACGAAGCGCCCGCTGCCGATGACGATGAACAGGGTGGTGCAGGCGAAAGCCAACGGCTTCCCCACCTCGCCAAGGCGGGTCAGCAACACGGTCGGCACGATCGAGGCCAGGGCCAATGCGGTGAACACCGGCCGGGTCCCCAGACGATCGGACAGCCGCCCGACCAGCGGCGAGGTCACCACCGTGCAGATGCCGCCAAACAGGTAGACGTAGGCCAGATCCGATTCGGTAAGACCGACATTGCCGACCAGGTACGGACTGATGAACGGGATCACCGAGAAACCCGCGAACATCAACGCGGCCATAAACGCGAAGGCGCGCAGATTGCCGAACTCGAACGCGACCTCGACCAGGGTGGTGAGGGCCGCCACCGGACGTCCGAGGTGGCCACGCATCGGCGGCAACACCACCAGCGCCACCACCAGCACCGAGAGACCGAGGCCGGCGAGCAGCACGAACGGCGCGTGCCAGGACCAGGTGGTGGCGGCGGCGAGCGCGGCCGGCACGCCGATGATCGAGGCCAACGAGAACGCGGCCATGACGATGCCGTTGGCGGCGCCGCGGCGTTCGGCTGGGATCTCGTCCGCGACGATGGCCAGGATCAACGCGCCAAGGACGCCGCCGCAGGCACCGGCGGCGATGCGGGCCAGGACCAGGGCCGAAAACGTCGGCGCCAGGGCGCAGGCGACGGTGGCGAGGATGAAGCCGACATAGAGCGCGAGCAGGGCGCGCTTGCGATCGAAACGGTCGATGACGAAGGCCCCGGCGACGCCAGCGATCGCGGCGCTGAAACTGTAGGATGAGACCGCGACCGCGAACTGGGACGGCTCGATGGCGAAGACCCGCATCAGCTGCGGGCCCAGCGGCATCATGATCACGAAGTCGAGGATGTGAGTGAAGTTGATCGCCGTGAGGATGCCGATCAGCCAGCGTTCGCGCGACATGGAGCGCACGGTAGCGTCCGCTTGGAAGTCGCTACCGCGATCGTGGCGAAGCCCGGGCATCGGCGGCAGTGGCCAGGCGCAGTGATCCTTCTTCGTCCTGGACGATCACCTCATCCTCGATCATCCACTGCAGCGCCACCGCGGCCCGCGACCAGCCGATGCCCAGGCGCGAACACAGCTCGTCTTCGAGGGCGAGGCGATCGAGCCGCCGCTCGGCCAGCAGCCGTCGCACCGTCTCCTGGGTAGGTTGGTCCATGGCTGCTCCCAACAGGACTCTACCGCGGTGCATTGCATGTACGCCATCACAGGTGGCGATGCTGTTCGCCGCGACCCAGCCCTGGTGCCAGATTCCTCGGGCCTCAACCTGATAGCCATGCGCATGGTCATCGTCGACGCCTGCACCACCGACCAGGGTGACGCCCCGGCCTAGGAGCCTGTCGGGGATAGCGAGCGAGGATGGCGACGCGGATCGGGTGGCAGATGCAAGGCGGCGAAACGGGCGGATGACCTCGCCATCCACCCGCGCACGGCGCGCGCCGACCTCGTCGCGCGCTGCGCCGCCGCGAACCTGGCCGCGTGGCGTAACGGACAACGCGCCAACCGCGTGGATTGAGCCGGTGAACCCGGTTGCACGGCGACGGGCAGCGCCTCACTGGGCGGCATGAGCGCAGGCCACGAGCATCATCCCGGCCATGACCACGGCCACTCGCTCCACGGCCACGACCACGCGCACCAGCATCCTCTGCCCGACTCCAGCCGCGCCTTCGTCATCGGCATCTGGCTCAATCTCGGTTTCGTGGCGATCGAGGCGGCGGGCGGCATCGCCACCGGCTCGCTGGCGCTGCTCGCCGACGCGGGGCACAACCTCGCCGACGTCGTCGGCCTGCTCGCCGCCTGGGGCGCGGTCGCCCTTGGCCGGCGGCGACCCAGCGGGCGGCGTACCTACGGTCTGCGCCGCTCGTCGATCCTGATCGCGGTGGTGAATGCGGTGCTGCTGCTGGTGGGCATGGGCGCGCTGGCGTGGGAAGCGATCGGCCGGATGCACGCGCCCGCGACGGTGCCAGGCCTGGCCATCGGCCTGATCGCACTTGCCGGGCTGGTCGTCAACGGCGCCACCGCCCTGCTCTTCCGCCGTGGCCGCGAGCACGACCTCAACCGCCGCGCAGCGTTCCTGCACATGGTGGCCGACGCCGCGGTCTCGGCCGGCGTCGCAGTGGCCGGCCTCGTGCTGTGGGCAACTGGCGCGGCGTGGATCGATCCGCTGGTCAGCCTGCTGATCGTCGCGGTGGTGGTGTGGAGCACCTGGGGCCTGCTGCGCGACGGACTCGACCTCGCCCTCGATGCGGTGCCCGCCGGGGTCGATGCCGATGCGGTGCGCGCCTACCTCACGGCCTTGCCGGATGTGGTCGCGGTGCATGACCTGCACATCTGGGCGATGAGCACCACCGAGACCGCGCTCACCGCGCATCTCGTGCGGCCGATGCGCGAGGTCGACGACGCCTTGCTCGTCGCCGCGGCACGCGACCTGCGCGTTCGTTTCCATATCGCTCATGCCACAATCCAGATCGAACACGGCGATCCCCAACATCCGTGCGAGCTCAGCCGGGAAGGGTCGATCTGATGAGCGGCTGATCGGTCCACGTCGCTCCGGCACACTGTGGCCCGGCATCAGTCCACGTGATCCGGTCGATGCACATCCGTCGCTTGGTCGCGGCTGGATCCCAGGCGTGATAGACCAGCCAGTCCGCACCGTCCGGGCCGGTGACGAGTGAATTGTGCCCGGGCCCGAGCACGTGCCCGGGCACGGTCGTGAGCAGACGGGGGCCATGCTCGGCACCCTGTTCGAGCCAGGGCCCGGTGACGGCATCGGCCACCGCCCAATCGACGCCATAGGAGTCGTTGCCGTAGCAGGCGCCACTGTACAGACACCAATAACGGCCGCGGCGTTTGACGACGCAGGGGCCCTCCAGGGTATGCCAGTCCCAGACCTGGCCGTACATCGACCGGTTGGCTTGGAAGCGTTGCCAGTCGTGCCGCGCTCTCAGCACGACGCGCTCCTCGCCCGCCAGTCGACGCATGTCGATCAGACGATCGACCGCAAGCGCGGTGCCAGCGCGCCAGCCATCGCCGAGATCGAGGAAGTCGCGCGCGTAGAACAGCCACCACGTGCCATCGTCGTCGCGGAACGGGTGCGGATCGATGGCGAAGGGCAGCGTGCCCGGCGGCACGAGCGGCCCCTGATCGCGAAAGGGCCCCTCTGGCGTGGCGCTGGTGGCGACGCGCAACTGATGTCCAGGCCCGACCGAATAATACAGGAAGAAGGTACCATCGCAGGCAGCCACCGCCGGGGCCCAGAACTCGACGCCCAAAGCAGGGTCGGGGCGCAGCAACGCTTCGCCGACGAATTCCCACGTCGCGAAGTCGTGGGAACGCAGCAAGGGGAACAACCTTTCGCCGGGGCCGTGCCCAGCCAGGTGGTCCGCCGCCGCGTCGCTGGCGCTCGATTCCCCGGTACCAACCGCATACCACCGATCGGCATGGCGCCAGACGAAGGGGTCGGCGCAGTAGCCGTCCCAGACCGGATTGCGGTAGGTGCGCATGGTGGGGAGTTTTGCCGCTGCCGAGGGCGGCCCCAGTCTATCTCGCACGCGTTGCACGCCTGGCACGACTTCACGGATCATTCCGTGTCGATGACACCGGCGGCGGCAGAATCCTTCGCATGGGTCTGGACCGCAGCAGCCTCGACCACCTGACCGCGCCCGGCGCCTTCATGTGGGCAGTCGGCATCGAGGACACCTTCATCACCGCGCCATGGCCGGCGACCGGGCGAACCCTCGACGAGTACGAACTGACTGGCCATTACCAGCGCTGGGAGTCCGACCTTGATCTCATCGCCAGTCTCGGCGTCAAATATGTGCGCTACGGCATTCCCTGGCATCGCATCCAGCCGGCTCCCGATCGCTGGGATTGGGCGCTGGCGGATGGCCCGCTCGAGCGCCTGCTCGACCATGGCATCGACCCGATCGTCGACCTCGTCCACTACGGACTGCCATCCTGGCTCGACGGCGCCTACCTCGCCGCCGACTTTCCGCAGCGCATGGCCGACTACGCCACCCGGGTCGCGGAACGCTACCACGGTCGCATCCGCCTCTACACCCCGCTCAATGAACCGAGGGTCACGGCCTGGTACTGCGGCAAGCTCGGCTGGTGGCCGCCCTACCAACGCGGATGGAAGGGCTTCGTCGCCGTGATGCGCCAAGTCTGCCGCGGCATCTGCCTGAGCATGGAGGCGCTGCGCGCGGTGGATCCGCTCATCGTGCCGATGCATGTCGACGCCACCGACCTGTACCTCAGCCAGGATCCGCTGTTGGCCACGGAAGTGGCGCGGCGTCAGGAACTCGTCTTCCTCGCCCTCGATCTGGTCGCCGGGCGGGTTGGCGAAAGCCACCCCCTGCGCGCATGGCTGGCGGATTGCGGCCTGGGCGACGATGACCTCGCCTGGTTCCGGGCTCACGCGGGCGATCTGCCGGCGATCGGCCTCAACCTCTATCCCATGTTCACGCGCAAGGTGCTCACGCGCGGCGCCGGCGGGCTGCGCATGCGCATGCCCTACGCCAGCGCTGATCTCATCGGGGATCTCGGCCGGCTCTACCATCGCCGCTATGACTGCCCGCTGTGGATCTCGGAAACCGCATCGGTTGGCCCGGTGCGCCGTCGCAAGGCCTGGCTCGACGATTCGCTTACCGCCGTGCGCGACCTGCGTGCCGAGGGCGTACCGATGGTCGGTTACACGTGGTGGCCCTTATTCGCCCTGGTGACCTGGGGCTATCGGCAGGGCACCAAGGCACCGGCCGAGTACCTGCGCCAGATGGGGCTGTGGGATCTCGACGCCGGCCTGGAACGGGTGCCGACGCCGTTGGTGGATGCATTCCGTGGGCTCGTCGCCGGCGGCTCGGCCGCGGTCGGCGAGCGTGCGCAAACTGGATTGGAGGTGATGTCGTGATGTTCAGAAGCTTCTTCCTTGCCGGGTTCGAATGCACCACGGGCTACAACGCCCAGGGGACATGGATCGACCAGGTGGCGGCGACCGCCCACGACGAGCATGTCGATGCCGACTACCGACGCCTGCACGAAGTCGGCATCCGCGCCGTGCGCGAGGCGGTGCGCTGGCCGATGGTCGACCGCAAGGGCCATTACGACTTTTCGTCGGTGGTGCCATTCCTCGACGCCGCCAGGACCCATCGCATCGACGTCATCTGGGACCTCTTCCACTACGGCTACCCGCCCGATCTCGATCCCTTCCAACCCGCCTTCATCCACCGTTTCGCGTCGTACTGCGCTGCGGCGGCCCGCTTCGTCATGGCACGCACCAACGGCACCTGCTGGTTCACACCGATCAATGAGCCTTCGTTCTTCGCCTGGGCGGGCGGCGAGGCCGGACGCTTCGCGCCGCACCGCACCGGCGAGGGACGCGATCTGAAAGTGCTGCTCGCGCGGGCGGCGATCGCCGGCATCAACGCCATCCGCTCGGTCTGCCCCGGCGCGCGCATCGTCAACGTCGACCCGCTCTGCCATGTCGTGCCGCCGGCCGGAACCTTCGATCGCTACGAGGAATGCGAGGCCTTCAACCACGGCGCGGTGTTCGAATCGTGGGACATGCTCAGCGGCCGACTGATGCCAGAACTGGGCGGCAGCCGCGAGCATCTCGACATCATCGGCATCAACTATTATTGGACCAACCAGTGGGAGATCGGCGCCCCCGAACGCCCTCTGGCCGAGGATGACCGGCGCCGCGTGCCGCTGCGCCAACTCGTGCGCCGGGTGTGGGAACGCTACGGCGGCGAGGTCATGATCACCGAGACCAGCCACGTCGATGACATGCGCCCGGTGTGGTTGGCCGAGGTCGAGCGCGAATGCGAGGCCATGCTCGGCGAAGGCATCCCGCTGCGTGGCGTCTGCCTCTATCCCATCCTCGGCATGCCGGAATGGCACGACCAGGCGCGCTGGACGCGCATGGGCCTGTGGGATGTGGTCGAGGGCGCGGCCAATCGCTGGCGATCGATCTGCCAGCCCATGCTCGATGCGCTGCGCTCGGCCCAGCGCATCGAACGCCGCTTCCAAATCGGGCGCGCGGGGATGAACGGACAGGTGAGCTGATCAGCCCGAGAGCGGCCCGAGCCGCGGCCAGCCATCCTGCCAGGCGATCGCCGCGCGCAGCAAGCGGCGGGGATGCGGCGCGCCGACCTGATCGGCGCGCCAGGCATGGTAGAGGAACCAGTCGCTGCCGCCGACGGTGGCAACGGTACCGTGGCCCGGCCCTTTCCAGGTCGCGCTCGACACCAGGATCGGCTCGTCGCGCTTGACGAATGGGCCGAACGGCGAGCGCGAACGGGCCACACCGGTTGCATAGGCGGCGCCGCCGAAGCCGTGCCCGCTGTAGAACAGCACGTACCACCCGTCACGGTGGATCAGGCAGGGCGCCTCGACCACGTCCCCTTCCCACGCACGGTCATTGACGGCGATCACGCTCGCCTGTCCGAGCACGGTGCGGCCATCCGCGGCGAGTTCCTGGGCGAGGATCCGGCAGGGTCGCTGCGGCCGGCAGTCGTTGCCGTCCTCCTTCCAGAGCAGGATGAGCCGCCCGTCAGGCGCGCGCAGCAGGGCGGGATCGATCAGTCCGAGATCCTCACGGCGCAGGAAGGGGCGACCGTGATCGCGCCAGCGGCCATCCTCCTGCCAGGCGAGACCGATGCACAGACGTCCACCCTGATCGCGTGCGGTGTACCAGCAGTGCAAGCGACCGCCGATCAGCGCCGGCTCTGGCGCCCAGAAGTCTCCAGCCGCCCAACCCGGCCAGGAGCCATGCGGAAATATCGCTCCCACCCGCTGCCACCGCCGCAGATCGGGTGAGCGCCAGAGATCGAGAGCGTCCTCACGCCGGCCGCTGGTGCTGGCGAGCAGCCATCCGTCAGCGAGCTCTACCACGCCCGGATCGGGACAGTCGCGGTCGATCAACGGCGAGGAGGATGATTGACGTGCCGGCAGCATGGTCGAGCCCGACAGCATGGCGTGGTTTCAGCACTGAGCGGCCTCGCAGCATCGCGGCGGAGGTCGCTGTCTCAGTGGCGCGCAACCAACGCAACGCTTCCTCCCTGCGATCTGCAGTGGTGTCACTCACCAATGCTGAAGCGGTGTTCGTTGATCCGCAGGTACGCTCGCGGCGGTGCATGGTGCCGACGTTGATGCACTCCCACACCAGCTTGCTGATGTTCCTGTGTCTCGTCACCACCTCCACCGCGTTCGCGGCCACCGCTGAACCGACGTGGACCGATGACCAGCGCGCACGCATCGATGTGCTCGAACGCGCCGTCGTCCGCCGTGGCGGCATGTGGTGTGTCGATACCCCCAGCTTTCGTTGCCGCAGCGAGGTCGACGCGCGCTTCACGGCCGAGCTCGCCTGTTACCTCGATCTCGTCCAATCGCGCTCCATCGCTCTGCTCGCGCTGGGCCCGGCCAGCGACCACAGCCCCTGCCAGGTGACGGTCTACGCCGATCGGCAGAGCTATCAGCGCGCGGTCGGCCGTCGGGTGCAGTCGCGTGGCCAATTCGATTGGGATTTTTCGGCGCCCCCAACCAACCGCTTCCGCATCAGCACGTTCATCGTCCGCCCCGAGGAACGCAGCTTCGGCCGCTTCTACCGGCCCATCCTCAACCACGAGGTCGGCCATTGGCTGTTGCAGTCGCGCGCCGGCGCCCGGCGCATCCCCAATCTGGTCAATGAGGGCGTCGCCACCTTCCTGCAGTCGTGGGACATGTTCGAAGGCGCGCAGACCCGCACCACCAAGCGTCGCGAATTCGCCCGCGAACTCGAGCGCGCGGTACGCGCCAAGACGCTGCCCAGCATCGCCCAGCTGGCGGTCGCCGACCCCTGGGATGTCGACGGTTTCGGCGCGGCCACCGCCATCCGCTACGCCTGCGCCGAAAGCTTCATCGGCTTCCTGGCGGAGAGCACCGAGGAGGCGCAGGGCTTCCTCGCCACGCTGGTCTCGGCAGCGATCAGCGGCGGCGACGTCCTGCCCCTGGTGTCCGGCAAGGGCTCGGGCTGGGAGGCCCGCTGGCGCGACCAGCTCGCCCAGGCCTATGCTCCCGCGATGTCGGGCGCCGCAGCCGGTCAGGGCCCGACCCTGAACGTCGGTGAAATCCGGCGATAGCGGCCCATCTGCGGCGTTGGTCGTCAGTCACGTGGCGCGGCCACGCTCCTTCCTCCCGCCTTGCAGCTGGGCCACTCTCGCCGGATTTCAAGCACATTGGTTGTCAGTCCGATCACCTGGGCAGGGCCCCAGGTGATCAGTCCGGCAGGATGTCCGCGCAGGCGCGCAGCGCCGAGCAGACATCCGAGAGGACGCCTTACAGCTGGGCCACTCTCGCCGGATTTCAAGCACATTGGTTGTCAGTCCGTTCACCTGGGCAGGGCCCCAGGTGATCCCGCAGCTGGGCCACTCTCGCCGGATTTCTGGCGCTCACCAGATTGATGAGAAGCCGCCGAGCGATGTGAGCCAAATGGCTCGGCTTCACTCGCGCATGGAAGGTCGGGCCATCACCGAGAATCTTCTTCGTTCTCGTCGACCAGGACCGCCTCCTCGTTGTCCTCATCTGCGCCGAGATCGGCGAGGATGGCGAGCAGTTCGTCGACGCGATGGGCACAGGTGTGCCGGGCCTGGATGCGTTCGAGCCCATTGGCGGCGATGGCGCGGGCATACCCGGGATCTCCGAGCAGATCGGTGAGATGGTGGTCCATCTCAGCCCCATCGCGCGCGACGAGGTAATCCTGCCCGGGTCGGAACAAGCCGTCGACATCGTCCCAGGGAGCGGAGACCAGCGGGATGCCGCAGGCCAACGCCTCGAAGATGCGGATGGAGGGAACCCCGGGCAGATCGCGCGCCTGCGGACGGCGCGGTACATGGATCGTGCAGCGGGTGTCGGCGAAGACCTGGGGGACCTGGACGTTGGCCAGCCAACCGTGGTACTCGATGCCGGCGGCAGTCAGCGCGCCGCGCGCGGCGGCGGGCCAGCCCACCCCGTGCACGGCGGCGCGCAGACGGAGACGACGCACCGGCCCGATGAAGAACTCTTCGAGATCCGGGTCCTGCTCGCCATCTCGCCAGTTTCCGATCCAGACCACGCCGAGTTCGCCGCTGGCCGAGGTGTGGGGATGGAAAATGGTCGGGTCGGCCGCCTCGTGCCACGTCCACACCGGGCCCATTCCGTCGGTGACCCGGCTCTGGCGGATGGCTGCACCCGCCGCGAGTATCCCGTCGTAGTGGCGGAGATCCTCACCCACCACATCGGTGGCGCCACGACGATGGCTGTCGTGGAGCAGCAAGGCGTAGCCGCCGTGGCGATCACGATGCTGGCCGATGCGCGCAATCAGCTGGGGGTCGGTCCAGGCGTGGACCAGCACCGCATCCGCATCCGCCAGCACCGCATCGAGATCGAGTGCGGTGGGGTCGTAGGTGGTGCTCGTCAGTTGCGGGAAGTCCGCCTGGAAACGCAACAATGGTTCCTGGCCGTGCTCGGCGACCAGGCGGGCGCGACTCCAGCCGTCACGGGGTTCGTAGATGTCGACCTCATGGCCGCGTGCCAACAGTTCGCTGCTGACGCCGCGCAGGACATGCGCGGGCGCATGGTTCCAATCGCTGACCAGCGAGTGGTAGAACATCACAAAGCGCATGCGGCTCCCTTCTGCTTGCAGCGACGATCAGGGGTCGCAATTGGCCGGTGACGACGAGTCCGCCGTCATCCAGTCATTGCCCCATGCGCTGGTGTATCCGGCCGCCAGGGCCTGCTTGCATCTTTGCATCCATCTTGGTCAAGGTGCAGTTTGAGAAGATCCTTCGCAGGTTTCGTGGCAGGATCGCCTGCGCTGACCGGCATCTCTGGCTCTGCGCCCGGGTCGGCAAACCACCGCATTTGACCAGGTGCCGAGCCGAACTGGGTTGGCGAAGGTGGTCAGAAAAACACTTCTGATTTTCAAGCCAGTCGGATCTTGCCTGAGTTCCTCAGCGCTGACCAAGTCTGCACGCGGTCTGTTGAGTCCGTCACGCAGAGGGATGGCGCGTGCCGTCCTCTCGTCATCATCCGCCGGTCGACACGGAGGTAAGCGATGAGCATTCCCGTTGCGAATGGCTGGCACGATGCCGATCGAGGTCGCCGAGCGCTTCCCGGCAGCGACCGCCTTCCCACCCTCGTCAAACCAGGCGAGCGCGGCTCAGCCTTGCGGACCTCGCGTCCGACTGACCAGGTGGCCAACTACTCGCTCCATCATGAAGGTCGCGACATCGCCTTGCTCTCCGTGCGCCATGATCATGCCGCGCTCGAAGCGCTGCAGTTGCTTGGCGCCAGGCTGGTCAGCAACCGCCCGCGTCGCGGGTCGGTCGGGCCCGAGGTTTCACTCACGGTGTACGCCTTGTCGCGCCAGCTGAACCTGTCGACGCGGCGACTGCAGTCGTTCAGTTCGCTACCGCGACCGGTGTCACCCGATTACCTGTCCAAGATGCGGCTACCCGATCGGCTGATGGCGGCTGAACACCAAATGGGAGAGCGCCGATTGCCCTTCCTGGTCTACCTGGCCAAGGTCCTCAACGCCGATGATGGACGCCTAAGGCCCCATCACGAGTGGATGCAGTGCGAGTCCGAAACCATGGCCCGGTTGCTGGTAACGCCGCCCGTGGAGTGGAACGGGTGAACGTCCGGCCGTCTCGCCCTACTCGATCTCGCCATCCATCGTCGCGGCATCCTCGCCCGGGGCGTGATCGAACCCGCTCAGGGCTCGCTCGTGGCCGTCATCCTCGGTGACATCGACGGCGAGTTCGCCCGCATCGAACACTTCCATCCCGCCCAGGGCGATGTCCTCGTCGCGTGGCCACTGCGAGGCGATGCTGCCATCGCGATGGTGCACCACGAGCTGGGCATGCCCCTCGGCCGCGACGGTGTCGCGAGCGAACGAGATCGCATCCTCGCGATTCTCGAACCATCCAAGCGGATGGCCGCTACCGCCATCACGGACCTCCCAACCGCTTTCACCGGAGAGGACATGGTAGGCCTTGGGCGGAGTGATGTTCCTGACCATGAGGCCCACCTCGACTGGCGGCCATTGTCCGAGTCCGGGGCGCGCGTGGCAGTGGTAGCGCAGAGGCCTGAACAACCTTGCTAGGAGCCTGTCGGGGATAGCGAGCTTCGGCTGGCTCGGTCTCGGACGGCATCTCCTGCGTTGGTGAAACGGCCAGGTAGCGGTGCTACCTTGGACCGTTTCGCCGCCTTGGATCTGCCGTCCGATGCGCGTCGCCATCCTCACTCCCTGTCCCCGACAGGCTCCCAGGTCCGGCCGCCCGCCCCGACGGGTCAGGGCTTGGCGGCGGCGGGTGCTGGCTCGGCCTTGGCCGGGGCGTCCAGCTTCTTGAGGTACTCGGGTTGCGCTTTTTCGAACTTCTTGACGCACCCTTTGCAGCAGAACTTGACCTCTTGCCCGGCATAGACCTTGACGATCGCCCCGCCCATGCTGTCGAGGGCCTCATCGCTGACGATGCAGGTGGCGAGCGGGTAGGGCTTGGCGGCAGCCTCCGCGGGCTTGGCTTCTTCGGCGGCGGGCGCGGCAACGCAGGCGATGGCGAACAGGGCGGACGCGATGAATCGGCTCATAAGGGTCTCCAGGTGGCCCAATGCTCGGGCGGGCAGATGAGGCAGCCATGAGAACCGGTGGGCGAGAAGTCGTCCTGTTACCTTGTAGGGCTCTGGTGCCCATGGCCTGCCTCGCCACGCTCGGCGCCGTAGCATCCGGCCATGCGCCTGTCCGCGGACACCAGCGATGCCATCAAGCTCGTCTCGCTGTGGTGCAGCGTGCTGGTCTGCCTCAACCACACCTACACCCTCGATGTCCCGTACGCCGCGGTGGCTGAGCAGCCCTACGCCTTCGCTACCTTCTTCATCCAGGACCTGGTGAAGCACGGCGTCGTGCGCATCTCGACCCCCTTCTTCTTCCTGGTCGCGGCGTATCTGCTGTTCGCCGGATTGGTGCGGCACGAAGGTCGGGTGGCGATGGCGGTGCCGCTGTCGACCGGCTATCGCGGCGAGGTCGCCAAGCGCGTGCACTCGCTGGCCGTGCCATTCATACTGTGGGCGGCGTGGTCGTTCGCCCTGCTCGTCGGGCTTCAGCAGCTTCCCCAGTTGCGCGCGATGTTCACCACACCGCTGCTCAGCGAACCACTTGGCGTCATCGTCGAGCGCTTGCTGTGGAATCCGGTCGCACACCCGCTGTGGTTCCTGCGCGATCTGTTCCTGCTCACCCTGGTTTGGCCGTTGGCGTGGCTGCTGCTGCGCCGCCGGTGGCTCGGCCTGGCGGTGATCGCCGCGTTGTGCGTGCCGTGGTTCGTCTGGTGGGAAGTGCGCGAGACGCGGGCGGTGGTGTTCTTCGCCCTCGGTGCCTGGCTGGCGATCCACCGCCCCGCGATCCCCCAACCAGCAAGCTGGGGCCTGATCGCCAGCGGACTGGTGTGGATGAGCGGCGCGGCGCTGCACGCCCTGCACGTCGTGCGCACGGGCGCCACCGACCCGGTGTACAACAACCTCACCATCATCGCCGGATTGGTGACGGTGTGGTTCGGCACCCGACGCCTGCTGCCCTGGCTGAGGCGTCCGTGGTTGCTTCGTCTCTCGACGTACACGTTCTTCATCTACGTCGCTCATGAACCCATCGCGACCTTCGCCCGCAAGGCGGTGATGCTGGCGCTGGGGACCGATCCCCTCATGCGCTTCACCGCGTGGATCGTGGCTGGCACCATCACCTTCACCGTGTGTCTCGCCATGGCGTTCGTCCTGCGCCGTTGGTTGCCCAGCATGCATGCCCGCCTGACCGGTGGTCGAGGCGGAAGAAGGAGCGAGGCGGACGATGGAACGCGGCTGCGGACCTGGGTCAGCCCAGGCGGCTGGACGCGCTCATCAGATACCACCAGCAGCCGAGCAGGATCGTGAACAGGAGGCTGGCGATGAACAGCACCACGGGGCCGAATCTGCCGGACGACGGCCGTGCCACCGGGCCATCGAGGTGCGGATTGAGGTAGTGGAAGTCGCTCATGGCAGCCCTTTCCGGATCAGACGCGCGCGTGCGCGCCCGCGAGGACATCGATACAGGCACGTACGAAGAGCGGGAGGTCGCTCGGGCAGCGCGACGTCACCAGGTTGCGCTCGACCACCACCGGTTCATCGCGCCACAGCGCACCGGCGTTGACGAGGTCATCCTTGATCGACCACCACGAGGTCAACCGGCGACCCTTGGCAATGCCGGCCGACGACAGCACCCAGCCGGCGTGGCATATCGCGGCCACCAATCCGCCCTGGCCATCGATGTCGCGCACCAGGCGCAGCGCCTCGGGCGAGCGGCGCACATGATCGGGCGAATACCCGCCCGGGATGACGACCCCGTCCCAGGGCTCCTTGATCGCGTCCTCAACCGCCATGTCGACGGCCAGTGGATAGCCGTGCTTGCTGGTCAGGGTGTCGGCATGCACCGCGGCCACGACCTCGACCCGGGCGCCGGCCTCTTGCAGGCGGTAGTATGGGTAGATCGCTTCCGCGTCCTCGAAGTCATTGGCGAGCAACAGGGCGATCGAGAGTCCGTCGAGTTCCATGGCAACACCTCACATCCGCCATGTTAACCGCTCCCGCTCGGGCGAGCCGGCTCATTGGCAGGTGGCTGTTCAAGGCTGCCCGCCGCCGACGCCTCAGCGGCCGGCGAGAAGCCCAGGTCCGGCAAGGGCCAGGCGCAGGCTCGGCGCGGCGGTGGGATCGCCGGTGGCCAAGGCATCGGTC
>ENA-ORBV01008541-ORBV01008541.1-microbial-mat-metagenome-genome-assembly--contig:-NODE-8541-length-17172-cov-6.782743_pt1 | contig 17172 bp, 13 predicted proteins | sample MGYA00237777_ERZ505514 | MGnify/ENA primary metagenome ERZ505514 (study PRJEB26160, sample SAMN06269048) | microbial mat metagenome | isolation source: Oligotrophic lake microbial mat | place...
ATACTTGAAACTTTGAATAAGTGGGAACACCCCCCTTGTTTTTGCCCAATACCATGAAGATTAAATTATTAATCATCCATCTAGCCTTAAAGCGTGATGTAAAACATGGCCTTAAAGCCAAGTATGAAGTACCTAGAGAGTGAGTGTGAGTGGAATGAAAGCAATTGAGCATCAAGAAGGCCGTTATTTGAGTATGTTTTTGAAGGTATTAAAAGGAATTTTCAGTGAAATCCTGATGCTTTTTGGAAAAGGACTTAGTCTTGGATTTTTGCTTTTTTTAGCGCTATCCACTTTGTCTCTTTTAAATCGCGGCATGGATTCTCTGGACAGTTCCTCAAAAAGCAGTAAAGCAGGTCTGAGTCAGCGTCAAACCTTTCAACCAGCAGCTCCGGTTTCAGGGTCGCCTTATAGCGTGATTTCTCAACCTTATTCTGGCGGGGCGAATACCCGTTCAAATAAGACGCGGGACGCGCGTAATGCAATCCGAGAATCAGGATATTTTGTAAGCTCTGTGGAAAGTTTTATGCGTTCGCTCAGTAGGTTTTCGAAGTAAAAAAAGGGAAGAAGGGAAGACAGGAAGGAGGCGGCTTGTTTCTGCCTCCTTCCTTTGGGATGGACCGAATACGGGAGGGGTGTGTATGCCGACTGAAGAAGGCTCTGCGCGGACTCCGGAAGCATTGGAGGAAGACGAAAGTCTGCCTCTGGTTTTGACGCCTCGGGATATCGCGATTTTTAAACTGATTCACGAGCATCGCTACCTTCCGAACAACCAGATTCGGGATGCTTTTTGGCCGGGTTGTTCGATTACGTCTCATGTTACCTACAGGCGCATTGAGCGGCTGGTCAAAATGGGGTATTTGAAGAGGGATTATTCAACGCGGTTGAGTATGGTCGTGTATTTGCTTGCCGAGAGTGGCCTGAAAGAACTTCAATGCCGTGGGCTTGATTCGGGATTGCTTTTATACGAGAAGACCGATGATTTTGACCGCCTTTCGGAACATGATCTAAATGTCTTGAACCTGCGGATATTACTTAGGGATCTTGGTTTGGGTGATTGGCGCAGTGAGAGACTGTTGAAAGAGAAAGATAATTTAAGCAAGATTCCTGATGGAGTCTTGAACGTCAGGGGATTGAAGATTGCCATTGAGATGGATAATTCTTTGAAAAATCAGACACGTTACCGGGACAGCTTCGGGTATTACGGTGAGAACACGGGTTACGCACTGGTTTTTATGGTGATGAACACGAGTTTGAAAAATTGGCTGCTCGCGATGCACTATGACGTGAAGCGCGTGTGGTTTACAAACTACAAACATCTTTTCAAATCCAGGGAGCAAGCGCTTTTTGAAAACAAGAGCGGAAGTTTTCATCTGAACCGGATTCTTTAGAAATGAAGCGGGAAAGTCATCAGGGAACTGAGCGAGGACTTGGGTTCAAGATTCTCGAGCTTGTTTTCTTTCGTGTTCCGTTGGCTCTGGGAGAAGTGTTTGTCGTCATTCTCTTTTGGCCGGTATCGTGGAAAGCTCGAGTTGGAATGGTCAGCGTGCTTGCGGTTTGTTACGCGAGTGTTTTAGTGTTTGGTAAGAAATTAGTGGTGATGGCATCACTGGATCTAGCGAATGGATGGGCGAGGGCAGCATTTTATTACGGTGCCTATTTGTTCTTTTCATTGCCGCTTTTTCTGATGCTTGCGTACGTGAAAATAAAAGAGATGGGAAGGCTTTCCGGTAAGGCCCGCGCAAATGAAGAACCGGGTCGTGAAAGGATGCGCCGGCGCCGGTTTGATTCGACGTATGAGAAAGTTTATCTGGGCGATAGTTTTCATAGTCAGAAGCCAATCTTCCTCACGAATGATCAGCGCCTCATGCACACCGAGGTTGTGGGTTCTACTGGAACCGGGAAAACGGAGTCCGTACTTCTGCCGCTGTTTGCCCACGATGTCATGCATGGCAAAGGGGCGGTCATTATCGACGGAAAAGGAGACCTGGAGCTTTACGACCGGATTCTTTTCATCGTTAAAAAACAAAAGCGCGAGAAGCACTTCCTCTTCTTCTCGCTCGCTCATCCAGATCTATCTAATACCTACAACCCACTCCTGCGGGGTAACGCCACTGAACTCAAAGATAAACTGATCGGAAGCATGCAGTGGACTGAAGAGTTTTACAGGCGCATGGCGGAGCAAGCATCTCTTGTGATTCTAAATGCGATAGTTTCCAACCACGAAAAAGTCCGGTTCAAAGATCTTTACAAGTATGTAACAGATCTCGGAGCTTTGAAGGGCTTGACGGATAAGACGACCGACTGCGAATTGAAAGCTGAACTCCAGAAGATGGCAAAGCAGTTTAAGAATAACTCGAAGTTCCTCTCAGGGCTTATTGCGGATTTATATCTCATGTCGCACAGCGAATTTTCAAGCAAGGTCAATGTGACGGTTCCCGACATTGATCTTTTGGATGCCTATCTGAACAACAAGATCGTGTACTTCCAACTCGATCTTCAAGGGTACGGGGATACCGCTAAGCGTATTGGAAGAATGATTCTTCAGGATATCCGCACCGTATCCAGTTATATCCAGTCCTACGTAAAAGACCACAATCGCAAGTTCTTCCCGGTGTTTGTGGATGACGCGTCGAGCTTTCTTGACGTGAACTTTATTGATTTCCTGAATAAGGCGCGTTCCGCGAAACTTGCGATCACGCTTCTGCATCAGTCTCTTGGAGACCTCGTGATCCGGGGGGATCTCGCTTTTCAGCAGCAAGTTATAGAAAATACGAATATCAAAATCATCCTGCGCCAAGATGATCCGGAATCGGTCGAAAAGTTTACGAAAGTCGGGGGCACCCGCCCGACTTTGATTTCAACCTATCAGACCGAGGACCGGCTCCTTGGAAAAGGATTTACGGGGCAAGGTTCGATCCGGGCAGGGCAGGAATTTCGGGTGGACCCGGATCTGATTCGAGCACTTAAGCGCGGGGAGGCCGTGGTGATTTTGAAGAGCCCATCGTTTCACACGGATTATGTGAAACTGGATCACTTCGGGCATCCCGGTGTTAGCTTTGTAGAAATAAAAGAAAAACCAAATCCGATTGTCACGGACGAGAAAGATTTAGACGAGCCAGGTGACATTCTTGAAGATGTTGATAAATTAAAAAAAGAAAGGGCCGCACAAGAAAAGACTTAAAGAGTAACTAACTAAATAATAAAAAAGATGAGGGGAAGTCTGCGCGTCAATCGTGCGGGCTTCCCCTTTTTCTTTTTAACAAGGGGAGGTGGTACTCGAAAAAACTAAGCAGCAGAAGTAATGAGCAACAAAAAAATCAAAACAAAAATAAAACTAAGGAGATTCAAAATGGAAGATCAAATCGTAGGCGCGTTTAAGAAAAGTGAAACAGAGGAAGTCCGGGTGACCTTGAGAAATTATAAGGGCAAGGCTTATCTGGATATCCGGGTGTACTTCTGTACTGAAGGCATGGATGGTTTTAAGCCAACCAAAAAGGGTCTGACTCTGGCCGCTGAACTCGCTCCCGAGCTTGAAAAAGCGTTTCGGGGAGTGACGTTCAAGACGGCCGGGAGTTTGGTGCCGACTGTTTAAACGTAACTAAAAAACAGAACCACGCAAAAGGCGGGGATGAGTGCTTCGGCGCTCTCCCCGTCTTTTGCTTTTAAAGGAGAGTTTATGAATTCTCAAAAATGGGAGGGGAAGATCATGAAAACACTTGTCATCAGGAAGCCGGATTGGTTTCGGTATGAGCCTTTGATTGAAAAGTTTCAAAGTTTTGGATGGGTTGTGATTTGCCGCTAGAGGATTTCCATTAGCGGGAAAGGGGATTGATCTCGGTCGTTTGCCGGTTGTCTGCAGGATACCAACCCCTGGCACGGCAGTGCGAACAAAAGGTATGAGACAAGAAAACCGGTCTCACCGGCGCGGGCGGTCTTGCAATCCGTCCGCGCTCACTTCACTTAAAAAACAAAAGGAGAACAAACCGTGAATAACGTAATTCACCGCTTCAAAAACAGTAATGACGGAGAAGTCAGAATTTCAAACCTTGTTTATAAAAACAAAAGCTATGTGGATATTCGGGTTTATGCCCGGCCGGTTCCGGGAAGGAAATTTATGCCCACGGCGAAGGGGTTAATTGTGGACGCGAATTTTCTTCCTGATCTTGTTCGGGGTTTTGAAAAGTCCCTAGAGAAAATTGTGGGGGCGATAGATGGTTCCCGGTCAATCGCGCGAAAGGCGAATCTATGAGCCCGATCACACTCAATGACTGGATTGAACAGTTCAAAGCCCGGTTTGATGAACGCGCATTGAAGTACATGACGGCTCACAAGGCCAAAATATTTCTCCAGTTGAAAGACAAAGAAACCGGAGAAATTCATGTGCATGAACTGGAATACCAAAGCAAGGAAGCAGAACATTTAACAATCAAGTAAAGATAACTGAATAAATAACTAAAAAAGTTAGGGGAAGTCCGCATGACATCCGTGTGGGCTTCCCCTTTTTCTTTTTAACTAAGGAGATATGCCATGAATCAGAAATATCTAAAACGCATCATTGCAAGTTATGTCCGGGAAAAAGATGTGCCTTACATCTTTGAAAGTGCAACAGACCCGGAATCCGTGGTGAAGCAATTTAAGTACCTTGAAACCCGGGACAGGGAGGAGTTCGTCACCCTGCATCTGGACAAGGGGAATCGGCCCGTTTGCTGGGACCGGGTTTCTGTAGGAAGTTTAAGCGAGGCTGTGGTGCATCCACGGGAAGTGTTTAAGACAGCACTTCTCTCAAGCGCCTCGGCAATTATTTTGATCCACAATCACCCCTCCGGAAGAGTTGAGCCATCGCCCGAAGACCGGAATATCACATCCAAGTTTCTGGAGGTGGCAAAAATCCTTGATATCAAGGTGTTGGATCATTTGATCATCGGCGGAGATTCCACTTATTTTTCCTTCCGAGAACACGGTTTGATTTAGCTAACCAAACAAAAATTAAAAGTCAGGCAAGGCAAACCCGCCTTGCCTTTTTTCTTTTTAAGGAGAGTTTCTAATGGGAAAAATCAATCTTCAGCAACCTCAAATCACATGTACTGCATGCAGGAGAGAAATGAAAGTGTGGGAGCTTCAGTATGACGCTACCGCCGAAGGGCTTCTTTGCAGAATTTGCAGCTGCGCTTATGAAACCTTTGAACAACAAATTGAAATGGAGGATAAATAACATGGATAACGATAAAAAAGAAAACGAACACTCGATCTTTGGCGAAGTCATATCGACTTATACGCAAGATGAAGCAATCGAGGACGGCGTGCTGGTGCATGTCGGAGAGATTGGCAAACAGCGGGTCGTGTTTAGCCGGAACCTTTTCGATCAGGGTTATGAAGACGAAATAAAAAGACAAGCGCTGATCGAAAAGGGGTTGGAACTGCTTTGCCGGCAGGACCCGGAAGATTCACCCGATATGCGTCTGCGGGTAATTGAAAAGAATAAGATCTGGGTCATCTGGAATATCGGAGAAGGTTTCACATTCCTGACGCCGGAGGATTATTGATCTGAAAGGTCTTTTAAGGGGAGAGAGCTTATAGCTCTCTCCCCTTAAAACGGCTGTTTTTTATTTTTGTAGGCGACATAATGTTGTCGCCTCATCGCTGAATCATCGGTTTCAAAGTCAATGTTGGAACCGGTGATAATTAGTTTACAAACTGCCCCTAAAGGCTCCTTAAGTCATGAGTTTCTCAATCGTTATCGGGGGTTTACTAAGCGAAGAATCGACGCTATACTATCGCCTTTTAATAGGAGATCTCCGAATGCCGAAAAAGTTAGCCGAATGGTTGAGGCATAAAGACAATTGGATTTACTGAACCCCGCGCGGGCTATTTGCCCGCTTTTTTTGTCTCTAATTTCAACAGATCTTTAGAAAGACTACCTAGCGTTTAAAAACAAGAAAACAAAGATCAGTTCTGGATTAAAATAAATTTTTCGATATGAGGAGCGATAAATAACAAATGCCTGATGTTTTAACAATTTCAAAGTTACGAGATGCCATTCAAGATGTTTTAAAAGGCACACCGCTTACATCGTCTGAGTTGCGGACTCGCTTATTCTCTCGATCCATACGAGTTCCAGAATATGAAATTCTTAAAGATTTACGACTGCTTCAAAATGAAGGGACTGTTTCTTTTGAGATGGGGCGTTGGCATATCCGCACTTTTATTAAAACGCCCGCCATTAATGATCAATTTTCAAAGCCTTCCCGCAATCTGGTTCAGCAATCTTCTCACACAAGTGCGCCTCAGACTTTAACTCATTGGTCACCCAGTCAATGTCAAAGTATTGTTGAGGCAATTTCTTCACAGCCTGAAGATGTAAATAAAAAAGATAATCTCAAACAACAAAACTTTTCGGGTGCATGGGGAGCTTTTCGCAAACTGTTGGGTTATTACTCTGACTGCGTCAGAAACGATGAAGGATGTGAAGCCTCCGCATATTTACAGGACCAGGGTAAGCGTTTTATTCATTTAAGACAGTTTGGAAGCTGGTATCCTAAAGCTGGCAAACCGTGGGCTATTAAGATCCCTATGGTCAACGTCCTTCAAGGATTTGCCAAAAATCTTAGTATTTTAGGAGAGAGCGGAGTACTGGTTTTAGGATATCCGTTGCAGGTTTGGTCCAAGCCGGAAGCTCAATGTCCGGAAGATGTCTTCATAAAACCCATTTTTACGTATCAGCTTTCAGCCGTTTCTCAAGGAGATTACTTTCTTATTAGCTGTGACGAGCCGTGGCCAGAAGTTAATCTGGACTGGTTGAGTTATGCCTTAAAGCAGCCAGATCATCAAAGAGCCTTTTTGAGTTCATGCGGTTTAATGGATCGCGGGCAAGGGGATGAATCTGTGGGTGATGGTAGTCGTTTGGCTGACGCCGCAGATTTGAAAATTCTTGCCGCAGGAGTAACGATGTTTTTTGGGGAAAGAATTCGAGAACCTTTAAGACCTGAAAGCCTTTCTTCTCTGGATTTCTCCGGCAAACCAATGAGCGGAATTTATAATCGGGCAGTTCTCATGATTGGTAATCGCACACGATATGCAAGGTCTTTGCTAAAGGAACTTGCTCATATCGCTTCGTTTAATGATGAACAGCTTGATCAAACAGCACTACGCTTTATTTTTAAAAGCTCCGAACAAAAGGAAACTCTCAAAAAGACAAATCCTGAAAGCATGTTCGACGTTAAAAAGAATGCGAATGGAGGAACGGTTCTAGAGGTTACCTCCTTAAATGGCGAACAGCGCCAATGTATCGCGTCGTTTCTTAATCAAAATCTTACCGTTGTTACAGGGCCGCCGGGGACAGGCAAAAGTCAAGTTGTATCTGCTGCAATGGCTAATGCTCGAATAAAAAACCAAACAGTTCTTTTTTCGAGTCGAAATCATAAAGCTATTGATGCAGTAGTCGAACGGTTGATTTTAGATAATCAAAAGTCTTTAGTCATACGTGCGAACTCTAAAGAAGACTCCTTTTTAAAATTTGGTTTTGAGGCAGCGATAACTCAACTTTTGGGAGAAGAGTACGACCAAAGAGCTCGTGATAGTTGGAAGGGGATTTACGCAAAGTTATCCGAACTGCTTTTGAGGCGAGGAGAATACAGTTTTCAGTCCGAGGAAATTCAAAGATTGCGGGATTCTTTGGGCAAGGTCGAACAACAAATTGATGAGTTAATTACGGGTTGGTCTACCGAGATGCTTTTGGAAATCGGGCAACATGCAGACGAATTTCCAACGAAATTTATACTAATGCTTGAAAAAGAAATTGGTTCTTATCGTTTTAAAAATAGTATTACCTTTTGGGAGAAAATAAAGGGCCTGATTAAGAGCTACCGACTTCGCGCAGAGACTGAATCGCTGCGTAATTTTATGAAGAAGAATTGCCCTCATTGGCCGGGTATTCCAAAGCACGAGGGCTTTTTAGGATTACGAGAGTTGTCTTTGAAATTACCGCTTTTTCTCTCTACCTCAAAGTATTGCGAACTTAAAAAAGCCACCAAGCCCATAGAAGAACAATTGAAAGGACTTCCCAGTATTGAAACGATTGTGGGGGAAGTCAAAAAATCATCTGATGTGCTGGAGGAGATGATCCCGATGGTCTTAAATTTGGAACTGGCGCGCCGTACCGGTCTACCTCCAGACGCGGATCGAGAAACTCTCGCGGCTTTGCGTTCAGCCTTAAGAGGGTTGGACCAACCCGTTTCAGATGAAGATGATCGAAAAGCAACACGCGCTGCTTTAGAGAGTTATTCTCCGTTTTTGCTGGAGCATTTCCCCCTTTGGGCGGTAACGAATCTCGCGGTGGGCTCTCGCTTTCCGCTTGTCCCTGGACTCTTTGATCTTGCCGTTATCGATGAAGCTAGTCAATGCGATATCGCTTCGGCTCTTCCAATACTTTTCCGTGCCAAAAGGGTGGGCGTCGTGGGAGACCCTCAGCAGCTTTCGCATGTTACTAAAATCAAAGGGACGCGAGATGCTTTGCTCAGAAAACGGCATAACATTACTCAAATGAATAATGAGCAAAGATTTTCTTATCCGGATACTTCTTTATATGATCTTTTCGCCCAAACAAATGGCGTTTATCCCGTAATGTTAAAAGAAACATATCGCTCGATTGCGGAGATTGCAGAATACTCAAATCATAGTTTTTATGGGGGCACTTTAAGGGTCATGACGGCAGCGCATAGATTGCGTGTGCCGAGGCATATGAAGTCTGGAATTCATTGGACCGAGATTGTATCTAATATTCATAGCGCCGGGCCACATGGATGCGTTGCCCCTGAAGAGGTAAAGGAAATCGTCGAAATTTTAAAAAAACTTCTTATTGAAAATTCATTTGAGGGCACGGTAGGAGTTGTTACGCCTTTTGTTCAACAAAAATTGCGGTTGAATGATGCTATCGCTGCCGAAATTCCCATCGAACTTAGGAGGAACGCGAAACTTTTAATTGATACAGCACATGGATTTCAAGGGGATGAACGGGATGTAATGCTTTTAAGCTTATGCGCGGGGCCCTCTATGCCACCAGGTTCAATGGGTTTTATCCGTAAGACTGCTAACTTGATGAATGTGGCTGTTAGCCGTGCGAGAGCGGTACTTCATGTCATTGGAAATAAATCTTGGGCTGCTAAATCCGGTATTCCTCATTTGGTGAATTTAGCAATTCCTCCTAAAGTCCAGCCAGTCAGAAATAACCCTTTCCAATCACAATGGCATCCTCATGAATCTCCCTGGGAAAAAATCTTATATGATGCCCTAAAAGTAAAAGGGATTGTAGCAGAGCCGCAACATCCTGTTTTGGGGCGGAGACTAGACTTGGCTCTCATCGGACGGGGCGAGGCATGCCTTAAGGTAGATATAGAAGTAGATGGGGATCGTTATCATCGAAATGCTGATGGTACTCGAAAAAATGACGATGTGTGGCGAGATATTCAACTACAGGCGTCTGGATGGAAAGTCATGCGTTTTTGGGTCTATCAACTTCGCGAAGATTTAGAAGGTTGTGTTAATAAAATCATAAAAATCTGGAGATAAAAATGCCTGAAATTCTTCAAGAAAGCCACGTTTTATTGAAACCTAAAAATCATAAATCTCGGTTGGATCATGAATTTCCGACGGGCGCTGTACTCCTTTGTCTTGTAGGTATTGTTTTTTTCTCTCAAGGCATATCTGCATGGAAAGTGATGAATCTTGAACATGAAAAAGCAGCCCTTGAGGCGGATAAACGCCAATATGCTCACCTTAAACTTAAGCTCCCTCAACTTCTGAGCCAAAAAGAAACATTGAGGGAAGAGGTTCTGAATTTGGAAGGGCAGGCGGAGAGTTTATCCATACGGCAGAACACTTTGCAGGAAAGTGTTAAAACAGCAAGTAGTACAGCGGAAGAGTTGAAGATCAAAATAGAAAGTTCTCATACTAAGATAGATGAGCTCAGCGCTCAGTATAAAGAAAGACAAAAAGCGATGGAGGATGTTTCGCTTCAGCACAAACGGCTCAGTGATGAAGTGAATTCGTTGGATTCTAGGATAAAAGGTTTTCGGCTTGAGATTACGACGACCGAGTCTCAATTAAATGATCTTAAAAAGGAAGAAAAACAGAAGGAATCCAGCGTGGCTAGGCTGGAAGCCAGGGAAGAAGAACTAAATAAACTTCGTAGTGGCTTAGCCGACATCCTTAAGGATTTAAAAACTGATACGGTCAATTTTCAAACGACAAATCAGGAAGTTACAGAAAATCTTAATACCAGCATACGTTCATTGGACGATGCTCAGCAAAGTATTAGGACTTCACAGACGAAATGGGATCAACAAATATCAGGCATCCAAGCAGCTGGTGCTCAAACACAGGAAATATTAGCGCGGTTTAATACGGAAATTACAGAGTTACAGAAAAAGCGATCTGAACTGAATAATCTTCAAAAAAGTTTAGAAGATATGCTGAGCAAGCTCCAAGGAGCTGAAGAGAGCGCTGTTGCTATAAATAAAAGTATTCCAATCGACATAAAGGGTCTTAAAAATGACTTATTAGCGGCTCTCCAACAGCTTAAAGATTTAAATAGTGGCCAGACGCTTTTGCAAAAACAAATTAGCGAGGTTTTAAAAGCAAAAACAAACTCATCCGAGAAAGGACGTTAGAATGAATAACTTAAGTTCTGTGCTTCTTGCAAATACTAATCCTTCATTTGTTGAAATTCCTTTATTGCCGACCTCAATTTGGGGCATTACAACCGGATTAAGTCTGGTGATCGTGCTTGTGACTACCGCCATGTATTTTTGGTATCGCCAGCGGATCGCGGCTGCGCTTGGTGATGAAGAGGCTGTTGCAACGCTAGCGGCTAAGAAACAACAATTAGAGGCAGAGGTTGCTCAGTGTCAAAGCTATATTTTTCAAAGCAAGGAAGAACTCTTGAAGCTTGAAGCGGAAAGGCAGGAGCAAGAGCGGCTTCGCATGGAATTATCAAATCTGCTTACGCAGTCCGCTTCAGAGCAACAAAAGGTAGAGAATATGGGCAAAGAAGCCATCGCCTTGCAAAATGCAGTTATTGCTTTAGGGCAAGATAGGGACAGGCTTCAAGAAGAAACGCAGAAGTTAAAAAAAGAACGCGTTGAAGCTGAACAGGCCAAAAAGGAACTGGATGGTGTAACCCTCAGGCTTGCTGAAGAGAAAAAAAGATTTGATTTGCTTTTACAAAATGTGGCGCAGAATGAAGTAAGGCAGCAAAGTTTGATAGGCGAAATTAATGCCCGGCAGGCTCAATTCGACCAGCTTCAAAAAGAGCTAAAACAGGGGAAAGACGAATGGGCCAAGTTGAAGGCTGACACTATTCCGCTTAAAGATGTTATTGCCGAAAAAGAAAGAGTTCGGAAGGATCGAGATCTGCTCCTCGAAGAAAAACACCAACTTGAAGAAACGAAAAGTGGACTAAAGCGCGAGGTAGATGTTCTTGAAAAAAAACGATTTACTTTACGGGAAGAGCTGGGTCCCGCTGGAGAACCGGGGGATCGGTACGCTGATCTTTTGGAAGCGCCTGAATGTCTTAGTAATATGTTTTTCCCTAACGGATCATTTGCGAGTTTGAATGAGCGGCAGGCCTTGTCACGATTGCAGGAATCGCTTAAAAAGCAGGGACTATTTTTTTCTGATCGTGTGCTTAAGGCGTTTCATACTTCGCTGAAGATCAATGACATTAGCCCATTAACTGTTTTGGCGGGTGTCTCAGGCACCGGAAAAACTCTCTTGCCCATAAGATACGCAGAAGCTATGGGTATGCATAATTTAGTAGTTTCAGTCCAGCCTCGATGGGATTCTCCGCATGATCTTTTCGGCTTTTACAATTATATGGAGCACAAGTACAAAGCCACGGATCTGGCTCGCGCGCTTATTCGCATGGATGCGTATAATTTTCCGGAGATAAAAGATAAAAGAGATGAACGAATGCTTTTGGTATTGTTGGATGAAATGAATTTGGCGCGCGTTGAATATTATTTCAGCGAATTTCTATCCAAACTAGAGCTTAGAAGAAATCGAAATGAAAACGATAAAACGCAACGCAGCCTTGCGGAAATCGAACTTGAGACGGGGCCACGAAGTGCAGAAGATAACCCTTTCCGTCTGTGGGTCGGTAAAAATATCCTTTTCGTAGGCACTATGAACGAAGACGAATCAACCCAGACGCTTTCTGATAAAGTTCTAGATCGGGCTAATGTGCTGCGGTTCGGAAAACCTCCAGAAGGCATTCCGCTAATCAATCAACAAACTTTGAGAGCCCCCAAGCAAGAACGGTATTTACCTTATGGTGTCTGGAAAGATTGGGTTGTTTCTGATAACACCGCGTCTCCGTGGGATAAAGAATTGAATGGCTGGATCGAGAGGGTTAACCATGCTTTGGGAAGAATAGGAAGACCATTTGGGCATCGCGTGCAACAAGCAATTCGAGAATATGTCAGAAATTATCCGGGCGTTCATGACGGCCAGTCACATCGGCTGGCTTTTGCTGATCAGCTCGAGCAAAAAGTCATTCCTAAATTGAGAGGTATCGACCAGATAGACCCGCGTTCTATTGAAAGCTTAGAAGACTTATTAAGCCTGATCGATGGGTTGGGGGATCAAGATTTGCACAATGCCTTTACGGAAAGTAAAAATGACCTTTCAACGGGAACTTTTATTTGGAGGGGTGTCACCCGTCCAATTCAAGATTCTCCTAGCGTTCCTTTATAAAGTTCAAAGTTATGCATTCTGTTCTAGAAGAACTTCACGCTTCAATCCATTTTTGGCCTTGGGCAGTTGAGGTTAACTCGGAAAGCAAAAGCTTAACGGAAAAGACCGTTGAGTTTCCGTTTTATGGCAGCCCCGTTGTTACCCTTTCCGACAAAGCCCTCCTTTTTCTTTCCTCTCGCATGGAACGATTTAAAACGCTTGGGTGCTCATACGACTCAGGATATGTAGTTCATGAAACACCTCATGGAGTTTTGACCGGAAATACGAAAACAAAGCAACTCAAAGTAAGAGTTGCCCAGAAAACTTTTGACATCAATTTCGTTGCAAATGGCGCATCAAAACGTTATTTAGATCCCTCCGAAGGTTCTCAACAGACGACTGATTCTCCGATAGCCCGCACTGTCCTTGCATGGTCTCAGGTTTTTGACGATCTGATCTACAAAATTGCGGGAGATGGTCGGGAACAAAGCTCGTTTGCTGAAATTTCTTGGCAAGAGATTTTAGAATATTTTAAGCAAATAGAAGCTGAAATTCGCGAGCCTCGCATGGCTGTCATTGTCCGGATCGCCCAAAAAATGAGAAATAAATTACCTGAGGCAGTCGCATCAGCAAGAAAAATCCTTCTTCGGCATCGTCAGCTCGTACCTTTGCACAAACTTCAGGAAACGGATGTTGCATGCCTAAGGTGGTACAGCCGTCAACCAGGAGAAAATACGGTCGAAAAAGCGGGTAATAAGCAAAGACTTCTAGCTGTGGTTCGAAGAGAATCTTTCAATACACTCGAAAACCAAGTTTTAAAGGATTTTGCTTTACGATGTAGACGAGAAGCAGCTCGATATGTGCAAAGCGAAATCCGGAATCCGATGCAGAAAAGGTCAAGCCGGGCTTTGACGGTGCAGGGATATAAAAGAATTTGTGAAATGGCGCTCATGGAGCCCTTTTTTGAACAGATTCCGTCACTCTCGCCAGGGTTCAATCCGAATTATGTCTTACAAAATGATCTGCGTTATAAAGAAATTTGGTATTGGTACTGCAAGTTGCTGAGGCGGGAACATGAAGAAGATAGCCTATGGGATTGGCAGCCAAGGACTTGGGCCGATGTTTCTCGTTTATTGGTTTGTTCCGCTCTAGAGTGGTCGCGCCAGGAAAAGAAACAAATTCAAGGGAATTTAATAGATCCTCTTGTTGAATCAAAAGTAAAAATTAGGATGGAACAAGAAGCCGGGTGCCGAATTCGCTCAGAGTCATTACCCGGACCATTTTTAGTCAACCGTAATGAGAATGAACATGGCTCCTCGCGCATGGTGCTTGAAATTGTTCATCCTGATCTTGCTCTAAAACACCCTATTACAAATGACCTAGGAAGACTTGGGGCTCATCTAACACTTGTTGTTCATCCAGTTGATGGAAATATTAAAAGGAAGAAAGTTCTAGTTATCTGGGCTGTCAATACTGCGGGAAGTACACAGAAAATGGATTTCGACACTATCCTCAATTCTGCGCAGAATGCTTTAAAGCAGCATTATTTAATTTTGAGCCGACGTAGGCCGGAATTTCCCGATTTAAAGGGCTTAATTCTTACCAACACACTTCAAGTTGATAAAGATTTGCAGGAGCGAAAATCTGAAAATATTCATCTTTTAGAGATCGGAGCAGATCCGAGGATGTGGCGAAGTTCCATTCCTAAATTGGCGGAAAAAATTTTGGGATTATTATGACTAAAAAAATCATTGGATGCTCATTTGATGGTCTAAAAGACCGGTGTTTCCTAGCAGGTGAAGATTCTCCACGAGGTGACGATTTTCATCTGTCTGATGTTGTGCTTCCTGATCATCACGGTGGCAGAATGCTGGCTGGAAATTCCGCCGAACGTTCTCGTGTGTCCACCGGTATGATTTGGCCGCCCGAAGCTCAGGTAAGTATGGAAAAAGGGCAAGTTTTAAGACGCATTCCAATATCGTGGGCGTGGCGACTGTTGGTAGACGCAAAAGATAAAAAATTCCTGTCATGGTCAACAGGATCAGCTGGAGCATCTTTTCCTATAGCCAAAGTTTTAGCTGTCCATGCTGTCGATAGACTTGGTGAGTTATACCAAGATAAAGATGATGTCATTGTAGCCATACCTAATGATCTCGACGAATTTGGCCAAGATGCACTGCTTAGAGAGCTAACGGTTCAAGGAATCGGCAATTCCTTAAATAAACCAAAGCTCGTGTGGAGACCTGTTGCAGCAGCTTTAGCCTGGCTGGATAAAGTCCAAGGAATGTTTCACAATCTGAACAAAAATGACTTTATTCTAGTGATTCATATTGGCCCTGATGGTATTGAGTTTGTTGTATTCGAAATGAGAGAAAAGACAGTAAACGGTAAAATTTTTATCTTACCTCTTCGTAAACCAAGTAAACATGTAACATCTTTATCGGGATGTGATTGGGCTGCGGAATTTATTCAGCAAATACTGGCCGAGGATGATCCGGGAGCTTTTTGGCAAGCTTTTACTGGCTTTCCAGAAATCTGGAGATCTCTCGCACAAATATCTTGGAATGAAAAAGATCTTCCAAGAATTTGGAGTTCAAGAGGGGAATGGAATCTATGGGACCCTGCACCTAGTTGCCAAGACGCTCTTTGGCAACTTCCATCAAGACATTCCGTTCTTTTAAAAAACTTGTCCTCTACAAGTTGTGCTGTAAATCGCGAGGATGACCAAAACTATCAATCTTGGGCCGAAGCTGTTCAAAGCGGTATTAAAAATACTCTTGCAGCCACATCGTCAGGACAACTTTTGGGTGTTATTTTAAGCGGCCCTCTGATGTCATCAGATCCCGATACTTGGCTTAAGCCACTCTACCCTTTGTTTCAGGAGCGCGGTCTGAATCCAAAAATTGTCACGACTCCTGTGATAAATACCATTTGGTGCCCAGGCCATGGTGCGGACGTAGTTTCGGAGGGTGCCGCAATTTATGGAGAGCGGTTGTCGAAAGGGGAGCCAACGTATCTTGATACTCTTTCTCAGCTTTTTATATTGGCCAATTATCGCGGGAGAAGAAAGTGGTTTCCTCTTTTAAGAAAAGAGGATTTAGAAATTCAGGGTGGCAATATGCATAAAAATATATTAACCCAAGCGTTTAGCCTGCCTCACGGCAAAAAAATTCTTGACGTCTGGCTAACAAAAAATACGCAAAGAGGTTTTAAAAAAGCTCAATTCCATTTTGCGTATTCGCCCGAGAGCGATATGCCATTGAGTGCTGAAATTCGTATGGCGTCTGCGAATGGACTTGCGCAAATTGAGCTCATTCCAGAAGATAAGGAGTTTTTGGGTGGACAAAGAGTTTTTCTAGATTATTCGTATATGCAAAAAATTGAGAATTTGCCACCCGAGAAACTGGGTTTTCCTTCAATTGAGGATCTTCCTCATGATCCGCACGATGTAAAGCTCTTAAGCCTTAGTTTTAAAAATCTTTCTTCTCAATTCCTCAAAATGAGTTTGGAAGATCCCTCATATTATAAATGCATTGAAGAATTAAAAGCTCATGTGTCGCGGCCTTATCAATACGGAAATCAACGAGGACGCATTGTCGATAAAAACGGCATGGCCGGAACGGAGGAAGGCCAAGAAATTGTAGAGGCCCTCTCTGCTAAACTTAGCCGTGATTTTATGGGAGTGTTAGCAGGAAAAATTGATAAAAGATACCGATTGAAAATCAAAATACTGCGATCCCTCTTAAATACGTCTACATGGCTTTATACCAGCGCTTCAGCGGTGGTAAAAGAATTTATTCTTAGTAGTTTTAGAAATAACGAAACCTCAAATTTAGGCATGGTAACAATTACTTATGCTGCTGGGCGATGCTTATCGGAAGTTGATGAAATGCGCATATTTTATCGCTCGGCAATTAATAAAATACGAGATTCTAGATCTTTCCCTGTTTATTGGCCTGCTGCGATTTACCGACTCATGTCTCTGCGAGAATTTTCTCCTGATGCGTTGCAGAGGATCGATGCTGATATGTTTGTAAGGTTTGCTTTAGGTAGAATGCAGGAATGTGTGGAAGACTCGCGATTCGAGAATGTTTTCTTTCAGGTGATTAAAATGTTTCTTTATATTTTAAGATATCGTGAAATTGATCCCAATTTTTTATCGCCCAGTGTGCAGGAAGATCGCGATTTATTTGCCGCTATCATAAGAGCATTAGAGGCTGCAAAAAAACACTTCAATAAAAAAAGACGTGGTAGGCGAGAAGAATTAGCAGAACAGCTTATGGTTGAAATTAAAAACTTTATGTATTATGAAGGTTCTGAAAACATTATAGGTCTTTTACAAGAGTTTTCCGCTGATGAAGATGAAGTAGATAAAAATGCTGTCTCTTATACACATCTCCGAGCCCACGAGACTAAGGCGAATCTCGTATGCCGTCTTCTGCTTGA
>ENA-ORBV01008542-ORBV01008542.1-microbial-mat-metagenome-genome-assembly--contig:-NODE-8542-length-17168-cov-4.981394_pt1 | contig 17168 bp, 17 predicted proteins | sample MGYA00237777_ERZ505514 | MGnify/ENA primary metagenome ERZ505514 (study PRJEB26160, sample SAMN06269048) | microbial mat metagenome | isolation source: Oligotrophic lake microbial mat | place...
CAGCTTTGGCTCGTTGCCGTCGACCAGCAGCAGCGCCTTCGGGCCGAACATGCCCGAGAGAGCCACAGCCTGGGCGTATGCGCAGCGGCCACCGGACAACAGCAGCGCCATCAGTACGACGAGGGCGCCGTAGCGCGCGACAATTCGGGGGGCTGCGGCCATGTCAGTCGCGAAAGTTGTTGAAACTCAGCGGCAAATCGGCCATGTCCTTGCGGATCAGGGCCATCGCTGCCTGCAGATCGTCGCGTTTGCCGCCGCTGACGCGCACCGCCTCGCCCTGGATGGAAGCCTGTACCTTGAGTTTGCTGTCCTTGATCAGGCGCTGGATTTTCTTGGATGCTTCACTCTCGATGCCGTTGCGCACCTTGATCACCTGCTTGACCTTGTCGCCGCCCATTTTTTGCACCTCGCCGCGGTCCAGAAAACGCACATCCACACTGCGCTTGGTGAGTTTGCTGCGCAGAATGTCTTCGATCTGGGCGAGCTGGAACTGCGCGTCGCCCACCATCGTGATCTCCTTGTCCTTGAGCTCGATGGATGCTGCCGTTCCTTTGAAGTCGAAACGTGTGCCGATTTCCTTCGCGGTGTTGTCTACCGCGTTCCTGACTTCCACCAGGTTCGCTTCGCAGACAGTGTCAAAAGAGGGCATGTTGTTACCTGTCAACAGTCGCGGCCCACTGTGGCCAATGCGACAATCCTGCCATGTTAGTCGAGAAAAACGTCGCGCTGCAGCCGTACAACAGCTTTCACATTGTGGCCAAGGCGGTTTCATTGGTCCGTGTGACAGACGTCACGGATGTGGAGCGTGTGCTGGCAAACCCGGAGCTTCGCGCCCAGCCCAAGTTTGTTCTTGGTGGAGGCAGCAATATCGTCCTCACAGGAGACGTGAAGTCGCTGGTGCTGAAAGTGGAGATCATGGGCAAGCGCCTGCTGTCGGACAGTGCACGCGGCTACACCATTGAAGTGGGCGCAGGCGAAAACTGGCATGACCTGGTGCGCTGGTCGCTGGACCAGGGTTATCCGGGTCTGGAGAACCTGGCCTTGATCCCGGGCAACGTGGGCGCGTCCCCGGTGCAGAATATCGGCGCCTATGGCCTGGAGCTTCAGGATCGATTTGCGTCGCTCGACGCGGTGGACCTGCACACCGGTGCGCGCATGACGCTGGACGCGGCGCAATGCGGCTTCGGCTACCGCGATTCGGTGTTCAAGCATGCGGGTGGCCTGGGCCTGAAGGACCGGGCCCTGATCACCCATGTGCGCTTCTTCCTGCCCAAACCGTGGAAAGCGGTGCTTGGGTATGCCGATCTGGACCGCAAATTGGCCGCCTCCGGTGTGGCGCAGCCCGATCCAAGGCAGATTTTCGACTGGGTATGTGCCATCCGCGCGGCCAAACTGCCCGATCCGCAACGCCTGGGCAATGCCGGGAGCTTTTTCAAGAACCCGACGGTGACTCCGGAGCAATGTGCCGACATCATCCAGCGCGAGCCGCGCATCGTGCATTACCCGCTGGCCGATGGCGCGGTCAAGCTGGCGGCGGGCTGGTTGATCGAGGCCTGCGGGTGGAAGGGCAAGGCGGTTGGCAATGCGGCCGTGTACGAGCGCCAGGCGCTTGTGCTGGTAAACCGCGGGCAGGCCACCGGAGGCGAAGTGATGACGTTGGCGCGTGCCATCCAGACCAGTGTCTACGAGCGTTTTGGAATCCTGCTTGAGCCCGAGCCGGTGGTGGTTTGACTCACGGGCCAGACGGCGCCTTGGGCTCTCCGGTCAGGCGCAACAGATCGTCCCCGGTCCCCAGGGCCAACAGTCCGGCCTGCGCGTAAATGCCGAGTTTGGCGCGCGTGTCCACAATGTCCAGGTTGCGCATCGTCAACTGGCCAATGCGATCCTGCGGCGAGAACATCGACTCGCCTTTTTCCATGGTCAGGCGCTCCGGGTGGTAGGTCAGGTTGGGTGATTCGGTGTTGAGGATCGAGTAGTCGTTGCCGCGGCGCAATTCCAGCGTCACCTCGCCGCTGACTGCGCGCGCCACCCAGCGCTGCGCGGTTTCGCGCAGCATGATGGCCTGCGGATCGAACCAGCGACCCTGGTACAACAGGCGACCCAGCTTGCGCCCATGGTCGCGGTACTGTTCAATCGTGTCCTCGTTGTGGATTCCGGTCACCAGTCTCTCGTAGGCGATGTGCAGCAGCGCCATGCCCGGCGCCTCGTAGATGCCGCGGCTTTTGGCCTCGATGATGCGGTTCTCGATCTGGTCGCTCATGCCCAGGCCGTGCCGCCCGCCAATACGGTTGGCCTCCAGTATCAGCTCGACCGGGCCGGGGAACGCCACGCCGTTCAGGGCCACCGGTTGCCCTTCCTCGAAACGCACACTCACCTGCTCGCGTGGCACGGGCACATCGTCGCGCCAGAATGCACAACCCATGATGGGATGCACGATCTGCATGCCGCTGCTCAGGTGTTCCAGGTCTTTCGCCTCATGCGTGGCGCCGAGCATGTTCGAGTCGGTCGAATAGGCCTTTTCTGCCGACATCTTGTAGCCAAAGCCGGCCTTGGTCATGAAGGCCGACATTTCGGCGCGCCCGCCGAGTTCGTCGATGAAGGTCTGGTCCAGCCAGGGTTTGTAAATCTTCAGCGACGGATTGGTGAGCAGGCCATAGCGGTAGAAACGCTCGATGTCGTTGCCCTTGAAGGTGCTGCCATCGCCCCAGATATGCACCTCGTCCTGCTTCATCGCAGCCACCAGCATGGTGCCAGTGACGGCGCGCCCCAGCGGCGTGGTGTTGAAGTAGGTCACACCGCCGGTCGAGATGTGGAAGGCGCCACTTTGCAGCGCCGCAATGCCTTCGTGCGCGAGTTGCACGCGGCAGTCCACCAGGCGCGCCGCCTCGGCCCCGTACTGCATGGCTTTGCGCGGAATCTCGTCGTAATCGGGCTCGTCCGGCTGACCCAGGTTGGCAGTGTAGGCATAGGGAATTGCTCCCTTGTTGCGCATCCAGTGCAAAGCCGCACTGGTGTCAAGGCCGCCGGAGAAGGCGATGCCGACCTTTTGCCCGACCGGGATGTTCTGCAGGATGGTTGCCATGGAATACCGCCGCTTTCAGCCGTAATGGCAGATGTAGTGGAATGGTTCTGTGACCCGGATGTCAAACCGGGTGTTGGCGCCGACGTGGAAGCGCTCACCGACGCCGCAGCGGATCCACTGCCCGCTGTCGGCCAGCCGGTACTCGCAACTGCCGCCCACGCACTCCATCACTTCGGCGGTGGTGGTGCCGAAAATCAGTTGCGCTGGCAACACCACGCCGACCGATTTCCTGCTGCCATCGGCGAGCGTGATGGCGTGGCTGACGCACTTGCCGTCAAAGTAGACATTGGCTTTGGTCGTGACGCAGACGCCATCGATCATGTCGGTAGTCATGGATGATTGCTTTCGTGATGGAGGGGCGCCAGCCGGGCCGGCAGCGCCGCAGTACGGGTGCTGCGCCGGGGCATTGTGGCGGCTGGGCAGGATTTTAGAGTACCGCTAACGTCGGGAGGGATGCGCCCGCCCCGACCATGCGGCCTCTTTGAAACCGACACTGAGCGCATCGTCGCCGGCGCCACCCCATTCAACGACCGGGCGTTTGATCAGGCTGGAATGCGCCAACACCACTGCGCGCGCAGTTGCGACACTGTTGACGGAGGCCTTTACCGCGTCATCCAGGCCGCGCCAGGTGAGGCCGGACCGGTTGAGCAGGGCTTCCCAACCCAGAGCCGACAACCAGCGGTCCAGGTGGTCGGCCGGTACCCCCTGCGACTTGAAGTCATGGAAGCGGTAGTCCATCTGTTGCGCCGTTAACCATTGGCGGGCCCGTTTCACCGTATCGCAGTTGGAAATGCCGTACAAAATGATGGGTGCGGTCTGCATGGCCTCCATCATGCCGCAAGTCGCTGCGCGACAATACGCCCCGGCACGAAAACCAAACTTCTCGGGGGACCAGCATGAACGCAAGTGACGTCGGACCAAAGACCCTTGCCGACTGGCTGGCGCATTGTGAGCGCCTGCACCCGAAAAACATCGACATGGGGCTGGACCGGGTGCGTGTTGTGGCGCAACGCATGGGTCTGCGTTTTCAGTGCCCGGTCATCACGGTGGCCGGTACCAACGGCAAGGGTTCGACCTGTGCGATGCTGGGTGCGATCCTGGGCCAGGCCGGATACCGCGCTGGCGTCTACACCTCGCCGCACCTGGTGCATTTCGAGGAACGCCTGCGCCTGCAAGGCGAGATGGTCGACTCCCAATTGCTAGCCGACGCGTTTGCCCGTGTGGAGCGCTCGCGCCTGGCCGACGCGGATGCCGTGTCGCTCACCTATTTCGAGTTCTCCACACTGGCCATCCTGGACGTGATGATGCGCAGCCGGCTCGACGTAGCGGTGCTCGAAGTCGGATTGGGCGGCCGCCTCGATGCAGTGAACATCATCGATGCCGATTGCGCCGTGATCACCAGCATCGACCTCGACCACATGGAGTTCCTCGGACCCGACCGCGAGAGTATCGGATTCGAGAAGGCCGGCGTGATGCGCACCGGGCGCCCGGTCGTGGTCAGCGACCCGGTACCGCCGCAAAGTGTGATCGACCGGGCGCGCGAAATTGGCGCCGATCTGTGGCGCCTTGGCGTGGACTTCAATTTCTCCGGTGACAAGCTGCAGTGGGCCTGGCGTGGGCGCGACCGGCGTTATGCCGGACTGGCCTACCCGGCCCTGCGCGGAGCCAACCAGCTTCTCAATGCCAGCGGTGTGCTGGCGGCACTGTCCAGCCTGAGCCACGTGTTGCCTGTCACGGCGCAGGCCGTGCGCAACGGCCTGGCGATGGTGGAGCTGCCGGGGCGCTTCCAGATCGTGCCGGGTCAACCGGCGCTGGTGCTGGATGTGGCGCACAACCCGCATTCGGTAGCGGCTTTGGCGGCCAATCTGGACGCGATGGGATTTTTCCCGACGACGCACGCGGTGTTCGGCGCCATGGCCGACAAGGATCTGGGCGCGATGCTGCAGCGCATCGGCCCCATCATTGACCGCTGGTACTTCACCGACTTGCCCACCGGCCGCGCGCAAAGTGCGCAGCGATTGCAGGAGCAATGGGCCAGTGCCAACCAGCGCAAGGATGCCAGTGCCAGCAGCCATTCCGACCCCATGGCGGCCCTGCAAGCGGCGGCGCTTGCGGCGGACCCGGCTGATAGAATTGTGGTCTTCGGATCGTTCTACACCGTGGGTGGCGTGTTGAAAGACGGAGTACCGCGCCTGGCGGCCAAACAACCCAATCCCTAGCCCATCCTCCATGGCTCTTTTTCAGCTCCGCAAGGGTCGCGACGAGCAACCACCCCCGACCAAACCGGTGCAGACCGTAGAGGTCATGCGCAGGCGTGCGATGCACCGGCTGATCGGTGCGGCGGTGTTGGTGCTGGCGGCGGTGATCGGGTTTCCCATGCTGTTCGACAGCCAGCCGCGGCCAATACCAATTGATTTGCCGATCGTGATCCCGGACAAGAACAAGGTGCCACCACTGGTCGCGCCGTCAGCAGCGCAGCGTGCCCCGGCTTCGGCTGCCGCAACCGCGCTGCCACCACCTGCCGCTGCGCAGACAGCCCCTGCTCCGGTCGTGGCCGCGACCCCCGCCCCGGCCCCTACCGCACCTGTGCTGGCGCCGCCAATGGCGCCAGCACCACCCAGGACCGTCGAGCCGGCCCAGCCACCGGCCAAGGCGAATGACGCCAGCAAGGCCCAGGCGTTGCTCGACGGCCAGGAGGTGGTGGCCAAGGGCACTGCCACCGAGGGACGTTTCGTGGTCCAGATTGGCGCTTTTGCCGATGCGGACAAGGTGCGCGAAGTGCGCCAGAAGGTTGAAAGCGCTGGCCTCAAAACCTACACCCAGGTGGTGGACACCAAGGACGGCAGTCGCACCCGGATACGCGTTGGGCCGTTTGGCGACAAGGCGGCAGCAGAACGTGCGGCTGACAAGATCCGCAAGCTGGATCTTCCGGTAGCCCTGTTGGTGCTGTAGGTTGCGCCGGCAGCATGGCCACGCTCGACTGGGTCTTTCTGGGTCTCGTGGTGTTGTCGATGCTGGTTGGTGCCTGGCGCGGGTTGGTGGTGGAGGTGTTGTCGCTGTGCAACTGGGTAGCGGCATTTGTAGTGGCGCAATGGCTGGCACCCGATGTGGCGCCGCATTTGCCAATGGCCGGCGCGAGCGAGGTGATCCGCTACGCCGCCGCATTTGCCCTGCTGTTTGTGGTGGCGGTATTCGCTGGTTCGTTGCTGATCTGGCTGGTCGGCAAGTTGTTCCGGGCGTCCGGGCTGCGTCCGGCGGACAGGGCCCTGGGGGCGGTGTTCGGGTTGCTGCGTGGCGTGGTCGTACTGCTGGCGACGGCAGTGCTGGTGGAGATGACACCATTGCGCGCCGAGTCCTGGTGGACTACGGCGCAGGCGCCACGCTGGCTGGAGGTGGCCTTGAAAGGCCTCAAGCCGGTGTTGCCGCAGGAGTTTGGCAAGTACCTGTCGTAGTGCGTGCAGTGCAAAAACTGCGCGGCACTGGGTCGGTGGAAAGGAAGTGGGTGCAAGCATGTGCGGAATAGTTGGCGTTGTCAGCAACGCCCCGGTCAACCAGTTGATCTACGACGCCTTGTTGTTGTTGCAGCACCGCGGGCAGGACGCAGCCGGTATCGTGACGCAGCAGGAGCGCAAGTTCTTCATGCACAAGTCCAAAGGGCTGGTGCGTGATGTATTTCGTACCCGCAACATGCGCGCCTTGCCTGGCAACTGTGGCCTGGGGCAGGTGCGTTACCCGACGGCGGGCAACGCCTACAGCGAGGAAGAAGCGCAGCCGTTTTACGTCAACGCGCCGTTTGGCATCGTGCTGGTGCACAACGGCAATCTGACCAACGCGCAGGCGCTCAAGACCGAACTCTTCACCACGGACCACCGCCACATCAACACCGAGAGTGACTCCGAGGTGCTGCTCAACGTGCTGGCGCATGAACTGGAGAAGACCACGCGTGGCCTGCCGCTGCAACCCGCCGACGTGTTTGCCGCAGTGCGCAATGTGCACCGGCGGGTGCGCGGTTCGTATGCGGTGGTCGCGCTGATCGCCGGCCATGGTGTGGTGGCGTTTCGCGACCCCTATGGCATCCGGCCGCTGTGCCTGGGCCGCGGGCCGGGCACCGTGGTGGTGGCCAGCGAGTCGGTGGCGCTGGAGGGTACCTCGCACCAGTTCGTGCGCGACATCGCGCCGGGCGAAGCGGTGTACGTCGATCTGGCCGGCACCGTGCACAGCGAACAATGCGCCAGGCAGGCGGTGTTGATGCCGTGTATCTTCGAGTTTGTCTACCTGGCGCGGCCGGACTCGACGATGGACGGCATCTCGGTCTATCAGGCACGCCTGAACCTGGGCGAGACGCTGGCCAAACGGGTGGTCTCCACCGTGCCGCCGAATGAGATCGACGTGGTGATTCCGATTCCCGAATCGAGCCGGCCGAGTGCGGCGCAACTGGCCCAGTTGCTGGGCCTGCCGTACCGCGAGGGTTTTGTGAAGAACCGGTATGTCGGGCGCACCTTCATCATGCCGGGGCAGGCGGTGCGCAAGAAATCCGTCCGGCAAAAGCTCAATGTGATCGCCAGCGAATTCAAGGGGCGCAACGTGTTGCTGGTTGACGACTCCATCGTGCGCGGCACCACCAGCCGCGAGATCGTGCAGATGGCGCGCGACGCCGGTGCACGCAAGGTGTACCTGGCCAGTGCCGCGCCGCCGGTGCGTTTTCCCAACGTGTACGGCATCGACATGCCGACCAGCGACGAGCTGGTGGCGCATGGACGCACGGTGGCCGAGATCCAGAAGATCATCGGTTGTGACGCACTGATCTACCAGGAGGTCGACGGCATGAAAAAGGCCATCGGCAGCCTCAATCCGGCGCTGACCGGTTTTGATGCATCCTGTTTCGACGGTGTCTATGTGACCGGTGACGTCACCGCAGCCGACATCGCCCGCATGCAGGCCAGCCGCGCCAGCATCGAAGAAGGCGACGAAGACACGTCGCGCCTGGCACTACCCAACCACGCACAATCCTGATGACCGACAAGGAACTATTGGCCCCATCCCTGCACCGCGACACGCTGGCGGTGCACACCGCTGTGGCGCCCAGCCAGTATGGAGAGAACTCCGAGGCCCTGTACCTGACCAGCGGTTATGTACAGCCCGACGCTGAAACCGCAGCGCGGCGCTTTGGCGGCGAGGAAGACGGCTACACCTATGGACGCCTGGGCAACCCCACGGTGACCAGCCTGGAGCGGCGCCTGGCCGCGCTGGAGGGCACCGAGGCGGCAATTGCCACTTCCACCGGCATGTCGGCGATCCTGCTGATGTGTATGGGCCTGCTCAAGGCGGGCGACCATGTGGTGTGTTCGCACTCGATGTTCGGCTCCACCATCAAGCTCATTGGCAGCGAATTTGGCAAGTTCGGCGTGCAGAGCAGTTTTGTGTCACAGACCGACGTGGCGCAGTGGCGCGCGGCCATGCGGCCCAATACGCGCCTGTTGTTCGCCGAGACACCGACCAACCCGCTGACGGAGGTGTGCGACATCCGCGCACTGTCCGCGGTCGCGCATGCCGCTGGCGCCTTGCTGGCAGTAGACAACTGCTTTTGCACTCCAGCCTTGCAGCAGCCAGTACAGCTGGGTGCCGACCTGATCGTGCATTCCGGCACCAAGTACCTCGATGGCCAGGGCCGGGTGATGGCTGGCGCGTTGTGTGGCACACGCCAACTGGTGGAGGAGGTTCTGACGCCTGTGATGCGCAGCGCCGGCATGACACTTGCGCCGTTCAACGCCTGGGTCGTGCTCAAGGGCCTGGAGACACTGGCGATCCGCATGGACGCCCAGAGCCAGCGCACACTGGATCTGGCGCACTGGCTGGAAGCGCGCCCCGAGGTCGCACGGGTGTTCTACCCGGCCCTGCCCAGCCATCCGCAACATGCGCTGGCAATGGCCCAGCAGTCGGGCAAGGGTGGGGCTGTGTTGTCGTTCGAGTTGCGCGCGGCTGGCGCCGAACAGGCCCGCGCGCGCGCCTTTACGCTGCTGGATGCGACGCGCACCATCTCCTTGTGCACCAACCTGGGCGACGTCAAGACCCTGATTTCGCACCCGGCCAGTACCTCACACGGTCGCTTGACCGAAGCACAGCGCCAGCTCGCTGGTATCGGCCAGGGCCTGGTGCGGCTGGCGGTAGGGCTGGAGCATGTGGCCGACCTGCAGGCCGACCTGGCGCGCGGATTCGCCGCCTTGTGAACGGGACACCGAGCATGGCACGCCGCGTCCGCACCCGCATCGCCCCCTCCCCGACCGGCTTCCTGCACCTGGGCACCGCGCGCACGGCGTTGTTCTCGTGGGCCTACGCGCGCCACCTCGGCGGCGACTTCATCCTGCGCATCGAAGACACCGACGTTGCGCGCTCCACCCAGCAAGCGGTGGACCAGATCATTGCTGCGTTGCGCTGGTTGCGGCTGGACTATGAAGAAGGCCCGTTCTACCAGATGCAGCGGCTGGAACGCTACCGCGCGGTCATCGTCGGCATGCTGGCTGCGGGCACCGCTTACCATTGTTATTGCCAGCCCGACGAACTCGAAGCAATGCGCGAGGCGCAACGTGCACGCGGCGACAAGCCACGCTATGACGGGCGCTGGCGGCCGGAGCCGGGCAAGCCATTGCCAGCGATTCCGCCAGGTCTGCAGCCAGTGGTGCGTTTTCGCAATCCCCTGGACGGTGAGGTCAGCTGGCAGGATCTGGTGAAGGGAGCGATCACGATTTCCAATCGCGAACTCGACGACCTCATCATCGCCCGGCCAGACGGCACGCCCACCTACAACTTCTGCGTCGTGGTGGACGACTGGGACATGCAGATCAGCCACGTGATCCGCGGCGACGACCATGTCAATAACACGCCACGCCAGATCAACATCCTGCGCGCCCTGGGCGCCGAACTGCCCCTGTACGGCCACGTGCCGATGATTCTCGGCCCGGATGGCGACAAGTTGTCCAAGCGCCACGGCGCGGTCAGCGTGATGCAGTACGAGGAGGCCGGCTACCTCCCCGACGCGATGGTGAACTACCTTTCGCGCCTGGGCTGGAGCCATGGCGACGACGAATTGTTCAACCGTGCGCAATTGGTGCAATGGTTCGATGGCCACCACCTGGCCAAAAGTCCGGCGCAATGGGATGCCGCCAAGCTCAATTGGGTCAACGCGCAGTACCTCAAGGCCATGCCCAACGACGCGCTGGCACCACTGGTGGCGGCGCAGTTGCAGCGCCTGGGTGTGGCGCAGCCAGACGAACGCCTGCCCGGCATCTGTGCCCTGTTCAAGGACCGCTGCGACACCACGGTGGCGCTGGCGCAATGGGCACTTGCGTTTTATGCCGACGTGCGCCCGCAGCCGGGTGAGCTTGCCAACCACGTAACTCCCCTGGTGCAGCCCGCACTGCAACTGCTGCGGGAGAAGCTCGCGGGCTGTGCATGGGACAAAACCAGCATTGCAGCCAGCATCAAGGAAGTGTTGGCCCAGACCGGGCTGAAGATGCCGCAACTGGCGATGGCCGTGCGGGTGCTGGTGCTGGGAACGACCCAGACACCCGCGCTGGACGCAGTGCTGGAACTGTGTCAGCGCGACACGGTGCTGCAGCGGCTCGGGCAGGCGACGCGGTAAGGCTATAATTCGAGGCTCGGAAATTGACGGTGCTTCAACCTTGGTTGGTGCCCCGGCGTTCAGGGGGTATAGCTCAGCTGGGAGAGCGCTTGCATGGCATGCAAGAGGTCAGCAGTTCGATCCTGCTTACCTCCACCACCAATTTCTGATTCGGAGTTCCAGAAAAGGCTTTGACCCCATCGTCTAGAGGCCTAGGACACTACCCTTTCACGGTAGGTACCGGGGTTCGAATCCCCGTGGGGTCGCCAGATGCACTGCAAAGTGTCGAAGGCACCAGTCATTGACGGCTTGTCTGCAAAGGCAGGTGACTGGGTCCGCAAGGGCAGTCGTCAGCTACCAGGAGTGGTAGTTCAGTTGGTTAGAATACCGGCCTGTCACGCCGGGGGTCGCGGGTTCGAGTCCCGTCCACTCCGCCAAGGATTCGTTTTCTCAGGTTCATCCAAGACCTCAAGAAGCCCCGCAAGCCAAGTGTTTACGGGGCTTTTTTGTTTTCCACGGTCCAACGCGAGGTATTGCAATCCGATGCCAGTTGGGGGTAATTTCGGGGGTACGGGGGTACTTTCCCCGGGGTATGGCACCAAAACCTTCACCCGAATCTTCACGTTGACGGCAAGCGCTACGGTTAGACAATGGTGGCTTCAACGCTATTTGGAAAAGTTTGCTTTTTATGCCTGCTAACTCCACAGTATCCCCAACCCCTGCCTGGCTCCAATCCGCCCGCGACCAGTGGCAGTGGCGTGGCCAGGCCCGCCCGCCATTTGCGCACGCGCCGCATCCCGGACAAACCTCAGTGTGGGATTTTCCCCGCCCACCACAGCTCGCGCCCGATACGCGGGAAGTGATCATCCGGTGGGGCGCGCTTGAGGTTGCCCGCACTTGCCGCGCCATCAAGGTGTTGGAGACATCGCATCCGCCCAGTTTTTATCTGCCGTGGGCGGATGTGGCTGAACACCTCCTGCAGCAACAGTCCGCCGGCTCGTTTTGCGAGTGGAAGGGGCCTGCGCAGTATTGGTCGCTGGTCCATGGTGATGATCGCCTAGACGGCGTCGCCTGGAGCTACCCGCGTCCGCTGGCGGGCGCAGAGGGGCTGTCATCTTGCGTCGCTTTTTACCCCGCCAGCTTGAGCTGCTCGGTAGACGGCGCGGTGGTGAAGCCACAACCCGGCGGGTTCTATGGCGGCTGGATAACGCCGGACTTGGCGGGGCCGTTCAAGGGTGAACCCGGAAGTAGTGGCTGGTAATAGGGCTGCCTGAATGCGCCGATGCCATCTTGACCCAGCCAGCCGCCACGCCCTGGCGGATTTCCGCGCCAAGTGTTGTCAGCGTATCGGCGCGGACGCGTGCCGCGACACGGTATGACGCGCCGGTCGGTCCAGTTGCCGCAGCTGCCCGTTCCAGCTTTGTTTGCCGAAACATTTAGCCGCGGTCGGCGAGTCCATGGTGCCGCCACAGCAGATCGCCGACAGCACCTATGCTCTTTGCTGCTACATTCCACGCGTCGAACCTGGACCAGTATCCGAAGAACACCATCGTGAGCCCAATTGAGGCAGCTCATGCCGGGGAAGCCGCAGAACCTGCCGGGCAGATGCGGGACCGGGTCGCGGACCCGCGCGTCGCAATCAAGGCGCTCACCCGCCTCGGCACCCGGGTGATGACAGCAGTCGGCTGCCAGCCGGACATTGCGGCGGAGATCGCCGAACACCTTGTCGATGCCGACCTGTCCGGTGTTTATTCGCATGGCATCTTTCGCCTGGACTGGTATGCCGAGCGTGCTGCGGCGGGCCGGTTCAACCCCGGTGCAATGCCGCACATGGTCCAGGCCGAAAGAGGGGCTGAAAAGGTGGATGGCGGCACCGGGCTGGGCATCCCCGCGTCTCGCATGGCTACCGATCACGTGATCGAACGCGCGCGCCAGGGTGGCATGGCCGCAGTGGGCGTTTCCAACGTCAACCATACCGGGCGCATTGGTGCCTTCGCTCAGCGCGGCGCGCACGCCGGTTGCCTGACCATCATGTTCAGCGGCGGCGCGCGCGCTGACTGGCGCCAGATCGCTCCTTGTAGCGGCGCGCGCTGGACGGCATGAACTGGATTTGCATCGGAATCAACCTGTCACGCTTTCGCGCGCCTACCGCCTACCGCAAAGCGGCCGAGGAATGCATGGCCGAGTTGCGCAACTGCCCGCCGACGCCTGGCTTTGACCGTGTGGAGGTACCCGGCGAGCGTGAAGCCGGGATGCGTGCCAAACGCTTGCCCACTGGTATACCGATTCCGCCTGCCACGTTGGAAGGGCTGCGCGCTCTCGGCCGTAAGATCGGTGACCCGGTGGATGATCTCGCCGTACCGCCGAACGCACAGGAGTTTTGATCGATGGCTGCAGTGTTCCAGTTGCTCGCGATGGGCGGCGACGGAATCGGTCCCGAAGTTCTGGAGAGCGGCCTTGCCGTTTTCGAGTCGGTGGCCGACCGCGCCGGCATCGCCTACCACGTCGAGCATGATCTGCTGCATGGCGCGGCATGGGATAGGTTCGGCACGTTCTGCCGCGAAGAGACCGTGGTCCGCGCCAAGGCGGCCGATGCGGTGCTGGTCGGCGGCGTCGGTGGACCGAAGTGGGACCATATCAAGGTGCCCGGCGGCCCGGAAATGCAGGACGGCCTGATGCGGCTGCGCGTCGAGCTCGACGTGTTCGCAGGCCTGCGCCCGGCCGTGGCAATGCGCTGCATGGAATCCTTGACGCCCTATCGCGAAGGGCTCATCACCGGCACTGACGTGATGGTCCTGCGCGAGTTGTGCGGCGGCTCGTTCTTCGGTACGCCGCGCGGCATCGACGTGCTGCCCGATGGCCGGCGCCGCGGTTACGACAACTATGTCTACGACTCGGACGAGATCGCACGTTTCGCGCACGTGGGTTTTCGCATCGCCCGGCGCCGCCGCAACAAGCTCACTTCGATCGACAAGGCCAACGTGATGGAGTGCTTCAAACTCTGGCGCGAGGTGGTGTGCGAGGTGGCGAAGGAATACCCGGGTGTCGCGTTCGACTATATGCATGCCGACAACTGCGCCTACCAGCTGGCGATGAACCCGCGCGCTTTCGACGTGATCCTGGCCGACAACATGCTGGGCGACATCGTCAGTGACCAACTCGGATGTATTGCCGGGAGCAAGGCGATGATCCCCTCGGCCTGCCTTAAAGGCCTGCCCGAGGTCGGGCAACGTGTTGGCGGCATCTACGAGCCCTCGCATGGCACGGCGCCTGACATTGCCGGAAAAGGCATCGCGAATCCGGTGGGTACGATCCTGTCGGTGGCCATGTTGTTCGAATACTCGCTGGCCAGGCCCGACCTTGCGCGGAGCATCGAACGCGCCACCGAATTGGTGCTGGAAGCCGGCCACCGGCCTGCGGATCTGGGCGGCACGACGACCACGGCGCAATTTACGCGCGCCATGCTCGGGCAGTTGGCGCGCTGAGGCATGGGGCGGTGATCTACATGGACCGCTCGGTCGTCGTCCCGTAACCATGGCACCATCCTTGCACTGGAGAGGAACATGATGCAAACACCTCAGCACAACTGCGGCGAAGCACTGGCGCAGTTGCTGGCAGACTATGGCGTGGACACGGTTTTTGGCATGCCAGGCACCCAGACGCTGGAAATCTACCGCGGCATCGCGCGATCGGGATTGCGCCATGTCCAGTGCCGCAATGAGCAGGGTGCGGCGCTGATGGCCGACGGGTACGCGCGCATCGCCGGAAAGCCGGGTGTAATTACCGTCGTGACCGGGCCGGGTGTCACCAATGCCGCGACTGGCATCGCGCAGGCCTACTGCGATTCGGTGCCGATGATTGTGATTTCCGGCGCGGTCGCCACCACGATGCAGGGCAAGGGTTGGGGCACGGTGCACGATCTGGACGACCAGTCGGCGGTGACGGCCAGCTTCACCGCATTCAGCACCATGGTGCACCACCCGCAGGACATTCCTGAGTGGCTGGGGCGCGCCTTCGCCTTGTTCCGCTCCAGTCGGCCGCGCCCAGTGCACCTGTCGATCCCCTGGGACGTCGCACCGCAGCCGGTGGCGGATGCCCCATGGGCGGTACGGCGTTCGCCCTCGCTGCCCATGCCCGACCCGCAAGCCTTGAAGGAAGCGGCCACTGTGTTGTGTCAGGCGCGAAAGCCACTCATCCTGCTTGGCGGTGGGGCCATTGGTACGGGCGCGGCGGCGCGTCAGATCGCCCAACACCTGGGAGCCGTGGTGCTGACTACCAACGCCGGCAAAGGAATTGTTCCCGAGTCGGACGCACTTTCACTGGGCTGTAGCATCCTGCAAAAGCCCAGCCAGCAGGCGCTGGCGCAGGCCGACGTGGTGCTGCTCGTTGGCTCCGAGGTGTCGGAGGGTGACCACTTTCTGCCCGGGCTGGACATTCCCGGCGCGATCGTGCGCATCGACATCGATCCGCAGGAACTGACCTCGGTGTACGGCGCTGCGGTGGCCATTCAGTCCGACGCAAGACCGGCCATGACCGCACTGGCCGCCCTGGTGTGCGCAACGCCGCCGACGCATGGCCGCGCGAACGGGGAAGCCTGGGCGCGCGACATTCTGGCGCGCAACGCGCAGGGCATGACCGCTGCGGAAAGGCAACACGCGCGGCTGTGGCGTATCCTGCGACCGGCCCTGCCGCCGGACTGCATCGTGATGGGCGACATGACCCAGCTGGTGTACAGCGGGGCGTTCGCATTCCCTGTCGAGCACGAGAATTGCTGGTTCTATTCCGGGTCGTACTGCGCGCTGGGCGTTGCCTTGCCGATGGCCATCGGCGCCAAGATCGCGGCGCCGCAGCGGCCTGTGATCGCCGTGGCGGGGGATGGCGGCGTGATGTTCACGGTCAATGAGCTGGCCACGGCAGCGCAGGAGCGGCTGGCCTTGCCGGTGATCGTGTGGAACAACGATGCGCTCCAGGAGATTTCCGACCAGATGGACCAGCGACAGATCCCGCGTACGGGTGTCGCGCCGCCGAGCCCGGATTTCGTCATGTTGGCGCAAAGCCTGGGCTGCACCGGGGTTCGCGCCAGCAGCGCAGAGCATCTGGCGCAAGCAGTCGGCGCAGCATTGCTGGCCGACCGCCCGACTCTGATCGAGGTGCGCCAGGACAGCAACTGGCTGCTGGCTTAACGTCTGACTTGAGACACCGCGATGAACGCCATCAACGAACCGCGAAAGCCCCTCAGGAACTTCAGCTTGATCGCGGTGGCTGGCCTCCCTGCGCAATGGCACCGCCCGAGTATCTTCGCCGCCCAATCCGGTTGCGCCAACCAGGCACTGGCTGCGGCGGCCAAACCTTGATGCAACTGCGCGCTCCCGATTGACAGGCAAGGGCCAAAAATCATGCAAACCGACACCGATCCCGCTGTATTGCTTTGTGACCACGACGCGCGCGGCGTGTACACCCTGACGCTGAACCGACCGGCTGCCTTCAACGCCTTGTCGAGTGAAATGCTCGATGCCCTGCAGGCTGCCCTGGCGCGTATTGCGGCGGACGACGCGGCTCGTGTGGTGGTGCTTGCTGCGGCGGGCCAGGCGTTTTGCGCCGGGCATGACCTGAAGCAGATGCGCCGCGCTCCCTCGCTGGACTATTACCAGGCCCTGTTCGCGCAATGTACCGAGGTGATGATGACAGTCCAGCAGCTGCCGGTTCCCGTCATCGCCCGCGTACAGGGTATGGCCACCGCAGCGGGCTGCCAGCTCGTCGCCATGTGTGATCTTGCGGTGGCATCCAGCGCGGCGCGTTTTGCAGTCAGTGGTGTTACGCTGGGCCTGTTCTGCTCAACCCCGGGCGTGGCGCTGTCGCGCAACGTGGGGCGCAAGGATGCGTTCGAGATGCTGGTTACCGGCGAGTTCATCAGCGCCGACGAGGCGCGTGTGCGCGGGCTGGTCAATCGTGTGGTGACGCCGGATGCTCTGGACGACGAGATCGAACGGCTGGTGCTAAGCATCCTGGCCAAGCCGCGAGCTGCGGTGGCGATGGGCAAAGCCCTGTTCTACCGCCAGCTCGAAAAAGGTATCGATGCAGCCTATGCCGACGCGTCGCAGACCATGGCCTGCAACATGATGGATGCGGTGGCGCTGGAAGGCGTACAGGCATTCATCGATAAGCGTCCCCCGGATTGGCGCTGATGTCCGGCTCCCGTTGCGGACCGACGGCCCGCGTTTGTCCAGCGATTGCGTATTGAGCATCATCCTGGAAACCGCAGTTGACCGCTTTCTTCCGCTGGGTACGCGTTATGAACTCCAGCTTTCGTGCTCACGGGCAAGGTCACCTCAAGGGTGACAACGTTACGCACCCGATTGAGCCGCGCTGGCGCACGCCAGCGGCGTTGCTTCTCCTTGCGCTCAGGAGCCCGCAGCGTCGTCGCCTTGCAGGCCGCAGTCAAGCCAGAGGCTTGCCTTCTTCGCGCTG
>ENA-ORBV01008545-ORBV01008545.1-microbial-mat-metagenome-genome-assembly--contig:-NODE-8545-length-17166-cov-13.480192_pt1 | contig 17166 bp, 13 predicted proteins | sample MGYA00237777_ERZ505514 | MGnify/ENA primary metagenome ERZ505514 (study PRJEB26160, sample SAMN06269048) | microbial mat metagenome | isolation source: Oligotrophic lake microbial mat | place...
CTGGACAGGGTATTTGCCTGATCTGGAATATCAGTTATGACGGTATGATTTCCGGGCTTGTTCCAGGTAATAATTTACTGACAGATGTCACAGGATGTTTTGATCTTTCCAACGCACTCACTGTCATTCGCAATCAGCCGGAAGGTGGCACGCTGACAGGTGGTCCGTTTGAGTTCTGTGTAGGTAACGGCATTCCTGATTATGTTTCAGGAGTCGCACTGTCCGGCAATTCTGGACCGCACTCGCAATGGGTCATCACGAATGATGACAATATGGTCCTGAGCCTTCATGAATCGCTTGACTCTGTCAACTTTGATGGCGGCGGCCAGGGTGTATGCCTTATCTGGAACATCAGTTATTTCGACACACTCACAGGACTCATACCAGGAAATAACCTTCTTACAGACGTAATTGGATGTTTTGATCTTTCCAACGCACTCACTGTCATTCGCAACCAACCGGATGGCGGTACATTGACAGGAGGACCATTTGATTTCTGCGTAGGTGATAGTATACCTGATTATGTTTCAGGTGTAGTATTATCCGGCAATGTGGGATCGTCTTCGCAATGGGTTATTACGGATGATGCCAATATGATCCTTGGTCTTCCTGCATCACTCGACTCTGTCAATTTTGATGACGCTGGACAGGGTATTTGCCTGATCTGGAATATCAGTTATGACGGTATGATTTCCGGGCTTGTTCCAGGTAATAATTTAGTGACAGATGTCACAGGATGTTTTGATCTATCCAATTCAATCACGGTTGTCCGCAATCAACCGGAAGGTGGCACCCTGACAGGTGGTCCGTTTGAGTTCTGCGCGGGAGATAGCATTACCGATGTCACCAGTGTTATGCTGACAGGCGATGTCGGATCTAATTCACAATGGGTAGTGACAAATGATATAAATATCATCATGAGCTTGTCAGGAACTCTTGAAGAAATTGATTTTGGTGGCAATGCCCCTGGAGTTTTCCTTATTTGGAATATCAGTTATTTCGGTACGTTGTCAGGCCTTGTTGTAGGCAATAACTTGTTTGAAGAGGTAACAGGATGTTCCGGAATATCCGATTCAGTCATTGTCGTCCTTATTCAACCTGATGGAGGTACATTGACAGGGGGACCGTTTGAATTTTGTGTAGGCGACAGCATTGCGGATCATGTGTCTGGCATCGTGCTGAGCGGTGAGACCGGAGAGAATTCGCAATGGGTCATTACAGATGATGCCAACAATATTCTCGGCCTTCCTGCGTCACCTGACTCAGTCAATTTCGACGGCGGTGGAGCCGGTATTTGTCTGATATGGCATGTAAGTTATGACAATGTCATTTCAGGCCTTGAGGTAGGCAATAATCTTTTCACAGATATTGTAGGTTGTTTTGGAATCTCTAATCCACTTACTGTTATTCGCAATCAACCGGAAGGGGGTGCATTGACTGGTGGGCCGTTTGAATTTTGTGTAGGCGACAGCATACCTGATCATGTCTCAGGTGTGGCGTTGATAGGCGAGGTGGGTGCGAATTCACAGTACGTGATCACTGATTCATTGTATAACATTTTAAATCTTCCAACCACACCGGAAGAAGTTGATTTCGATGAGGCGCCTCTAGGCACTTGTCTTATTGTGCATGTAAGTTATGATGGGCCGTTGACTGGTTTGGAGATTGGTAGCAATTTACTTACTGACCTTGAAGGATGCTTCAGCTTATCCAATGCACTTACAGTCATCAGATTGGATTGTGAAGGCTTTCAGGGTGGACCCATATTTGAAATGAAAATATCGCCGAATCCGGTAAGGGATGTAATGACATTGCAGCTGTTTTACAAGGGAGATGATACACCGGTTGTGCAGGTATTTGATGCGGGTGGCCGTCTATGTTTGCTGCAACAACATAATTCGCACAGCGATATGTTGATTGACATGAACAACTTTGCAGAAGGATGCTATTTTATTCGTGTGCAGAGTGCTTTAGGAAGTAAGACAACGACTGTAATAGTGGTAAAATAAACTTTTAGATTAGGCTAATTTGTTTCTTGAAAGACGTACAGGGCAAAGAAATTTGTCCTGTACGTCTTGTCATTTATCACTAATCCTCAATCCCTTTCCCTACGCTCACCAGAAGGCAATTGTAACTTCATACCACTTCTCTCTTCGCTACAATTCAACACTCATCAACTCCCCAAGCCTTGGCACTCCGTAATTACAGCTAAGGCCTTCAGCCAGTAAAAAGTATTCTTAAACCGGTCTCAGGTTTATCAATTATTTTTTGGAAATTTTATAGAAGCGACCTGCATCCGTAATGGCATATAAAGCACCATCCTTTCCTTGCGCAATATCGCGGAAGCGTTGTTCCTCCTCTGCAAGGAGCCTTTCTTCGCCGGTCACCTTGTTATTTTCAATGACCAGCCGGCAGATATGTGTACCGCTGAGCGATGCAACGAACAGATTATTTGTCCATTCCGGGATAATATCGGAGTTGTAAAAAGTCATGCCACTCGGAGAGATGACTGGATCCCAATAGTAAACAGGTTGCTCCATTTCCGTCTTTTGCTGGATGGCGTCACCAATTTTTCCACCTGAGTATTCGAGGCCATACGTAATAGCTGGCCATCCATAGTTCTTGCCAGCGATGACGAGGTTCACTTCGTCACCTCCGCGGGGCCCGAATTCACCTTCCCACAAGTCCCCGGTCTCTGGATGAAAGGCGATGCCCTGGACATTGCGATGCCCATAACTATACACCGCCGGACTTGCATTTGCATTGCCAATGAAAGGGTTTCCTGCAGCAGGCTGGCCATCAGGGGTAATCCGGATGATTTTGCCGAGACCTGAGTTTAGATCCTGAGCGAGCGGCCTTGTTTCCAGATCTGATCTTTCACCGGTCGAGATGTAGAGGTGGCCTTCTTTTGAATACAAGATGCGACCTCCATAATGCAGGTTGCCTGAGTAAGCAGGCGTGGCTCTATAAATAACGGTAGCGTTTTCAATGGTTTTTTCGTCCACTGCCAACCGGCCTTTTGCCACTGCGGTTACATTTCCTTCAGGCAACGACTCAGAGAATACCCAATACACCATTCGATTCTGATCAAATGCAGGATCGATACAGAGTCCCAGGAGACCTCCTTGGCCTGCGCTGTTGACTGCAGGTAAGCCCGTGATGGGCTCTCCAACCTTACCGGCAGGGGAGACGATCCGCATGGTGCCCTTTTTTTCGGTGATAAGGAATCGGCCATCGGGAAGTTCGGCGATACCCCAGGGTTTGGTGAGGCTATTGTCCAGCATTTCGGCTTTGTAAGGGGTTTTTGTGCGAATGCCAGCAATGCGTGTTTGGCCTTCGAAAGCCGGTGTGTAGGTGGTATTGGCGGCTTCTGTTTCCACAGGGGGTATTGTACTAATAGTGTTGTCAACAGTATTGTTATCAACATTTTCTGCCGGTTTACTGATTTGGTTTCCGCAAGCGGTGATGATAAGGAGGGCTGACAGCAGGGTGATGAACTTGATTGGACTCATTTTGTTAGATTTAATAGGTATGCAAAGAGAACGCAGAAGAGTAGGAGGAGGTTTTCAATGATGGCCTTTACTTCACTTCGTCTAAGAAATGCCTTATCTTCCGTCACACAAAAAACTTCAATTCATGAAACACATTCTCTTCTTCATATTTTTACTAATGCTGTCCTTTCAATTAAACCTCAGCGCACAGCATTCAAAAATCAATCCACCGGCAAATGCATCAAATCGCATTGAAAATGCAGCCACCAAATCGGACCTGCAACATACTCCACTGAGCCTGGACATACCACCTGGTGGCTTTCCCAAACAAAACCATGCTCAGCTTGCCACGGATACACTTCCATTCATCACCACACCAGAAGTACTCGTCCTCAAAGCAGAAAAACTTTTGCACAAACAGTATGATGAAAATGGATCGGAGGATTCTATTCCCACCTCACGGGCTGTGACCCCTGTCATCGATGCAAGCTTCGAAGCCAATCTGTCGGTGTTGGAAACGCCCTCTAGTAATAGCATTGCCGTTTCAGATGATGGCATCATCATTTCGGCCAATAGTGATGGCATCATCTATTTTACAGAAAATGGTGATCGGCTTTATGATGCGGAGTGGATGGATTTTTTTAACGACGATCAGCTCACATCATCCTTCTTTAGTCCACGCGTCTTGTATGACACCGAAGAGGAACGTTTTATTCTGGTGACGCTTCATGGTAAGACATCATCGACATCGCGTGTGATTATTTCTTTTTCAAAATCAAAGAATCCAATGGATGGATGGAATGTTTACAAATTGCCCGGCAACCCTTTGGGTGATGGAAGCTGGTTTGATTTTCCATCGATCGGTATATCTACCAATGAAGTATATGTGTCGGGTAATCTTATTGAAGGCACGTCTTTTAAAAAGGCGGTCGTCTACCAGATCAACAAGACTGATGGCTATGTGGCGTCTATTCTCGATTGGCAATTTTGGACAGACTTTTTCAACGGGCCGATTTCTATTACACCGGCTTCGTATGGACAGCAAGGGGATTATGGGCCGGGCATTTATCTGGTCAGCAGTGCTGCGGCCGGAGATAATGCGTATTGGTTTTGGGATCTTGACAATGATATTGGAGGTGATCCGGAATTTATCGGTTACATCGTCCCATCCGACGCCTATAGTCCTCCTGCTGATGCTTCGCAGTCGGGGACCAGTGACAAACTGGATTGTGGCGACTCGCGCACACTCAATGCCTTTTATCTGGATGGGATCATTCACTTTGTGCATAACATTGATGTAGGTGGTGGTTTTAGTGGGATCAGTTACAGTCGTATGGGTGCATTTGGACAAGGCATGATGACGAGCAATTATGGCGAATCTGGTTCAGCCGATCTCGCGCATGCCGGATTGGCTTCATTTGCTACTAGTGCTTCTGACCGATCGGTTACCATATCATTTCTACGGAGTGGAGCTGCTCTGTTTCCGGAATTTCGCGTTGTGAATGTAGACCAGGGCATGTCGTGGTCTGCGTCCACCCTTGTGAAAGGTGGTGAAACCTATGTGGACCGTGAGGGAAGTGTCGAACGATGGGGACATTATACGGGCATAGCGCGAAGACACAATAGTCCTGATCCGCGGACATGGTCAGGAGGATCTGTGGGGGCAAGTATTACAGGTCAGATCGAACACACCTACAAAACGTGGATAGGGGAAGTGACCAATGGACAGAATGTTAGTACAGTTGCGATCGACAAGTCAATTCCTTTCAGTGTGACACCAAATCCAGTGCGTGATAACATGGAGATCAACTTTACGGTGACAGAAGCTAGTCCCATGACGATTGCGCTCTATAATGCACATGGGTATCTTTTCAGGACATTGTATCAGGATACACCGTCGGTGGGGGAGTATAAGATGTCATTTCATATAGTTGATCTGCCCTTAGGTGTGTATGTGATTTCAATCTCTTCGTTGGGGAGTATGTTGGGGTATGAGAAGATCGTGGTGGTAGATTAAGGGGCGAAAGTGATGGCAGTCTCTAATGCCTTAGTAAGGCTTAGGCAAATGAGTTGAATAATCCTCCAAAAAGTCAATATAAATTAACCTTCCTATTGGTTTTAAGTAAATAATAGTTTACTTTTGAATCATTGATCCACTTTCAAATCCGAGGGGCAGGAGATGAAATCAAAAAAGAAGAGAATGAAATCTTCCCAATTGATTCGGATACTGCAGCAGGACGGATGGTTTAAAGTTTCGCAGCGCGGATCCCACATAAAAATGAAACACACTACCAAGAAAGGTCTAGTGTATGTTCCTAATCATGGGAGCAAGGAAGTTGCAAACGGTACGGCACTTAACATCTTAAAATCCGCAGATTTGAAATAACTACAATAGAAATGACACTAAAACCTTTAAAAAAGAAGATCACCGTTATCGTCGAAAAAACAAACACGGGTTTTTCTGCTTATCCTCTTTCCTATCCTGTTGCAACCACAGGCCGAAATATCATTGAATTGCAGAAAAACATTCTGGAGGTGATGGCGTTTTATTTTGAAGAGGAAGGTTATGAAGTGTCAAAGTCTAATATCCAATTGCAAATAGATCTGCAGCAGTTTTTTCAGTATTATAAAGTTTTAAACGCACGCCATCTGGCCGAAAAAATCGGGATGAATCCAACACTGTTATCCCAATATGTATCAGGAACGAAGAAGCCTTCACAGGCGCAGAGCCAGCGTATCATTACGGGCATTCAGAATATTGGGAAGGAGTTGGCTGAGCTGAGTTTTATTTAACAAGCCCAGGTAGAGTATGGTTCTAATGAGCAAGCCTTCCTTTTCAACTTCGTACCAAAGTGGGCTAAATCTCCATTTTATCCCTACTCATTTTTCACCGCAAAACTTCCGTTAAAATCAGAAGGGCCCGAGCCACCGGCTCCGTTGCTGCCTTTATTGATCTTGCCAAAGAAATCTCCGCGAATAAACTCACCTTCTGGGCCAAATTCAGTGACATTGACAGTCATGCTGGTAACGTAGGCACTTTGACCATTGGGGATATTGATCTGATTTCCGTGAGCACCATTGGCGGAAAACTGTCCGACTGTCCGACCTTTAAATACAAAACCAAACCTGCCTTTGACACCGATACTATCCAGTGATTCTATCTCGGTATAGTCAGCACCAAAAGTTGTCAATGCAGGTAAATAATAAAAATATTCCGGCGAAAATCCTTTTATCGTATATCGAATGAATTCTTCCAGCTGATTGCAGGCCTTAATGTTTCCCACATTTAAATTCCGTTCAAAGTTGTAAGCTTGTGGATGACTGACCAGATCATTTGGTATATCATAAACGTACAAGGTCGCGACCTCCCCAGTACAATACGTATATCCACCTTCAAAGCTTCCTTCATTACCTGATATAGGGAAAATGAAATTATTCTTGGGTGTGTGCACTCTTACAAAACCTGATTTAATGGGTAAACCATCACACTGTAGAGCTGAGCCTGAAATAGTGGCATAATCATGTAGGTTATTCAACTTCTTGGCTTCCATCTTGATGTCATCGCTGAAAGGACCAAACTCATACGTTGTTAAAATACTGCCACATTCATTTTTGATACATACGATATATTCTTCATTGGCCGGGATGGGTCCATAAACAATTCCACTAGCATCCGTCCTGGAACAACGCTGGTCATTGATACTTTTGATCGTCAGACAAACCTCAATATTTTGTGCTGGTCGACCATCCTCACCAACATAAGAGGCTTCCCAATTCACAAGCTCTAAAAGTATATCACAATTCCAATAGGAAAAATGGGATACGTGGGCCACATACACATTTCCTTGCAGCTCGGCTTGTCCTTCCTCTATCCATATGCCCTTATCCTCATCAAAATACCAGAGAGGTATAAAAGCTGGCGCCTGACCTAGTTGATTATCAGGTACACCCAATTGGATTTCTACTGTTTTTCCTTCTGCGATTTTTAATATTTCCCCATTGTCTGCCTGTATTTCCACTGCTATCATACCGAAACTACCTAATGCCACTTCGTTACCGGACGCATCCTGGCCTATCAATGCCCCCGGCATTTTAGTAGATAATTGCGGATCATCGCCATAGATCAGACTGGCCATGACATGCACATCACCACTGTAGGGTGAGCCATCCTGCCGTGTTACCGAATTGTTGGGGAATATCAATTTGGTTTTTTGGTCAACCGCCATGGTCGCCGCATAGTTGCTTTTAAAACTTGTGATTTCCTTGTGCGGGAGTAAGGTTATCTGAAGAAATTGCGTATTTGATTCCTGAGAATAAAAGCGTCTTGACCCTTTGAAATAGCCTACTTTTTCGACCTGCAAATAATCATCACCGGTCAACATGGCTTGAGTGAAAAAATAAGTTCCACTTTCATCTGTAATGCCGGAAACATCGCCTAAGGTAATTTGCGCACCTTTAATGGGAATGCCAGCAGGGTCTTTGATGGTAACAAAAACGGAACTTTGAAATTCATTAGTTGGACCTGAAAAAATACTGTCCTGGTCATTGGAGCAACTGAAATAACTGAAAATGGTCAGTAAGAGTAGGATGGATTTCGTTTTCATGGGATTGAATTTTTAGAAAAATAATAAATTCATGAGAATTTGACCCAATTACGCATAGGATATTTGCAAATTGTCTGTTTGACGACATGCGATTCAGCGAAGGGGTGCTCCGATTTTTCATTGAGCAGGTCTATTTTGATACAAAGTTCGTTTGCAAGGTAAAGTGCATTTATTATCAGACGATTGTAATGTACAATCCGTATATCCGTTTCCATGAACGAAAAGATCTCGCCACCAGCATCAGGAGTTTATTTTTGGAGACTTACACAAAAAGAGCGTTTAATTAAGGCTGGCAGGGTAATAATGCAATGATGAAGTATTCTTCTATAGTAAGTAAATCAACCGTAAAAAAGCAAGTCTTAGCGTTTCTCGACCAAACGTGTGTAAACGGACTCATTGCTGTATCCGCCATATACGATATACAAGACAGGTTAAGGTCTGCGCGATTATTTGCGGAAGTAATGAAAGAAATATATGAAGGGGGGTAGAAGCGTCATCGACATATAGTCGTACTAATCAATTTATTAGTTCACGCCAACAAAAAAAGATGTACAACGTTAGCTGTACATCTTTTAAGTAAAGCATAAATATTTTATATGATTTTATGCTCAGAATTGAAATTTATGAAAGGCTGATGCTCCTCATGAGGAGGATTTGTTGCCTCTCAATAGTGCAACAAGTAACAGAATAAAAACAGCACCTCCAATGACATATACAATTGGATTTTGGTACCAGTTGTCTTTTCTGTCGAGATCTACATTTATATCTATTCCTTTATCCTGTGCCCAGGATACAGTGGTCAGCAAGGTCATCAGCACTATGGCTGATATGCGTATAAGCGGAAGAATTTTAAGCGAGTTTTTCATGATATTTGAATTTGGAGTTAATAGAAAAGTCTAACAGATGAATACTGGATTTTACGCAAACCTGTATTTATATTGGTTTAACATAACAATAACACTCAGAGGTGGAAATTGTTTACCGGTACGTAAAAATACTTAAAAGCGCCATTTTTTTAGATTTTATAGAGCTGACCTTCATCTGTCATCGCATATGATGCATCATCATGACTTTGCGTGAGATCTCGAAAGCGTTGACCGGCTCTTTCAAGTAACCGCTCCTCTCCAGTTACTTTATTATCATCCATCACCAGGCGACATATATGCTGTCCACTAAAGCATTTCAGGGCAGGTTACGCTAATCCGGGTCTCTTCTAAATAGCATCACCAATTTTTCCGCCTATACTGTCTTTCAGGCTTAACGGTTTGTTTTACTTTTTTTATGTCCTGGTTTTAAACTTCCATTTCATTTTGGCTTACGGGTCATAGGCTGATAAAGGGGTGGATATCATGATCAAGATAATAAAGGTTAGCTTAATAGCTTTTAGGGGCATATTTTGCCACTATCGTACTCGATAAAATGAAGTCCCAATTTTCAATTCGAGCTTACGTTTGGCAGGTTGTTGATTCAAAGGGTTTTATTTATTTCAACTTTCAATGCAAGCAAATGTTAATTCTTTACGCTACCTATTATCCCAGACCATGGCTATGAATCCAGCAAATCAATACATCGTCACCCTTAATGAATCTGACCTCCGTTTTGAAGTGCAGACAGATGATGGCATAGCTTATATTGACTACAGGTGGTCCAATGAAATACTAGTTCTTTTATACATATTCGTTCCAGTTTCATTTCGCGGGAAAGGTATATCGAGTGTTCTCCTCGAGCACGTATTGAATTATGCGAAGGAGAAGAAAGTAAAGATCAAAGTATTCTGTCCTTATATTGGAAAATACATCAGGATGCATCCGGAGCATCAGGAGTTACTTGCTCATCCATGAGAAAAGTACCAATCAGCATGTTGTACATATGTCGCGTAATGAAATTAAGAAACGCATTGGGCTCTTTAGCGTTGTGGGTGGTCTTTATGCTCTTTGTGCAATCTGCCCAAAGCCAGGTCATTCATGAATATATGGACCTGCAAATCCATCCGACGATGCATATTGCGCATTCCATTTTTGGTCCGGGATTGACCTATTTCGACGAAGATGATCCTCCTGAATTGACGTACAAACACCAACTGAAAAATGTCAATTATGCAAATTACTGGGAGGACAACAGTGGCTGTCGAATATTTGTGGTGGGATTTCTGACCAAGGAAAGCATTAGCAATAGGGAAAAGGCGCGCGGTAATATCCTCGAGCAGATGACGTATGTCGAAACGTTTGTGGAGCAACATGCTGACAAATTTGCCATTGCAAGTTCACCCTGGGAAGTTCGGGATTTGGTGACGCAGACGCAGAAAACGATCATCATCTATTCGATTGAAGGTGGCAAGGCGCTGATCGGCAGTGCAGAAGACGCATTCTTTTGGGCAGATAAGGGCGTCTCCTTCATAACCCTCATCCATTTATTGGACTCGGAATTGGGTGGTTCAGCCATCAGGCCGGGCATGATATTCAGCATCATCAATCCCAAAGGGGCATTGCGCAGCAAGAAACAAAGTGGCCTTACAGACATAGGCAGAAATGCTATTCAATGGTTGGCCAATGCGGGTATCATGACAGATATTACGCACATGTCGGATTCTACACGAGCGGATGCATTAGACTTCATGGCTGAAAAAGGAATTCCGCCCATTTCCACCCACGATGGGTTTAAGCCGATACAAAATATGGAACGTGCCATCACGGAAGCAGATGTGGTGCGCATATACCAGGAAGACGGTTTCATGTCTCTGCCCGTCAGCGGTATTTCCTTGAAGCCTCATCATCCCGACCCGAAGTACCAGGCCTTATTAGATCGTCAACCGAAATATTGTGATGGGTCTATTGATAGTTACCGTTTTACCTACGAAGCATTGCAGGCATTTCTAGCGGAAAATGTGAGACTCATTTTCAACGACAGCACCAAAACCATTAACAACCTCACGGAAAATGAAAGAATAGACCTTTCCATAGGTTTTCAAAGTGATTTTAATGGATGGGTAAATCATAGCCGTCCGCGCTATGGCAAGGAAGGCTGCTTTGAAGCCGAGCCCGATACTGTCTATGAGGCCATCGAATTGCAGGGTCTTGCTCATCCGGGTTTGTTGGAATCACAATGGAAATGGATGGCGAAAGAAGGTGTGGATTTGGAGCCTATCCTAAATGCTTCGGAAAAGTTTTTGCGGGTGTGGGAGTATTTTATTGAGCATAGGGGAGGGTTTTGATTTGCATCAGGGTGCGGTTTTTCAATGTTAGGCGTTTTGGGATTTAAATCATGATTTTCCTGATGCGCTTGTAGAAAACTATGAACCTATCATGCTAACGCTGACCTTGCCGGATGGTACAGCATTATTGTAAATCAATCAATGTTGTCGTTATTTCATCGCGTAATTCAGGAGAAACATTTACTTGATTTGCGAAATCTTCCCATTGCTTTACTACCTTGACAATTTCATCAATTATATCCTCAGCCTTTTGAATATTGGAAGATTTTGCAACCGTCAATAAGTCTGCTCTTGTAATATCTTTTCGCTTCCCATTGATGCTCAAAATATGTTGTTTAACCCAGAGATTTTTGGGATTGTAGGCGTAACATATATCATAAGCTGGAGAAAATTCCCATTTGCTGTTTTGACGTAAGAGAAATGAAAAATTCTTCGTGTGATCATCACAATTTCGAGCTGCGACATTAAAAACCATACGACGAAACATCTGATCCATATCGGGATAGGTCAATTTCAATTCGCGCATTGTTTGAAACAGTTGCTCATAGCTAAAGCTCGTTATCAGAGTGTAGTCGAAATGCTTTATGGCACAGAATGTCTGAATATGGTGTTTAATATCACCACCTTCTCGATCAAATCGTTTAGTCATGAAATGTGCTCTGCCATTTTCTTCCAAAAGCATGGATTGCATCATATTAATTCCACTTTCCTTAGCCATATTATAATATGCCATTTCTACACGCCCATAGCCATGACTGGTTCCTAGTTGAACATCACTAACTCCATCTAGCTTCAATAACCAATGTTCAAATCCATGAGGGGCATTTGTTTGACCTGACCGCACCTCCCCTGAGGTTTCATTGTATGCAATAATTGCTTTAGGTCTTGCTCCTCCTGCAGAGGTACCGATGCGGAGTATTTCCATCAAGGCTTTCTCTTCAAGAGCATGCAGGTTGATTACGAATGCCTCTTTTTTTGATAGCATTTGTTGGGCAATGTCGACAAGGCTTTGTACTTCTACATGAAAACTATTGTGGCTTGGTTTTAACGTCGCAGGTTCGAATTCTAATGCTCCCATTCCTCTTGAACCTATGAAGCAAAGCATTTCAACTGGATTCATGCTATCCGAAGCTCGGCCCTGTTGTGCCAGCCATACATTCATCAGTTCATTTCCATATTTGTCAGGCAATGAATCTGCGAGCAAACCTGGCAAACCTTTAAAAGTGTCAGATGTAGGATCAGATTTCTTTCTACCTGCTGGAAACGAAAAAGTTTTTTTAGTTGATGATAAAGGCATGTGAAAGGGTGCGACGTGCCACTTCAGTTCCTTAAATTTTGGGGTATATTCAAATGTGGCAAGTCCTGTAGCATCATCCCACGCAACAGCCCCAACATACTCTCCCCATAAATTGACCTTAGCGGCACTAACTTGATTTGCCATCTTTTCTTGTTGGGTTTTCCTTTTGCCTTGCGCGCTGTTTAATATTCTTATGCATTTTCACGAGGGACAATGGACTTGGGGTCCTATCCACTTTGAATACTTCCATAACATGAAGCTGATCTAAGACTCTTAAAACTTGTATTAACGTAGCCATCGTCACAGTATCTCCTCTCTCTAGTAGGCTTAGCGTTGACCTGCTAATACCGGCAGAATGGGATAAGGTATTCTGGGTAATGTTTTGATTTAGCCTATGATATCGAATGAAAGCACCAATATGCGCTGCCAGAGCTTTATCGCTCATGGCATCCCAGTTTATGTATGAAATATCGTTCACAATACCTTTATTTTTGGCTTAATAAATGATTTGTCATACAAATATACAGGATTTAATTCAAACTAAATTTGTGTATTAAATATCAGTCATTAACACCTAAAGGCAAGACTAATGTATGGTATACCATGCACTAAAACATAAAAAGGGCTGTTTTCGTTCATTAGCCAAATGAATATTCGAAAGGATGGAATTGGGTAGAAGGATTACTGAATCATGCATGTACTTTTTGGGCTCCAAAAATTTGACTACCATTTCGAATTGAAAGGAGGAACATCCTTATCAAAAGGATATGGGATCATTGAACGCTTTTCCGAAGACACTGACATACGGATACAACCTAGGGTCGATCATGACGTGGATACTAACCCAAAACACGAAAAGGATAAACAGGTAGAATCCCGGAAAAACTTCTATAATCAATTGGCTGATGAAATAAAGATTGATGGTATTGAATCAACATCCAGGGATGAGGCATTTGATGACCCTACGGGTAAGTTTCGAAGCGGTGGTATTCGAGTTTTGGATATTACGCCCCATACTTTACCACTTATTTCAGTTCATAGTTTACCAGTGTTTCAGTCCAAAGTTTACCACTTCCGTTTAGCTGGATTGGTTTATTTCAGTCCAAAGTTTACCATTTTTAGGGCTGGTAACCTGACAATACGGCGCAAAGTTTACCACTTTGGAAAGGATCTGTTGATTGCATTTTTTAACGGCTTGCTTTGTGACAAAAAGCATGGCCAACAAAGTGATTTCAATGCAACAGATTCGTACTATCCTTCAACTCCTCGAAAAAGGGTTTTCACTCCGGGCTATCTCATCCCAGGTTGGCTTGTGCAGGCAAACTGTTACCTTTTATGCCGCCAGGCTTAAAAGCGCACCTTATTCATATGAAGAGCTTCGTCAGCTTACGGATGAAAATTTAGCCGCTATAGTGTATATTCCTCTAGTTGCGGCACCCTTATCTGAGAATGCACGGAGACAAGAATTTGATTCCCGCATACCCTACTTTCTGAGTGAACTTAAACGAACAGGTGTTACCCGACAATTACTCTGGGAGGAATACCGTAAAGAATCCATTGATCCTTTCAGGTATACACAGTTTTGCATTTTAATTAAACAGGCTAGCCAAACCAGTAATGCCAGCACGCACCTGGTGCATACGCCGGCAGCTATGGTCATGGTTGATTTTGCAGGTGGCAAAATGAGTTATGTTGACCATGCCAGCGGCGAAGTAATCTTTTGTCCGGTCTTAGTGGCTGTATTACCGTTTAGTAAATACACATTTGTCATGGCCTTGGTCGATGCCACTATTCCGCAAGTAATCAAAGCGCTTAATGCTTGCCTGGCCTACTTTGGAGGTGTTCCTTTATGCCTGAAGTCCGATAACATGAAGCAGGTAGTGATAAAATCATGTCGCTATGAGCCGTTATTCAGTGAAGCTTTACAGCAATGGTCGCTGCACTATAATATCACCCTGTTGGCTACAAGAGTAAGGAGGCCAAAAGATAAAGCCTCGGTAGAGAATGAAGTAAAAATCGCTTACCAACGAATCTATGCGCCCTTGCGTGATGATCTGTTTTATAGTATAGATCAATTAAATGAGGCCATTGACCATCAGCTAAGTCTACACAATGAAAAACTATTCCAACTAAAAGACTTTAGCCGGCTTCAACAATTTAAAAAAGAAGAAGAATCGCTATTGCAGCCTCTTCCGGAAGAATCCTTTTTGATACGACATAAAGTCATAGCCAAGGTTCAGAAAAACTATCATATCACATTGGGCGAAAACTATCATCACTACAGCGTGCCCTATCAATGTATAGGCAAAAAAGTAAGTGTGGTTTATGATACGGATATCGTAGAGATTTACTATCAACACAAGCGCATTGCCCTGCATAAGCGGAGTTATAGAAAACACGATTTTACCACAGTGGGCACCCATATGCCTCAGGGACACCAGCATTTCTTTGAACAACAAGGATGGACCCCCGCCTATTTTTTGAGTCAGGCCACGCTTATTGGCCCGGATGTACATCGTTACATGGACGAAATGCTAAAAAGTAGAGCTTATACAGAGCAAACCTATAATGCCTGTCGGGGCATCTTGCGACTCTATACACAATATGGTCCCCTTCGGTTACAGGCAGCTTGTTCCAGAGCTTTAACCGGACATGTATTTAACTACAGGACGATTCAAAATATCCTGATCAGAAACCAAGATCAGCTGCCAGACGGTCAACAGCTGAACATGTTCCGTCTTCCCGAACACCTAAATCTTCGTGGGCCAGATGCCTATCAGTAAACATCTTATTCAATCATTATAAAAACAAAAACATGAATCAACAAAGTACGCTCGAACAATTGCAGGAACTTAAGCTATCGGGCATGGCTAAACGCTATGAAGCTATCCTGAATCAACCTGTGCACCAGCAACCTGAACCACATGCAATGATTGCCTCGCTTGCTGAAGCGGAAGCCGGATACCGGATCCATCAAAGAACCCAACTCTATCTTCGTCTATCCAAGCTTCGCTACCATGCTACGCCAGAACAGATTAATTGTACGCCTGGAAGAGGAATCACTAAGGAAGTGCTGATCATACTGTCAGATGGAGCTTTTATTGAAAAGGCAGAAAATCTTTTAATCACAGGGCCTACCGGATGCGGTAAAAGTTATCTGGCTTGTGCCATGGGCAGGAACGCATGCTTGCTTGGTCACCGGACCTTATATTATTCAATGAACAGGTTTATTGAGGCATTGGCAGCAGCGAGATTGGATGGAACTTATATTCGGTGGCTTAATGTGATTGCTAAAACTCCCTTGTTGATACTGGATGATTTTGGTCTTCAGCCCTTGAATCATGATATGCGCTTAACCATACTCCAAATACTGGAAGATCGCTTTGCAAAAGGATCAACGATTATAACGTCCCAGTTACCCGTAAATAAGTGGTACGAATACATCAACGAACCAACTCTTGCCGACGCAATATGTGACAGATTGACAGCAAATGCACATAAAATAGAATTGAAAGGAGAATCATTACGTAAAAAGAAAAATAACTAAATTGCATCAGCAATAACAGTTCCTTTTAAGTGGTAAACTTTGAACTGAAACGGTGGTAAACTTTGACCGTAATATCCATGCTTATAAGTTTATGGGCGGTTGCTGAACTGCGCCGTACTGAGCGAAGCCGAAGTATCGCACATGGATGAGATGGGCGGGTCGAAGCATGATGTGTTGATAGGCTTATGGGCTTATATGCTTATGAGCTTATATTAGAAAAATGTAACCTTGTGCCAACAGACTACAAACTAGAAGAAATTTTAAGCCCTGAAGGGGCGTGATTGTAGGAAGGGGGTTCAGCCCCTTACGGGTGCATTTCACTTTTTCGCTTTTGGCGCTCATTGGATATCAAGTAATCTATGAAACATCTGATTTTATAACTCTTACACATTGTTAAATATCACTTCGCCGACCAGGTGCGAAAAACTGAAATGCACCCCCCCTTACCGGCTGCCAGTTGATGAATGCCATTTTTCCCCTAACTTTATCCTTATGCCCAATCAAGTTAAAAAGGCAATTCAAAAGATCGAGGAACTTCCGCAAGCCCAGCAGGAAGAAATCGCAAAACTCATCCTGGAGGAACTCAGCTGGGACCAGACTTTTGAAGTAACTCAAGAGCAGCTCTCGTCGCTGGCACGGGAAGCCACTAAAGAATACACGTCTGGAAAAACCAGTTCTAAAGACTGGTAATGAAATCCGTTACCACCGCCCGATTCAGGCAGGCTCTGGAAAACGACTCCCAAAAAAACTCCAGCAAAAGGCCCGACATGCCTATCATCTTTGACAAGAAAATCCTTAACATCCGGGTTTAAATTTTAAACAAATTCATTCTCTTGAGCCCATTTTTTCAGTTCGTATTGGAATGGGCTATCGGGCACTCGGTGTGCTGAATGATAAAACTATGATTTGGTTTTGGATAGGCTCTCATGAAGAATACAATGCTGTTATAAAAACGCTGTAAGCAATGCCGCTAAATCTCCGCAATACCTCCAACATCCCGGGGTTTCGGAAGCGCA
>ENA-ORBV01008546-ORBV01008546.1-microbial-mat-metagenome-genome-assembly--contig:-NODE-8546-length-17163-cov-5.244586_pt1 | contig 17163 bp, 14 predicted proteins | sample MGYA00237777_ERZ505514 | MGnify/ENA primary metagenome ERZ505514 (study PRJEB26160, sample SAMN06269048) | microbial mat metagenome | isolation source: Oligotrophic lake microbial mat | place...
GAGTCCGAATACCTTCCCCATTCGGATCCAGCGTGAGGCCTCAACTGCCGCGACTTTACTCTCTGCCTCTTCACGCTGCTTCTGTTCGCTCTGAGCCCAAAGCGTTCGCTCAATTACCAGCCCTTCAGCCTCGTCCAGCTTCTTCTGATACTCGGCAAGCTGCTCGCCCGCCTTCTTCAAATCCCCATCGAGCTTCACCCCGTGAGCTGCGATTTCAGCGATCCGAGAATTGAGCTTCGCTTCATTTGCCTGCGCCCATTCGGCCTGCTTCAGGCCTTCGGCTTCGATCTCCCGCAGGCGCTTTTCGTAAGCCGCCACTACCAGGGCTGACTCTTCGTGTTGCGCGGTCAACTCACCTTCCATGCGTACAATCGCCTGCTGTGCTTTCTCGACGCGCTGGTTCTGCTCGAGGGCCCATTGGTTCTTGGCTTCCATCTCAAGCTTGAGCGCCCGAAACTGATCGACCAGTGTCTTGTGTTCGGTCTTGGATGCTTCGAGCCATTCGTTCTTTGTGATCAGCTCGCCTTCGAGCCGTTGTATGTGATGCTCACGTTCGCGCAGCACATTGGCCGCAGTTGGTATATAAACAAACGAGGGTGCGCCAGTCATGGGCTTGGCTGCACACACGGCTAGAAAGAAATGCGCTTCATCAGGATTGGGCTTGCCCGGCTCCAGTCGTAACTCTGTGCCTACTGCGCCTTCCAGTGGCAAGAAAACTAATCCGCTGGCATGATTCTGCACAAAGAAGGTCTGGTGTTCGAAAAACTCACCGAGCACGGCCCGAAACTCCTCATACGCAAATTCATGTTCATGAAATGGATTTGGCCCATTCAGCTTGCGGCTCTCGGCATAAAACTTGATGTTGGGAGTTGAGATCACCAATTGGCCGCCCGGGGCCAGCACACGCCGGGCCTCTTCCAGTAGCGTGCGATATTCCGTCAGGTGTTCAATTACCTCAAAGCACACAGCCAATTGAAAGCTTCCATCGGCAAAGGGCAATTGCTCCAGACTCGCTACCTGAAACTGTAAATTTGCGGCCGTGTACTGCACCTTCGCTTCGGCAACTGCTTCTTCCGAGACATCGACACCAACCACGCTCTCCGCCTTTTTTGCCAGCTCAGCCGAGCCATAACCACTGCCACACCCAAGATCGATTACCTTCTTGAAACGGCAGAGTCGCGAGGCAAACAGATAGCGCGACAAGTGTTCGTTCCACAGATCCACATCTACTTTTCCCGGGATCACTCGCTCGCCGCTAAACTCAGCCATGTTTCACCTTCGCGTTTACTTCCACCCGGCACGGCAGATGCAGATAACCATAGACCTGCCCTTCGCCATGCCCCATCTGCAAGACCAGCGCATTGTCGATCCAGTCGCAATGTTTATAATTCACCAGGCCTCCGTCTGCGATTGCCGGTGAGAACGAAAAGTGCGACGGGTAAAGTTCCGGGATCTCAAGGTGAAAATCCACAGTTACTGTATCGCCCGGCCCCATTGGTGGCAACTCGTGCCCTTCACGAATTGTATTGGATCCAGCAAAGTCGATACCCATATGGTTCCGCATCATGAAGCCGATATTGGGTAGTGCAATCCACGCCTTGGCCCTCGCGCTGATCCTCACCACAAATTTTGAATTCGGCTCGAGCATCCCTGCAACCTGGCCATGTTCGTCGAGCACCGTGATTCCGAGGATTTCCGCCCGGCCGTCACCGTGACGATGATCGACATTCGGGATTGAGGTTACCAACTCTGGCGCCTGCCCCGCACTCTGCGCTTCCTCCAGCCGATTCTCCGCCTGATGTTCCACAAAACTCGAATCCTTGGCCGTCATCTCGGCCAGGTACTTTGCGACAACGATATCGGTTGCCCCAATCTCGCGCACCCGGCCATGATCTAGCCACATGACGCGGTCCCCAATCGCTTTCACATCGCGAGTGGAGTGGCTCACAAAAAGGATTGTCACTCCCCGCTGCCTCAGCTCATGCACTTTGCGCAAACAGCGCTGCCGGAAGTAAACATCGCCCACAGCCAGGGCCTCGTCCACCAGCAGAATTTCCGGGTCTACGTGAATTGCGACAGAAAAAGCTAATCGCACCGCCATCCCACTTGAATATGTTTTTACGGGCTGGTCGAGAAAGTCTCCAATTTCGGCAAATTCTTCGATGCTCTGAAATCGCTTGCCGGTCTCGGTCCTCGACAAGCCCAGAATCGCTGCGTTGAGGTAAACGTTATCCCGCCCGCTGAATTCGGGATTGAAGCCAGACCCGAGCTCAAGCAGCGCCGCTACCCGCCCCTTCACCTTGGCCGATCCCCCTGTGGGCTGCAAGATCCCTGCAATGATCTGTAGCATCGTGCTCTTGCCAGAGCCGTTTTCTCCGATGATGCAAAAAGTCTCGCCTGCCGCAATCGAGAAGCTCACGTTGTCGAGCGCCTTGAAATCGCGATGCTTTTTCACCCGGTTGAGTGTGATCAGTTCTTTGAGACGGTCTGACGGACTATCGTAGATGGCATAGCTCTTCGACACGTTTTCAAACGATATGACGGGTTCTTCGACTGGTACGCCCACTGTTTTTCTGCTTAAGCTTTTCCCTTCCTGTTTGACAAGCATGCCGCTTGGCCTCTAGCCTGAAAGAGTGGCTTGTCGTTGGCCACATTCGCCGGCGTAGCTCAGAGGTAGAGCGAGGGTCTCATAATCCCTAGGTCGGAGGTTCGAGTCCTCCCGCCGGCACCACCCACCTGCCTACTTAATTCTCCCCTACCAGCATCCCGTAGAGCCGCTGCAATTCTTCCTGCGAATAGTATTCAATCTCGATCCGGCCCCGCTTTTCGTTTTTGGCGTTGATGTTCACCCGCGTTCCCAGCACGCGGCGTAGTTCTTCTTCAGCCGCCTTTACATTTGGATCCACGGGTAAAGATTGAGTTTCTTTAATCTCTCGTGGCTCGGTCATGCTTTGTACCAATTTTTCAGTGGCGCGCACAGACAAGCCCTGGCTTACGATTTTCTCGGCCACCGAGCGCTGCAGCTCTTCTGTTGGCAGCGCGAGGATCGTCCGGGCATGGCCCATACTCAGCCGTCCGTCGCCCAACATCCCTTGCAGGTCTTCCGGTAAACGTAAGAGCCGTAAGAAGTTAGTGATTGTTGTCCGGTCTTTTCCGGTTCGTCGCCCGATCTCTTCATGAGTGAGATTTAGCTCGCGGCTCAGCCTGTCAAAGGCCACTGCGGTTTCAATTGCATTGAGATCGTCGCGCTGGATATTCTCGATCAGCGCCAGCGTCAGCACGTTCTCATCGGCTACATCTTGAATCACTACAGGCACTGTTGCGAGGCCTGCGATCTTGGCGGCGCGCCAGCGGCGCTCCCCTGCCACGATCTCAAAAACTTCACCTTGGCGTCTGACCAACAGCGGTTGAATGATGCCATTCACCTTGATGCTCTCGGCCAGCTCATGTAGACGGTCCTGTTGAAACACAGTTCGCGGCTGGCGTGGATTGGCGAGAAGCGCCTCGATTGCCATTTGAGTCAAGCCAGCACCCGCCTCTGGAACTGGCGCTGCCACGGGTGGCGCAGGTGCATATCCACTGCTACTTGGCCGATTCGGCAACAACGCTGAAAGACCTTTACCCAATACTCGACGTGGATCGTGTTGCTTGCTCATTGGCGATGATCTCCTTTGCTAACTTGATATAGCTTTCTGCGCCCTTGGACCTTACGTCATACGAGATCACAGGCTTTCCAAAGCTGGGTGCTTCGGCCAGGCGAATGCTGCGGGGGATGACTGTCTCAAAAACCTGTTTACCGAAAAACTCGCGTAAGTCGCTCGCGACCTGGCGAGTCAGATTGGTTCGGTCATCGTACATCGTGAGCAGAACGCCTTCGATCGGCAACTCATGCTGGAAGGCTTCACGAATCCTCTGCAGCGTGTCGATTAACTGCGAAACGCCTTCGAGGGCGAAGAATTCGCACTGAATTGGCACGATGATCGAATCTGCGGCCACCAACCCGTTCAGATTTAGCAAGTCCAGCGCCGGTGGGCAATCGATCAGGATGTAGTCGTATTGGCTACGCACGGCATGCAACGCATCGCGCAAGCGGAACTCTCTCTCTGGAACATCCACTAAATCTATATTTGCCGCTACAAGATTTTTATCTGCTGGGATCAAAAAGAGCCCGTCAAAATCTGTTGCGACAGTAGCTTCAGATGCAGTGCAGCTTCCGGTTAGCACGCCGTAACAAGTGTGTTCTAGGGCCTCTTTTGAAACTCCTACCCCACTGGTAGAGTTACCCTGGGGGTCGCCGTCAACTAATAGTACCTTGAGCTCGCCAAGGGCCATAGAGGCCGCCAGATTGATCGCAGTAGTTGTTTTCCCGACGCCACCCTTTTGGTTGGTGATCGCGATGATTTTTCCCACGGGCTTATATTAGCACCCTTCACAAGCCCTGATGTGCCACGTGGAACATCAGGGCTTCTTGCCCCAGCGACTCTACCTTTCGATTTGTCGGCGCTTGGCTCAACTCTCCCGCTGTAAATTTTCAATGGAGAAACTGTTTCACGTGGAACAGCGGAGATTAGCAGCCGCGAAGCATCGAAATAGGAATTTTGGTGCTACGAATCGAGCATGGATAATCCTGGGTGACTATCGGTGTTGTTTCACGTGGAACGTTGCCGGACGAATAGTCGCCTTGAGACCCTATTCAAAATAAATTGGCCCCGAAGTGTCAAAAGCACCCTCAGCGAAGGGAATTGAAGACCGAAACACCATGTTCCACGTGGAACAGATACTTATTGAGCCGATCGGCGCATACTCAGGTAAACATCCAGAATTGCAACCGCCGCCGGTGTTACCCCGGGAATTCGCCCCGCATGGCCCAAAGTCTCCGGACGAACCCGATTCAGCTTCGCCTGAACCTCATTTGAAAGACCAGGTACTGTCCCAAAGTTGAAGTCAGCCGGGATTTTGCGCGCTTCGCCCTCGCGTAACCGGTCCACCTGCCGCTGTTGTTGCGAAAGATACCCCTCGTACTTCAATTCAGTCTCGACGGTCGTCAGCAAGCCGAACTTCAGCGGAGCACCTACCTGCTCCTCCAGATAACCTTGAATCTTCATAATTGAAGCGTCCTGCCTACGCAACCATTGCGCCAAGATCGGACGATCGTCAAAATGAAGCTCCAAACCCGCAATTCGCCCCGGAGCCACCCGCTTTTCCTGCAGTACAACCAGCAAACGCTCTTTCAGCGCCAGCTTCTCCTCAAAACGCCGCCTCCGCTCGGCGCACGCCAAACCGATCTTAACGGCAATAGGAGTCAATCTCTCATCCGCATTATCGATTCGCAGACTCAGACGAAACTCTGCCCGCGAAGTAAACATCCGGTACGGCTCGTCAGCCCCCTTGCTTACCAGATCATCGACAAGGATTCCGCCATAGGCCTCGTTCCGGGCGAGAACTACTTCCCCATTTCCAGAAACCTTCATCGCTGCATTCAGCCCGGCAAGCAAGCCTTGAATCGCCGCCTCTTCATAGCCGCTGGTGCCATTAATCTGTCCAGCCAGAAACAAACCTGGGTATCGCTTCACTTCCAACCGATGATCGAGCTCCCGAGGGTCGATAGCATCGTATTCGATCGCGTAACCCGGGCGAATCATCTCCGAGTCTTCTAACCCCTCGATCGAAGCGATCATCGCCGCCTGTACATCAATCGGCATACTGGTCGACATGCCATTTACGTAGACTTCGTTTGTATCAAGTCCCTCCGGCTCAAGAAATAGCTGATGCCGGATCCGGTCTGGGAATTTTACGATCTTGTCCTCTATACTAGGGCAATATCTTGGGCCAATCCCTTCAATCTGTCCGCTATATAGGGGGCTACGTGGTATAGCCTCCGACAAGACGGCATGGGTCTTCTCATTGGTGTAGGCCAGGAAGCACTGAATTTGCTTCTGTGTGATCTTGTCAGTCAAAAAGCTGAACGGCGTAGGAACCACATCGCCGTCCTGAGGCTCAAACTTCTTCCAGTCGATAGTGCGTCCATCAAGCCTCGGCGGTGTTCCTGTCTTAAGACGCGTCCACTGCAATCCCAAACCGCGCAGTTGCTCTGCGAGTAAATTGCTTGGTGCCTCTCCATTCCGGCCGCAGTTGTAGGTCGTCTCGCCCACATGAGCCACGCCTTTCAGAAAAGTCCCGGTCGTCACAATCACCGCGCCCGCCAAAAGATCCCGGCCGTCCGTAAGACGAACACCGTTCACCTTGCTGCCTCCTTCAATGACAAACGAAGCCACTTCTGCCTGAAGGATCCGCAAATTCGCTTCCTGCTCGAGAATCTCCTTCATCTTGATCCGATAGAGCTTTTTGTCGCACTGCGCCCGAGGGCTCCAAACGGCTGGTCCTCTGCTCGTATTCAGCAAACGAAACTGGATCCCAACTGCATCGGTCACTTCACCCATCACGCCGCCAAGGGCATCAATCTCCCGAACCAGATGCCCTTTGGCGATACCGCCAATAGCCGGGTTGCATGACATTTGAGCGATCAGATCAATGTTCATCGTGATCATTGCGGTCTTCAGGCCCAGACGCGCACATGCCCGCGCCGCTTCACAACCTGCGTGGCCTGCGCCAACCACAATTACGTCATATCTACTTTGCTTCATCGGAAACTGCATTTTGGGTAGTCTTCAGCCTATTCTAGCTTTTGGAGGCATTTTCTCTTTGAACATCTTGATTGTCGGATCTGGCGGCCGTGAACACGCCATTGCCTGGCGATGCGCGCAAGAAGGCCACAAGGTCTATTGCACACCCGGAAACCCCGGTATCGCTCAAGTCGCCGAATGCATCCCGCTCGCCGAACAAACTCCCGAGCTTTTCCTGCAGGTGGCCAATTTGGTGAATGCCGATCTCACCATTGTTGGCCCGGAAGCGCCGCTAGTATCGGGTATTGTCGATCACTTCGAGGCTCATGGCCGCCGCGTATTCGGCCCCACCAGCCGGGCTGCACAACTTGAGGGCAGCAAAGCCTTCTCCAAAGAGTTTATGGCGCGGCATGGAATCCCAACCGCGCGTTTCCAGGTTTTCGACTCTCTCGACGAAGCCAAGGCCGCTCTTGCTCGCTTCGACTATCCCGTCGTGCTTAAGGCCGATGGCCTCGCTGCCGGAAAAGGTGTTGTAATTGCCAAATCCAAAGCAGAGGCAACGCAGGCGCTCGAAGATCTATTCTCTGGCGCGCTCGTTGGAGCGGCCGGTTCGCGCGTTCTGATCGAAGATTTCTGGCGCGGTGAAGAAGTCAGCTTCATTGCCATCTGCGACTACGATACGGCGCTACCACTGCCTCCCACCCAGGACCACAAGAACATCTTCGATAACGACGAAGGCCCCAACACCGGTGGTATGGGCGCCTATTGTGACGATCGCATCCTCACCGCCGATCAAAAGGCCCATGTCCTCGAACACATCATCCTCAAGACTCTCCGCGGCATGGCCCATGAAGGTGCTCCTTTCCGCGGTTTCCTCTACGCCGGCTTGATGATGACTCCGGATGGCCCCAAGGTTCTCGAATACAACGTACGCCTTGGAGACCCGGAAACCCAGGCCTTGCTCTACCGTATCGAAGGAGGCTTTGTGCAAACCATTCTGGCCGCTACCAATCGACAGCTGCCTTCGGCAAAACTGCAGCTCAGCGACGGCGCAACGGCCTGTGTTGTAATGGCCGCTCACGGCTACCCGGCCAAAGTCCGAACCGGCGACGAAATACAAGGTATCGAAAAAGTAAAAGGCGCCACCGTCTTTCAGGCCGGTACCCGAATCGACAATGGCGCTCTAGTCACTGCTGGCGGACGCGTTCTTGGCATTACTGCCTCTGGCCAGGATCTCAAGACTGCTCTGAACCATGCCTATGCCGCAGTCGAAAACATCAGCTTTGATGGCATGCAGTTCAGAAGAGATATTGGCCAAAAGGGACTAAAACGCTACACTGTTTAATAAGTGGGGACGTAGCTCAGCTGGATAGAGCGTCCGCCTCCTAAGCGGAAGGTCGGCAGTTCGAATCTGCCCGTTCCCACCACTTACCTCTCGAACGGCCAATCGATCGAAGACTATTTCAGTCCTTTGCGATAGACCAGCTCGAAGCCAGGCTTGCTGCCATAGGACAAAAAGCTGGAGTTGCGCGTGACGCTGTCCCAAAAACCGCGCGTTCCTCATCGGCTTCGTCGATTTCCCCAACCAAAGGTTCTTTGATTCCAGCCTGAAAAACCCTAATCTCGGTGCCACTCTTCAGTGCCTTTACCTTAGACCAGACGTCCTCGCCCGCGAAGCATTACAAAATCAAAAAGAAACCAACCAGAATTGCTCTCATGAGCACATCATAGCCCCGGCAACAACTCTCCGCACCCCCCTTCCAATGCCGCAAACTTAGGTACCAACCTCAAGACCAAATGCCTAAACGTAAGTGCTTAGTAGGTATATTTTCCTGTTGTTTCTAAAAGGCCCCTGGACCTACCATCGCTTTCAAGCGTTATGGTACGAAAATACTGGCAACAAACACCACTCCTGATTCTCGCGCTCGCCCTGCCCATCGCCGCGCAAACCGTCACAATCTCACCGATCTCGACCACCGTCGTTATCGTCTCTACTCGACAATTCACCAAATCCGTCACTGGCAATGCCAACACCAATGTTACTTGGGCCGTCAATGGTATTACCGGAGGTAACACCACGGTTGGAACGATCTCCATCAGCGGCCTCTACACTGCACCTGCCTCAATACCCCCAAATCCGGCAACCATCAAAGTTCGCGCAATCAGTGTCGTCGACACCACCAAATTTGCCGAAGCCAATGTCAGCCTCCAAAACCCGACTCCCACCATCTCCACGGTAGATCCAACAGATCTTAATATCGGTAATACAACGCTGATCGTCAAAGGCACCAAATACTTCGCTGGTTCAACCATCCTCCTCCAGAACACCGCTGTCACAACTCAATTCATCAGCTCAACCGAACTGCGGGCTGCTGTGAGTTTGCCCAATGCGCAGCAGTATTGCGTCATCGTCCAGAACCCCGCGCCTGCGACAGCAAACTCAGCGCAGAAGTGCTTTACCGTCCGTGCAGCGATCACGGTTAGCACCTCGCCACTTACAGCTACAGTTCGCGGAGGCGCAACTCGCATCTTCACCGCAACGGTAAGAAACACAATCACCACAACAGTCGAATGGATGGTTAATGGTGTCGTTGGCGGAAATGCCACCACCGGCACCATTGCCAGCGACGGTACCTTCACCGCACCACTGAACATTGCAGCAGTCAACGGCTCTGTCAAGGTAGGTGCACGCAGCGTCAAAGATCCGAATGCGAAAGGCGAATCTACAGTCACACTGCAAAACCCCGTGCCCACGATCACTTCGGTCAACCCGGCAATAATCCCTCTCGGCAACGCAAACTTCGCAATCAACGGAAATGGCTTCGCACCAGGTGCCACTGTGAATGTCGGTGGAGTCCCAATGACGGCTACGGTCAACTCACTCACACAGATCTCCGTATCCGGACTCACCAAAGCAACACCAGGAGGCATAGCTGCGATCACGGTTTCTAACCCCGCACCCGGCCCCACCACCTCTGCGCCCCTCATCGCAAACATCTCACCGGCCAACCCCAAGGTCTCTTACCTGGCAGCCAAGCGCTTCCTCGAACAAGCCACCTGGGGCGCTTCCCCCACTGAGATCTTTCGAGTGATGCAGCTCGGCTTTGACGATTGGCTCACTGAGCAGAAGAACCTGCCCAGTTCCAATTACTCGATGCCCACCCCCAACGGTGTCATCCCGGTTTACGACTTGCAGGCAGAGTTTTTCAACAACGCCATGAAAGCGCCAGACCAGCTTCGTCAACGTGTCGCCTTCACGCTTCACAAGACAATGGTTGTCTCCGCTGTCGAAATCGACGACACACACTATCTGGTTCCTTACCACCGCGTCCTGCTCGGCAATGCTCTGGGGAACTTTAAAACTCTGCTCAAGGAAATGACCCTCGACGTCGCCATGGGCGAATACCTCGACATGGTCAACAACGACAAGGCCAACCCGGCCAAAGGTCTTGAGCCCAATGAAAACTATGCCCGCGAAGTCATGCAGCTTTTCTCACTCGGTACCGTTTTCCTTCGCGCCGATGGCTCTCCCTTACGTGACCCGAATGGCGTGCCATACCCCTCTTACACGCAGAACGACGTATTGGAGTTATCCCACGTCTTTACCGGCTGGACTTATCCCCCGGGCAAGGGCATAGGCTCTAACAATCACAATAAGCGCAACTACGGCGCACCCATGGTAGCGGTTGAATTGAACCACGACACCAGATCTAAGCTCATCATGGGCCGCACAATTCCCGCCGGCCAGACCGCAATGATGGACATCGATTCCGCAATCCAGATTCTCTTTGAGCATCCAAACATCGCACCTTTCTACTCGCTCCGGCTCATCCAGAGCCATGTCACCTCAAACCCATCGGCCGCCTACCTCATGCGCGTCAATGCCGCATTCAACAACAATGGCCAGGGCGTCCGTGGTGATCTCTTCGCTGTCATACGTGCCATCCTGCTTGACCCCGAAGCCCGGGCTGGCGACAACCCGGCTACTCCCAATCCTTTCAGTGCCTTCGCGGGGCACTTGCGTGAGCCGATCCTGTCCTTCCTCCACATGCTTAAAGGTCTTGAGGGCACCATCGTTCTCGACAATCCGATCGAAGCCGACCTCGAACGCATGGGCCAGAAGCTCTTTTACCCGGCTAGTGTCTTCAGCTACTTCTCACCGCTCACCCGTGCTCCTGGTAACCCTGGCCTCTACGGCCCCGAATATCAGAGCCTCACGCCGGTCAATGCTCTCGAACGTGTCAACTACATCGACTACCTCCTCAAGCTCGATGTCAACGCTGAAGCCAAACCCAACCTGGCGCCCTACATTGCTCTGGCAACCGATGTCGAATCGCTTATCGCCGCTATCAATGCCCACTTCCTAAACGGTGCTATGCCCGACATCCTGAAGCAGGGAATTCGTGACACCCTGGCCACCACCACCGATCCAACCCGGCGCGCCAGACTGGCTCTCTATCTGGCGCTGTCTTCTGCTCACTTCCAAATCCAGAACTAGCCCAAACCAAGAAAGAGATCCACAAACATGTCTATTTTCAAACTCAATATCAGCCGTCGCGCACTGCTGCGCAGATCGATCGCAACCGCCAGCCTGGGCTATTTCGGAGTACTTGATGCTCTCGCTCAGACCGGAGACTACAAGGCGCTTGTCTGCGTCTTCCTCTTCGGCGGAAACGATGCCAACAACACGATCGTCCCGATGGGCGTCAAGTACAACGACTATTCCAAGGTCCGAGGTCCAGCAACCGGTCTGGCTCAGAACGTCTTGCTTCCGATCATGGATCGTGGCGAAGCATATGGCTTCCACCCGCAGCTCCCACGCATTCAGCAACTCTACAATCAGGGCAAGGCAGCGGCCATGCTCAACGTAGGGCCGCTGATCCGTCCGATTACCAAAACGCAGTACCGGGCTAATCAGGCTGTGCCCTCCAATCTCTACTCTCACTCCGATCAACAACAGGCCTGGCAGCAAGCCTCCACCAGCGGCATTCGCAGCGGCTGGGGTGGTCGTGCCGCCGATGTCATGCAGCCGTCCAACACGGGTTCTCTTCTCCCCATGTCGGTCTCTACATCCGGTGGTGCTCTCTTCACCATCGGACAGGTAACTGGCCCTGCCATAATCAATGGCGGCAACGGCCTCGGCCTCAGTGGCTCCGATGGCTCGGCCACGGCAAACGCCCGCGACGCCGCATTCCAGCAGGTCATCAACTTCCAGTCCGGCCTCACCCTGGTGCAGGCAGCCAATCGGACCATCAATAACGGAATTCAGGTTGGCAAGGTATTAAATAGTGTGCTCACCGGCCCCAGCGGCATCACTACTGTCTTTCCGAACAATGGTCTTGGCGGCCAGCTCGCACAGGTCGCCCGCATCATCCGCTCGCGTCAGACTCTCGGCGTCAGCCGCCAGATCTTCTTTGTCTCAACCGGTGGTTACGACAATCACGACGGTCTGCTCGCAGCGCAACAGGGCCTCTTAACCGGCCTCAATGGCGCGCTTTCCTCCTTCTACGACGCAACCATCGAACTCGGCATGGAAAACGCTGTCACCACCTTCACCGAGTCTGATTTCAACCGCACCTTCGGCCCCAACGGCAACAACGGTACAGACCACGCCTGGGGCAGCCATCAATTGGTAATGGGCGGGGCAGTCAACGGTGGCCGCATGTACGGCACCTTCCCCAATCTCGCCATCGCGGGCCCTGACGATGTTGGCAACCGTGGTCTCTGGTTGCCTTCGACATCAGTGGAACAATACGGCGCAACCATGTCTTCCTGGTTTGGCGTAAACTCCGTTCAACTCGATTCGGTCTTCCCCAACCTGATCAACTTCCCAACTCGCAACCTTGGCTTCTTGAAGTAAACGGAATCTACTTCACTACAGCCACGCGCAACTCAGGGCTGGCGACGCCGCTAACAATCACCACTAGCGGATGTTCGCCAGCCCCGATTGCTTCCGGCACAACCACGTTTGCCTGCCCGAGCCCGATAAAGCCCGGTGTCGCCCCAAGAAACAAACCTTCCGCCTTCTGCCCGCCAATCCGAACCTCCCAGGGAACTTGGCGATTTACTCCAATCCCCGTCAAGTAAACCACCAGCGGCCTGCCTGCCTTAACCGGTTTCTGCAAACTGTTCAATGCACCATCGTCAAAGTTCTGCGCTACAAAAGCAGCCGGTGCAGCCTCCGTCACCCAGAACATAGTCTCCGGGCTTCTCACCCCATCCCTCACCACCTCTACCCGCGCCGAACCAATTCGCGCATTCCCCGGCAGCGCGAAATTCACCTGATTTGCTGTAGCTGCAAAAACAGTCGCATTCAAATTTCCATTCACCACTACCTGCGTCTGCCCGCCCTCGCGCCATAGGCCAGTCCCGAAGAGGCTCACGATTGACCCAAGAGCCACGGGTCTGGTATCAAAGCTCGCGCTGTTAACAACCCCTCCACGCGCAACACAAGGCAACTCAGCTTCGCTGCTGGCGCCCTGCACCACCTGCACTACCTGCCCACCGATCCGCAAGTCAGCACTCCGTCTACTGCTGCCACCATTGCCTGCCACCTCGATGCGCCCCTCCCGCACACTCACCCAACTGCTATAGCTCTCCACACCCACCTCACATCCAAGCGGATTCTCAAACTCCACCAGCGCCCCTTCCGCCTGCGAGCCGAAGCAATAATTGCGACGGGCCAACGCAATCGAACACCCCGCACCATTGCTCGCCTCGCGCCTCAACCCAGGCAAATAACTATAAAGAACATTGCCGGGGCACTCCGTAGTCCCGCTCGCTCTTGCACTCAAACCGGCATCACGGTGGCCACTGATCACATTCAAGGTCAACCCGCTGGCGACGTGCAAAGTCTGCCCGCTCGCATCCAGCTTTAGCCGCGAAGCATGCCAGGTGAGCAACTTCTTCAAACTCTCCACCGCAACAACACTCGGGGCCTGCGAGCTATAAGTCCCCACCATACAAACACCCATCGTCCCGGTATTCACACCTGAGAAATGCGCTCCGATCACCCCATCCCCACCTGCCCTCCCCTCATAGATCACGCCATTGGGATCCACCAGATAGTTGTAGCCAATGTCATTCCACACATTGCCCTGCACATGCAAAACCCAGATGCTGCGAATCACCGCCGGCCAGTCACGCGATTCGTTTGCCCCTGCCGAGTGATGCACCACAAGATGCGTCACAGCAGCAAAAATCGGAGCCTCTCTGGGCGCACAGTTAGCCCCACATCCCCAGCCCGCTCGAGACACAACCTCGGCTTCCCCTGCCGCTCCACGCCGCAGCTCAAAGCTAGCCTTCACCCCACCCGGTTCAATAAACAAGAGCCGCAACGGCCGCGCCGCCATTACCTCCACAAAACTTACGGGTGAATCAAACCAGACCAGGCTCCCGCCTTCATGCCCTGGCGCCGCATCGCGCCACTCCGTCCAACTCACTCCATCTTGAGACCCACGCACCCGAGCATGAAAGTGCTCCTCACTCACCAGCCCCAAAGCTCGAAACGAAACCCCGGCGCTCACCCTCCTCACCGGCTGATCAAAATCAGGCTCCAGCCGCCGCTCCCCAACCAGCCCCTGACTCAGGGCAACGGCACAATAAGCAATCAAACAAATAACAAGTCTCACCCTCGCATCATAGCCTTCGAACACCTGCCCAAACAATCTCCGCCACCAAGTGAACAAAGCGAGCGCCAACAAACAGGTTCATGCTCAAGCCATAATCAAAGCTTGGTGAATCTCACTCCTGGCCCCTACGACATCATTGGCGACATTCATGGCTGTGCTGCAGAACTACGCCTCCTGCTGGCAAAGCTGGGCTGGCAGCCGGTCTCGATCCATTCCAAGCCCTGGGGCTCCGAGTCCTGGGTCCATCCTGAAGGCCGCAAGGCCGTCTTCGTTGGCGATCTGGTAGATCGTGGCCCAGCGATTCTCGACGTCCTTACCATCGTCCTCAACATGACCTTTCAAGGACACGCCCTCACCGTCTGCGGAAATCATGACGACAAACTTGCGCGATGGCTGCGCGGACGCAAAGTTAAGGATACCCACGGACTCGACAAATCCATTGCCGAGCTTCAACCACTGCCTCAAACGCAACGCACAGCCATCGCCAGCTTTATCGAATCCCTCCCAAGTCACCTCATCCTCGACGAAGGCAGCCTCGTCGTCGCCCACGCAGGCCTGCGCGAAGAGATGCATGGCAGCGATTCCACCAAAACGCGTTCACTCTGCCTCTACGGCGAAACCACTGGGCAAACCGACGATCAGGGCTTGCCCATCCGTCTCGACTGGGCCGCCAACTATCACGGCGCAGCAACCGTAGTCTACGGCCACACTCCAATCGAAACACCCCAGTGGCGCAACAACACTGTCAACATCGACACCGGCGCAGTCTTGGGCGGCCCCCTCACCGCCCTCCGCTACCCGGAGCGAGAATTCGTATCCGTCCCAAATACAGAAGGGCACCGCAACCCCTAAGGATCGCGGTGCCCTTTAGCCAAAAAGCTTTCTACAACTAAGCGCCCGGCGCCCGGTACTTCGTTGCCAGTCCCAGCGCCCCGTCCAGCTCCTCCACCGTCATCAGCGGAGTCACATGCAACTCAACACTCCCGCTCGCACTCACCGTAACCGACAATGCAGCCGCAGCCGCGTTATCCGGAACATCGATGATCATCACAACATCTGTTCCGCTGCTTCCAAAGTAAAGGCAGTCCATTTTGCCCTTCACGCTCTTCACCGCTGCCTGCACAGCAGCCTTGCGGCCAGAAGCCTTCTCCTTGAGCAAACCATTCAAACCGGCAGCCGTATAATGGCCTTGCACTAAAAACTTGGGCATCTAAATTCTCCTTTGGGCGCGATCAATCCCGCCCACAAGATCATACTTCAACTAAAGTGGCCGCGCATCCGGCAACGTACGATTCAACCCGCTGCAATCGTTAAACAACCCCGCAAGCCAGCTCTGCTTCCAGTTCGGCCACGGGTCGTAGCTCAACGTGTTGTCTTCCCGCACCACCCACACATGCACCGTGTCATTCCCAAACTTCCACCCATTCCCGTAGCCATCCTTGCAGGTCACCTTGCGCACTACCTGCATCGACGCAAAATCCGTGTACCCGCTCTTCTCGCCCCAGTCCTCAAGAAACTTCTCGTAGGAATAATACTTGCAGGGCTTCTCCGGCGTGCAACCCCAATGCCGGTAAGCTCCCTGATAATCCTTCTTCTCAAGCAACGCGCGAAACTCGTTCAGCTTCGTCTGCTCCTTGGAATTGCGCAGGTAAAAATACCCGCCCGTCACCAATACTACTAGCCCTAAAATGCCGAGAACGGCGCGAACAATATTCTTGTTCCGCCGTTCTTCACCAGCTCCGTAAGTATCTAGATAAGAAGACATCGCCTACTTAACGGGATGTGCTTTGTCGTAAGCCGTCGTTGCATCCGCTGTGATCTCAAGCGTCGTCTTGAAGTGCACTGTGTTCGACGTATCGAGCACGACATCATAGCCCTTCTCTTCGGAAAGCTTCTTCACAACATCCTGCATGCGCTGGCTGGCCTTAAGCAAGATTTCCTGCCGGTCGCGCTCGACTTCAGCCTGCAAGTCTTCCTGCTTCCGCTGCAACTCGCGCTGCTTGCTTTTGCCTTGGCCCTGCAAATCGGCTTCTACCTGCGGGGTCAATTTACCCGCTCCAACATTGAGACGGTTTTGGATGTCGGCAAGTTCCATATCCAACCGCTTCAAATCGTCGGTACGCGGCTTGAACTTTGCTTCAAGATCGGCCTGCGCCTTCTTAATCTCCGCCGTATCGAGCAGCGCCTTTTGCGTGTTCAGAATCGCAATCTTAACTTGGCCAAACAGCGCCACTGTCATATAGGCGCCCAGCGCCAATCGCATCATCATCGTCTTCATGGTTGCTGACTTCTCCTAAAATCTCAAAGCGACGCTCTAGCCGAGAACCGCTAAAATTTCGCTTTCCTTTAAGATCAAATACTCTTCCCCGCTCACTTTGGTTTCAGATCCTGAGTATTTACCGAACAGGATTTTGTCGCCAACCTTTACTTCCATGGCCACGCGGCGGCCATCCTTGAGCTGTTTGCCGGCACCCACGGCCAATACTTCGGCCTCCTGGGGCTTTTCCTGCGCGCTGTCAGGCACGTAGAGGCTGCCAATCTTATTGCTTTGCGTCTCAAGACGCTTTACTAGCACATGGTCGTGCAACGGACGTAGATTCATATGAACTCCCTGGAACAATACCAATCTAGCAAACCAGCGCCCCAATCCGCCGGATTCGAAGTCCCGGCCCTGCGAACAATCAAAAAAAATCGCACTTTCTGACACTGCGTAATTCAATTGCAACCGTTAGGCGCACAATATGAATAAGTACCAATGAAGACGCTGCTCCTCCTCGCCCTCTCCCTTCCGCTCCTCGCCAAAGACCCTTACTTCTTCGAGAAGCCTTACCTCCAGCTCGGCAACCGCCCCGCCCTTGATGCCAAAGAATCTCTCGAACTCATGTGGATCGGCCACGACAAAGACGTCG
>ENA-ORBV01008549-ORBV01008549.1-microbial-mat-metagenome-genome-assembly--contig:-NODE-8549-length-17159-cov-8.585704_pt1 | contig 17159 bp, 17 predicted proteins | sample MGYA00237777_ERZ505514 | MGnify/ENA primary metagenome ERZ505514 (study PRJEB26160, sample SAMN06269048) | microbial mat metagenome | isolation source: Oligotrophic lake microbial mat | place...
CTGGGGGACTTTGATCTCTAGCTCCCCCAGAATTGGGGGTCGGGGGGCAAATTTCGGTTGATTTGCGTAAGTCCTGACTTAGCTCTTTTGCTTTTGCTGCCCCAGTGTGTTTCGCTCCCAAAATACGCTGTCTGTGTAGCCCTGAATGGTTTTGTTCAGTTCTGCCAATTCCAGGCGTTTCTCTGCTAAAAGACAGTAATTTTCGTTGAGATCGATGCCGAGGTAGCGTCTGCCTAGTTTTTTGGCGACGACCGAGGTGGTGCCGCTGCCTAAAAACGGATCAAGCACCGTGTCTCCAAGGTTGCTACTGGCAAGGATGAGACGGGCTAGGAGCTTTTCGCTTTTTTGAGTGGGATGATCAGTGTTTTCGGGCATTGACCAAAAAGGGATGGTGATATCTGTCCACAGGTTGGAGGGATGGGTGTCGCGGAAGTTGCCATCGGCGGTTTCTTGCCAATCTTTGGGCAGTCCGTTTTGGCGATAGGGGGCAAGCACTTTGCGCCGGAGTTTGACGGCATTCACGTTGAAGATATAGTCATCAGACAGGGTACAAAACCAGATATCTTCGCTGGAGTTTTTCCAGTTGGATTTGGCTCCCCGTCCTTTTTCGCGTTCCCAGGTGATGCGGTTGCGGACGGTGAAGTGGGCTGCGGCAACAGCAAAGGTAGAGATGGAGGAGAACCAGTCGGCACAGATGTAGATGGATGCTGTGGGTTTGAGGAGGGGTTTGAGTGTGGCGATCGCGTCATCAAACCAGAGCGTGTAAGCCTCAATGGTTTGGCGGGTAAATCGATTGCCGTGAAAGTCTTTGGTCAGGTTGTAGGGCGGATCGAGAATCAACAGATCCACACAGTTCTTGGGCAGGAGCGTTGCCCAAACCAAACAATCCCCCAGTAGCGTTCCTTGGGGCGGATCTAAAAAGCCAGATGCAGGCGGTTGTAAGATTAGCCGCGATCGCAACCGAGCGCGATCCTCTTCGGTCAGTTCCAGAGTGCGATTTTTAGGAGCGCGGGAGGTCATGCCGCCCCTTCTTCAAATACTGCTGCACTTCGGTTAATACCCGCCGTGCGCCATCAAAGGTCAGCCGCGCGATCGCGAGATCGTAGGGTAGCCAATCGTAATCTTTAATTTCTTCTGGCTGACAATTGACTATTGCTGACTGCACAAATGCCGGATAATAAATTACGGTTTTGTTGAATTTTTTGCTGCCGCGAGTGAAGGGATATTGTTCTGAAAAAGATGCGTCGCCTAGCAAGGTGAAACGGGTGATGCCTGTTTCCTCCTCAAATTCACGGCAAGCAGCCTGGACATCTGTTTCGCCTGAATCTGCGTGCCCTTTAGGAAAGCCCCAATGTCCTGCATGGTGCTGAATTAACAAAAATTGATGCTCATCGCCATTTTGCAAAATGGGAACGATGCCAAAGGCTTTATCCTTAGCGATGTTGAAGTCGTCCATACTGATGTTGCCGCTTTTGAACGATGAGAGTGCTTGCAAACGCGATCGCTCAGGTCTACCGTATAGTAAATCCACCAATCATATACTTGTTAGGCAATTACGACGACTGATTCCTAGAAACTTAATTGAGTACCTGATGTGCAACAAAAATCAGCCCACCCTTGTATCTTCAGAGAGAGCAGGATGGGGAATCGGAAAAGTTGCACATCGCGTTTGAGTATTACCTTCAAGGCTTACGCATCAGGGCGATCGCTCAAACGAGAGCAGGAACCGGGGCTTGTAGGTGAGGATAGAGCGGAAAGCGATCGCAAAGAGTTGCAACGCGATCGCGGCAATCTTGCGCTACTTGATCATCTTCTGGGTTCAGCAGGCGATCGCTGATGATGTTGCCGATTTCAACAAATTCAGGGGTGCCCATGCCGCGTGTGGTCATGGCAGGCGACCCTAAGCGCAAACCGCTCGTGACGAAGGGCGATTCTGGATCAAAAGGAACCGTATTTTTGTTGGCAGTGATATTCACGCCGCTGACCAATTGATCCGCCAATTTGCCCGTTATGCCAATGGATCGCAGATCGACCAGCATCAGATGATTATCGGTGCCGCCCGAAACCGTTTTCAAACCACGCGCCTGAAGCTGACCTGCTAAAGCACGAGCGTTTTCAATCACCTGTCCAGAATAAGTCTTAAACTCTGGCTTAAGAGCTTCTCCAAACGCGATCGCTTTTGCAGCAATCACGTGTTCTAAAGGACCGCCTTGAGAGCCAGGAAATACTGCTTTATCTAATTTTTTACCCAAGTCTGGATCGCGGGTGAGGATCAAGCCTCCACGGGGACCGCGCAAAGTTTTGTGGGTGGTAGTGGTGACAACATCACAGTGAGGAACCGGGCTGGGATGATGCCCACTAGCAACCAATCCAGCGATATGGGCAATATCTGCGAGAAGATAGGCTCCTATTTCATCGGCGATCGCCCGAAACCTGTCAAAGTGGATGACCCGTGGATAGGCTGAATAGCCGCAGATTAACAGCTTTGGACGATGCTGCAAGGCGAGATCGCGGATTTGGTCATAGTCTAATTGCTCAGTTTCAGCGCTAACCCCATAGTGATGCGCCTTAAACCATTTGCCAGACACATTCACCGGTGAACCGTGGGTCAAATGTCCACCGTGAGACAAATCCATGCCCATAATGGTGTCGCCCGGTTCCAGCAAGCTGAGGAACACCGCAAAGTTTGCCTGGGCACCGGAGTGGGGCTGCACGTTAGCATGAGCGGCACCAAACAATTGTTTTGCGCGATCGATCGCCAACTGTTCCGCTTCATCCACAAACTCACAGCCGCCGTAGTAGCGTTTACCCGGCAACCCTTCAGCATATTTATTGGTTAAAACAGATCCTTGAGCCGCCATCACGGCGGCTGAAGTAAAGTTTTCGCTAGCAATCATTTCTAAATGATCGCGCTGGCGACTTAATTCGCGGTCAATAATGGCAGCGATCGCCGGATCGGCTTTGGCAAGAAAATCTAAATTATTATTGGTCACACAAAACCCCTAAACAAAATTTCAAAACAATAAATATCCATGCTAATAAGGATTCAGATCACCGTTTGGCTCGGTTTAAAAACCAACCGTTGATTTTGGGATGATTTGGGTCGGTTGTTCGCGATCGCACAACACAGAAATTAGGGTGCTTGAACCGCTTACAGAAGGATTTATCATACACTCCATTTTGCCTTCTTAGCCACCCTGGATAGACTGCCAAGCACCCGCAAGAAAATCTTTCACATCAATCGCCATTTCAAATCCTCACCGAAACAACGGCTTAAACGCATTAAGCTCTGTAATCTATGACACATCATCCCCAAAGTCTTAACTTAAGATGGAATTAGAGAATCACGGCTTCGTTGGAGGTCACTGTGCTTGTCATCTTGATGGATAATCAGCTAATTTCCCCAAAGCAGGTATGTCAATCCTGTTTGATGGCAGATGAAAGTGGGCAGCCGCGCTGGTCAAGCGGAAAGCTTCGATGTGGACGGGTGCTGAATCAAATTAATCATCAAAATCCTAAGCAGTTTGAGTGTGAAATGGGCTTTCGAGTTGCCAATATCGAGTAGGGTTTTGCGTCTTCAAAAAAGACCTGATAAACATCTAAATTGCAGAAACAAGGGGCTTAAACCCCCTGTTCAGAGACTACACAGCGGCGATCGCTTCTAGGGAAATAGGTTTTTTTTCCAAAAGAAGCTTAGCGCTTTTCAATGGCTCAGAAATTGGCACCGGATATTCTCCCGTAAAACACGCCGAACAAAAGTTGGATGAATCATCGCGCGTTTCTTCTAGCATCCCTGCCCAACTGAGATAGCTAAGAGAATCTACCTCAATTTGAGCGGCAATTTCTTCCACAGATTTTGTTGCCGCAATCAGGTGATCTTGGCTATCCGTATCAATCCCGTAAAAACAAGGGTGAGTCACAGGCGGAGAAGAGATTCGCATGTGAACCTCGGTTGCGCCAGCATCTCGAAGCGCCTTAACAATCTTGCGGCTGGTGGTTCCGCGCACGATTGAATCATCCACCAACACAATGCGTTTTCCTTGAAGAACATCCCGCAGCGGATTCAGCTTCATCCGAATACCTGCCTCCCGCATACTTTGAGTCGGTTGAATGAAAGTGCGCCCCACATAACGATTTTTAATCAATCCTTCCGCATAGGGAATACCTGAAGCTTGGGAAAACCCGATCGCCGCCGGAATGCCAGAATCGGGCACCGCAATCACTAAATCAGCTTCGGCAGGAGATTCTAGGGCGAGCCTCCGTCCAATTCGCATCCGGTACGTATAGAGGCTTTCGTTCTGCATCACACTATCGGGGCGTGCAAAATAAATCATCTCGAAAATGCAGAGTTTCGGTTGAGGCTGGCTCACCCAATGGAACGATGCCATGCCTTCGTCTGTGATCCAAACGACCTCGCCGGGTTCCACATCCCGCAAATATTCGGCTCCAATAATATCCAAACCGCAGGTTTCAGACGCTAGCGCATACCGGGTTGGATCGCTGGGGCTAGCTTTAGGCAGAGCGCCAATCACCAACGGACGAATACCATTGGGATCACGGGCACCGATCATGCCGTTGGGAGTACCAATCACTAAGCTAAAGGCTCCCTGACAACGCTTAAAAGCAGTAATAGCAGCTTCTAGCCAAGTTTTGCCGCTATCTACGGCTTCCGCGATCGCAAAGGCAATCAGTTCCGAATCAGTGCTGGTCAATAGGTTGTGATGATTTCGCAGCAATTCCTCCCGCAGGATTGGCGTATTCACCAAATTGCCATTATGTGCTAGCGCTAAATGCCCCAAGCGTGTAGGAACCAACACCGGCTGAGCATTGACCACCCGACTCGTTCCCGTAGTAGAGTAGCGCGTATGCCCAACTGCCAATTCTCCTACTAAGGTATTTAGCATCGTTTCATTAAATACCTGGGACACTAAACCCATGGCTTTGTGCAAACAGGGAGGATGATCTTGAGGAAAGGTGGCAATCCCTGCTGACTCTTGTCCGCGATGTTGCAGAGCATACAACCCGAAATAAGTCAGCTTGGCAACATCTTCACCCGGTGCGTAAACCCCAAATACACCACAGGCTTCTTCGGGTTTATCAGGGTGATCGAAAGATGCAGTCTGTTCTAAGTCATCAAATTCGGCAGCAGAAGCACCCGTTTGAGAAAGGGAATTGGGTAACATGCGTCAGTGTTGCTCCAAGGATTGCTAGCAAAAAGAAAAGGCGACGAAATTGGATGGCAATGGCAAAAAATAGCTTAAAAGTTATTTAAATTTTGATTAACTCTTGGTTCCATCGTAACAGGCGCAGGGTTGACTCTAAATCAGCTTTAAGGAAATTAGGTGGGAATCAATCTGCCAGATAGGATTCGATCGCGCCCTGCCAGCGATCGTTCAGAGTATCCATTTCTACTTTAATGACAGAATTTGTAAACGTGATGCTTAAACCCTCGGTGCGACTATTCACGACTCCTAACGCTTGCCAATCATTTTCTAAATGTGTTTGTAGATAGGACTCCCAAACGGACTGGTGCGATCGCGCCACAGAAACAATAATCCGCGCGCCACCTTCGGCAAACAAGAGATGATCCAATCGGCTCTTGGAAGCGGGAAAGGTGAGAGTGGCTCCCAGGTTGCCGCTGATGCAGGATTCCGCGATCGCCACAGCAACGCCACCTTCTGCGGAATCGTGGGCAGACCGAATCCAGCCTTGACGAATTCCTTCCCGGCAAACGGTTTGTACTTTGCACTCCAGTTCAAAATCAACGATGGGTGGCTGCCCCGCAATCACGTCCTGAACCGCTGCCAGATATTCTGAGCCACCTAGAGTCACAACGGCAGATGGTGCAGCATCCAAAGGTGTACCCAGCAGATAGATTAAGTCGCCTTCCGCTTGCCACCCTTGCCCACAAATTTTAGTCAGGTCGGGAATCAGCCCCACCATGCCCACCACTGGCGTTGGATAGATCGACTGGGGTTTACCGTCGGCATCCAAGGTTTCGTTATAAAGCGAGACGTTGCCACCCGTGACTGGGGTGCTGAAGGCAGTACAGGCTTCAGATAACCCCCGACAGGCTTCTGCTAGTTGCCAATAGCCGATCGCGTTTTCAGGACTGCCAAAGTTGAGATTATCGGTGACCGCCAAGGGTTCCGCGCCCACACAGCTTAGGTTTCGTGCGGCTTCAGCAACAGCGGCTTTGGCTCCTTCATAGGGATGCAGGTAAACGTGGCGAGCGTTGCAATCAACGGTAGCGGCAACTCCAGGGAAGGAGTTTGAGGCTTGAGGTTTGTTTAGATCTTTAGAAGATACGAGGGGGCGAATCCGAATGACGGCGGCATCGGCTCCACCGGGCATGATCACGGTGTTGTTTTGCACTTGGTGATCGTATTGGCGATAGACCCACTGTTTTGAGGCGATCGAGGGAGTTGCCAGCAGTTGAAGTAATACTTCGTTCCAGGTGAAGAATTTTCCTTGAGCTTCAATGCCTGTGGCGGTGCAGTCTGGCAAGCTCTTCGGAGTCCACGCCCACGCTTTTTGGGCATAGTCGGGTGGTTCGCTTAACAGTTCTCGATGGTAAATTGGCGTATTGTCTGCTAAGGCGGTTGCGGGAATTTCGGCAGCGATCGCCCCTTGAAACAGAATCCGCACAACGGGTTCCGCAATCACGGTTCCCGCTGCGACTGCATGAAGCCCCCAGCGCTCAAAAATATCAATCAGTTCTTGCTCTCGTCCTTTTTCCGCTACAAACAGCATTCGTTCCTGCGATTCCGACAACAGGTATTCGTAGGGAACCATGCCTGTCTCGCGCACCGGGATTTTGTCGAGATCCAGTTCAATGCCCACGCCGCCTTTCGCTGCCATTTCTGATGTGGAACAGGTGATCCCCGCTGCGCCCATGTCTTGGGCTGCGACGACGGCTCCGGTTTTAAAGGCTTCTAGACACGCTTCAATCAAGGATTTTTCTAGAAAAGGATCGCCGACTTGCACCGCAGGGCGATCGTCCATGGAAGCATCACTCAATTCCGCACTGGCAAAGCTGGCTCCCCCCATGCCGTCGCGCCCGGTGGTAGACCCAACATACAAAACCGGATTGCCAATGCCTTTTGCGCCCGATTTGACAATCTCCTCGGTTTCCATCAACCCCAACGCCATCGCATTCACTAGGGGATTGCCAGAATACGCCAGATCAAAATAGACTTCGCCGCCGACGGTGGGCACCCCAACACAGTTGCCGTAGTGAGAGATGCCAGCGACGACCCCGCTGAATAGCCGCCGCGTCCGGGCATCCTCCAAAGAACCAAACCGGAGCGAGTTGAGGATCGCGATCGGTCGAGCGCCCATCGTGAAAATGTCTCGCAAAATCCCACCCACTCCAGTTGCGGCTCCCTGAAACGGCTCCACCGCAGATGGATGATTGTGCGACTCAATCTTGAATGCGAGATGCAAGCCGTTGCCCAAATCCACCACACCCGCATTTTCGCCGGGACCCACCAAGACGCGATCGCCCTCCGTGGGAAATTGCTTTAGCAGCGATCGCGAGTTTTTGTAGCAGCAGTGTTCCGACCACATCACGCCAAACATCCCCAACTCTGCCTTGTTAGGGTGCCGTCCCAGCCGTTGCACAATTTCAGCATATTCCTCCGGCTTAATGCCCTCTGCCGCAATTGCTTCGGCTGAGAAAGGAGCAGAGGAGATGGACATAGGACACTCCAAAGAAATAATGGGCGATTCCCGTAGGGATTCCTGTGGAAAGCTTCGCTAACGTTTCACGAATCGCGCCTCAAGACCGCTCTATTCTACCAATGTGTTTCGACAGGTTGAGTGCAAACAAATAGAACCTCATCAATTAGGGACAATCATAGTGTCCCATTAGGCAAAGTTTCAGACCGTTGCCAAAAGAGTTGATAACGGTTTAGCACTGCTGGCAGGACTTCAACTCCCTCATAACAGGCGGCAGCCATCAGATGGAGAATCGACGTAATTGCCTTCCAAGCCATATTGCTCGTTCATTGGAGCGCTGCTTCAACCGAGTCTAAACTGGCTCCGTTCCCCTAGTTTTTCAAGGTAGCTCAGCATCGTTACTATGGGATTGTCAGCTAATCGTCATCAACTTTTTCCAAGCTGATCTTTGTAACAGCAAGGGTTTCAAGCCCGATTTTATGCAACTTGAAGACCGATCAGCTTACAATCCTTTCTGCTTGATCGTGGCAATGAAACCAAGCAGCTTATAACGAAAACCTAATAACTAGGCGGATTCTTTTTGGGAATGCTTAACAAGGGCAATTTAGGGCAAGAATCAGAAGGCGGCAAGGCATACACCGAGGTAAGCTTTGCAAAAGTAGTCGGTTTACGAGTGTGAAGTTGCCACAATCGCAAAGCGATCGCTAAGCTAACAGTCCCCAAGCCTATCGACATTAACACCCAGTGGGCACTTACTCCACCAATTGCGACGTTTACTGCACTGGCTGTTGCCACAAAGCTGAGTATAGGCTCCCGACGATAGGTTGATTTAAAGCTTCGAGTCCACGAACCATTCATGCAAGCACTCTACTTAGGTATTTCAAATACTCAGTCACTATAATTCTAGTTTTTCTATAAAAGTTTGTGTTTAGTTAAGATTAAATGGATATGAACTTGATCCAGAGCGCATTACAAAATTAGTCACAAATTACCCAGAGGCATGGTTCCAGTTTGAGCAGGAGGTGCAAGCCTTTGTCGTATGGTTGAGAGCATTGGCAACCAACTTGAATAGCTAAAATCAAGAGTCGGTGCATTCCAAGTCGGAGGCTTAAAACGAGATTTGTCAGTCAATCAGGGATCGAGGTTTACGCCATGTCATTCGCAACGTTTATCCCTTTAACCTGAAGCTATCCCACAATACACATTAGCTGAGTGGCAGAAGTGAGGTAGGGCGATTTCCAAATGTTATCAGGATTTGGGGTGTGTTAATTCACCATGCTAAGTCAGCCACTCACTGAACTGCATAATTGCTTGATGTATCTTGGGTAAAACGGACGGAGCCAATTTAGCCAGAGCCAGCACATACCAGGCTTGAGTTCATCGCCATACTTATGATGCACCACGTGATGAAATTTACGGTACTCATCCAGGTCGAGTAGCAGAACACCACTCCGTAAGGGAGGTGGTTCTGCTCCACCGATTTCTGCAACCTGCCGCAGAAGCGCCTGATGCCAGTTTTGCCCTTGCGGAAGTCCACCATCTAGAGTCACTGCGACCCGTTCACTCATGCGTTCGCAGCGTCGATAAAAATCAGCGTCGATAAAAATCGTTGATGTAGCTGGCTAAAGCTCGAATGCCATACTCCTCTAGAATCGGTTTAGCACGTTCGATCGCGGCTTTCAGGGCGAGTTCACTCTGTTCCAGAGCCATCAGTTCATCTTCTAATTGAGCTTTCAGAGCTAAATAGGGATGGTTAGACATTGAACCTTTCTCCAGAATACGAACACGAACCAGTGAAGGAACACTCTCCAACCGGACTAGATCGATTTTGAGCCAATCGGGAGCCAGCGCTGCAAGAGCATCACACGCTTGCAGCCAACGGTCATGAGAAAGTCCAACCACTGCCAGATCCAGGTCTGAATCCCAGTGCCAGGGACTTCCTCCCAGAACAGAACCAAAAGGAATCACCTGAGTTGCCCCGAATTGGTTGTGAAGTATTTGCTGACACTGCTCTGCTAGACGTAAGGCGTGTTGATGGCGACTTTCCAATTGCAGCGATCGCTCCTGGGAAGAGGCGGCATGGGTGGTAGGTGTGGAGGGTCGGAACATAAGCGAGTGGCTACAGTGCTAAATCATTCCACCGCTATGATAATCCGATCTCGAACTGCTTAAGACTCCCTGGAACATCAAGAGTCATTTGTTGCCGGGATGATCCCACGGCAGATTCTCTAAATCCTCAGCTATGGATCGAACTGACGTTAAGATAAACTCAATTCCTTCAGGGGACACGACCAACGTTGGTCTAGGGGCACAATACCGCATCCTAACTCTAGAGGCGATCCATGTACGAACCTAAACTGCAAGACCCAAATCTACCACCGCGTCCAGAGGCAATTCTGCCGACCATGTATGATCTGCCCAGTGAAGATCCAGAGGAACCCGGTTTGCCCGACGAATTTCACCAGTTTCAGCCCCAACTCCTACGGGAAACCTGCCACCCACCCACTTATCCGGCAGATCAGATATTCATTGGCACCGACCTCAACCTTTACTACGACTCTCGCCAGCCCCAGTGGCACAAACGTCCCGATTGGTTCCTTGTTTTGGGTGTTCCCCGCGCTCAAACCCTGCAAGACTTGCGCTTAAGCTATGTGATCTGGATTGAAGGAGTGGTGCCTTTTTTAGTGGTGGAATTACTCTCTCCCGGCACCGAGGCTGAAGACCTAGGACAAACCTTACGTGAGGTGAACCAGCCCCCGACCAAATGGCAAACTTATGAACAGGTCTTACGAGTTCCCTACTATGTAATTTTTGACCGCTACCAAAACCAGTTACGAGTCTTTCAGTTGGTGGGCACCCGCTACCAGGAAATGACCGTTCAAGACCAGCGCGTTTGGTTTGAAGACATAGACCTGGGGGTGGGCGTGTGGCAAGGCACTTATCAGGATGCTGAGGGTCTGTGGCTACGCTGGTACGATGCTGCAAACCAATGGATACCAACACCAGCGGAACGTGCTGAACAGGAATCCCAGCGGGCTAAACAGGAACGCCAACGGGCTGAACAAGAACGCCAGCGGGCTGAACAAGAACGCCAACGCGCCGATCGCCTAGCGGCAAAGTTGAGGGAATTAGGCATTGACCCAGAGCAGATTTGAAGGGCGATCGCGGAGTGCGATTATCGGATGAACAGCGGCAGCGGATCGCGATCGCCCGTGCATTGCTGCGGAATCCTGAGATTTTGATTTTGGATGAAGCAACCAGTGCGCTAGATTCCGTCTCAGAGCGGTTGATTCAAGAGTCGTTAGAAAAGCTATCGGTAGGGCGAACCGTGATTGCGATCGCCCACCGCTTATCTACAACTATGCGCGCTGATAAAGTCGTCGTCTTAGAACAGGGACAAATCATCAAGCAGGGCACCTATCAGGAGTTGCTAGCCCAACGCGGCAAACTCTGGAACTATCACCAAATGCAGCAAGGTAGCAGTTCAGAGAGTACCAGTTCAGATAACAATCAGGAGACACATTCATCCGTTAACGTGCCAAAATAAATAAATCCATTCAGGCTCTGCGTTACGTTGGGAAGTCACACTCATGAACGAAACCCGGATTGCATCTCCCCCCATCATCTATCCCGAAGCGGATGGACAGCCGATGACCGAGAGTGACGCAACCCGCGATTATTTGATCTATTGCGTTGAAGTGTTGCGCCTATTTTTTCATAGTCGTCGCAACATTTATATTTCAGGCAATTTGTTCCTCTATCACCAGGAGGGTAACCCCAAAGCAGTTGTTTCTCCGGATGTGTTTGTAGTTTTTGGAGTCAGCAACCGCAAGCGCCGCAGCTACAAAGCGTGGCAAGAAGATGGCAAGCTGCCCTCGTTTGTTATGGAAATTACCTCGTTCAGCACCAAAAAACAGGACGAGGTTGAGAAACCCAAGCTATACGCTAGCCTTGGGGTGCAAGAATATTTTCAATATGACCCCACTGCCGATTATCTTAAGCCCCAACTAAAGGGCTACCAACTGGTAGATGGTATTTATCAACCTCTGTCGCTGGTAGAATCGACCCCTGACGCGGTGCCATTTATTCATAGCCCAGTCTTAGGCTTAGATTTGCGCCTGCAAACCCCAAATCAAGAGGGAATGGCACTGCTTCCTTTACCCAAAGAGCTACGATTTTATGATCCGCAGACTGAACTCAAGCTGTTAAGCCGTGAAGAGGTAGAGCAAGTCAGAGAGCAAGTGGAAGGAGAGCGAAACTTAGCACAGCAAGAGCGGGATTCGGCACAGCAAGAGCGGGATTCGGCACAGCAAGAGCGGGATTCGGCACAACAGAGGGCAGAGCAATTAGCCGCACGATTGCGGGAGTTAGGGGTTGACCCAGACCAAGTTTGAAGCGCAATTTTCCCAAGAGAGGCTGAGCGATCGCCCTTTATCGATGGCATAAAATCTGCGATCGCTCCTGTCAGGTACACTTTAGAAGTAACTTGACCCACACAAATCATGATGGTGGAGCAAAAATACATTGACTACTGGCGTGATCGCCAAGCAAAAACCAGGCAGCATCACCGAAAACTAGCGGAACAAGCCAGACAAGAGGCTTCTCTGATTGCCGATCTGCTTGTGCAACAGCATGACGTTCGGCGCGTTATATTGTTTGGTTCTTTGACGCGCGATCGCTTTACCAAAGAGTCTGATATTGATTTGGCGGTAGAAGGGCTGCCGCCGACCCGGTATTTTGAGGTGCTTGCTCAAGTGAATCGAATCACTTCTCGCTGGGTTGATTTGAAACGTTGGGAAGATCTAGATCTTCACTTTCAAGCTCGTGTTTTAGATACTGGAGAGGTGCTCTATGCGAGAAAGCAACCCGAATGAACTGCTAGCGATCGCGACAGATTTAGAACTAGAGTTAGGGCTGATGAAGCGGCTTGAGCAGGATATTCTTCTAGTGCAACAAGAGATCCAACGCGATCCGCAGCGGGCGCACCTGTTTTATGAAGTGCAGGCGCTCAAGTTGCATAATTTCTATACAGGCTGTGAACGGATCTTTAGCTTGATTGTCTCCGAATTTAACGGTGGTAAACCGTCTGGTTTTGATTGGCATAAACGGCTGCTGCAAAGAATGACAGTTGCTCAACAAGAGCGCCCACCTGTAATCTCAACTGAAACCGCACAACGTTTAGATGAATATTTAGGTTTTCGGCATGTGGTGAGAAATGTCTATGGGTTTGATCTAGATATTGAGCGTGTAGCACGGCTGATTCAAACGTACCCGGCGGTGTGGCATCAGTTTGAATCTGAGATGCAAGCCTTTATTGCATGGCTGAGGGAGCTAGCAGTCAACCTGGATAGCTAGTAGAGTAAAAACTTAGTTTTGCAACATCTGATGCCAGCAAAAGCATAGTAGTCAATCGGCATTTTGAATAATACGTTGCAGAACTTTCAGTTCAGTCTACTAGGGGCGATCGCTCTGTTTCACCTAAACCACTCAAACGGTTTTGATCTCTGTTCAACCGCTACGGCATCACGTCATCTAATCTAAGCTTCAATTCTGGTAAGAGCGCTGACGCGATCGCCATTCCCAACAAATACCGCTGTTTACAGTATCCATCCTCAACTAACTGACAAATCGTAAGTGTCGGCTGTTTTGGTTTACCAATGAACTCTATGCAACCCAGTCCTCGAAAATCAGCAATCCAATAGTCTGAAATCCCTAATAGTGCGTATTCCTCAACTTTACGAGCATAGTCATCCTGCCAATTCGTGCTAACAACCTCCACCGCCAGCTTGATTGCTTGCCCTCCGGTCAACACAGGCTCTCGCTCCCACAAGGGTTCTGCGGTTAACTTGGCTTCATCCAAAACAATCACATCAGGGCGTAGAGCAGTCGCCTCGGTGGCGGGAGGACGGATCAAGCAGTTTTTTGGAATTGTCCAGTGTAGATTTAAGCGCAGAATTTCTCCATACAGTCTCCCTGCTAATTTCCCAGATACTGACTCGTGTGGTCCTGTAGGATACATGTCGCGCAATTCTCCATCAATCAGCTCATAGCGCGGATCGTCGCCATATTGAGCCAGAAATTCTTCAAACGTCAGGGTTTGGGTCGGCGTGTAGGGCATAAATCGCCTTCTTTTGCTTAAGCACTTACCAGAATTATAAAGAAGCCGCAAAGAATCGAAAGGAAACTCGTGTTTCTCCTGATCCTTCTGCTAACCCTTCGTACTACTTAATGGAAATGCAAATATTTGCAGGACGTTTACCAGAACTTGTTACCTCAACGTGGCAAGCTCTAGCAATATCACCAGAGCAAAATAATAGATCATTAAACGCTTCTGGTTAGCTTATGAGAGATAGCCCCTCACTTAATCAACTAAGGATTATCATATGCTGCAGGATATCACATTCATAACAGCCCATTTTCGTGATTTTGAATGGACACGATTGTTAGTTGAATCTATTTGTCAAAACACTCCGTCGGAGTCTATTAATGAAATTATTATTGTTGATCAAGATCGAAGCGAAGAATCACGCTCTCGTCTTCAAACATTAAACTCAAAAGTTCGAGTTGTACAGTACCCAAAAAGTGAGGCTCACTTTTTAAAAGCAAAGCACGATCATGCCGCAGTTTTAAATGTCGCAGTTAGGGAAGCAAAAGGAAAATTCATTCTCATTTTCGATTCCGATGCTCATCCAATAACAACTAACTATTTAGAAGTAATAGAAGAAAAGTTTCAAAGCTACGATGCTATTCTTGCTGAGGATATTTACTGTTCTGGGTTAACGCACCCTTGCTTTATGGTGTTAAAGCAAAAGCATATTGAACTTAATCTAGCTTTCGATAAAGGATTCTTTGAGACTCCTTTGGATGAAAATGGAATGTTTAATAAATATGTAGATACAGGACGGTTGATTGGGCAGCAGCTTAAAGATGCTGGAGAACGTGTTTATATATGTCCAGCCAAATATGCCTTTAGCGGAGATTATGGCACTATCTATCTTGGAATAACTTATCATCATGGTCATGGTTCATTTAAGAAAAATGAAAGTGAAATACTACAGAAACAGGTTGGTTGGGAATGTGACTATTTTCGAGAATATGTAATAAACCGCAGGCAGTATACGCTTCCATTTTTCCATCTTACAAAATTCAGAATTCTAAAATTTTTCAAAAACCTACCTTATTTACCTACAAGGATTCTTTTAAAGCTCAAAAAGGCAAAGAATAAATTTGAAGAGTTTTCTAGCTCTTTCTGAAAGTCTTCAACTTTACTTTGATTGTCAGTAGAGAAATAATTATCAGATTAGATAAGGTATCTACGATATGCAAAACCCAAGGTTTACTTTTTGCATTCCAAACCTCAACAAAATAAAGTACTTACCAGCCTGCATTGAGAGCGTACTGGCTCAGAGTTGTGATGACTGGCGTTGTGTTTTCGTTGATGGTTACTCTACCGATGGCAGTTGGGAGTATATGCAGCAATTTGCATCAGATCCGCATTTTCTTATACTAAGAGGACTTAAGCAAGGAATGTATGCAGATTGGAATGAATGTTTGAGATATGTTGAAACGGAATACTTCTATTTCCTGACCAGTGACGATATATGTTTTCCAGAGTTGGTTTATACCACGGTCAACGCTTTGGATAGGTATCCAAATATAGATGCTTGTCATTTTCAGTTTTGTTTGATTGACGAAACGGGAAAAAGGATTCAATCATTTGAATCCATCACACAACAACAATGCGAACTGTATTGTGAAGTCAATCAATATCCTCATGTTCGCTCTGGTGTTTGTGAGTTTATAATGCACTTTGCTTATCGGGCTATCTACACTACCATCACCTCATTAGTTTTTCGCCGAAATTTACTTGATTGCCTCAAGGGTTTTAAGACTACTTATGGTGTAATCGGAGACTACGATTGGACTATGCGTTTAGGGTTGTTCACTGATGTTCTCTACATTCCTAAGCTTTTAGCAACCTGGAGAACCTATGCTGAGCAGGCAACTAAAACCAGCAATCATCTAGAGAATCAAGCCAGATTACTTGATATTGCCCAAGAGAATCTAAATTACTTTATCTCATTAAAATCTGCTCAAGGGCTTAGGGAACCTATTAAGACTAAGCAGGTACTTGCTGATTTCAAAAATCATCATGCATCGGCTCTTTATAAGCAGATGCTTTCAGCAAGAACAGTTGCAGACATGAAAAAATATGCATCTCAAGCTATATCAAGCTATCCTTTCTATCCTGCAAGAAAAACTTTGAATCGCTTAAGCCTAAATACACTTTACTCTTATCCATCCAGAATTCATCTTGCTCAAAAACTAATTGATGATTACAATCTCAAATGGTTACCAACCAATGTTGAAATTTAACAATGTCCGATAATTTAGTTTCAAAAAAAATGATTCACCACTGTATAACAACACTTGAGCGAAAGGGAGGAATGCAGACTTACATTCGTTCTCTTCTAGAGCACCAGACTAATGCAAGCCAAGAAACTGTTAATCTATTAGAAATAGGTAAACAATCTCAGTTTGATATGCTGCACTTGCACGAGCCTAAGCAGCTTTCTGCATTAACTAGAGAATGTCCTACAGTCTTTACTTTACATAATCACTCTACTTACTGTCCCAGTGGAACAAAATATTTCTCTACTGCACAAGAGTGTTGCGATCGACCCATGTCTTATTTAGGCTGCACTTGGGGTCACTTAGTTGAAGGCTGTGGAAGTCGGCGGCCTCAGCGAATTTTAAAAAACTTTCAAACTTCTTATCAAGAATTAGTCATTCTCAAGAAAACACAAATTCCAATTATTGCAGTGAGTGAGTACGCTCGCCAGCAACTGATTTCTCAAGGGATTTCTGCTAAACAAGTAACTACGGTTCACCACGGTATCAAAGCAAATGTTACCGAGACAGATCCCCTAACATATTCAATTCATCAAGAACAAAGACTGCTTTTTGCTGGACGAATTATTCCAGAAAAAGGCTTAGTCTGGCTATTGAGAGCACTCGCGAAAACTCCACCTTCAACTCAACTTGATATTGCAGGTGAAGGATGGTTTGAACCTCAAGTTAAAAAGCTAGCAAAGGACTTAAAAATTGAGAACCGCATTACCTGGCATGGTTGGTGCGATCGTAAAACACTTAATCGACTTTATCAACAGAGTTTTGCTGTTGTGTTTCCTAGCCTTTGGCCAGAACCCGCAGGCCTAATTACGCTAGAAGCATACGCTCGATCTCGCCCTGTGATTGCAAGTAATGTTGGGGGTATCCCTGAATATATGATTCCTAATCAGACAGGCTTGTTAGTTCCTCCTAATCAACCTGATGTACTTGCTGAAGCCATTACCACTTTGACAACCGATTTAAATCGAACAACTTATTTAGCAGAACAAGGCTATATCTACCTCCAAAAATATTTCACCCTGTCTCTTATACACATCTGACGCTGCCGACGAATAGAGAGGTGTAGA
>ENA-ORBV01008551-ORBV01008551.1-microbial-mat-metagenome-genome-assembly--contig:-NODE-8551-length-17157-cov-4.941686_pt1 | contig 17157 bp, 16 predicted proteins | sample MGYA00237777_ERZ505514 | MGnify/ENA primary metagenome ERZ505514 (study PRJEB26160, sample SAMN06269048) | microbial mat metagenome | isolation source: Oligotrophic lake microbial mat | place...
CCCGGTGGACGCGCAGATCGATCCGGAATGGTCCGCCGGTGACGACGTGGCGCATTGGCCTCAGCGGCAGCGCCTCGCCTCGACGCTCGGCGCGCCGATACTCGCAGTCTTGCTTGCGCTCAGCGTGGGCTACGCAGCGGCACCCGTCTATCGATTCGACTCGCCGCGTCAGTTCAGCGGCGAGGCGTGGTACAATCCGTACGCCACACTCGACACCGCCCGTTCGCAATGGCTGCTGGCGAACTTTCACGCGCACTCCGCCGCGTGGGGCGGACTCACGCGAGGGGAACACTCGCCGGACAGTGTGGTGAGTGCGTACCGGCGAGCGCGCTATGATGTGATCGGGGTGTCCAACTATCATGCCACCACGTCAGTGCAGGGGACATCGTCGTTTCGCGTGTATGAGCACGGGTGGAACGCGCGCAAGTCGCATCAGCTCGTGTTCGAGCCTGACCGCGTGGTGTGGTTCGACTATCCACTGCCGCAATCGCTCTCGCAGCAGCAGCGCGTACTCGATGCGCTCGCCGAGTCGGCCTCGCTGGTGGCGATCGCGCATCCCGGTCTGCGTGACGCGTATTCACCAACGGCGCTCGCCTCGCTCACGCACTACGACTTGCTGGAGGTGCTGAATCGCTACGCAGCGCCTGCCGATACCGCCTGGGATGCAGCGCTCTCGAGCGGGCACGCCGTCTGGCTGCTGGCCAGCGACGATTCGCACAACCCGGCGGATCCGTCGCAGATCGGTGTCAACGCCACCTATGTGAACGCGAGCTCGACGCGCCGCGCCGACGTCCTCGACGCGCTGCGTGGCGGTCATGCCTACGGCGTGCATCGTGGCGACGGATCCACCAGCGCTCCGCCGCTGCGACTGCATTCGATCGCAATGCGCGGCGATACCCTCCGTGTCGCGCTCACCGGCCAACCGGACACCGTGCGCGTGGTGGGGCAGCAGGGTCGAGTGCGCGCCGAGGTGCACGGCACACGCGCGCGAACTGGCGTGCTGGAGATCGTCGCACGTCCGGATGACGGATATCTTCGCGTGGTCGCCATTCGGGACGATCAGGCAATGCTCTACACGAACCCGGTCCTGCGCTGGAACGGTCGAGAGATTCCGCGACTCGACGCGGTCGTGGACGGCCCTCGGACAGCGCTCTGGCGCACGGGTTGGGGATGCGCCTACGTGCTGGTCGCGACACTCCTGCTTGCCCGTCGTCAGCGCGCCTGGTCGGCATGGCCTCGCCCCACGCGTCCGCAACAACCGGCGCTGGCCACGACACAAGTGCCCGCAGCCGAGTGAGGCCAACGCTCCGCTCACTGCCATCCTTCGCGCCGATCGTAGGCGCGAGTCTCGTACTGCGACTGGTGATTGCCGGCACCACGGGCTTTGGCGTCGATGAAGCCTATGCGGTCACGGTCTCGCGCCCCTTCTCGCTCAGCTACTTCGATCATCCGCCGTTGCACTTCTGGATTGCCGGCGCTGCTGCCCAGCTTGCGCACGACACATCGCCGTTCTGGATCCGGTTGCCGTTCGTGCTGCTGTTCACGGTCACGCTGGTGGCAATTGGCAACCTGACCGAGCGACTGTTCTCCGTGCGCGCGGCGGTCTTTGCGGTTGCATCGCTGGCCCTGAGCGGCGTACTCGGCGTGACAACGGGAACCTGGGTGCTTCCCGACGGACCACTCGTGGCGGCGACGAGTGTCACGGCGTGGCTGCTCGCGCCATTGCTTGTACCGTCCGCGCCAGCGTCCGGGCACGAGGCGGTGCATGTCGTCTCCGCCCGAATCGAATGGCGATGGATTCTGATCGGCGTCGGGACCGCGCTTGCCGTGTTGTCCAAGTATCACGCGGTGCTGACCGCGGGCGGAGTGGTTTTCTATTTCGCCACGGTGCCGGCGTCGCGCTGGTGGTTGCGCACACCGTGGCCGTGGATCGCCGCGGCGATCGGTGCAATCGGCATGGTGCCCATCATCTGGTGGAACGCGGGACACGACTGGGCATCGTTCGCCTTTCAGGGCGCGCGCGCCTCGGCCAGTCACTGGTCGATCGCGCCGGTCGCGGAGAACCTGGCGGGACAGGCGGCGTGGCTGCTGCCGTGGATCGGGATCCCGCTCGCGATCGCACTCGTGCGCGCCCTGCGCGCGGGACCGAGCCATCATGCGCAGTGGTTCTGCGTCTGTCTTGCGGCGGGACCGATCGTGATGTTCACCGCGATCGCACTCGGCGGCGCGCGCGGACTTCCGCACTGGCAGGCTCCCGGCTGGCTCTTCGTTTTTCCGTTGCTGGGTGCGTGGGTGGACGACGTGCTCCGTCGCGGCATCACGTGGCCACGGCGATGGCTGGCCTGGAGTGCGATCGCGACAATGACTCTGGTTTGCGCACTCTTGCTGCACGTGCGCGTTCGTGCGTTCGACCACCTGCTCAGCGCATCGGCACGACGCGCCGATCCCTCGCTCGATGCGGTGTCGTGGCGACCGGTCGTTGAGGCCGCGATCGCAGCGGCGGAGCGTGAGCGAGTGTCAGGCGACGGCGAGCCGCTCGTGCTGGCGGCGCGCAGCTGGATTCAGGCAGGACAGATCGGGGCCTCGCTTGGTCGGCATGCGATTCCCGTCGTGTGCCTGTGCCGCGATCCGCATCACTTCGCCTGGCAGAACGACACGCTGCCGACGCGATGGACGCGTGTCGTGCTGCTGGATCGGTTGCAACCGGAGCGTCGCGGCTGGCGAGACGCGGAGCAGGTGCTTGGCAGCGACTCCGTGCAGATCTCGGCGCGCGACACCGTCACGATCACCGCCGACCTGCGGGTGGCGCGCTACGTCATCCGACGTGCGCCACCGCGGCGTGCCCCGGGTCGGATGACCGAACCGGCAGGCGAAAACTGACGCAGAACTTGCGGCCGATACTGAGCTCCGACCGCGAGATCTGCTGGTAGCGCGCGATCTTTTCCGGATACTGCACGATGCTCGATTCCTCAAAGCCCATGCTCAGGAACAACCCATCGGCGAGGGAGATGGCGAAGAGCTCGGGGTATCCGCGTTCGGCGGCCAGCGCCCGTGCCGCCTCGATCAACCGGCGGCCGATGCCGCGCCCCTGCGCAGCGGGGAGGACGGCCAGCGACACCAGCTCCACCAGCGAAGGGGAGTAGTCATCGAGGGCGACGCAGCCGAGCACGGAGCCGTCGGCGTGCCGCACGACCTGGTAGTCCTGCAGGTGGTTGGTGACGAACGCTTCGCTGCGATGGAGCGTCAGTCCGTCAGGCGCAAACAGATTGTTGAGTGCGACGATAGCCGCAATGTCGCGCTCTTCGGCGTGATCGACAGGAATCGCGCTGTTGCTGTCGTTCATCAACGCGATGCAAAGACGCGGGACTTGCCCGACTTGTCGAACAACATGATGTCGTAGCGATCGACCGGGGTTCCTTCCATTCCCGGCGATCCGATGGGCATGCCTGGCACGGCCAAGCCCAATCCTGCAGGCTTCAGCTGCAGCAGCTTGACGATGACATCGGCGGGCACGTGCCCCTCGATGGCGTAGCTGCCTACGCGCGCCGTGTGACACGACTCGAGCGACTTGGGCACGCCCATCGACGCCTTTACCGTGGCCATGTCCGAGGTGTCATGCGCCGTCACCGCGAACCCGGACATCTGCAAGTGCTTCACCCACGCCGTGCAGCAGCCACAGTTCGGATCCTTGTAGACCGTGATGGTGCGCGGAACGCCAGCGGGGAGCGTTGCGGGTCGCGGCTGCGCTGCGTTGGGCTGTCCATGCAGCGTAGCCAACGGCGCAAGAACACCCATGCCGGTGAGACCACCTGCCATCGTAACGAGAAACGTGCGGCGCGATTGAATGGCGCGATCAGCTGGCGTCTGCATGATGTGGCGAAAGGCCGGAGTCGGAATCAAAGGACGGCGATGCGGCGCGGTCACGACCGCTTGTCGCGCCTGCAGCAGTGGGGAAAGTCGGCAAAACGGACGGGAGGCCGTGGAACTTAACCGCCTTCAGCTTCGGGGGGGGGCACGGCGACCGGTGTTGGTACACCGCTCGCGCTCCAACCGCTGCGGCAGATGGCGACCGGGCTTTTCGGAAAGATCGGGGATTCCCCGACGTGATTTCGTCCGCTGCCTGACTCGGGGCACGATGCGTGCTGTCCATACTCACCAGCATGGTCAGCAGCTCACGAACTCTCCGAGGAATGGCATGACCCTCGCGCACAGCGCGCCTGCACAGCTCGCGCGCCCTTCAGCGGCCCAGTTGGATCGCTTCTCGTACGATGATGACATTGTCCGCAAATTCCTCTTCGCCACGTTGATCTGGGGCGTCGTAGGCATGCTGGTTGGCGTGCTCATCGCGCTGCAGCTCGCCAATCCCATCTTCAATTTCGACACGTCATGGCTTTCGTTCGGTCGCTTGCGACCGCTCCACACGAATGCCGTGATCTTTGCCTTTGCGGGCAACGCCTTCTTCTGTGGTTGCTACTACTCCACCCAGCGACTGCTCAAAGCGCGGATGTGGTCCGACGGCTTGAGCCGTTTTCACTTCTGGGGCTGGCAGGCGATCATCGTCAGCGCAGCGCTCACGCTGCCCTTTGGCTACACACAGGCGAAGGAGTACGCCGAGCTCGAGTGGCCGATTGACATAGCGATCGCCGTGGTGTGGGTGGCGTTCGCCGTCAACTTCTTCGTCACGCTGGTCAAGCGTCGCGAGCGTCACCTGTACGTCGCACTCTGGTTCTACATCGCGAGCATCGTCACCGTCGCGATTCTGCACATCTTCAACAACCTGTCGATCCCGGCAGACTTCCTGAAGAGCTACAGCCTGTACGCGGGCGTGCAGGATGCCTTCATGCAGTGGTGGTACGGGCACAACGCCGTCGCGTTCTTCCTCACCACGCCGTTTTTGGGCATGATGTACTACTTCATGCCCAAGGCCGCCGAGGGCCCGGTCTTCAGCTACAAGCTGTCGATCCTGCACTTCTGGTCGCTCGTGTTCATGTACATCTGGGCTGGCCCGCACCACCTGCACTACACGGCACTCCCCGAGTGGGCATCGACCGTTGGCATGCTCTTCTCAGTGATGCTGTGGGCGCCGAGTTGGGGTGGCATGATCAATGGACTGCTGACGCTGCGTGGTGCGTGGCACAAGGTCGCCAACGATCCGATTCTCAAGTTCTTCGTCGTCGCCATCACGGCGTACGGCATGAGCACGTTCGAAGGTCCGATGCTCTCCATCAAGAGTGTCAACGCGCTCGCGCACTACACCGATTGGATCATCGCGCACGTGCACACCGGAGCGCTGGGCTGGAACGGGTTCCTCACGTTCGGCATGGTGTACTGGCTGCTGCCGCGGCTCTTCCAGACGGAGATCTACAGCAAGAAGGCGATGGAGCTGCACTTCTGGATCGCATCGGTTGGTATCGTGCTGTACGTGGTGGCGATCTACAGTGCCGGCGCCACGCAGGGGCTGATGTGGCGTGCGTTCGACGAGACCGGCCGTCTCGCATATCCCGACTTCGTCGAGACCGTACTGAAGCTGTTGCCGATGTACTGGATGCGCGCGATCGGCGGTACCATGTACCTGATCGGCACGCTGATCTTCGGTTGGAACATCATCATGACCTGGCGTCGTCGTCCGGCGCGCTACGATGTGCCAGTCATCGAGGCCGCACCGCTGGCGCGCACCTACGTCGCACCGCCGGTGAGGGCGATTCCCGCCGGCCCATCCGTCGGTGCATACGGTCGTTTCGTGGGGGTCGCGTGGCATCGCAAGTGGGAGCGCATGCCGATGTTGTTCACCGCGCTCACCGTACTGGCGGTCGTCGTCGCGTCGCTGTTCGAGATTCTGCCCACGTTCCTCATCAAGTCGAACGTACCCACGATCGCCTCGGTGAAGCCGTACACGCCACTCGAGCTGGCTGGACGCGATGTGTACATCGCCGAAGGATGCTTCAACTGTCACTCACAGATGATCCGCCCCTTCCGCTACGAAACGGAGCGCTTTGGTGAATACTCGAAGCCCGGCGAGTCGGTCTACGATCATCCGTTTCTCTGGGGCTCGCGTCGTATCGGTCCCGATCTCGCGCGGGAGGGTGGCAAGTATCCCGACCTCTGGCACGTGCGGCACTTCGAAAATCCGCGTGCGGTCACCGCGAAGTCGATCATGCCCGCGTACGCACATTTCCTCACCACACCGCTCGACTTCGAGGGTATCCAGAAGCGTGTGGACGTCATGGTGATGCTCGGCGTTCCGTACGGCGACGCCGTGCGCAACGCACCGGAGCAGGCACGCACGCAGGCGAAGGCGATTGCCGCGGCGATCGTCGAGCAAGGCGGACCGTCAGGACTCGAGGACAAGGAGATGATCGCCATCGTCGCCTACATACAGCGGCTGGGTCGCGACATCAAGGTCGCCAAGGTCGCGTCGACCGGCGCATCGGTTGGCGAAACAAACAGTGCAGCGGGCACCCGCCGATGAAACTCTCCGACATCATGTCGCATGCCGGCCTGTCGATGTACGCGCAGGTCGCACTCATCCTCTTCGTCGGCGTGTTCGTGCTCGTCACGATCCGCACCTTCGCCCCATCCAATCGCCGCGCCATGCATGAAGCGTCGATGCTGCCGCTCGACGACGGCACCACGGTCGCGCACCGCACGCAGGAGAGCTGACCAATGACATCTCCCATCCCGGACAAGGCGACGGAGCGCGTCACCGATCGCATTCTCGAGCATGAGTATGACGGCATTCAGGAGTACGACAATCCGCTGCCGCGCTGGTGGCTGGGCACCTTCGCCGGCACGGTCATCTTCTCCGTCATCTACGTCTTCAACATCGGCCCGGTCGGCAACGGCAACGGTCGCATCGCCGACTACGAGGCGGAAGTGCAGGCGTTCGCGCTCGCGCATCCGGAACCGACCGGTGGCGGCATCACGTCGGAGCAGCTCTTGGCGCTCGCCAAAGATCACGAGGCGATGGAGGACGGCGAGGAGGTTTTCAAGAGCTACTGCGCGGCATGTCATCGCGCGGATGGCGGTGGCCTGATCGGACCGAATCTCACCGACGGTGCATGGATTCATGGTGGGGCATTGACCGACATCTACAAATCGGTGAACGAGGGTATCCTGGACAAGGGGATGCCGCCCTGGGGGAGGACGCTCAAGCCGGAGCAGCTGAATCGCGTTGTCGCATACGTCTCCACGCTGCAGGGCAGCAACCCGACAAACCCGAAGGCGCCGCAGGGAGTGCCGGCGTCCCCGTGATCGCCCAGGCACCGCCCAGGTCCGCCGGGCGCGTTCTCCCGACGATGAACGAGGACGGCAGTCGACATTGGATCCGACCGAAGCCGTCGCATGGACCATGGTGGCAGAAGCGGCGCGTGGTCGCCTACGCGCTGATGGTGATCTTCTTCGCCATTCCGCATCTTCGCATCGGCGGGCTGCCTGTGTTCTTGATGGACTTGCCCGCGCGCAAGTTCACGTTGATGGGCTACACGTTCCTCCCCACCGACACCATGCTGCTCATGTTCGCCATGGGCAGTCTCGTGATCGGCATTTTCCTCACCACTGCGCTCTTCGGGCGCGCGTGGTGTGGCTGGGCGTGTCCGCAAACCGTGTATCTCGAATTTCTCTTCCGTCCGATCGGACGCTGGTTCGACGGCGGCTACACGGGCTCGCGCAATCTCGACAAGAAGGGACTGTTCTTCGTACCGCGTCGCATCGCCAAATACATCACCTTCTTTCTGATGTCGTTGTTCGTATCGCATACGCTGCTCGCCTTCTTCGTGGGCACGGAGAACCTGTATCACTGGGTGCTGCGCCCGCCCTCCGAACATCCGACGGCGTTCTTCCTCGTCACACTGTTCACCGGAATCGTCTGGTTCAACTTCACCTACTTCCGCGAACAGACATGTCTCATCGTCTGCCCGTACGGTCGCTGGCAGGCCGCGTTGATCGATCGGCAGTCGGTGATCGTGGCCTACGACGTGAAGCGCGGCGAGCCCCGTGCACTGGGCATCACCGACCGGCCGGAAAGCGCGGGCGATTGCATCTCGTGTAACGCGTGCGTGCAGACCTGCCCCACCGGTATCGACATCCGGAACGGGCTGCAGATGGAGTGTGTGCATTGCACCCAGTGCATCGATGCCTGCGACGATGTGATGACCCGCGTCGGCAAGCCGAAAGGGTTGATCCGCTATTCGTCGCAGGACGCCATGGCCGGCAAACCGCGCGCCCTGCTTCGACTCCGCACGGTCCTGTATCCCGCCGTGCTCGTCGTCATGCTGGGCGGTCTGCTCACGGCGCTGCTGACCAAGGACACGGCAGACATCACCGTGCTGCGCGGGCTCGACGCACCGTTTACCGAAGAGGCGGACGGTCGTATCGCGAACATGGTGCGCGTGAAGATCGCCAACCGCGCTACGAGGGAGTCGCAGTACTCCATCGTCCTCTCCGGTCTCGAACGCGCTGGACTGAAGGACGACGAAGTGACGGTCGTGACGCCGGAAAACCCGCTCACCGTCGCCGGCGGAGCCACGCGCGCGACGAGTCTCTTCGTGCTGATGCCACGTCGGGCCTTCATCAATGGCGAGCGCAACATCGTCCTCACCGTGAGCGACGGTCACAGCTCGACACAGAACATTCCGTATCGATTGCTTGGTCCCGTTGGCCCAGGCAATCCAGGAGCTGTCAAATGAAGCCCGGCATGGCATGGCCGATCGGCCTCACACTCATTCTCGCCAGCTCGGTGGCAGCCAACCTCGTGCTGATGCGCGTGGCCGGCAACGATCCGGCGATGGCCATCGAGCCGGACTACTACAAGCGTGCGGTGGCGTTCGATTCGAGTATGGCCGCCGAGCGTCGAAGCAACGCGCTGGGCTGGAAGGCCGAATCGACACTCGACCCAGTCATGCGTGATGCCTCAACCCGGGTCCACGTTGCGCTCGTGGAGGCGAGTGGCACGCAGATCACCGACGCCACGGTTCGCGTGGTGGCGCTGTTCAACGCGCGCGCCAACGATCGGCAAACGGTCACCTTGCAGCGTGATGCCGATGGCACCTACAGCGCGCCGATCAGCATTCGCTACCCCGGTCAGTGGGAGCTACGGGTGGATGCAACGCGTGGTACGGCCCACTTCGCGAGCACTTCGCGCGTCGAAGCGGTCCTCTCCCTCGCGCCCGCCAGGTCGCGCCGGTGATTCCCGCAGCCCTCGGCGTGCTCACCGCCAGCCTGCTCGGCAGCGTGCATTGCGCCGCCATGTGTGGCGGCTTCGTCTGCGCGTACGCCGGCTCCGGTGGCACGAACGCCGATGGCACGAAAGGCGAGAGCACCGCGAGTGCGATGCGTTCGCATGCGATGTACAACGTCGGGCGACTGGCGTCGTACCTCATGCTCGGTGCACTTGCCGGCGCGTTGGGTGCCGGTGTGTCGTCGATGGGTGAACTGGCGGGCGTCGCGAATGCGGCTACCGTGCTGGCCGGCGCACTGATGGTCGGTTGGGCCGTCAGTACAATCGCCGCACAGCGCGGTGTGCAGATCGGCGCGATTCGCGCGCCGGAGCGATGGCAGCGCGCGTTGGGGGGTGTCCTGTACCGTGTGCGTGCGCAGCCGCCCGTCGTGCGTGCAGGACTCATGGGGTTGTTGACAACCATGCTGCCGTGCGGATGGCTGTACGTGTTCGTGGCGACCGCGGGCGGCACCGGCAGTGTGCAAGCGGGCATGACAGTGATGGCGCTGTTCTGGCTGGGCACCGTACCGGCACTCGTCGCCGTGGGTATCGGCGCGCAGCGTGTGTTTGGCCCGCTGCGCAAGCGGTTGCCCACGCTCAGCGCGATTGCTGTTCTGCTGATGGGAGCGCTCGCACTGAGCGGGCGGCTGCCCATGCGCGCGCCTGAAGCGCGACCGGAAATGGGGGCGCTGGTTCATGGCCATTGAACTGCTGTCGGCCACGGAGATTGTCTGCGCGCACTGCGGGCTGCCCGTACCGGAAGGACTGGTCGACTCAACGAGCAGCCTCAACTTCTGCTGTGCAGGCTGTCACACCGCATACGGCATCCTGCAGTCACACGGCCTCGGGCAGTACTACGGCTTCGCCGAACGTCGCGAATCGCCGGTGCGTGCGTCGGGTCGCGGTTACGAGGAGTTCGACCATCCGTCGTTCGCGGCGCTCTACGTGAGCACGGCGGCCGACGGCTTGTCGCGCACCGAGTTGTATCTCGAGCGTGTGCATTGCTCGTCGTGCGTTTGGCTGGTGGAGCGGATGCCGTTGCTGGTTCCCGGTGTCGCGCGCGCCGAATTGGATGTGCGTCGTTCGCTGGCCGTGGTCGAGTGGGATCTGACCGCTGTTCCGCTGTCCGAGATTGCACGATCGCTCGATGCGTTGGGCTATCCACCGCATCCGTTTCGGGGTGTGGCGCGCGATGCCATGCGTCGAAAGGAAGATCGCGCGATGCTGGTGCGCATCGGAATTGCCGGCGCGATCGCCATCAACGTGATGCTCGCTACGTTGGCGTTGTACGCGGGTGAAGTGAACGGTATGGAGGCGCAGTTCACGCGCTTCTTCCGTTGGGTGAGCTTTGCCGTGATCGTGCCGGCGTTCATCTGGCCCGGTCGTGTCTTCTTCACTGGTGCGTGGGCCGCGCTGCGCACGCGTTCGCTGCACATGGACTTGCCGATCGCCATCGCACTGGCGGCCGGTCTCATTCGCGGTGCCATCAACACCATCACCGATCAGGGTCCGGTGTACTTCGACGGGCTCGCAGTGTTGATCTTTGCCTTGCTCGTCGGTCGATTCCTGCAGCAGCGCGGCCAGCGCATGGCGGCGGACGCGGCGGAGCTGTTGCACGCCGTGGCGCCCTCCTCGGCGCGTGTGCTGGAGAACGGCGCGCGTCACGAGCTGCCCACCGCTGCGCTGTTGCCCGGCATGGTGCTCGACGTGCGCGCTGGCGAAAGCATCGCTGCCGACGGTGTGGTGATCGATGGTCGCTCCGCCATCAATGCCGCGCTACTCACCGGTGAGTCGCGCCCCGTGTCGGTCGATGAGGGGTCCGCGGTTTTCGCGGGGACACTCAACGTCGAGTCGCCGCTGCTGGTGCGCGTCAGCGCGGCGGGCGAGTCGAGTCGTATTGCCAAGTTGTTGCGCCAAGTGGAAGAGAGTGCACGTCGTCGGGCGCCCGTGGTGCAGCTCGCCAATCGCATGGCTGGGATTTTCGTCGCGGCGGTGCTCGTCGCAGCGCTGCTCGTGTACGCGATCACGTTGCGCATCGCGCCGGAGCAGGCACTCGACAATGCGATCGCGCTGCTCATCGTCACCTGTCCGTGCGCGCTCGCATTGGCGACGCCGTTGGCCATCACGGTGGCCGTTGGTCGTGCGGCCGGTCGCGGAATGCTCATCAAAGGTGGCGACGCGCTCGAGCTGTTGGCCAAGCCTGGCACGCTGGTCCTCGACAAGACCGGCACGATCACCGAAGGGCGGTCGGCGTTGGTGAGCTGGGTTGGTCCGACGTGGGTGCAGCCCTTGGTGCTGTCACTCGAAGACGGGTCGTCGCATCCCCTGGCTGACGGATTTCGTCGCGCGTGGACCGGCTTGCCGCGGGTGCCGGTGAGCGATGTTGTACACACGGCGGGCGGCGGTATGGTCGGCACGGCGGACGGTCACGTCGTGCGCGTTGGTTCGCCAACTTTCGTCCGCGCCGGACTTGATCAGCATCGCGACGAACGCTCCAGTGATCCGATACTGGCGGCCAAGATCGACGCGATCGATCGCACTCTGACGCCGGTCTACGTCGCGGTGGACGGCGTGCTGCTTGCCGCGGCCGGGCTTGGTGATCGTGTGCGTGAAGACGCGCTGCAGTCCCTGGACACGCTGCGACTCCGTGGATGGCGCACCATCATGCTCAGTGGCGATGCCATCGACGTCGTGGCGTCGGTCGGCGCATCACTCGGCTTTCGCGACGATCAGATCATCGGCGCCGCGTCACCCGAGGACAAGCTCGCCTACGTCGAGCGACTCAAGCGTGCGGGGACGGTGGTCATGGTGGGTGACGGTGTGAACGATGCGGCCGCAATCGCTGCAGCAAGTGTCGGCGTGGGGGTGCACGGTGGCGCCGAAGCCTGTCTCGCGACCGCCGACGTTTACCTCACGCGGCCCGGCCTTGGCGCGTTGGTCGAGCTCATCGATGGCGCCGAACGTACGATGCGCGTGATTCGTCGCAACATTGCCTTCTCCATCGGCTACAACCTCATCGGCGCGGGACTTGCGGCGGTTGGGATGCTGTCTCCGCTCATCGCGGCAATCCTCATGCCGACGAGTTCGATCACCGTCGTGCTCGGCTCGTGGTACAGCCATACATTTCCCAGGTCAGGTCGTCACACATCCGGACGCACATCCGGTCACTCATCTGTGAACACCACGCGCCTGGAGCGAGTCGCATGAGCGTTATCTATCTGGTGCTGCCGCTCGCGCTCGTCATTGTCGGTGCCGCCGTCTTTGCCTTCGTCTGGTCCGCTCGGAGCGGTCAGTTCGACGATATGGACACCCCGGCGGTGCGTATGCTTCACGACGACGCCCCCGTCACGCCGCCGCGCCCGTCTTGACCTCACCGATGGTGGGAAGGACATTGCAACCATGACTCAAATGGAACACAACTCCCCGTACGGCGGCAACGAACGCCGCAGCAACCCGCGTCTCCGTGAACTTGTCGACGAGATGCTCGCCTCCATTCGCGCGGCGTCGAATGTCGATCTGTGGACATCCGACGAACGCTCCCGTTACGAAGCGGACATGGCGCGTATCATGGAATCGGTGCGTGAACATGCCACCGACCGCAGTCGCGCACCCGGCTCCTCGCTCGACTGAACTGGCAGTCTGGCGCGCGCGTCGTCCTCACATCGGTCCTTTCTCGTGCTACGCGATTCGTCGTCCACCAGCGACGCACTACGCCAACGCTACGACGCGTTCCGCGCGCGCGAAGTCGAGTACTACAAGCAGGTGGTGCCGTATCGCACGCTCATGCGCATCGCCGAGCTGGCGCGCGGGCGCATGCACGCACGCGGCGAGTTTGCGCTTGGCGAGCTGACGCTCGCCTACGAAGTGGACGATATCATCGCGGAGCGAATGGCATTGCCGTCGTTCCGCCTCTGGGAGCGTTCGGCGGCGGCAACGGCGGGGCGCACGCGCAACGTGATGCGCCGTGTGGAGCAGCTCCTGCTGCGGCTGCCATCGCGTGCATCGTTGGATGTGGCCGTGTTGCTGTTGCAACCTCGCGCCGCAGACATCTGGGATGGCGTGTTCGCTCGCGGCAACCGCGTCGTGGTGATCGAGCCGGATCCGATCGAGCGCGAGGCGATCGTCAGGCGTGTCGCGGAGGGTGGCCACGAGGCGCTGCTGCGCGTGATCGATCGTCATGAAACGCTACGTGAATCCGAGATCTTTGCGGCGGTGGTTTTCTCGCCAGCGGCGTGTGCCGACCTCTCCGATCGTGAAGCCGCGTCGCTGATCGCGACGCTGCAGGCTCGTACCGTGTTCGGCGGGGTGCATGTGATCGAGGGACTGTTGCGCGAGCGCGGGTCGCTGCCGCGCTCACTGCTGCGTCAGTCCTATCGCTCCTGGCAGACGCGCGTCGAGCGTGGTCGGCGCGAGTGGAGTCTGGTGGCGGACCACCCGCAGCGCCGGGAGCCCGTCGCTACCGCAGCTTCATGATCAGTCCATTGTGCGCCTTGATCACCCCCGCGCGCAGGATGTCGAGTCCGTTCTCGTAGCAGTAGAGACCCATCTGGCGCATGTCCATGAGTTCGCGGTACCCGTGATTCATGAAGTCGGCCATGATGTTGTAGTACACGCGGGTCTTGAGCTGATTGCGCGGGGTCGTCATCACGACGTAGCCACCCGGTTTGAGAAAGCGTCGATGCATCTCGATGCATTCCGCCTTGTGTGAGTCCGGGAAGTGCTCGAGCAGTCCGATACTCACCACCACATCGAACTCGCGTCCGTAGCGGAGATCGCGAATGTCGGCGACTTCGAAGTTGATCGGCATCTCATCGCGGTACCACACGCGCTTGTGTCCGGTCGACGGATCAACGCCGAGGAACGGGTAGTCGAGCGGAAACTTGCCGAAGCGATCGGTGGCGCAGAACTCGTCGTAGTCCACGAGGACGATCTCTCCACCCGGGTACATCGCCGCGATCTGCATCGCTTCGTATCCATCTGCCGCGCCCAGAAAGAGAATCCGCGGCTTCTTCACGTCCAGGCCGGCAAAGAGTGCGCGTTTCCCACGCGGGTCCCAGACCGCGTCTTCCACGTGCATGATCTTGTTCCAGATCGCGAGACGCACGATGTCTTCGAGCGCCTCCTGTGCGTCATGAAAGTCCACGCGCGACATCGCGTCGCTCAGCTGCGCGCGCGCCTGCGCCTGTGCCTCCGGAACATCGGTGAGGAAGAACTGGTGGAACGCCGTATTGAACAACCGCCAGCCGTCGATGATCGGCAGTGGACGCTGATGCGAGGTCTCGTAGTCGCGTCTCGCCTGCGACCACTTCTCCGTGCGATAGGGTCGGCCCACCTGCTTCCACGAGAGCGCCGACCAATCCGTCGCGGCCATGTCCACGAACAGGTCCGGCGCGGTGTCGCGCGTGTCGATGGCGAATTGTGGTGTGCGTTCGCGGTGCCCAATCGCATGTCGCGTCCCACGCGGTCGTCCCCAGGGTCTGTCTGTGGAGGCGGGAAAGGCGCGCCCAGGTGGCGCCGGCGCAGCGGCAGTGCGTGATTCCGGAGAGACGAGCGTCGCCATGCGAACCTCGGGCAGACGGGCAGACGGGCAGCGGCAGGACCAGCGGGCAGGCGACCGGGTCGCCTCTTCGTTGGAGGATGGAGCGCGCCGCGGCTCAGGTCAATCCGAAATCTTCGCGTGCCTTGCGGTTGGCTCGGCTTTGCGCGGACGCGTCCTGTGCCGCGAGCTCCGCCTCGCGCTCTTGCTGCGCAGCCGACTCTGCCGCGCGCGCTGACGCTTCGGTTTCGCGACGCCGGACCAGCTCCCAGAACTCGCCCCCGTCCGCTCCCGGTCCATTCTCTGCCGGGAGCAGTGCGTACATCGCCTTGTACATCATGGAGAACGCCCAGAAGACGGCGAGCATATCCGGCAGCGCCAGTGCGACGCGGGTGATCGCGTTGACGTTTGCCACCTGATCGTTGAACGCCGGGGTGTTGAACGGCGCCAGGACCATGCGATAGTTGATCCAGTAGTTGACGACGCCGGCGCCGAGGTTTGTCGCGCCGATGATGAGGGCAGCTTTGCGGAGCGCGCTGGTCACCGTCGGCTCGTCCATGAGTCGACCGAGCGCAGCCTCGCGTGCTGGCGTGTCCGGTCCCAGCCCCTGATACGCGATCGCTCGCGTGACGGGTCTGGCGAGGAACGCCGAGCCGCCGAAGATGACGACCGCGAGGATGTAGCTCGCGCTGTCTTTGAAGGCAAAGAGGGCACCCGAGACGTACCAGAACGCCAGGGCGCCGCGCATGATCGCGGAGAACCCGACGTAGCTCGAGATGAAGTTGAAGCGTCGCGTGATGAGCAGCAGGTCGAGCAGGACCCAGACGACCGGCACCAGCGCGGCGAGCAGATACGCCGGCAGGGTGCCGAGTGGTGCCGTTCCGTACTTGAGGATCACGACCGGTGCGACCGCGCCGATCAGGAGGTCCAGCGTGAGTTTGATCGACTTCGACATGGGAACGACGAGGGTTTGGAGCGGCCGGCCGGCTGGCCGCCCATCAGCGACCTGCAATGTAGCCAGCATGGAGTGTCGGCATGTCGGGTTCGGGACGCGAGGACTCGGGCGGGATGCCGCATTGCGGCTCACGGTGCGGGGAATTGGTTACGTCGCGAGGCGCTGTTGGTGCCATGCTGAGCTATGCCCGGCCCCACGTTGTTGAGCGTATTCCGCGACCGCGCCGCGGTCCGTCGATATAGCCCGCGAACGACGTCCGCCTACGAACGATGGATCGTCGCCTTCGTGCGATTTCATGGTCGCCGACACCCGCGCGAGCTGGGGGCGCCGGCGGTGCGCGACTTTCTCGCGCATCTGGCGGAGGCGCGTCGCGTCGCCGCATCGACGCAGAATCAGGCGTTTGCCGCCCTGCAGTTCCTGTACCGGGAGGTTCTCGCGCAGCCCTTGACGCCTCTCGAGGGGCTGACCGCCGCCAAACGGCCGCATCACCTGCCCAATGTGCTCTCGCAGGAGGACGTGCACCGTGTGCTCGCGGTCATGGGCGGCACGCCGCATCTGATGGCGCGACTGCTCTACGGCTCCGGCCTGCGAGTGATGGAATGCTGCAGCCTGCGGGTGAAGGATCTGGACCTCGACCGTCGCGAGCTGCGCGTGCGCCGCGGCAAGGGCGATCGTGATCGAGTGACCATGGTGCCGGCGAGTCTTTGTGACGACATCACCGCGCACTTGCGACGCGTTCGGTCTCTCCAGGCAACGCGCATCGCGCGGGGCGGCGGATTTGTCGAGCTTCCGGGTGCCTTCGATCGAAAGAGCTCCTCGGCGTCCCAACGCTGGCCATGGATGTGGCTATTTCCGGCAGCGCGAGAAGTCTGGTACGCTCCCTCGTCGCAGCGGCGCTCGTCGCACGTGCACCCCACCGTCGTGCAACGCGCGGTGAGCGACGCTGGTCGACGCGCGGGAATTGCACATCGAGTGAGCTGTCACACCTTCCGCCACTCCTTCGCCACACACCTTCTGGAAGCGGGCTACGACATCCGCACCGTACAGGAGCTGCTTGGCCATCGTGATGTCTCCACCACGATGCTCTACACCCACGTTCTCAACCGCGGCGGCTTGGGCGTTCGCAGTCCGCTCGACATCGCTTTGCGCTAGTGTGCGCCTGCGACGCTCCTCCCGCACCGCGCTCTCTACGCGATCTCGCGCTTCGCAGCGTTCGCTGCTGCATATCCCAGCGTGACCGAGCTACGCGGCCGACGCCGATCGTGAGGTTTTGCGGGCAGTTGCGAGGGCGCACGCTCGACCACACCTTCTGCATATCACAGCGAGAGCGAGCGACAGAAACTGCGCGTCGCAGCAATGTCCTACAGTAGAATTCTCGTTAGGCAGGCATCCACCATCTCATAAGCACGAACGCCAAGATGCGTTGGCGGTGGAGCTACCCGCGTGACGCGG
>ENA-ORBV01008552-ORBV01008552.1-microbial-mat-metagenome-genome-assembly--contig:-NODE-8552-length-17156-cov-6.051350_pt1 | contig 17156 bp, 13 predicted proteins | sample MGYA00237777_ERZ505514 | MGnify/ENA primary metagenome ERZ505514 (study PRJEB26160, sample SAMN06269048) | microbial mat metagenome | isolation source: Oligotrophic lake microbial mat | place...
AATGATACGGCGACCACCGAGATCTACACCTCTCTATTCGTCGGCAGCGTCAGATGTGTATAAGAGACAGGTACAGGCAGTGGCAGCGGTGGTCGCGGCCGCCTTGCTGGCCGTCATGGTGGTGCTGCTGGCGTGGCCGGAAACACGGCGAGAACTGAGATCAGTCGCCTACCGCGCTGCCGTCTTCGTCCGACGTCGGCGCTCCGTTCTTGAGCCGTAAGCGGCCCTTGGCGTCGATCCACAGCCGAAAGGCACCGAGCTGCGCGAGGTTGGGACTTTGCCAGTGCGCGCCGAAGCGCACGCCGCCACCGTCGCGGGCGGAAATCTCGACGGCATCGAAATCCTTGACGTATTCCACGGTACCGCTCGGCGCGATCACGGTCGCGCGCGCCTTCTTCTCGCCGTCGAGGCGAGCGAGACCGGCGCCCTTGGCACCGGCGTCGCCGCTGCCTGCGCATCCGATCATCACGAACTGGCCCACGACATAGGTATCGATCAGCCGCTTCTGCTTGAACATGGAATAGGCGGTGCACCCAATAAGCGTGCCGAAACCCTGCAGCCATATGCCTGGCCCGCCCTTGTCGAAGTCGGCGGCGGCTTCGTGGTTGTTCTCAAAGCCGCAGTTGGACAACAAGGTGCAGCCGTTCAAGGCGACCAGGCCATGCTTGCCGTTCAGCAGGAAGTAGCAGCCATGATAGGCCGCGTCGTAGCAACCATTTACCATGGCGACGCCATATTGGCCGTTCTGCCCGAACACGCAGCCGAAGACATGGATCGCCGACAGAATGCCGGCGCGGGCGCCGTGACCCAGCGTCATGCCGTTCTTCTTGTTGTCGCGCAGATAGGTGTTGATCACCTGGCCTTCGAAGACGTTGCCCATCATGCGGCAGCCGTCGCCGCCACAGCCCTGCACCGTCACATCGCGCAGGCAGAAATTGTAGAGGTAGTGCTCCTTATGCTCGCACTCGAGGAGGATACCGTGGCCTTCCCGGCCGGTGCCCAGGATGTCGAGTCCTTCGATCAGCAGGAAGCGGGCAGTGGAATGGCTGATGAACTCGAAGACGTTGCTGCCGTCCGTGATCGCCGAATTGAGCTTGGCGCCGTGCGCCAGAATGCCGTGGCGGCGACCAATGTTGCCCTTCTCGCCGCGAATCGTCGCGACGCGCAGGGTGCGGGTCACCCGGTACGTGCCGGGCGGTATGACGAGAAAGCCCGGGCCGCCAGGTGCAAAGGTCGCGTCGAGTGCGGCCTGCAGAGCGGCCGTATCGTCGGTCGTCCCGTCACCGCGAGCGCCAAACGACGTGGCCGACAACATGGAGCGATCGGGCGGACGGGGCGAATGCTGGGCGGCGGCGGCAATCGGCAGGCCGGCCAGCGCGAGACCGGCCCCCACCCCCAACATGCGCCTCCGCCGAGGATCGATGGGCGTCATGCCGTGAGGCTTGGCATGGCGCGAGACGACTGCAGCCGCCATGGCCGCCCGGCAATCTCCCGGGGGACGGCGGCATCGGCACGCCGGCCGGCACCCACGATGGATGTCGCGGCGGCAATCAGCAACACCGCCCATGTCTTCGGCCCGACATAGGCCCCGGAGGCCTGACCCAGGATGACCCAGACCGCCCAGCAATAGAGCAGGCTCGGCACACCCAGCATCCTCAGCCAGACCGAGAGGGCGGCGAACATGATCACCCCCCACACCAGGCCGAGATAGATCCAGTGCAGCCAGAAATAGTTCGTCAAGACGTCGCCGATGCGGGTGATCTTCCACGCCGCCTGGAACGAGGACGAATTCATATAGACGTTCATCACATTGTCGGTGATGAACGGCTCGCCGGTGAGGCCCGCGCCGGCCCACGGATAATGGCGAAAGACGTCGAAAGCCACGAGCATCGGACCGGTGAACCGATAGAAGAAACTCGCGTCTTCGCCACGGGCCAGTTCGGCCAGCCGGGCAGCGAAGAGGGTCTGGCCGACCACGATGGTGACCCCGAGCAACAGCACGGACACGGCGATCGCGCCGGCGATCCGCGTCGGCGAGCGGCGGTTGGACCCACCCGACAGGAATATCAGATAAGGGATCATCAACAGCAGCATGAGAACCAACGTTGGCCCAGGCATGACCACGAAGGCGAGACCCACCAGGCCAAGGTAGACCAACAGTTTCCAACGCCATTGGCTCACAATCAGCCATGCCGAGCAGAAATGCGTATAGGCGAAGGTGACGGCCGATGGCTCGGACGTGAACAGTTTGGGCCGGATGCGGCCATAGAGAAGCTGGTCGCGCAAGTCGGCGTCGTAGACCAGGCCAGCGTCGTAGATCCGGTCGCGCACCTTGTCGCTGATCGCCTTCAGGCTGGTGTGACTCTCGAGGATGCAGCCGGCGATGATGAACAGGCTGAAGCCCAGCAGAATCCAGGCGATCTGCCGTCGTTCACCGCGGATCAGTGTAAGGAACAGGCCGTAGGCGATCACCAGGCCATAGGTAAGCTGCAGCAGACCCGTGAAGCGCTTGCTCAGGAAGGCGAGATCGGTCGCCGCCAGGACCGCGGCGAGATAGAGCGCAATGACGCCCAGCAGTCCGGCCAGATGTCGCGGCTGGATGTCGTCGCGGCGACGCCATAGCAGGATGAGACCCGCCAGACCCGAGGGCGCGCAGGTAAGCGGGACCTTCGACGTGATCTGAAGCGAGACGCCGAGATAGAGGCCGAGCAGGAACAGGACGATCAGCGCCAGGTCGACGCCGGACAAGCGCCGGTCGACGTCGTCAAGGCTAGTCGCCGCCAGGCTCATGACGTCGCTATCGCCGACAGTATCTGGCGGCCGCGGCTCGACCAGTCGAACCGGTCGCGGCAGGCCGCAAAGGCACGCTCCTGCAGGCGATTCAGCAGCGCCACGTCGTCGATCGCCTCCAGCACGCCATGCGCCAGCGCCGCATGATCGGGGAACAGCATGACACTGTCGTTGTGCCGTAACGGAACGCCGGCGAAGGAGCCAGTCAACGCAAACACCGGCACCCGATTGAAGACGTATTCAAGGACCTTGAGCTTGAATCCGCCGCCGTTGCGCTCCGGCACGATCGCGATGCGGGCGTCGTCAAGATAAGGACCGATCTCGGGAACCGTCCCGGTAAATTCGGTGGCGGCGGTCTTTTGCCGAAGTTCCGCCAGGAAGGCTTCGTCCGCACTCCCTACCGCCTGGAGTTCGGCGTTCGCGTCGGCAAACATCGGATCGGCGACGTCGACAAACTCCGCGAGGTTCATGCGCTTGGCGATCCAGTCGTAGCTGCCGACGATGACGGCGCGGCGGGGTAATGCCTCCGAAATTGATCTTTTCTCGACACGGCGGCCGCAGTACCCCGGCGTCAGCACGCCCATCGGCTTGTCGCAGCGCCGGCGGCGATAAAGCGAGAGATCCTCGGGCGTGATGGCGGTAACGAAGTCCACGGAGTCGACCAGGTCGCGCTCCAGCCAGGACACCTTGAGGGCATCGAGCCGGACGGCTTGCCGCTTGAGGAACAATGGCTGACTCTCGGCAATCTGGGCGCGCACACTTTCCTCGTGATTGTGCGAGACGTAGATCAGGCGTGGTCGATTGGGCCGGCCGGCGTAATGGTCGAGCACGCGTGACAGGGCCCAGCCGACCGAAATGCCGTCGAAGACGATGCCGTCCCAGTTGCCATGCGCCAGCAACTCGTCCAACGAGCGGCGCATGCCGGACGTTCGACAACGGTAGGCCGTGTGCGGCAGGGCGGAAGCCAGACTGCCCCAATGCGACTGGACGGCATCGGCTGGCAGCCACCACACCACATGGTCCTTTCGCCATCCGTTGCCCTTGTTGGACTCCGGCCGCCTCAATCCCAGGACCTCGACCTCGCTGCCCGAGCCCGCCACCGAGTCAATCAGCCCCCCAGAGTAAACGAACTGACCGTTATGACGGGGCTCGGGGTCGGCCAATGTAAGCCACAAACAGCGCATTGCTGATCCGATACGCCGCTTAGAAGGCGTTCCGGCCCACGAAGCCGCCGAGGGCCGTGCGCAGGATAATCTTGAGGTCGAATGCGATCGACCAATGTTCGATGTAGTAGAGGTCATGCTCGACGCGCTTTCGTATCTGCTCAATGGTGTCGGTTTCACCGCGCCACCCGTTGATCTGGGCCCAGCCGGTGATGCCTGGCTTCACACGATGGCGTGCGTCGTACTGTCCGACAGCCTCCTGATAGAGGAGCGCGCCGGCCTTTGCGGCGGTCGCATGAGGGCGCGGGCCGACCACCGACATGTCTCCGCGCAGGACATTGATGAACTGCGGCAGCTCATCGAGGCTGGTCCGCCGCAGGAACGCGCCGATACGGGTGATTCTGGGATCGTTGCGCCGTGTCAGCTGTTGGGCGCTGGCGTCAGTCATTTCGTGATACATGGTTCGGAACTTCCACACCTCGATCAGTCTGTTGTTGAAGCCGTAACGCTTCTGGCGAAAGAGCGCGGGTCCCGTGCTGTCGCACTTGACGAGAATGGCGATGGCGAGGAGCAACGGCGCGATCAACGCCAGGATCGCGGCAGCAACCAGACGGTCCTCGATGCTCTTGGCGATCCATCTCCAGTCGCGCAGCGGGCGGTCGATCACGTTGAGAAACGTATGCCCACCAAGATGACTCACCGAAACTGTTCCGAGGCGAAGACCGAAACAGTCCGGGCAAAGGCGGACATCGACCGGGACAAGGTTGAGCTTGTTGAGCGTCTCTGCGAGCAGAACGTCTGCCGACATCGGCAATGCCACGATCACCGTGTCGATGCCCTGTTCCCGCACGTCGCGCACGAGATCATCGACGCCGCCGAGGATGGGATAACCCATGCAGTGACCCGGTAGTTGCGCTGCTTGGTCGTCGTAGACGCCGACCACGCGGAAATTACCGCCAGCGGTGCCATTGAGGCCGCGCAGCAGATGCTGCCCGACTGCTCCGGCCCCGACGACCGCGACGCGCTCGCCGAGCCGGTCAGCGCGGCTCCACTGTTGCATCTTGCGATGAAAGGCGAAGCGACTTGCCCCCAGGAGGACCATTCCGCCGACGAACCACAACCCGATCCATGACCCATCCGCCGCCGTGACGGGCTCGATCGCCAAGGTGGCCGCAAATAAAGCAGCCAGCGTCAGAAGCCAGCCGAGCAGGACACGACCCAGCGCTCCGTCGAGATGGCCCAGTTGCGTAAAGCGATGTGCGCCCGCTATACGCAGAAAGTTGACGCCGAGCACCGTGCCCAGCAGCATGACCAGACCTTGCGGGCCCCAGTCCGCCGGCGACGCATCCCAATACATGGCGCCGGCGCCGGCAACGAGGATGGCGATGCCGTCGAAGGCCGCGACAAGTCGCGTGACGATCGCCTCTGAGATGCTGCCGCCACGCGTGGCGTCGTTGATCGACGCGACGGTCCGCTCCCGCGTATCGGGAGCGAGTGTGAGGGGAATTGCGCTTGGCCTCGGCCTGGCAGCAGATTTCATCTGTCGCTCCACTGTTGGACTTCGACGATAGGGGTCGATCTTCCACGCAGAACCGCCGTCGGTGTTGTGATCAACTTGAGGCCTTCGAAAGCTCTCCCGTCGCAAGATCGGCGGGGCCGCCCGAAAGGACCAGTGCAGCGAAATGGCGCGGTGTCCGCGATCGCACAAAGGCCCGCGCAGCGGCCCGATCGATGAAGCTTTGCGGCCCGCGCTCGACCATCTGGGTGATGGCGGCGGCAAGACACGCCGGATCGGATGAGTTCGCGGCCAGGCCCAGGCCGTGATCGCGCGTCAGACGTCCAACGAGGCCATACTCCTGGGCCAGCACGGGCCGACCTGCGTTCGCCGCCCAGAGCAGCACGCCGCTCGAGCCGACGAAGCGCTGGTAAGGAGCGAGCACGACGTCGCTATGCACGACCAAAGCCTCGAGCTCGGCGCGCTCCAGCCGCCGGTCCGTCACCTGCAGGTCGAGGCCGGGGTGCTGGCGTGCGAGCCGGCGTCGGGCTGCATCGATGCGATCCCGAATCGCCGGATCGACGCGACCGGCGAGCAGGACGGCGATCCGGGCGACAACAGAAGGCGCGATCTTTTCGAGCGCCTCGAGCAGCACCAGCGGCCCTTTCCGTTCCGTGAGATAGCCGAACAGGAGGAAGCCAATGCGTCCAGCCGCCGGTTTGGCGTCGGTGCGGCCGGCGCCCATCGGGACAGCGATGGGCGGCTGTGCCGGATCGGGCAACGGCTGCACCTTTCTCCCGCCGGCATAGCGTTTGGCGGCGTGGGCCGGGAAGAACGGATCGAGCGACAGCACGCGGTGCAGCGCCGGATTAAGGAGCATCAGGCGGTACAGAATGTCCTTGCGCAGGTCGCGCAGCCGTTCGCGGCGGCTCAGCTTCTGGATGCCGAAGCTGCGATAGTGGACGGAGGGCCGGAAGAGGATTCCCGACAGCGGCTTGCCCCAGGCGCCCATGCCAAGCGCCAGCGGCAGCGAGAGGAGATCCAGCGAGAGGAAAAAGCCGGAGCTGGCACGGCTGCGCCGCAGATGACGGCGCATCGTCCACCAGCGGGCAAAAGCGGCCACAGCGAGGCGTCGATCTGTGCACAACCGATGCTCGACCGGCGTGAGCGAGGTCAGGCTGATGCGCCCGTTGGCGCCAGCCGGGATGGAATGGGCAAGAGCCAGGTGCAGCGTCTCCGGCACGACGAAACACAGGGACGGGCTTCGTTCGTCCGTCATCGCATATTCCATCAGATGCTGGAGCCATTCCTGCGCATGACCCTCGGCATCCGGCTCGAACACGAGGATCTGATGACCGGCCGGGTCAACCCTGCGCGGCAAGAGCATCCAACCTTTTCAGGAAGTGGCCAAGGACGCGGGGCTTGGCATAGTTGAGTTCGACAAACTCACGTCCCCGGCGTCCCAACTCGTGCCGCAGGTGAGCGTCGTCGGCCAGGCGCAGCACCGCCTCGGCGAAGGTCACCGGTTGGTCGGGTGGCACGCAGAGAAAGGCGCCGCTGTCGCGCTGGAGCTGCCAAAGGACGCTGCCCGGGAGAGCCGTGGCCACGAAGGGACGTCCCACCGCCATTATGTTGAATACCTTCGACGGAACGGCGAAGGCGGCGGCCTCGGGGTTCTGCGGCACGAGATGAATGTCACCCGCCGCCAAGGCCGTGGTCAGGGCCTCGTGCGGCTGCAGCTGCATGAGCCGGATATTGTCGAGTCGCCGCCGCACGATCTCGGCGGAGATCTCCGCACTTTGGCTGCCGTTGCCGCGCAGGATGATTTCGATGTCGGGCCGGCACGCCGCGAGCCTCTCCGCCAGCGCGACGACTTGCCCCAACCCCTGCTTGCGACCGAGATTGCCGCTGTAGAGCACTTTGATGGAGGGCCGCGACACGGGCTCCGTTGGATGGACCAGATCGGTATCGACCCACAACGGCACCACTTCGATGGGTGCCGCCACGCCAATGCGGCGCAGCTGGTCCTTCATCTCGGCGGAGAGCACGATGACGAGATCGGTTCGATTGAGGATCGTCCGCTCGCAGGCGCGCATCAGGCGCACCATGCCGTTGCCGCCGACCATGCCGAGCTTTTCGGCCAGTCCCGACTGGATGTCATGGACGATGGCGACGCAGACGCCACCACGCCGGCGCGCCGCCACACCCAGCGCCACCGACAGGATCGACGGGCAGAGAGCGAGCACCACGGGATGGCGGCGGATGCGTCCGCTTAGCAAAGCCGCGAGGCCGCGCAGCATGAACTCGGCCTCGTTGATGATCCGAGCGACGGCGGAGTCGGTTCTCGGTGCTCCTACGCGCAGCCGTTCCACGGTGGCGCCGCCAACCACCTCGCGATGCCCGCAGGCTTCGCGATAGGCGGGAAAGACCTCACGCTCGGGATAGTGCGGCAGGCCACTCACGACAGTGGTCGCGCGGTCGTGCCGCGCCAGCCACTCGGCGATGTCGGTGCTAAAGGGCGCCGAGCCGATCAGTTCCGGCCAAAAATAGCGCGATACGAAAAGGATTTGCGGTGCCGACATCTCGGGCCTCAGCCGACAGCGGCGCGAGCGGGCCGGGCATACTCGTAGAAGGGGTTGCGATGATCGTACTGGCGGTACTGTTTGGACACCACGCGCGACAACACGACGCCAGCCACGTCACCCTGCGCATCGATAATCTGCCTAAGCGCTTCGAGCGCGCTCTCCTGACGCGTGTGACCCCAGCGCACGACGAACACCACTTTCTCGACATGCCGCGCTAGAGCCAACACATCGGCCGTGACCAAAGCAGGCGAGGTATCGATAAGGACGAATTCGTAATGCTCCGCCACCGCATTGAGCAGTTGGTGCATGCGATCGGAACTGAGGAGATGGGCGGAGCGCGGACTCCACTGGCCAGCCGGCATGACGTCGAGCCCGGACATAACGTCATGGTGAATGACCTCGTCCAGGTTGGCCGGTTTGTCGGTCAAAAGGCTGACCAGTCCCTCTCGGTTGGAGCAATGAAAGATCTGGTGCAGACTGGGATTGCGCCAATCGCAGTCGATCAGGAGCACGCGCTTGCCGTTGCTGGCGAGCAAGCGACCGAGCGACGCCACCATCACGGACTTGCCTTCCGATGGTGTGGCTGAGCTGAACAGTATAGTGCGTGGCACTACGGCCAACTCGGACAGCTCGACGCCGATATGCAGCCGGCGCAACGCCTCACTGTAGGCGGACGTGGGCTGACGCAGCGGCTGCATGGCTGGCGGGGTTCGTCTGCCAAGCTGCGGCACCATGGCGATGACTGGCAGTCCGGTGATTGCTTCGATCTGCTCGGCGCGGCGGAAGGTGTGGTCGCCCTTCTCGCGCATCAGCGCGATCGCCGCTCCGACCATCAATCCGCCGGCAACGCCGAGCATGGTGATCAACGACTTCGGGGGATAACTCGGCGCCTCGGCCGGCGCGGCCGGCGACACGAGCTTCGCGTTGGCCTGCAAGATGTCTTCAGATCCCATCGTCTGCTTGGCGCGAGACAGCATGGCCTCGAGCAGATTTCGGTTCACCACCGCATCGCGCTCCAACGCTTCGAGCTGGATCGACTGGTTGTTGACGGAGCCCATCTGGCGTTTCAGGCGCTCGAAATTCTGGGCAAGGGCGTCATACCTGGCGCTGGCCGTGCGCGCCTCGCGCGACAGGCCATCGATAATCTTGGCGACCTCGGCATTGATGCGAGCGCGCACGTTGCCGGATTCGGCCCGGGACGGCGCCATTGAAGGATGGCGGGCACCGAGTGTCGCCGACAACTCCGCCCCACGCCTCTCGGTTTCGGCAAGCTGCTGCTTTAGCGCGGCGATCAGGGGTGAGCGAAGGACCTCGGGGACGCTCTCGCCGTCCAGTCCGCCTTTGCGCATCTCCTGGGCCTCATTAAGTTTCGAATCGGCCTCAGCCTTAGACGTCTGCGCGGCGAGGAGCTGCGAGTTGAGTTCAGAGAGTTGCTGCGCAGTAACGCCGCCACCACCGCTCTTGTAGAGATCGTTGGAGCGGCGATAGTCTTCGACCGCCTGGTCGGACTTGCGCACCTGATCGCGCAATTCGGCGATCCGGCCGAGCAAAAACTTGTCGACGCGGTCCATTGACGCGATTTTCTCGCGCCGCTGAGAGTCCAAGTAGCGCTCGGCAAGCGCGTTGGCGACGGCCGCCGCGGTTGCGGGATTCTGCGCCTCGGACTTGATGCTGAGAACATGACTGCGACCGAGCGTCGATACATCGACCCGTGACAACAGGACGTTGATCGTTTGGTCATCGCGGGCGGTGGCGCTTGATCCGCCGGATGGCATCGGTGTCGGTTTTGGCGGCAGCATGCGATCGAGCCACGCAGTGGCGATGCCGGGCAGCATGCTGCGGAGGTCGGGAATGCGCGCCCACAAGGATGGTTGGCGAAGCTCCGGATTGAATTCTGGATCTTCCTTGAGTTTCAACTGGTCGATGACCTGCCTGGCGATCTCGCGTGACTGCAGCACAAAACCCTCGTTCTGCACACGCTCGGCATCCGGACTGACATCAGCCAGCACAGCCTCGACGTTTAGGACGCGTGGCGCCTGGATGCCAACCAGGACGCGGGCCTCAGAGACATAGTACGACGGCAGGGACCACGCGGTGACGGCCGCCACGCCACCCAGCACCAGGGTACAGGCGAGGACGAGGCCCCGGCGCCGCCACAACTTGCGCAGGGTCTCGGCAAGGCCGTCAGCCTCCGCTGACGCCGGCATACGGCGCGCCAGCATCGCCGGTTCATGGTGAACCGGCGGTACCGCCCGCAGGGCCACGCGTCTACGGAAGGGCTGATCGGGAACTTGCACCATCAAAAGTACCGCTCGCGTACTTCGAGTGTGTCGCCCGGTCGGACGATCGTCTCTGGCCCGGCGACAATGCGGACCATCTTGCCATCGCTGTTGAGCCGCTTGATGTAATACTGGGTGGTCCTGGCACGGTAGGTATAGCCGCCGGCCATCGCGACGGCGTGCAAGGCCGTGATCCCAGTTACATAGGGATAGTTGCCGGGCTTCTGGACCTCGCCCAGCACGTAGAACGGCCGCCGCGTCAGCACCTCGACCGTCACATTGGGATCGCGGAGGTATTGGGGGTCGAGTTTGCCGGCGATCGACTGCTGGAGTTCACGTGGCGTCATGCCATTGGCGGGCACACTGCCGATCAGCGGGAAGGCCAGCACACCGTCGCCGTCCAGCACAAATTCGCCGGTGAGCCCGGGTTGGCCGAAGACGATGACCCGCGCGCGGTCGTTCGGGCCGAGTCGATAGTCCGAACTGGCTTGAGCCGAGGTCCCGCCCGATCGCATGCCGCCGGGGAGGTTGGTTGGCGCCAGCTGGAGGGCTGCACCGGACGACCGCACGTCGTCCACGATCGGAGTCGGGTCGCTCTCGCAGGCCGCCAGCAAGCCGGCTAGCAAGAACGCCGCACACGGAAGAAACCAGGAACGCAACGGGGCGGTTGGAAGGATATTGGCCAGCATGTGTTCACCTGTGAGCAGGATGGCCTTCGCTCCACATACCCCGCAGGGGGCATGCGAGAGATCCGGCTTCTTCACATAACGCTCGACCGCGCCTCTTCGGTGTGACCAATGGGGGATATTGCATGGGTCAGATCGGGATCAGGTGCGGCCGTAACTGTCGGATATCCGCACAATGTCGTCCTCGCCGAGATAGGCCCCGGACTGCACTTCAATCAGCTCCAGCGGCAGCTTGCCCGGGTTCTCCAGCCGGTGTTCGGCGCCGATCGGAATGTAGATGGACTGATTCTCGTGCAGCAGCCGGCGTTCTTCGCCGCACTGCACGACGGCCGTGCCGCAAACGACGACCCAGTGTTCAGCCCGGTGATAGTGTTTCTGCAGGCTCAATTGGGCACCTGGCTTCACCGTGATACGCTTGACTTGGAAGCGCTCGCCGGCATCGACCGTGCGGTAGTTGCCCCAGGGGCGGTGGCAGGTCTTGTGCTGATGCAGCTCGGGCCGGCCCCGCAGGCGCAACATTTCCACCACGCCAGAAGCTGCGCCCGCTTCACCAGTGCCAGTGACCAGCACGGCATCGTCCGTAGCAACGACGGTAATGTTCTCGAGACCAATCGCGGCAACCAGCCGACCCTCCGAACGCAGGTAGCAGTTCTTCACGCCCTGGTGGATCACGTCGCCCTGCACGACGTTGCCTTCGGTGTCGGCGTTGGCGATGCCCTGCAATGCCGACCAGGAACCGACATCGTTCCAGGCGATGTCTACCGGCACGACCGCGGCGCGCTCGGTGTGCTCCATCACGGCATGGTCGATCGAAAGTGCAGGTGCGCGACCGAAATGCCCGGCGTCGAGATGCAGACTGCCGGCATCTTCGCGGGCGTCCGCGACAGCGGCCCGGCAGGCGTCGAGCATGGCGGCATTTATCTGCGCCAACTCGTCGAGATAGGTGCGCACACTCAGGAGAAAGATGCCGCTGTTCCAGTAGAAGGTGCCGCTGTCCAAAAAGCGTTGCGCAGTGTCGCGATCTGGCTTTTCGACGAACCGGTCGACATCGAGAGCGCCGTCGTCGATGCCATCGAGCGGGTCGCTCGCCTGAATGTAGCCGTACCCCGTGTCAGGCCACATCGGTTTGACGCCAAACGTCACCAGGCGACCGGCCTGGGCAGCAGGCAAGCCGCGCATGACGGCGCGATGAAAGTCGGCCGGATTGTCGATGACGTGGTCGGAAGGCTGCACCAGCATCAGGGCGTCAGGATCACGTGCCTGGAGCCACAGCGCGGCCGCGGCGATCGCGGGCCCGGTATTTCGTGCAAGCGGCTCCAGCAGGATCACCTGTGGCCTGATGCCCAACTCCCCGAGCTGCTCCGTCACCAGAAAGCGGTGATTTTCGTTGCAGACGACAAGTGGCGCAGCAAAGCCGACATCCCCCAGGTTGCGCGCCGCTGTCTCCTGCAAGAGAGAACGATCGGAGACCAGTTTCAGAAACTGCTTGGGATAGGCCGCTCGCGAGAGCGGCCACAGCCGCGTGCCAGAGCCGCCCGACAGAATGACGGGATGAATCTGCGCCGAACTCAGCTGCTGGAACTTTGCAAGGTCGGTGATGGTATCCATGACACTCCCTGTCGCGGCGAAGCATTCGCCGGGCAGGAAGCTAGGATCCGCCTGGATCGTCGACCAGTGATTAAGCTGTGGTCCGCCGCGGCGCTAGCGATGACCACTGCGCGGCAGGACGATGACGACAGAGAGGCCGCCGCCTATTCGGTTGGTGGCGCTGACCTGACCACCCAGCGTCTCGACGTTGCGTCGCACGAGCCAGAGCCCAAGGCCGGAATGCCCGGCAGGTTCGCCGTGGCCTTCGGCTCGTCCGGACCGCAAGGAGAAGTAGCGGTCGAATACGTGATCGATCATGACGGGATCGATCCCAGGCCCCTCGTCGTCGATCTCCAGTTCGACGGTCTTTTCGTTGGCCGTCAGGGTGATCACGATGGTGCTGCCCGAGGGCGAGAAGCTGATGGCGTTCTCGACCACGTTTTGCACCACCAGCTCAAGCATGCCCCGGCCGGCGCGCACCACAGCGCCCTCCCCGATTCGACGGATGAGGCGGACGTCGCGGTTGGCCAGGATTTCGCGGAAGTGACGGGCGGCGTCGCCGATCGTCTGCGCGACGTCGGTCGGCACGCGCGGCGCTTCGAGCATCTCCGCGGTGCTGATGTCATAGCTCTGCGCGGCATTCACCAGGCCGAGCAGCCGCGCCAGCGAGGAATCGACGATCTCGATCGCGCGCCGCGCCCGGGCGTCGCTCTCCGGCATAGCGCGCCGCACCGGCTCCAGCGCCGACCGGATGGCGGCGAGTGGCGTCTTGAACGAGTGCGCATTGTCCTCGGCGGATTGCCGGATCTGCCGCGAAACGCGCCGCAGATCGTGCACCAATTTGTCGAAGTCGGCCGCCACGGTCGACAGTTCCGGCACGACGTTGCGGCGAACGAAGGCGTCGTCGCCGATGCGGCCCTGGCTGATCTCATTGGCAACCGACCGGAACCGGCGAAGGCTCAGTCGGATGCTGAAGGCCACCAGAAATGCCAATACCGCGACGACAAAGTAGATGATTGCCGCGACGCGGATCTCCCGCGTCTCCCAGTATGGCCGGCCGATTGACGTGTTGAGGAATTCCGACGTGACGTGGGTCGAGGTCATCACCCAGCAGCCGCTGCTGGTCCGGATGGGGATGATCGAGGTCAAAAGTTCGACGGTGCCGTCGCGCTGCCGGTAGCGGATCTCGTCGGTGGCGTCCCACATGCAGGCCTGGGAAAGGCGCTGCAGGATCCCGCGATGGCCGAGTTCCTCGAGCTCGGCCATAACGTCATCGCGGCGAAGCTGTGGCGCCGAGGCCACCAAGAAGAAGCGACCCGCTTCGCGCTCGGCCGTCGGCTGGAACATCAGCTTCAGCACCGTGCCATCGCTGCTATACTTGGCCAGCGCGTTGTTTAGCGCCAGCGGCGACGCCGTGCCAGATTCCTTCAGCACCGACCTGAGAGCGTCGGCGATCAGGTTGCTGCGATCCTGGATGGCGCGCGTTACCAGTTCGCGCGTCTGCCGATCAGCGCTCTCGAACTGAAAGTAGAGTGCCACCGGTAGCGCCACGAAGATGCCGACCAGCGCCACCAGCTTGAGCGTTAGCGACGCGGCGAGCCGGCGAAGCCGCGACTGTCGATCCTGCGCGCGGGCGCTAGGTTTTACCCCAGCGGTAGCCGAAGGACTGGTAGTTATCGATTTCGGCGAAGTCCGGATCGATCGCACGGAACTTGTTGCGTATTCGCTTGATGCAGGAGCGGACGTTTGTTCGATAGCCATTTTCGCCGCTCCCAGCGATGAATCCCACATAGTGCATGCAATCGTAGACGGTGCGATAGGTCACGTAACTTCCGATATTGGAGGCCAGGAGATGCACGATCTTGAACTCGGTTATCGTGAGGTTGATGTCGGAGACGTCCCAGAAAGCGCGGCTCACACCAGGCTTGAGCATCAGGCGGCCGCAGTGGAAGTTGCCCTCGAATTCCGGCTCGGTGGGCTTCTTGGCCGATTCGGCGATCAATCTTAGCCGCTGCGCCAGGATCGGAATGCCGCGGGCTTTGTCGACGAAATCGAGTGCGCCGCGGTCGAAGGCGAGCTTCTCGTAGACCGGTTGCGAGCGCCCGGTGAGGAAAACGACAGGCAAAGCTATCCCGCTGCGACGAAGCTTCGGCAGAAGGTCGATCCCCGACACGGTGGGCAGGTTCCAGTCGAGCACGATGATCTCCGCCTCGGCCCCCGCGGCGAAGGAATCGAGCAGGGCCGGTCCGTCGGAGAAGCTGTCGACTGCAAAGCCGTGGTCGCCCAGCTCGCCCGTAACCACTTCCCGATAGTCATCGTCGTCCTCGACGAAGGCGAGATGAATTCGTCGATCCACGGCGTTGCTTGCGGCGGGCCTGAAGCCGGGACTGGAGCTGGGCCAAGCAGAGACGTTGTCCTTCATCTGTATCGTCATCGCTCTTCACCTTGTAAGCTAGAGTGCTGAACTGCTTTGTCCGGACGTCCGGGTAGAGCTGGACGTCCAAGGTGCATTTCCCGTCGCGGTAGTGCCATTGCTTCCCAGGTGGGTGGTCCTTCTCGCTTATTGGGGCGCCGAGTTGCGCCCGTAGTCTGTCTTCGCTGACACCGGCGAGTTCGAGAGCGGGTGAATTCTTCGCGGTAGGCGCGATTTCTGCGGCAGCGGCGTCGCCCGCGACTGGCGGTTCGATGTGAGTATTCGCAGCGCTTGTTGTCGAACTGGCAGGAGATGCAGGCGATGGTGCGGCCCGCCCACGCGCCGTCACTTGGGGCAGCGGAGCCGGCGCTGTCTTGCGCACGGTCGAATCGGGCGGCGAAGAACCCATCAGCGACGCCAAGTCGTTTCGCGCATTACGAGCGACGTCGCACCCCGATAAGAGCAGTAGCCCGACTCCGACGCTCTGCAACATCAATCTCCTGTTCTTCATTTCTTTTGCACCCGCGAAGCGAGAACCCGCCTTAAGCGAGGCTTAGTGGTGTCTTGCGGCAGGTTTCCGGCAGACAATCAGGTAAGCCACGCAGCAAACGATGCTAAAATGATCAAGGTTCCGCGCATTTTCCGGCAGTGCCAATGCGTCGCAGCCCTGGCAAACGTCTAAGCGAGACTGAATGTTGCAACTGCTCAGTCGCAGCGCAAGAGTGACCGGCCAGCAGAGCCTGAGATCACAGATTGGCCACATACGACCTGATGCTGTTCAGTTTCCGAACGCAACGTGCGGCGGCTTGGCGTCAGACCCCAGCCGACCATCGCGACGGATCGGGACGCGATCGATCCGACGCACCTCACGCGTACCCACCTCTTCGAGCAACGTCGACTCCTGGATGTCTGCTCGGACTTCGAGTGCGGCCTCGCCATCACGATCGCCCAAAGCTACGGAATGAATTTCACAACGCAGCTTGCGCGAAAGCTTTTGCATGTAAGCGTGGGACTCACGTGCTGGATCGACTAGGTGATAGAACGCACCCGGAAACGCCCTATAGAGCGGGAAAGTGCCATAACCGGCTGATGTCCAAGACGGTGGCCGGCTTGAAGCCGCACTTGTGCATCATGCCCATCGTGCGCGGCCAAGACGGCAGACCCGAGAGATCGGGCAGCGCCGAGACCATCGGCCGCAATGCGTCCTTGAGGCGACGCTTGAGCGCCACGCGCGGCACCACGCTGAGCCACTTTGTCGGTGCATGTCACGGCAATTCCCTCCCGGGGAGAACGAACGGGAGCGATGCTAGACAAGCGACACACACCCGCTTGTCACCAATGGGTGCCCTTACGGCTTGATGGTCCACCGCGGCGGTAACACGCGGGTGTTGAGGAAGAAAGGCACGCTGTTATCGCTCATCCGTAAGGAGCCAAGCAGCGGGATGTCGTATTCGCCGCGGAAGTAGATCTCCGCGCGCTGGGCGACGGCGGGATCTTCGTTGATGGGATGCCCGATCAGCGTCCGGAAGGGACAGGTGAAGGTCGCGAATTCACCCGGCTCGAGGCCCAAGCCATTGCCAGCGGCAAAGCGCATATTGTTGGCACCGATCAGGGTCGGCGGTATCCCCGAGGCGCGAACGTGCGCGAGAACGCAGCTGATCCTGAGGTTCGCAAGTGGGAACCAGGGATTCTTGTTCTCCACCCGGAAAGTAACGTCGAAAGGCGAACCTGCTGTCAGATCTTCCGACGAGTAACTCGGCGTCGGCCGCAGCGACCAGACGCCGAGCGCGATGCCGGCGAGCAGGGCGAGGAAGACCAGAGCCAAGACTACTTGCCGGGCCGATCGCAGGCCGCTGCGGGCCATCAGCAGCAGCTCCTGCTGAAGCGTCAATGGCGGCGGCAGGGCCGCCCGGGAGCGGGATTGCCGTCGTGGCCCCGGTCGCGAGCGCGTGGGACCGCTTTCCCGTGGCTTTCTTCTCGATTTCTGCTTGGGTGCCATTGCGCCGCTTATGCCCGATCCCAGCGACGCCTGCCATCGCGCCATGCCGAGACCGGAGGGCTGAAGACTCAAATCAGCGCTTCTTGCGGCCGCCCAGAGCTTCGGCATGGCTGGCGGCACCCACGGCCTTGACCATCTCGAAGATGCGCTTGCGCACGC
>ENA-ORBV01008554-ORBV01008554.1-microbial-mat-metagenome-genome-assembly--contig:-NODE-8554-length-17147-cov-5.557001_pt1 | contig 17147 bp, 12 predicted proteins | sample MGYA00237777_ERZ505514 | MGnify/ENA primary metagenome ERZ505514 (study PRJEB26160, sample SAMN06269048) | microbial mat metagenome | isolation source: Oligotrophic lake microbial mat | place...
AGCGCGGCTCAATCGGGTGCGTAGCGCTGTCACCCTTGAGGTGACCTTGCTCGTGAGCACGAAAGCTAGAGTTCATAGGGCGTATCCAGCGGAAGAAAGCGGTCAACTGCGGTTTCTAGGGTGAAAGACCCCTACCTGCCAGTGGACGGCCATTTGGGGCTGCGCCCGGACCGGCCTGGTTGGGGTGTGGAAATGGATGAGGAACTCCTGGGAACCGGGGAGTACATCCACTGGGAGCGCAAGGTGCCCATCAAGCCGGATGGGTCCACGGGTTACGCGTGAACCTAACTTGCGCTCAGCCCGCCTCGACCTCCACCAGGCAGTCGTAAAAGGTCGGCGCGCGCCCCAGGTCGGTCAGCTTCTGGCTGGTGAGCTGGTTCACGTTCTTGCCGTCGAGCCCGAGTTTGCGCCACCAGATGCCCATGCCGTTGACCACGCCCGGCCGTGCGCGGGTCGATACCTCCATGCGGCAGCGGTAGTCGCCACGCGCGTTGAAAACCCGCACCACGGATCCGGAGGCGAGGCCGCGCACGTTGGCGTCGGAGGCATTCATCTCCAGCAACGGTTCGCCCTCAATGTCGCGCAGGCTTTGCACGTTGACAAAGGTCGAGTTCAGGAAATTACGCGCTGGCGGCGAAATCATCGCCAGCGGATACTGTGCCGAACTGCCAAAGGCTTCGTAGTTGGGAATATGGTCGGGCAGTCCGTCCTTTCCCTGTCCGGCCTGGCGCGCGCTGAAGAACTCGCATTTGCCCGAGGGCGTCGGGAAGCCGCCATCGGCAAACGGCGCCTCGGGCAGCTTCAATGTTGCGAAACCCTTCTGGAGCAGTTCGTTGAAGTCGATGGCATCGCCATACGCCATTCGGCACAGGCTCTCGTCGTCCTGTGCAAAACACGGATCGGTGAATCCCATGCGCTGGGACAGCTCGCGAAAGATCTGCGTGTTGGTTTTTGTCTGTCCGACGGGGGCGATTGCCGGGCGGTTCAACAACACATCGGTGTGGCCGTAGCTGAGGTGCACGTCCCAATGCTCCAGTTGCGTGGTCGCCGGCAGGATGTAGTCGGCGTAATCTGCCGTGTCGGTCTGGAAATGTTCCAGCACCACGGTAAACAGGTCTTCCCGGGCGAAGCCCTGGACCACCCTGGACGAATCGGGCGCCACCGCCACCGGGTTGCTGTTGTAGACGATCAGCGCTTCGATGGCCGGCCCGAATTCCGCCGAGGCGCTGCGCAGCAGGTCGTCTCCAATCGTGTTCATGTTGATGGTGCGCGGTTGTCGGCCGCCGAGCAGATCGGGCCGCTCCAGCGCCGCGCTTTGCACCGGGAACAGGCCGAAAGACGACAGCAGCACACCGCCCGCGCGATGGCGCCAGGCACCAATCAGCGCCGGCAGGCAGGCGATGGCGCGCACCGCGTTGCCGCCGCCGCGCACACGCTGCATGCCGTAGTTGACCCGGATCGCCGCCGGTTCGCCGTTGAGCAGGCACTGGCCGTAGTCGCGGGCCAGGTTGCGCACCTGTTGCGCAGTGATGCCGCAGACTCCGGCGACGCGTTCTGGTGTCCAGTGCAGCGCGCGCGCGCGCAAGGCGTCCCATCCCAGGGTGTGGCGCGTGAGGTAATCGTGGTCCAGCCAGTCGTTCTGGATCAGCTCACGCATGAGCCCAAGCGCCAGAGCGGCGTCGGTACCGGGCAGCAGCGCGATGTGTTCATGGCATTTGTCGGCGGTCTCCGAGCGCCGCGGGTCGATGCAGATGAGTTTGGCGCCCCGGCGTTTGGCCTCTTGCGCCAGGCGCCAGAAATGCAGGTTGCTGCCAATCGAGTTGCTGCCCCAGATGAGGATCAGCTTCGACTCGGCGAAATACTCCACCCGCATGCCAACCTTGCCACCCAGCGTCAGCGCCACCGCCTCGCCGCCGGCGCTGGAGCAGATGGTGCGGTCGAGCTGCGAGGCGCCGAGCTGGTTGAAAAAGCGCGCCGCAATGCTCTCGCCCTGCACCAGCCCCATGGTGCCAGCGTAGCTGTAAGGGAGGATGGCCTGCGCCGCGTCCGGGCCACGCGCGGCAATGGCCTGCAAGCGCGCCGCGATATCGCCGAGCGCGACATCCCAGCTGACCGGCCGGAACTGTCCGCTCCCCTTGGGCCCATTGCGTTGCAACGGCTGCAGGATGCGCTTTGGGTGATAGGTACGTTCGGTATAACGCGAGACCTTGGTGCACAGGGCGCCGTCGGTCTGCGGGTGGGCCGGATTGCCCTGCACCTTGACCGCAACGCCCTCCTGCACGGTGGTGACAAAGGAGCAGGTGTCCGGGCAGTCATGCGGGCAAGCGCCCAATACGGTGGTGGTCAAGGCAGCGGCCATGGGTTCTCCGGGGCTTCGGTGGCTACAGGCGGGCAGTTGCGGGTGTGATCGGGCGTTCTTCAGGCGGGGGTTCTGGCTTGCGAATAGACTAGCGGGAAGAACTACCCCGCAGGATACGCCATGAAGATGATCGATTCCATTGTGACCCAGGCTGCCGGCATAGCCGGTGTGCGCCGGGACATCCACGCCCACCCTGAGTTGTGTTTTCAGGAGAAGCGCACCGCCGAACTTGTCGCCACCAAGCTCAGCGAATGGGGCATACCGATGCATCGGGGCATGGGCACCACCGGTGTGGTGGGCATCGTAAAGGCCGGAACGTCGAATCGTGCCGTCGGCCTGCGCGCGGACATGGACGCGCTGCCGATGCAGGAGTTCAACACCTTTGCGCACACCAGCAAGAATGCCGGAAAGATGCACGCTTGCGGCCACGACGGCCATACCGCGATGCTGCTGGCAGCGGCGCAGCACTTCGCAAAGAACCGCAACTTCGATGGAACGGTGTATCTGATCTTCCAGCCGGCCGAAGAAGGCGGCGGCGGTGCGCGCGAGATGATCAAGGACGGCCTGTTCGAGCAGTTCCCGATGGAAGCGGTGTTCGGCATGCACAACTGGCCCGGCTCGCAGGTCGGCAAGTTTGCCGTCAGTCCAGGACCGGTGATGGCGTCGAGCAACGAGTTCAAGATCACCATCCGGGGCAAGGGTGGGCACGCTGCCCTGCCGCACCTGGGGCTGGACCCGGTACCGGTCGCCTGCCAGATGGTGCAGGCGTTTCAGACCATCATCAGCCGCAACAAGAAGCCGATCGACGCCGGCGTGGTGTCGGTCACCATGATTCATGCCGGCGAAGCCACCAACGTCATCCCCGACAGCTGCGTGCTGCAAGGCACGGTGCGCACCTTTACCCTGGAAGTGCTGGACCTGATCGAGCGACGGATGAAAGAGATCGCCGAACACACCTGTGCGGCTTTTGGCGTGGCATGCGACTTCAGCTTCCAGCGCAAGTACCCGCCGACCATCAACTCCGCGGCGGAGGCCGACTTTGCGCGCAGCGTGATGAACGACATCGTGGGCGCCGACAACGTGCTGGTGCAGGAACCCACCATGGGGTCGGAGGACTTTGCCTACATGCTGCAGGCGTTGCCGGGCGCCTATTGCTTCATCGCCAACGGCGACGGCAGCCACCGCGAGATCGGCCACGGTGCGGGCCCCTGCATGCTGCACAACCCGAGTTACGACTTCAACGACGACCTGATTCCGCTCGGTGCTACTTACTGGGTGCGGCTCGCCGAGCAATGGCTCGCAACGCCGCGGACCGCGTCCAAGGCCTGAAGGAGCTGCCACGATGGATCTGATCAGCGCGTTTTCGCCGACTTACGGCGCGGCACGGGTAAAGTTTCTGGAAGCCGCCGCAGCCGCTGGTCTGACCATCGAGTCGCATCTCCACCCTCTGACGGGGCGCGACGGCGAAGCCCTGGCGATGGATGTAGCGCGCGCTGGCCGTGCAGACGCCAGCGCGGTGTTGATTGTGTCAAGCGCCTGCCATGGCGTGGAGGGGTATTGCGGCAGTGGCGTGCAGGTGTTTGCCCTGCACGACCAGGAATGGCTGCAGGCGGCAGCGGCGTCCGGTGTCGCGGTGTTGTACATCCACGCGCTCAATCCCTACGGTTTCTCGCATTTGCGCCGTACGACCCACGAAAATGTGGACCTGAACCGCAATTTCCAGGATTTTTCGCAAGCCTTGCCCGCCAACCCGGCGTATGCCGAATTGCACCAGTTGCTGCTGCCACCGGTCTGGCCGCCCGAACCCGCGAACGCAGCGGCAATTGCGGCCTACATCGAACAACATGGCATGGACCGTTTCCAGGCTGCGGTATCGCAGGGACAACATGCTTTTGCGGATGGTTTGTTTTATGGCGGCAATGCGCCGACCTGGAGCAACCGCACCGTGCGCACGGTGTTGCGCCAACATGCGGCACGCGCGCAGCGTCTGGGCTGGATCGACCTGCACACCGGGCTTGGGCCGAGTGGCTTGGGGGAGCGGATTTTTGCCTGCCGCGACGACGCAGCCGCGTTGGCGCGGGCGCGCCAATGGTGGTCTGGCGGCGGGGCGACACCGATCACCTCGTTCTACGATGGCTCGTCGAGTTCGGCCAAACTGACCGGCCTGATGTGGAACGCCGCCTATGAGGAATGTCCGCAGGCCGAGTACACCGCCATCGCCATGGAGTACGGCACCCTGCCGTTACCCGACATGATCATGGCGCTGCGTGCCGAGCACTGGCTGCAGAATCACCCCGAGGCTGCGGGCGAACTGGCGCGCAGCATCAAGCAGCAGATGCTGGATGCCTTTTATGTCGACACCGATGCCTGGAAAGGGCAGATTGTCAGCCAGGCCCGCCAGTCGCTGTTCCAGGCCGTTGTCGGCCTCAGCGGCCGGGCTTGAAGCGGCGGCTGGCCATTTCCAGCAGCCCGTCGAAGATCAGGTTGTCAACCAACTCGAACGGCGTGCCCAGGCTGGGCGCCATCTTCCAGCCGGCGCCCCCGGTCATGTAACACGCCGGTGCCGCGCCGCAATGCCGTTGCAGATTGCGCACCATGCGGTCCATGGCCCCGGCAATTGCGTAGGTGCCGCCACTGGTCAGGGCATCACTGGTATTGGTGGGGAAGTCACGCACCTCTCCAGTGGGCACACGCAGCCCGGCAGTGCCGGACTCCAGCGCGCGCAACATGATGCCGTGGCCGGGAAGGATCAGGCCGCCGAGGAAACGGCCGTTGCCGTCAATCGCTTCCACCGTCACCGCAGTACCTACCATGGCGACGACGATAGGGCGGGCCGGACCCCGGGATAACGTGCGGTGCCAGGCGCCGATCATGGCGACCCAGCGGTCGGCGCCAAGCCGGGTCGGGTAGTCGTATCCGTTGACTACGCCAGCCTCGGTTTCATTCGCCACCACCCACTGCGGCGCCACGTCCCACAACTCCATCTGCTCTTCCACCCGGCGGCGCGCAGCGTCGCCGGCGACCACACAACCCAGCATGCTGGCGGGCGGGGCCAGTGTGGCCCACGGCCCCTCGCCGAGCTTGTCGATGTTTTCCAGGAACTCGGCACCCTGTGCCAACACCAGTGCACCGGGTTCTGGTGCATCAAACAAGGCCCACTTCAAGCGCGTGTTGCCAACGTCGATGGCGAGGTAGGGCATTAAACCTGGCAACCGCAGTTGGACGCGCCTGAGTCGGCTGCGATGGGGTGCGCTGGCAAGGCTGAGCGCTGCGGCTCCAGGTGTGCCCGCGCACACTTGGACAGCGCGAAGAAGGCAAGCCTCTGGCTTGACTGCGGCCTGCAAGGCGAGCGCTGCGGCTCCAAGTGTGCCCGCGCACGCCTGGACAGTGCGAAGAAGGCAAGCCTCTGGCTTGACTGCGGCCTGCAAGGTGAGCGCTGCGGCTCCAGGTGTGCCCGCGCACGCCTGGACAGTGCGAAGAAGGCAAGCCTCCGGCCTGACTGCGGCCTGCAAGGCGAGACGACGCTGCGGGCTCCTGGGCACAAGGAGCAGCAATGCCGCAAGCAGGCGCCAGCGCGGCTCAATCGGGTGCGTAGCGTGGTCACCCTTGAGGTGACCTTGATCGTGCGCACGAAAGCCCGGGTTCATCTGGTGTGTCTGGCGGAAGAAAGCGGTCAACTGGGGTTTCCAGGATGATGCATATCACCCCCCTCTGCACGGCTGCCCAGGAACAGGCCTGCGCCGACCTGCTGGCACACTCCGACCCATGGCTGACTCTGGGTTATGGCCGCGAGCAGTTGCTGCGCACGGTTCGCCTGCCAGAGCGTGAGCGTTATGTGGCGTATATCGGGGAACAACTGGCCGGACTGCTGTTGCTCAATCTGCAGGGCACTTTTGCCGGTTACATACAGACCATCGGTGTGGCCGCTGCATTGCGCGGCCAGGGCTGCGGGACGGAACTGATGGCGTTTGCCGAGGCGCGTATTTTTCGCGACCACGCCAATGTGTTCCTGTGTGTTTCGGCGTTTAATGGTGCGGCCCGCCGCTTTTACCAGCGCCTGGGTTATGCGGAGGTTGGCGAGCTGACCGACTTTCTGGTGGCCGGTCATTCCGAGTGGCTGCTGCGCAAAACGCGCGGACCGATCACGCGCTTGCAACGATGAACATGGCAGGTGCTAAGATCATTCGGCGCTTGTCGGACCCGCGCCAAAAATCCGGGCGCTGGCATGTCGAAGCGGCAGTCACCATCGAAACCAACAGGAGATCGGGTATGAAAAACATAACTCGCAGGACTTCCGGCCGTGTCCGCCGTCCGTGGTGCGCAGGCTGGGTTGCAGCAGCGGCAGCGCTGTTGATTGCTGGCGCCGCCAGCGCCCAGGTGCTGGAGGTTGCGACCGACGGCTCACCCGCTGGTCTGGATCCGCATGTCGTTCCTGCATTCAATACGGTGCTGATCAACAAGAACATCTATGAGGGCCTCACCGCGATTGACAAGGACCTCAAGGTGGTGCCGTCGCTGGCAACCTCCTGGACCATTTCCAGGGATGGTTTGAGTTACCGCTTCAAACTCAAGCCGGGTGTCAAGTTCCACAACGGCAAAGCGCTGTCTGCGGCGGATGTGGTGGCGTCACTCAATCGCATCCGCGACAGCAAGACCGGTTCTCCGTACGCGAGCCGTTTGTCCATGGTCAAGGAAATCCTGGCCGACAAGGGTGATGTGGTCATCAATCTGAACACCGCATCGTTGCCACTGGTGGGGCAACTTGAGGCGCTGGCGATTGTGCCTGCCGAGTCGGTCGCCAACGCCGCCGACTTGCAGAGGAACCCGATGGGCACCGGGCCGTTCAAGTTCGACAAATGGGTTACCGACGCCTACGTCGGCCTGACCCGGAACGCGGACTACCACATGCCTGGGCTGCCCAAACTCGCCGGCGTCAAGTTCAACATCGTGCCCGAAGCCAGCACCCGTCAGGCCGGCATGGCCAACGGCACCTACCAGTTCTTCCCGTCGGTGGATGCGGTCACCATCAATACCCTGGCGCGCGCCCCTGGCGTGGTCACCACCAAGGTGCCGGACCTGGGGTACAGCCTGGTCGGGCTCAATGTCAGCAAGCCACCCTTTGACAACCCGAAAGTGCGCGAGGCGCTCAATTACGCGCTCAACCGCCATGAGATCGTACGCGGCGTGTACCTGGGGCGCGCCTCGATTGCCGCGCCGTTGCCCGCCGTACTGACGGAATGGGCGGTGCCGTATTCGGAACTGCCGTGTTACCAGTCCAGCCCGGACAAGGCGCGCGCCTTGCTCAAGGAGGCCGGTGTGGCCACACCCCTGGCCATCACCATCAACGTGTTGCCCAATCCGGTGGCCAAGGACACGGCCGAGATCGTTCAGGCCCAGCTGGAAAAGGGCGGCTTCAAGGTCACTCTGCTGGCGCAGGAGATTGGCAAGTTTGTTGCCGACTGGCGCGCCTCGAACTTCACCGCCTTCGTCTCGCTCAATGGCGGCGGCATTGATCCGGACGATTATTTCTACCGCACCTTCTATACCGGTTCGTCCACCAACGTGTTCAAGTACTCCAACCCGGAGATCGACAAGTTGCTCGACGCCGGCCGTGCTGCGACCAACAAGGTGGAGCGCAAGAAGATCTACGACACGGTGCAAAAGACACTGGCCTGCCAGGGGCCGATTGCGTTTCTCGCCAACGGTGATCTGTTTACCGCGATGCGCTCCAACGTGAAGGACTTTGCGCCGATCAGCACCCGTTCGCTGGTCTACCTGCGCCAGACCACCCTGGAAAAGTAGGGCGCCCGGTCGTGAACGGCCGTGGCCCGGCGCGGCCGGTCGCGGCCCCGTGGAGAAATTCAACAGACTGCTACCTATGGGCAAGCTGATCGTCAGACGCCTGCTTGACCTCGGCGGTGTGCTGCTCGGGGTTTCGGTGCTGGTGTTCCTGATGATCCGGTTGATCCCGGGCGACGCCGCGCAGGTGATGCTGGGCGCCAGTGGCGACGCCAGCGAATCGCAGGTGGAGCAGTTGCGCCAGCAACTGGGGTTGAATGACCCGTTGCCAGTCCAGTATTACCACTGGATCAGTGCCATGGCGCGGGGCGACTTCGGTGTGAGCATCTGGACCGGCAAGCCGGTGCTGGAAGACATTGCCGAGCGCATCGGGGTGACTGCCGAACTGACCATCCTGTCGTTGCTGCTGGCCGTCCTGTTGTCGATTCCAGCGGGCGTGTTGATGGCCTATTTCCGCGGCGGCGCGTCCGATTTCGTTTTGCGCGTCGTGACGATTACCGGTGTCACCATGCCGGGCTTCTGGCTTGGTGCGTTGCTGATCTTTGGCTGGGCGATCTGGTTCCCGAACTGGCAGACCCTGGGCAGCGTGCCTCCCTTCACCGAACAACCCTGGGCGCATCTGCAGCGCATGTTCCTGCCCACGCTGACCTGTGCCCTGCCGGTGATTGCCTCGCTGGCGCGCATCATGCGTTCGGCGATGATCGACGCCTTGTCGCAGGACTACATCCGCACTGCCCGCTCCAAGGGCCTGAACGAATGGACTGTGACGTTCAAGCACGCGCTGCGCAATTCGCTGATTCCGTATGTCACGGCGCTGGGCATCATGGCGGGTTACCTGTTCAGCGGCGCCATCGTGGTGGAACAGGTGTTCGCCATACCCGGACTCGGGCGCCTCATGTTGGGCGCCATTGCCGACCGCAACTACCCGCTGATACAGACCTCGATTCTGGTGGTGACCTGTAGTTTTGTAGTAATCAATGCCATCATTGACCTGTTGTACCGCGTGATCGACAAACGGGCTGGGGCTTCTGTATGAGCGCCGCCGGGCCGTCCCCAAGGCGCGCGCTACCGCAGCCACCAGGCGAAGGTACTCCAGTGGGTACACGGCTGTGGCGCGTTCTGGCGCATGCGTTTGCCCACAACCCGGTGTTGATGTTGGCCGCCGCCCTGGTGGTGGTGCAGGTGCTGGCGTCCGTGTTTGCACCGTTGATTGCGCCCTACGATCCGGTGGCGCAGGCGGTGGAGTCGCGCCTGGCTGCGCCGAGCGCAGAGTTCTGGCTCGGTACCGACAAACTCGGCCGCGACGTGTTGTCGCGCATCCTGCACGGCTACCAGTCCTCGCTGGGCATCGCTTTTTCTGCCGTACTGGCGGCGCTGCTGTTTGGCGGCACCCTGGGGATCTGGGCCGGTTTCAAGGGCGGCTGGGTTGACCGCGTAATCATGCGACTGGCCGACGTGCTGTTCGCGTTTCCCATCATTTTGCTGGCGATTGGTGTGATCGCCATCCTGGGGACCAACGCCACATCGACTGTGATCGCGATTGCCGTGGTGTATGCCCCCATCTTCGCCCGTCTGATGCGCGGGCCGACTTTGGTGCTGCGTTCTGCCGATTATGTTCATGCGGCACGCAGCTTTGGGTCGGGCGACCTGCGCATCGTGGTCTGGCATATCATGCCCAACCTCGCCAGTGTGATCCTGGTGCAGGCCAGCCTGTCCCTGTCCACAGCGATCCTGCTGGAAGCCAGTTTGTCGTTCCTGGGAATTGGCTCGCAGCCACCGGCGCCGTCGCTGGGGCGCATGTTGTCCGAGGGGCGCGACTACATTTTTATTGCGCCGTGGGCCTGCATCTTCTCCGGTTTTGCGATTTTGCTGGCCTCGCTGGGTTTCAACCTGCTCGGCGACGGCTTGCGCGACCGGCTCGATCCGCGGCTGCGCGGGATCGATTGATACCAATACGGGAGGGGTCAGGTGAGTACCTTTGCATCCGGAGTATTTGGCGGCGCCATGTCGGGCACCAGCCTGGATGGCGTGGACGTCGTGCTGGCCCGCTTCGAGGGCGATCCCGCCGCAGTGTCGGACGCCGCACTCACGGTGCTGGCGCATGTGCGTGTTCCGTATCCGGCTGCATTGCGTGATTCCATCCTGGCGATTTGCCACGGGCAGGCGCTGTCGCTGCCGCAACTCGGTTCGATTGACCTGGCAGTGGCGCGCCAGTATGTGCAGGCGATACGGCTGGCGCTGACGCAGGCCGCACTCGCGCCGGGGCAGGTCGCCGCCGTCGGCGTGCACGGCCAGACGGTTTACCACCAACCACTGGGGCAGGACCGCTTCACGATGCAGATTGGCGACCCGAACACGATTGCCGTGGGTGCCCGGGTACCGGTGGTCGCAGATTTCCGCCGCCGCGACATGGCGCTGGGTGGGCAGGGGGCGCCACTGGCGCCGGGTTTTCACGAACACTGGTTTCGCCATCCCTCCAGCACGCGGGTGATCCTGAACGGGGGTGGCATCGCCAACATCACCGCTCTCGTGCCCGGGCAACCAACCTATGGCTTCGATACCGGGCCGGCCAATGTGCTGATGGACGGCTGGTGCGCGCAGAAGACCGGTCGTGCCTTTGATGACCGCGGCGCCTGGGCGCGCAGCGGGCAGGTCCTGCCGCCGCTGCTCGACGCCCTGCTGGCCGAACCCTACCTGCAGTTGCCCTATCCCAAGAGCACCGGGCGCGAATTGTTTCACCTCGACTGGCTGCACGCCCGTCTCGCTGCAAGCGCTTGCCTGGCGAGCGCCGATGCCGACGTGATGCGCACCCTGCTCGAGTTCAGTACCCGCAGCGTCGCCGATGCGGTGCACCGGGTCAGCAGCGTCGGCGGCGAGCTCTACGTGTGTGGCGGCGCCGCGATGAACACATTTTTCCTGCAACGCCTGGCCGAACTGCTGCCGCGCTGGAGTGTGCAAAGCACTGCAGTACGCGGCATTGCTCCGGACCAGGTCGAGGCGATCGCTTTTGCGAGTTTTGCGCGCCGTACCCTGCACGGCTTGCCCGGCAACCTGCCTTCGGTCACCGGCGCACGGCGCGCCTGCATCCTGGGGGCGCTGTATGCCGTCTGACGCAATGGCGCAGGACCTGAAGCAGCAGATCCTGGATTGCTGGTACCGAAATGCGCAGCCCTGGAGCAGACCTTGCATGCGCTGGAGGCCTGTGGCGCACTGCTTGTGCCGATGGTTGGCGCCAGGGTAGCCGGGACGCCTTCAACCAGCGCTTCGTGAATGCAGCGCCGTGCTGCTTTCGCACGCGGCAAAGCTGGCGCCGCCTGTTCCCGGACTATGGCCTGCGCCGGCGCAGCGCGCAATGGCCAATCCACACCCGCGCAGCGGCAGGCCCGCCCCGGTCGTGTTCTGCGCCGGGGTCGCCGCAGGCGGCAGCAGCGCCGACTGACCAGTCAGTCGCCAACTGCGCGGCGAATGCTGCCGTCGCAGCGCGCCAGCAGCGCCTGCGCTGCCGCCGGCTCCAGGTCTGCCTTGATGCAGACAATTGCGGTCTTGACGTGGTACTCGCAGGCGTCAAGCACTTGTCGCACCCGCGCTTCGGTACAGGCGGTGGCGCCCATGGTCAATTGCACCGCACGCTCGCGCAGTTTGCCGTTCGATGCGCGCATGTCCACCATCAGGTTGCCGTAGACCTTGTGCAGGCCCACCATGACGGCACTGGAGAAGCTGTTAAGCGCAATCTTCTGCGCGGTGCCAGCCTTCAGCCGGGTGCTTCCGCAGATGATCTCCGACCCGGTGTCGAGCAAGATGCCGATCTCGGCAGCGGCCGCAACCGCGCTGTCGCGGTTGTTGGCCAGGCCAATCGTCAAGGCGCCTGCGCCACGCGCCGCCGTGATGGCCCCCAGTACATACGGCGTGCGCCCGGAAGCGGCAATTGCCAGCACGACGTCCTGTCGGGTCGGAGCTACGCCCAGGATGTCGGCTGCACCTTGCGCCGCGTCGTCTTCCGCACCTTCGACCGACTCGGTGACGGCGCGCACGCCACCGGCGAGCAACGCAATTGCGCGTTCGGGTGGCCACGAGAAGGTCGGATACAACTCTACAGCGTCTTGCAGGCCGATCCGGCCAGAGGTTCCGGCACCCACATAGAGCAGCCTTCCGCCACCGGCGAGTCGCGGCACGGCTGCCTGCACCGCCTGCGCCAGCCGGGCGCTGCTGGCGCGCACGGCCGCCACGGCGATGCCGTGGTCCTCAATCAGGGCATCCACCAGGTCCTGGGCGCTGTACAGGTCGAGGTTGGCATGCAGCGGATTGGAAGATTCGGTAGTGCCAAACATGCGCGGTGATTTCCTTGTGGTTCGCGTGCCCCGGCAGCGTCCTGGCGAAGACTATAGTGCAGTGTTGCCTGGGGACGCAGAGCATCCCTAGAAGCTTTCCGCGGCGGTGGCCAACACCACCACCAGCACGCCGAGCATCAGATTGGCGCGCACCCAGCTGCGGATGCTGGCCAATGCCGCGCCACCGGCGGTCCAGGCCTGGCCTGACAAGGCGTTCTGCAGCCGCTTGAACAACACGAACCGGATGTGTCCGAAGATCGCAATCATCACAAGGCCGAGCACCGCCATCACCAGCCAGTGCCACGGCATTCGGACGTCGGCTCCAGACTGCGCGACCTGGCTGGAAAAGATGGCCATCATCCAGAGACCGGTCGCCAGTGCAATGATGGACACGCCCAGCACCGCCTTGAAGAACTTGCGCAATACTTCGTGCATCAGTTGCACGCGCAGCGGGGGCTCCAGCGCTGCCAGCGCCGGGCGCAGGAAGAACAGCGTAAACACCATACCACCCACCCAGATGATGATGGACAGCAGATGCAGGGTTTTCAATGCGGCGTAGAGCATGCAGGGCTTTCGGATTTGCGGACCATATTACGCCTGCCGTGCGACCGACCCCGGCGCCCACCGCCGACAGCGGGCACCATCAGCGACGTTGTCGCGCATGACCAGGGGTCCCACCATTCGCGCGAACGCCACGCAGCGCTCGATTGTCCTGCTGTCATTCGCCACCTTCTCCAGCATGGCGGCGCAGCGCGTGTGCGACGCGATGCTGCCGGAGTTGTCGCGGCAGTTCGACGTCGGCCTGGCGCAGGCAGCGCAGGTTGTGTCGGTATTCGCGGTGGTGTACGGCGTGTTGCAACTGTTCTACGGGCCGCTGGGTGACCGCCTTGGCAAGTTTCGCATCATTGCCTGGGCCACTCTGGGCTGCAGCATCGGCAATCTGGTGGCCGTGTTCGCGACCAGCCTGGAAATGCTGCTGTTGTCGCGCGCCCTGGTCGCCATGGGTGCCGCCGCGATCATTCCGTTGACCCTGGCCTGGCTCGGTGATGTGGCCGATCCGGCGAAGCTGCAGGAAACCATTGCGCGGGTCGGGCTGGGCACAGCGCTCGGCATGGGTGGTGGGCAACTGCTTGGCGGGGTTCTGACCGATACGGTCGGCTGGCGCTGGGCCTTCGGGCTGCTGGCGGTGCTGTTCTGTGTGGTCGGCGTGTTGCTGTTGCGGGACTGGCGCGTCCAGTCTGCGCACTTCCGATCGGACCCGCTGCGGCGCGACACGCCCCCCCCAGCGGCCACCGGCTTCGGCCGGGAGGCCAGGAAGATTTTTGCCGACTCCTGGGGCCGCACCATTCTGGCCATCGCCGTGGTGGAGGGCGCCGCCGGTTTTGGCATGCTCGCGATCTGGGCTTCGCACCTGCACCGCGACATGCAATTCTCGCTGGCGGTGGCCGGTGCCGTGGTTGCACTGTTTGGCGTTGGGGGGGTCTTGTACATGGCGACGGCACGCCACCTGATCCGGCGTCTGCGCCAGCCGCAACTGGTGGTTCTGGGGGTCAGCCTGGTGCTGGGCGCGGCGTTGCTGATTGCCTGGACGCCGCAGCGTTGGCTGACCGTGCCGGCCAGCCTGGTGGTGGGGTTCGGCTTCTTTTGTTTTCACAATGTCATGCAGGCCAACGCTGCGCAAATGGCACCTTTGGCCCGTGGCACGGCGGTGTCGCTGTTTGCGGCCTCTTTGTTCCTGGGCCAGTCGCTGGGCGTGTGGCTGGCAGCGGGTTTTGCGGACCGGTATGGTGGCGGGGTGGTTATCACGGTAGGTGGTGCTGTGTTGTTTGTCCTTGGTTTGTTCGTGGCCCGCGCATTGCGTCGGCACCAGGGCCTGGACCTGCGGTCATAAGGCTGCAGGGCCGGCCTCGGGACGCGCCGTCGGCGATACCGACCGGATGGTCACCGCAAGCCGCGCGGTACAACGCTGGCCGCGGTGTGCGTCGGGCCGGTTTACCGCAGCAACCCGGTGCCGCCCAGTCCGCGTTCAGGCTGCGTAATCCGCCAGCGGCACGCAGCTGCAGAACAGGTTGCGGTCGCCGTAGACGTTGTCCACACGGCCAATCGGTGTCCAGTACTTGCTCTGTTTGAGCGCTGCCAGCGGGAACACTGCCAGTTCCCGTGGATAGGGGCGAGTCCACTGCGCGCCCATCACGGAGGCGGCGGTATGGGGCGCATGTTTGAGCGGGTTGTCGTCCTGCGGCCAGTCGCCCCGCTCAATCATGCGGATCTCTTCGCGGATGGCGATCATGGCGGCAACGAAGCGGTCGATTTCGCCCAATGTCTCGCTTTCGGTCGGCTCCACCATCAGCGTACCCGGCACCGGAAAGCTCAAAGTGGGCGCGTGGAACCCGTAGTCCATCAGGCGCTTGGCAACGTCCTCGGCGCTCACACCCTGTGCGCCGCCACTGCTTTCCTTGAGCGGGCGCAGGTCCAGGATGCATTCATGGGCCACCCGGCCGTCGCTGCTGGCGAACAGGGTCGGATAGTGGGCCTGCAGCCGCACGCTGATGTAGTTCGCGCTGAGGATGGCAATCTCGGTGGCCGAGCGCAATCCGTCGGGCCCCATCATGCGGCAGTACATCCAGCTGATTGGCAATACGGCGGCGTTGCCCAGGGGCGCCGCAGATACGGCCCCCACGCCGTTGCAGGCGATGCCGCCGGTGGCATGGCCCGGCAGGTACGGCACCAGATCGGCCACCACACAGACCGGTCCGACGCCGGGGCCGCCGCCGCCGTGCGGAATGCAAAAGGTTTTGTGCAGGTTGAGGTGGCTCACGTCGCCGCCAAACTCGCCGGGCGCGGCCAGGCCGACCAGGGCATTCATGTTCGCGCCGTCGACGTAGACCCGGCCACCGTGCGTATGCACCAGGGCACACAGGTCCCGCACCTGCGTCTCGAACACACCATGGGTACTGGGGTAGGTGATCATGACCGCCGCCAGGTTGGCGCTATGTTGTGCGCACTTGGCCGCAAGGTCGGCCATGTCCACATTGCCCTGGGCGTCACAGGCAGTCACCACCACCGTCAGCCCGGCCATCTGGGCGCTGGCGGGGTTGGTGCCATGCGCGCTGGACGGGATCAGGCAGATGTTGCGGTTGCCCCGTCCGGTGGCCAGGTTGTAGGCGCGGATGGCCAGCAATCCGGCGTATTCGCCCTGGCTGCCGGCGTTCGGCTGCAGGCTGATTCCGGCGTATCCGGTGGCCTGGCACAACCAGGCACGCAACTGGCGGTCGAGCTCGGCATAACCAAGCCGCTGATCGGCCGGTGCGAAGGGGTGGATATTCGCAAATTCCGGCCAGGTGATGGGGATCATCTCGCTGGTGGCGTTGAGTTTCATGGTGCAACTGCCCAGCGGAATCATGCTGCGGTCGAGCGCCAGGTCTTTGTCGCTGAGGCGGCGGATGTAGCGCAGCATCCCGGTTTCGCTGTGGTGGCTGTTGAACACCGGATGGGTCAGGAACGCACTGCTGCGGAGCAACTCCGCGGGCAACTGGGGCAGCACGTTGTTTTCGAAGTCTTCGACGCGCGGCAGCACCTGGCCGGGTGCTGCGAAGACGCCCCACAACAGGGCGATGTCGTCGCGCGTGGTGGTTTCGTCGAGCGTGATGCACAGGTAGTCTTGCCAATACACGCGCAGATTGGCGCCCACGGCGCGCGCCCTGGCCGCGATGGCCTGCGTCGTGGCGTCGGTTTTCAGGCTCAGGGTGTCGAAGTAGTGTTGCGCACGCGGTACCTGCCCCAATAACTGCAGCCCGTGCGCCAGGATCGCCGTCAGGGTGGCGACGCGGCGCGCAATGCGTGTCAATCCCTGTGGCCCGTGGTAGACCGCGTACATGCTTGCCACCACGGCGGGCAGCACCTGTGCGGTACAGATATTGGAGGTGGCCTTCTCGCGCCGTATGTGTTGCTCGCGGGTTTGCAATGCCAACCGGTAGGCCGGGTTGCCGTGCGCGTCCACGCTGACGCCGACTAGCCGTCCCGGCATGGAGCGTTTGAAGTCGTCGCGGCAGGCCAGGTAGGCCGCATGTGGCCCACCGTTGCACATCGGCATGCCAAACCGTTGCGTCGTGCCCACCACAATGTCCGCACCCCATTCGCCCGGCGGCTTCAGCAGGGTCAAAGCCAGCAGGTCGGCGGCCACGATGAAAGCGGCGTTGTTGGCGTGTACGCGTTCGGTGTCGCGGCGCAGGTCGTCGATGCGGCCGCTGGTCGCCGGGTATTGCGCCAGCACCGCAAAGTAGTCTTTCGCCAGCGCCTCGTCCCATTCGCGGGCGGAATTGGCCAGCAGCACGGTCAGCCCCAGCGGCGCGGCGCGCGTTTGGATGACTTCGATGGTCTGCGGATGGCAGTCGCCCGCCACCACAAACACCACGCTCTTGCTCTTGACGCTGCGTTTGGCAAGCGTCATCGCTTCGGCCGCAGCCGTCGCCTCGTCCAGCATCGATGCATTGGCGATCGGCATGGCAGTGAGGTCACACACCATGGTCTGGAAGTTGATGAGCGCCTCCAGCCGACCTTGCGAAATTTCGGCCTGGTAGGGCGTGTAGGCGGTGTACCAGGCGGGGTTTTCCAGCACGTTGCGCAGGATCACGCCGGGTGTGACGGTGCCGTGGTAACCC
>ENA-ORBV01008556-ORBV01008556.1-microbial-mat-metagenome-genome-assembly--contig:-NODE-8556-length-17144-cov-11.351907_pt1 | contig 17144 bp, 1 predicted proteins | sample MGYA00237777_ERZ505514 | MGnify/ENA primary metagenome ERZ505514 (study PRJEB26160, sample SAMN06269048) | microbial mat metagenome | isolation source: Oligotrophic lake microbial mat | place...
GGCACCAAATCAGCCACTATCAAGTCGAAAAAGCAGTAAGAGGTATTGCCGCACAGATCAGAGGCTTTGTAACGGACACTATAGGTACCCAAAGGCATGCACTGGGTATAGTCGAACACGGCGAGGGTATCTGGGTTCCACCAATTGTTTCCGGCAAAATCTTCGAGGTGGCCGGGAACGGTAAACGTGATGATGTTGCCGTTGTTAGGGTCAAAGCCAGTCACTTTGGCTTCCAATCCGGTGATGTGTGAGCAACCCTCCGACACAATCATGTCGGGCAAGGCTGCTGTAGCACAGCAAGTGAATGGGTCTGTAGAAACGGTTACAGCTGGCGGGCATACAAATGCTGGACCGCCAAGGTCAATCACCTGGATTTTCTGAGTATGCGAAATCGGGTTACCTGGACCTAATGGAACACAGTTATTTAAGACACCCCATTCGCGCAAGATGGTGAAGGCTCCTCCACAACCGTTGAAACGGGTATCTGTATAACCTACCTGAGCGCCGCACCAGGTGCTTCCGATAATGGAGGCGCCATTAATACTTGGCTCCCCTGTGTTTACAGATGCTATGCCGCTCGGATTCAAGTAAGTGAGCTCACAATTCACCACCGCATCTGGTGGGAACACAACGTCCTGCAGGTTGAAGGTGGTGATGTTAATTGTTTGAGAACATGCTGCTTGGTTTCCCCAAGCGTCTGTCACGATCCAAGTACGAACAATTGAACCGCGCGGATTACTGCACAAACCGTTATCAATAGATTCATCATCTATTACTGTAGTGGTAGCGCTGCAATCCGACACCCCGACGTTGCCTGTGTGAAGCACATCCGTGGATTCGCTGCAGGCGATCGTGATATCAGCCGGGCAAGTCAACGCAGGTACCAATTTGTCTTCAATTTTAATGTTACCCCAACATGTGTTGAAATTGCCGCAATCGTGTAACACATGGTAGGCATAGGTTTTTCCTATATCCGAAGCATCAAACATGGCCATGACCCACGGGCCGTTGCCATACGGGAGCGTTTTGTCGACCTCCACCTGATAATCATCATAGCAGAAGTAGGTGCCTTCCAGCACATCGTCACCACTCACGGTCACTTTACAATCTGCATCCATGGAAACATACACCAGGTCATTGCATACCAAGGTCGTGGGGGTCTCTACTATGTTGACCACCTTCGTGATCTTCTGCTTACAACCCGGGTCATTGATCGCATCCTGCATCGTACCGCCGAGCTGTACCCCATTGATTACCAGGTTTTGCGTCGCAATACCGGCATCAAATGTGGCCATTATCGTATGCGGTCCTATACCCAAAGCCCCTGCATCGAATATGGTGGTTGGTACGCCATCTACCATAATTGAACCGGGTACCACCGAGCCTGCTGCGTTATTGTACTCACAAACTTCGATTGGGAATGTTGTGCAAAGACAGTATATATCCTCGATATTGCAGAAGTATGGGGTTGGGTAACAGGCCTTGTTCTGGATATGGAAGGTGGTAAGAACGCCACAGCCAATTCCGCCTTCATTGCTCACTGTTATAGCATAACCCAAACAATCTACATGCAGCACCTTCAAGGTGTAATAGATCATCTCGTCTGCTTCATCCGTCTGGCCATCACCATCATTATCAAAACCGTCTGCCGTTCCTGAGATGAATACTGTACCAATTGGCAACAAAGTCGGTGAAGCAGGAGGTGCAGGGCTATTGATGTTGTATAAGCCTTGACCGTTGCTGGTGTTATTAGCAGTCAGTTTCCAGGTCATCATCGCCAACGATTTGATGGTAATGAGATCCATGAACTGGCCATCCAACAGGGTGGTGGCATTGCCCATATTGTTCATGCCCATGCAACTGGTTTCAACCGTTACCTCTGGTATACAAGGTCCAATACCTTCTTCCACCGTCACAATAGCCGTACAGGTTGCTGAATTTCCACATGGGTCCGTAACCGTAAGTGTAACCAGATTCGGGCCCAGATTCGCACAAATGAAGGCAGGGGGGTTTCCAGGTACCGTTATTGACGTTACACTAAACGTAAGGTTGGCTGTCGGTGCACAATTGTCGAAGGAACCATTGTCTACGTCAAATGGATTGAGTATGTATTTACCATTTTTATCCAGCGTCACCGTTGCATTTTTACAAAGTGCCGTTGGCGCTTTGGTATCCTGTACGGTAATCTTCTGAATGTGAATTAACTTATTGCCGGCGCAATCCGTGATTGTCCAGGTCCGTGTGATCATGTAATTGTAATGACCACAATTAGCCGGATTTGGATCCTGTGTGCTGACTTCAGCAAAGCCAACAACCAGATCAGCAGAAGCCGTGCAGTTGTCGTTCACATCATCATTGGTCAATGGCGTACAAGCACCGCCTGTGCGTGGGATGCAGTTTGTCGGAACGGCATCACATTCTACCGTTACATTACCTGGCATCAAAATATCGGCATCAAATTCAGGCTTCTCTGTATCAACAACCATCACCTGGAAAGTACAGGTAGAAATATTGCCGTTGCCATCGTTGGCCGTATAGGTAATGGTCTGTGGGGTTGGCGGGCAGGTAATTGGAATTACGGAGCCAGACAATGGGCCTCCCATTTGTGTGATGGAGACAAAAATAGCACACTCATCTGTAGCCGTTGGTATAGACCAATTCAACTTTCCGCTACATTGATCAGGATCGTTTCCGATCATTATCATGGTAGTAGGGCAGTTGTCAAATACGGGTGGCGTGGCATCGTTGATCGTAATGGTAAACGTGGTGGTAGCAGAACACTGATTGGGCAATGTACCCAGTGTCGCTGTTACTGTAACCGTGTATACTCCTTCGATGGTCGTTGCATCAAATCCTGGAATCACAGGATTCAAACCGGTAGATGAACCATTGGGCAAACCAGCAAATGCGCCTCCAGTCCAAGTATAAACCGTATTTGGGTTAAAAGGGGTGCTGGACAACAAGGTTGGCTGAATGGTTTTCTGACCAGGGCACAATGGACCGATGTTTGGAATTGGAACCATGGTAAGTACGGGGCCTTCCAATACTGTTACGGAGCCCGTACTGGTACAACCATTGCCATCCGTCACCGTAACCGTGTAAGTCCCACCATTAAGGCCGGTTTGTGCGGCAGGGTTATTGGTGCCTGGCAGGTTTGACCAGTCATAGTTGTATGCACCCTGGTTATTGGTCACAAATACACTCGCTGTACCGTCATTCGAAGCGGAACAAGTCTCATTCGTCTTGTTCAACAATAGGATGGGCACCTGATTTACAACCAGTTGAATTACCTCTACAGAGTAACATGTTGAATTGGTGTTTGATTCAATACGTGCCCAGATATTGGCCGTTGGACTGGAATAAATATTTGGCAGCGGGTTCTGGTCAGTGTTGGCATCTTCCAGCGAATTGTGGAAGGTGACAGTCAAACCAACTGGAACCGGACCGTTAAAGGTATTAGTCGTCACCAGTTCAGCCGCGTTCAAAGCATCAAAGTCAAAATTACCCATCAACATACCCTGGCCAAGAGCACAGGTTTTTAGTGTAATGGCGTAAGTCTGAGGCAGCGTACAGTTGATATTTACAGGTGTCGGATCATTCTCACCCGTCTCGTTAGGATTGCCATCACCATCCGGATCAGGATCACTGCCATTGTCTGACGGATCTGTAACCACCGTACCATTAGGTGCAGTACCGTTAACGGTGGCCTGGTTCAAAAATGTCAGTTGATTTGGACCGCAATTCAAGAGGTTGATAGTGAGCAAAATAGCACCTTTATCGCCTACTGGCAGGTCATTGCCCGCCAGCAGCATGTTGTTGTTGCCGATACCATTGAACGAAGCGTCAACGATAAAGTCGTCAGACGTCAGGTTTTTCACCGAGATAACACAGGTTGCCGGGAAAGCCAATGCCAGATTATCAATGACTTGCAGGTTATTAATATTCACATTGCCAAAGTTCTCCAGGTTGAACTCAAAGGTTACATCTACACTTCCATTGGGTAACGTCTGAACCTGAACGGTCCGCTTCGCCAAACCAATTTGTGGCGCCTGCATAAAGCTAACCGGTGTTGGGTCGTTCTCGCCTACCCCTTCAGGGTTGTTATCACCGTTCGGATCAGGATCGGAACCATTGTCGGATACATCATCTGTAAGCGTACCATCAGGAGCTGTGCCACTGGCGGTCGCTGTATTGGTAAAGCTGGTTTGGGTGGGTCCGCAGCCGGCTACATTTACCGTCAGCAGAACTGCTCCCTTATCCCCTACTGGCAGGTCGTTGCCCGCCAGCAGCATATTGTTGTTGCCAGTACCATTGAACGAAGCGTCAACGATAAAGTCGTCAGAGGTCAGGTTCATAACCGTCACCGCACAGGAGGCTGGGAAGGTCGCTGCGAGATTATCAATCAGCGTGAGGTTGTTCAGGTTTACGTTGCCGAAGTTCTCCAAGTTGAACTCTAAGGTCACATCGGCACTTCCATCGGCATTTAAGACCGTCTGAACCGTGCGCTTCGCAAGGCCAATCTGTGGAGCACAAATTGGAGCTACCAGCGTTGCCTCAATTGAAGCAGTACAGCCATTGCCATCTGTGACAGTGACGGTATAGGTATTGGCCATCAGGTTTGATATACCCTGCGTAACAGCCATGTTTGACCATACGTAGGAATAATTGGGTTGGCCACTGGTAACCGTTACGGAAAGTGCTCCGTCGTTGCGCAATGGATTGTTGCAGGTAATGGGCGTCGTGGTAAGTTCAATTACCGGACGAAGGTTTACCAACAGTTGGATCACTTCTATTGAAAAGCAAGTACCATTATTTGCATCATCGCGTTCTACACGGGCCCAGATATTTCCGGTAACGCTGGTATAGAGATTTGGAAGCGGATTTTCATCATTTTGGGCATCTTCCAGTGAGTTATGGAACGTAATAATTAGATCTGGGGGGACAGGACCAGCAAATGTATTCGTCGTCACCCATTCAGCAGCATGTAAGGCTGCAAAGTCAAACTCAGCCATGGTCATCCCCACACCCATAGCGCAGTTTTTCAGGGTTATCGCATAGGTCTGCGGAGGATCACAGCAAAATTCCACGCTTATGGTTACTTCGTCAAAATCTGCAGCACAAGGAGCGTTTGTAATGGTCCACCTGAAAACATAGTCGCCCAGGTCTGTAAGGCCAGTGACCTGCGTGGTTGGGTTATTGTCGTTTTGAATGTTTGCGAGCGGGGCGCCAAAAGGCCCACTCACCTGTGTCCAGGTACCCATTCCCTGGCTAGGTGTATTTCCAAACAAAGAAGTCGAAGACACCAGGTTAAGACACAGGTTTTGATCTGGACCTGCATTGGCATTCGGTTGTGCCTTTACGATGAGTTCCGCAGCAGCAGATAGCGTGGAACATCCCGATCCAGCCGGTGCCTGACCAACCAAAACTCTGTAATAATAAGTTCCAGGTAGATTGGAGGCCGGGGCGGTATAGGACTGTGCCGTAGCACCCGGAATATTGGTGTATGGGCCGCCTATGGCAGTAGCCCGTTGCCACTGATAAGTTAATGTTCCTGGAGGCACATTACCAGTCGCGTCAACCGACATCATATGGGTGCTGCCTTCACAAATGGTAGCGCCCACCGGATCGGCGTTGATAATTGGATCAGCCACTACATCTACAGTGACACAAACTGATTCAATTGGATCGCAACCAGAACCTGCTGCTGAAATCAAAACCTTGTAAGAGGTCTTAACTGTAAGCGCCGGGGTTGTATAGGTACTATTGGTAGCCCCTGCAATATTGGTCCAACTGGCGCAATCATTTGCGGTATTTATTTGCCATTGATATTGTAGAACAGGCGTCCCACCCATGGCGACCACGCTCAAGGTAGGAGTGCCACCAGTACAAACCGTTGTGCCTGTTGGTTGTGTTACAATGAAAGGATCTGCCACTACAGTGACTGTAACAGGTGCCGAGGTGGCACTGCCACAGCCTACACCAGAGGCCGAAACAATTACATGAAAGTAGGTCGTGACCGTCAAAGGGCCCGTATTATACATATTGCCACCCGAACCGATGATCGTCCATGGGCCAACATTGCTGACGGTAGAAAATTCCCATACATAGTCCAGCGGAAGCGGCGTTCCACCAGTCGCGTTGGCCGTTAACGTGGTGTTTCCACCAACACAAACTGTAGCAGACGATGGCGATATACTAACCGCAGGGTCAGGTACAACAGTTACCTCAACAACCATAGAAATGGTTTCACAGCCGCTGGAAGCGGGGGCCTGGCGAACAAGAACCCTGTAAAAAGTAGTGGTAGTAAGGGGAACGGTTGTATAAGAACTAGCGGTGGCCCCGGCAATATCGGTCCATGCACCTGCATTTGTCGGCGCTCTTTGCCATTGATACGTCAAGGTTCCAGGCGGTACATTACCTGAAGCGACAACCGACATCATATGCGTACCACCCGTACAAATGATAGCACCTACCGGTTGGGTGCTGATCACAGGATCCGGAACCACGGTTATTTTAGCACAAGCGGAGGTCACTGGATTACAATCCAAACCCGTCGCGCCTACTATCACCCTGTAATAAGCGTCGGCGGTAAGCGACGGCGTGGTATAAGTGCTATTGATTGCTCCGGCAATATTAGTCCAGGTACCATTACAATCCACGGAACTCACCTGCCACTGATAGGTCAACAAAGGAGTGCCGCCTGTAGCCGTCACACTCAACGTATGGGTTGCACCGGTACACACTATAGCGTCCATAGGCTGGATGCTAATATTGGGATCTGGCACAACCGTAACCGTGGCGCAAGGTGCCGTGTAGGGACTACAAACCGAATTAGCATCTGTAATAATAACCCTATAAGAGATAGTGGTAGCCATTCCAAGCGGTTGATAATTAGGTCCCGTAGCACCTGGAATCAGGGTAAACAACGGTGCCGTACAGTCACCTGGGCTTTCGTACCATTGATAAGTATAAGAGCCAGATCCACCCGTTGCATTGGAAGTGAGAATTGGAGATGCTCCAACGCATACCGTAACATTGGTGGGTCCTCCGGCAAGTAATTGCCTATTGATAATAGTTACCTCATCGAAACTTGTCGGACATATATTGCCATTTCTGGTCGTCCAGCGGTAAGTATAACTAGGCCCGGCGGTTACCCCTGTAACGGTAGAAACAGGAGACAAGGGATTCGTAATGGTGCTCGCGGGCCCAGCCACCTGAGTCCAAACACCCGCGCCAGAAGTAACCGGAGTAGCATTTAATTGGAAAGTGGAACTACTACATAATTCCTGGTCAGATCCGGCATTTGCTGTGGTGGGCAAGGCCCAAACCCGAATGGACATATTATCAGAGCTCGTACAAGTTCCTACGGCTACCTCCCATTGCAGGACATATATATTAGGACTTCCACCTACCAAGCCCGTTACGGTTGCATTGAAAGAATGTTCATCTACTGCTGTAAAGCCCACACCATTAGGGCCACTTAACAATGACCAGGTTCCAACTTCCCCTCCAGATGGGGGATTTCCATCGAGCATTGCCTGGGTCTCATCACAAAGAAACTGATTAAAGCCAGCAAAGGCTTCTTGGGTTGGAACAGGATTTACCACAATGGTCACTTCGTCAAAACTTTCCGGACAAACTCCATTTTTGATCGTCCACCGGAAGGTATAAGTTCCTCCAACGACGAAACCAATGACCTGGGTCATCGGACTATTGGGATTTAAAATTAATACTGGACCGCCGGATACCTGGGTCCATTCTCCGGCACCAATGAGTGGGGTATTACCCACCAAAAACATCGGCTCCGCATAACAAAGAATAGTAGCGGTACCACTCGCATCTGCCACCGTGGGAAGCGCATCATTCTTAATGGTAACGTCGTCTTCAGAAGTACAAGGTGCATTGGTGGTCGTCCAGCGGAAAACATAAACGCCATTGGAAAGACCATTCACCATGGTTGATGGATCCGTAGGATCAACAAAGGTCGGCAAAGGTCCGCCGGGTGTGCTGACGATGCTCCATAGTCCAGTACCGACGATAACAGGCGTTGCTGCGAGCGTGGTAGAATTCATGTCGCAGAAGTTTTGATCAGGTCCGGCATTGGCTGGCGTGGGTTGTTCCAGGATCGTAATATTGACTTCGTCAAAAGATTCCGGACAAAGACCGTTTCTGGTGGTCCACCTGAAGGTGTAAGTGCCTGGTACTAAATTGCTTATTACAGTATTGTATAGAATGGGAGAAGCAATAACCGGGTTTGGCGCACCTGGGGGTATGGTGATCACCGTCCATTCACCCAGGCCTACCATTGGGTTAACGGCAGCCATCGTTACAAACTCCTCACACACCACGTTTTGGTTGGGGCCAGCGTTTGCCGTGGAAGGAGGCTGATAATTTGTAATCCGCACTTGATCTTGTCTGGAACAGGCGCCATTAGAAATGGACCAGGCCAATAAATAAACACCGTAGCCAGCTGGGTCAAATACTGCATCAGGCGTATTGGCATTCGGGGTAAATGTTCCACCCCCTTGGCCCGCCAAAACAGTCCAAGTACCCACATAAGGCACATCAGGATCATTACCATCTAATGTATAGGTTGTTAGGCCATCGAGATCACAGGCTTCCTGATCAGGGCCAGCGGCTGCTAAATTCGGGGGCATAAACAAGGTGACTTTCATCACATCCATGCTCATGCAACCAGGTTGATTGATGGTATATTTGAATTCATATTCATTCGAAAGGTCACCCATGGGCACCATCAAGCCGGAAGCGGTAGCGGTATTGTCGGAAGTTGTTGTAATAATAGCCGGATCACCATTGGTTTGGGTCCAAGTGCCAATACTGTTTATGTTTCCAATCAGGTTAACCGTCATGATTTCTTCACAGAATGACTGATCAGGCCCTGCATCGGCTGATGGAACAATTTTAATCTCCATCTCATCCATCTCAATGGGACAAAATGGACCACTTTTGCTATTCCATTTCAAAACATAGGTGCCAAATACCAATCCGCTTACCATACTGGTAGGCGATAAGTAATTGGAAAAAGCAGGGGTGTTCGGCCCTGAAACTACGGTCCAATAACCATCTAATACAGCGTTAGCTGCCAGGGTCGTGGAAGTAGCGCCACAGATCATTTGATCAGGCCCTGCATTTGCCGGAACAGCTGGGGACGAAACAAACAATTTGACCGTATCTGCACTGGAACACGCCCCATTTTTGATGGTCCAAATGAATTGATATACCCCATCGGATAGTCCGGTAATGGTGGTAGAAGGGCTAAGCGGGTTCGTTATGACTGCACCACCTGGTCCGATGTATTGTGTCCACATGCCTTCGCCAACCAGGGGTGCATTGGCGGCCATGGTAGCTACCGTGCCACATATTTCCTGATCCATGCCCGCTACAGCGGTGCTGACAGGCGCAGAAATGGTGATCATTACTGTATCCACCGTCGGGTCGCAGGTGCCGTTCAGGTTTTTCCACAAAAACAGGTAAGTTCCGTTTGTTAGTCCATTGACAACGGTATTATATAAGGTTGGCGTAACAATATTGGCAGCAGGTCCGGAGATTTTAGACCACAATCCAGTACCGACCGCAGGGTTATTCCCGGCCAGGGTAATGCTCGTTGTTCCGGCGGGCAAACACTGATCAGGGCCCGCATTGGCTGTATCTGGTCCTTGTGTGTTGTTGGTGGTAATGACCACATTGTCCGAGGCCATGCCGCATTTATTCTTAATGGTCCAGGTAAAAGTATAGGCTGTGTTTGCTGCCAGTCCGGTCACCACTGCATTTGGATCATGGACATCAGAAAACACAATGCCCACATTTGGACTTACCGTCCAGGTGCCTACATCGCTGGGATTTGGAGTGTTGCCCATTAGGTAAACGGGGGTGTCAAAGCAAACGGTTTTGTCCAATCCTGCATCCGCCGTGGTGGGTGCAATATCGGTTACCCGCACTTCTACATCATCCTGAGCAGGATCGCAAGCAGGGCCCCCACTGACGGTCCAACGAAATACATAGGCGCCATTGATGCCTGTCGGCATAGTGACCGAAGAATTGTTGGCCATAATGTCAGCAATGGTAGCCACTGCCGGACCACTTACCTGGCTCCAGGTACCCGAACCTATAAATGGAACATTGCCAATCAGCATTGTCGTATAAATTGCACAAGGCAGATCCTGGTCTGTACCCGCATTAGAGGCAGTAATAGATTCAGAAAAAACAACGGTCACCTGATCCGATGCAGCATTGCCACAACCAGCTCCGACAGGAACATTCTTTCGCATTTCAATGACATAAGTCCCAGGTTGAACAGGGTTTCCAGGACCGTACAATTCCAGAATTGTAAATGGAGAGGAGCCGACATTCGCCCAATCTGTTAAAATTCCACTTGGACTATCTGCAACACGCCATTGTACTGCACCCGGACCGGAGTCTGTGTAGGTTAAGGTAACCGTTTTGTCATCACACATTTTGATGATAGGGTCCTCACCCGTAATATCTACCAGCGATTCCGAATCCGCAAAAGTGATGGTCACGGTGGTAGAACTTGAACAACCTGTTACTGGATTGGTGATGGTATACGAAAAAGTATAGGTGCTTATACCATCCAGGCCCGTAATTTCCGTTACCGGAGTATTCGGACTTACAATGGTAACCGCTGGTCCACCTGTTTGAACCCATTGCACCGTTTCATCCGTGTAAAGGGGAAGGCTGCCATATAGTATGGTAGAAGTTCTATCATCGCAAAAGATTTGGCTGGCAGCTGTAGCAGGAGAAATATCCTGCGTCGGGGGAGGGACACAAATCATGACCTCGTCTTCGCCATCAATCATACAAGTTGTGTTTTCGACAGCCCAACGCATGATATAACAACCTTCGATCAGGTTGGAAATACAGGTAGTTGGATTCGAGGCGTTGGCAATTGTCGGGACGTTTGGACCAGTTACCACACTCCACATACCCATACCACAAAAACCTGCCGGACTTCCATCCAGGCAGGTCATTGTTGTGAGGGAAAAACAATCCCCAAGGTTTTGATCGGGGCCGGCAGTGACAGGAATTGCGCCGCCGCAATTCGTAACCATGATTTCATCAAACGATTTACATCCATTGGGATTCGAGATCGTCCACCGAACCGTCGTTTGTCCACCAGCGCCATTCGCGAGGATGATACTGCTGTTTGGATCCATATTATCAGAGAAAGAGACGCCATTGTTGGGACCAACCACTGACCAGGCACCAAGTTCTCCAGGTCCGGGGCTATTGGCCGATAATGGATAGGTGCCGGGGCATGCTGAAATATCGTCGCCTGCCATGGCTGGCGTAACCTCCAACACGGTGTAAGTGACATTCTGAAAGACTTTTGATCCATCAGCACAGGTCAGGTGGGCGCGGAATGTATAGTTGCCACCCATATATCCGGTTACCGTACTGGTCAGTAAGCTTGGATCATCAATGATCACGGAAGGCCCAGCAATTTGCGACCAGTAAAAGGAACCTGGAACAAAATTTCCCGACACTCCGCCCAACAATGGGATTTGCATATCCGGGCAAAAAGTTGCTGGAACACCAGCGTTAACGGAGCAGTCCTGCGCATTTATTTCCCCAAGAAGCAGGAAGCTACAAGTAATAAGCGACAGGAATGAAATTTGCAGTGGTGTAAACTTTTTCATAGTAAAATTTTGTGGAAAATCCGCATTAAAATGCAAAAAGTCAGTTTTTAAAACATTCAATACAATTTCGATATATTTGATTTATATCTCCTTTGTATTTTAATTTTAACTGTTCAGGTTCATGATTTTCAATCAATTAAGTCGATATTATCAGGCAGTATTTCGGATTAGAAACCCACTAAAACCCAGCCCGATCCATACCGACGCGCCCAAAATGAAAAATTCCAGCCGCTGGCATCGATCCAAATCAAAAAGATGGATACGGGTAGCCGGTACAGACTGGAAGCGTGTTTGATGAATAAATTTATGTTCTGGAACATCGCGCTTGCTGCGTTGAAAATCAGCCGCACGCGTTAGAAGGGCTCAATGTTGAGCCTTGGTGGAGAACTATAAACTTTTCACTTAGGATTATTAATAAAAAGACGCACAAACATGTAATCTATATTTCTGGCAGGCATTTTACAATTCTAGCCAAAAGTTATATTATTTACATATTTCAATAGAAACTTGAATCTGCCTTGAGACTTTCTCATGGCATTAAAACAAAAATCCAGGCGCCAAAACTTCTTTTCTACGGATTAGCACCATGGGTAAGGGATTAAATATATTAAGCAGCACGGGATGGCTGATCAATATAGCTGTATAAGCGGGGCAAAGGTGGGGCGCTAGCTGGCGGCAGACATGACCATTTTACCCAGATCCATGACAGAATTACCCAGACGCTGCCTATGTTTCCTTCTTTTTTCCGTATGTACGCGAATGGCCTTACCTTGCTCCCTGAACCTAATGACCTGAGTTAGACCCCATTTTTAACCCTGTGCAAAGACCAGTACGCTTACCATGAAATATCCCCCACTCTGGCTTTTCGTCCTGTTCTGTGCCCAGCTCCTCCAAGGCCAGAATAACTATCGGGCTGAATCCTTAACCGTCGCGGACGGGCTTTCGCAAGGTTTCGTGTTCACCCTGCTGCAAGACAGTCGCGGATTCATCTGGATTGGTACCTCCAATGGGTTGAACCGCTACGATGGCTACCAGGTCAAACGCTTTACCTGCGACGACACCTCTCCCTGGGGCTTCCGGGCCAACACCGTTTATTGCCTGGTGGAAGATGCCCATGGCCTGCTCTGGTTGGGCACCGATAAAGGGGTAGTAGTCATGGACCCCTATACCGAACAGTTTTTACCCCTGGCCGAGGCAAACCCGGCTTTTTTCCATAATGATGTCGCTCACATTACGATTAAGGCTGGCGGACGGATTTGGTTTTCCCCGCATCCGCTGGTGGATGCGGGCTTATACGTGATCCGGCCGCCGGCTGATCTGATGCGCCTGATGCGGGAAGGCCGGATCCAAGCCAACACCTTCCATCTCCAAGCGGTCCCCCTGGCCGCCGGCTTGGTTGGGCCACTGCGCTGGCTACCCACCGCCAGCGATACGGTGATTGTCGCTGCTGACTACCTGGGCCGGTTCTGCCGGGTTAATCTGGGCAGCTTACAAGTACAGCCTGCAGATCCACGCACGCTGGAACATCAACGCCTGGGAGATTACGGGCTGGTCTATGCCGAGGCAGGGACGCGGGGGTTTGTTTTTCAATTAAAACCGGCGTCCGACGGTTCTACCGGCAACAACTATCAGTTGGAGGAATTTCTACAATTACCGGGCGAAATGCCCATCCTCCATCGCATCAATGATTCCGTCATCTACCAAATGGATGCGATGCCGGCCCGGCAAACACTATCGCCCCGTGCCCACCAGCCTGCTGAACGGCCAGTCCGCCCTTTTATTGAAGTGGACAAGCAAGTTACGAACAGCGGTATAGTGGATAGGGCGGGAAATTTGTGGATCGGGACGTCGGGCTATGGCGTCCGCAAAATCAGCCGCCGGAAACTGGACTTCCGGCACTACCTGCCGGGGCAGAGTTTTTACAACTTTACGGTCCTCCCGGACGGACGTTTCTGGCCGGGCGCTAACCGCTCCCATGAAGTGCTCAATCTGCATACCGGTCAACTGGAGCCGTCGCCCTGGGAAAATACCCTGCCGCCGGGAACCTGGGTCTATAGCCTGCTGATTGATCGTTCCGGTAATTGGTGGATGGCGGCAACGCGGAACGATCGCCTGCTTATTCTGACCAAAGAACGCTTGGGCAGCCAGTGGAAGGCCTTGCCAGTGGAGTTAAAGTATGTCCAGGACTTCCCGGTTGCTTTACTGGAAGACCGGCGGGGCAATATTTGGGTAGCCGGGGTGCAGGGACAAATCATCCGGGTTCGCCCGGGTAGCCACCAGGTAGACCGCTGGCAATACAGCCAGTATTTTCCCGCCTACCTGGCCGGCGACCTGCGGAGTACTTGTTTGGTCGAAGACGAAGGCGGTACCCTCTGGATTGGAACTACGCTCGGACTGGTGAAGTTGATGCAACCCGACGGAGAACCGGTCTTTCAGGTCTGGCATAACCACAGCGAAAAAGGACCACTGTTTAAAAACGACTGGATTTTGAGCCTGTATCCGGATCCGGACGACACGACCATGCTTTGGGTGGGCACGCGCGGCGGCGGACTGACCGGCTTTAACCGTAAAAACGGTGCGGTCGAAACGTTTACCGAAAAAGATGGCTTGTCCAATAATGTGGTCTATGGCCTGGTGCCGGATATGTTCGGGCAGCTGTGGCTGAGTACCAACCGGGGGCTGTCCTGTTTCTATCCGCGCAATCGCACTTTCAGTAATTTCCCTAGCGAGGAACCGGAGTTAACGGTGGAGTTTAATACCTGGGCCCACCAGCGCCTGCCCTCCGGAGAACTGGCCTTTGGTAGCGTCGAAGGCCTGTTTATTATTCGTCCGCTGGCGGAACGCCAAATCAGTAGCACCAGCGTAGTGGAAGTAACTCAATTGCAAATTAACGGCGCGCTGCTCGACCCGGTAGCGGCGCAGACTGGCATGCGCTACACGGATAAGCAGGAAATTGCCCTCTTGCTGCCGTATGATCAAAATAATATTGTCCTGGAATTTGTCGCGCTGAAAACCAGCGATCCGGCCTCGGTGCAATACCGCTACCGTGTTTTGGGTCTGGGGGAACACTGGATACCCCTCGGCCACCAGCGCATTGCCAATCTCGTGGCCATACCATCGGGACAGTATACGGTCGAATTGCAAGCCATCGATCCCAACGGCAATTGGTCGGAAGCGGTGAGCACGAAGGTGTACGTGACCATCCGGCCGGCCTGGTACAACAGCTGGCCGGCCTGGCTGTGCTATATGGGTCTGGCCGTCTGGTTGTTATATAGCTATGTACGCTATTTGCGCAAACAACTCCGACTGAACTATGAGGTAGACATCAGCCGCAAAGAGATGGAACGACTCAAATCGTTGGATGATTTTAAAAACCGGTTTTTCAGCTATATTTCACACGAATTTAAAACGCCGTTGGCCATTATCATTGGCCAGGCCAAACGTCTGTCGGGAGAGCAGCCGCAGCGGGAAATAGATAATAAGGCGAGCGCTATTTTCCAGCAAGGGCAGAACATGCTGGATATGGTGGACCAAATGTTGGACATCACTCGGTTTGACAGCAACGAACTGCGTTTAGATTGGCGGAACGGTGATTTCAGCGCCTATGTATGCTACCTCGTGGAGTCCCTGCGCCCCCTGACGGATTTCAAAAACATCCGCCTTGATTTTCATACGGACGTGCCCGGTCTGCTGATGGACTATGACCCGTTACGCTTGCAGTATATAACCAACAACCTGCTGACCAATGCGATACGGCACACGATGGCCGGAGGTGCTATCAGCGTTTCAATTTACTCCAGCGGGCAGGATCACGTGCAACTGGAGGTGCGGGATACGGGGGAAGGCATTAGCCCCGAAGATCTGCCGAAGATTTTTGATCCTTATTTTCAGGGCAGTTCCGATCAGGGGCAGGCAGACCATTTCGGACTGGGGCTGGCCTTCGTCAAAAATCTGGTCGAACTCTTTGCCGGAAAAATCCAGGTGAGCAGTCAACCGGGGAAAGGCAGCACTTTTACGATTACGCTGCCCATTACGCGCAGCGCTGCGCCAATAAAGTTGCCGGATATAGAACTGCCCTCTCCCGACCCCAATTTTATTGGGAAAGCCACCGACCAGAATTCCGGAAAGCCGCGTCCATTACTTCTGGTGGTGGAAGATAACGTATTCATTGCCAATTTTCTACAATCTGTCCTGGCCCCTCATTTTACGTTAAGTTTTGCCACCGACGGCCTGGCTGGCTATGAAAAAGCGGTAGAAATCATCCCCGACCTTATTCTGACCGATGTCATGATGCCGGGTATGGATGGCTATCAATTGACCCGCCAACTTAAAAATCATGCACTGACCGGACACATTCCTATTGTTATTCTGAGCGCCCGATCTGATTTATCCGACCGGCTGTCTGGCCAGCAGTTTGGCGCCGACGCCTATATCGGCAAGCCCTTTGACGATCAGGAGCTGCTCCTGATTTTGCAGAATCTGTACCGTTTGCAGAACTATTGGCGCGAGCGTTATGCCAGCCTAAGCACCAAAGGTGGCCTGATTAATAATTTACCGGAAAAAACAGCCGGTCAGCCCGAAGCGATTGTTCAGCAAACGGATGCATTCATGTTGAAAATGTACGCTCTTTTTGAAGAGCACTACGTCATCGAGGCATATGACCTGTCGCAACTTTGCCGCCACATGGAAATGAGTAAATCTCAATTACAAAGGAAACTTGCCGCTTTGTCCGACCAGTCCGTCATGCAATTGTTACGCCGCTATCGCCTGCAAAAAGCGTATGAAATACTGTCCGGAGATCCAAACTGCAACGTGCGGGAAGTATGCTTTCAGGTTGGATTCAAAGACCCCTCCCATTTCTCCCGTCTTTTTTCAAAAACATTTCAGTTAGCGCCTTCTGATATAAAGCGGCAGGTGCCTCGATCGGGCTGGTCAGATGGGAGTGTTCAGTAATCCGGAAACAAGTTTCAATGCCCCATCGAAGCCTGTTTTCGAGCCGTTGAAGGTTGGACCGGGCAAAAAACACCTTCAACCAGGTGCTGCGGTTTGACGACTCCAAGTCGTCTGACGGCTATAACAAACAGATCCACTGGCTGCGCGCTAAAAACGGCACCCATTCCGGCGAGGTCCTCCTCGATTTCGACCGCGTACCGCAGGCGCGGATGTACGGCGTCAAATGGCGCATCGACGGCAGCGAACAGTGGAAGAACGGCACTTATGTACCAGGGAAAAAATGGTAAACTGAAATATAACGCTTTCCCAAAAAAACACAACGGCCACCCCTTTCCCAGGGGCGGCCGTCGCAATTGAATACTTCTTCTATTCCGGTCCTTACTTAGCCTGTATCATCTTCTTCGTTGCACTGTCCGTAGAAGTCTCCAACTTGTAGTACAGCATGCCCGTGGTGTTGATCAATGCACGATCCAAGGAGATGCTGTTCTCGCCTTTGGCAAACTGGCCTTTCTG
>ENA-ORBV01008558-ORBV01008558.1-microbial-mat-metagenome-genome-assembly--contig:-NODE-8558-length-17142-cov-4.983768_pt1 | contig 17142 bp, 10 predicted proteins | sample MGYA00237777_ERZ505514 | MGnify/ENA primary metagenome ERZ505514 (study PRJEB26160, sample SAMN06269048) | microbial mat metagenome | isolation source: Oligotrophic lake microbial mat | place...
CAGGATCGCGGCGCGCCCCGCCTCGTCCGTGTCGCGCGCGAGCCCGGCCAGGGAATCCCAGCGGTCCTCCAGCGTCCGCGCCAGATGGGCGGCCTCGCGTCCGGCGTTCGCGAACTGGAAACGCTGGATGGCGTGCTCCGCCAGCGTGCCGAAATCGCGGCGGAAGATGCCGCGTCCCACTTCATCGCGGTCGAACGTGCCCTCGTGCTCTCGCCCGACGGCGTCGAGCGCCTCGCGGTAGCGTGCCGGCGCGGTCGCGAAGTCCGTGTCTGCCGCGAAACCTCCATCAATCTCGGTCAGCGCGCGCGAGGCAGCGGACGAAGCTGACAGGATGCGGCCATAGCGGCGTACAGCCTCGCGCTCCGCCGCTATGGCCGCCGGCTCCGCATCCGGGAAAAAGATCAGGACGTGACCACACTCAGCTTCGGCGGCGAAAAACGCTTCGGTGGATGGGCCATCGATGCGCAGGCCGGCTACACCGAGGGCAACGAAAAGCGACCGGAGGAATTGACCGCGCGTTTCCGCCGGAACACCCGCGACGCCGTCATCCGATACGACACGGATGGTCCTTACCGGCTGAGCGTCACCCAACTCGCGGGCGCCAGTTTTCTCGAACCATCATCCTATAATTTTCAGCGCGTCGATCTGACCAACGAGAGCGGTTCCGAGACGGAATCGGATGTCGGCTTTAACGCCCGCTTCAATCTGGCGGCAACGACTCCCGCCTATGTGAAGTTGGGCGCGTTGTTCAAAGGCAAGGAAAAGGATTCCGAAGGCGAGGTATCGGAGCTGACCACCGCGCCGTCGACTTTCACTTTCGCCAATCTGGCCGAGCCAGCCGGCGACTATCCGTATCTGCGGGTTCCGCGCCTCAGCACCGCGGCGGTGAAAGAGGCCTTCTACAGCAATCGCTCCGCCTTCACCGGCAGCCGGGTTTTCGAGGATAGCGAGTTTGAGGATTTCTCCCTGACGGAGGATGTGCTTGCCGCCTACATGATGAGCAGTGTCACGTTCGGAAAATTAAACGTCATCGGTGGTGTTCGCGTGGAGCGCACCGAGTTCGAAACCACCGGGCGTGTGCTCGACCTCGGCAATGAAACCGCGTTCTCCTCCAAGGCCTCGCGCAATTACACGAACTGGCTGCCCGGCGTCTATCTGCGCCACGATGCCACGAAGAATCTCGTGTTTCGCACCTCGTGGTCCAATTCGCTCGCCCGGCCCTCATTTGGCGACACGGCCTTCCGCAGCCTCGTCAACAACGACGATCTCGAGATCACGCGGGGCAATCCGAATCTCAAGGCCCTCGAATCCGTCAACTGGGATGCCTCGGTCGAATACTACCTGCCTTCCCTGGGCCTGCTTTCGGCCGCGGTTTTTCACAAGGAGATCAAGAATTTTTCCTATGAGTTCGAGGATCCCACGCCGCTCGTCATCAACGGGGAGTCATATGACCTCACCACCTACGCCAACGGTTCGGAGGGTTCGATCACGGGTCTTGAACTGGCTTACCAACAGCAGTTCCGTTCGCTGCCCGCGCCGTTCGATGGCTTTGGCGTCATGGCCAACATCACCTTTCTGGACAGCGAGGCGACATATCCGACTCGTCCCCGCGAGGCCGTGCCGTTCATTGGCCAGTCCGATCAGGTCGGGAACGTTGGGCTGACTTATGAGAAAGCAGGTCTGTTTGTCCGGCTCGCGCTCAATTTCCGCTCCGAGCGCCTGCGCGAAGACGAACCGCTGGGTGGCAGCGCGCCGCAGGATCTTTTTGTGGACGACTTCGAGCAGCTTGACCTGACGGTCCGGTACAAGCTCTCCCGCAACTGGGAGGTCTACACGGAATTTCTCAACCTGACCGAAGCGCCCTTCCGGGTTTTCCTCAAAAGCGATAACGGCCAGGGCAAACGTCTGGGCCAGGTGGAGGAATACGGCTGGAGCGCCAACTTTGGCGTGCGCTGGAAACTCTGAGACCAACCTTGGGTCCGGAATACGCCGTGACGCCATGGGGCAGTAGGACAGGCCCCGTCCCGTGGCGCGAACCCGTGTTGGAAAAAAATCCGGCAGATAAGTCGGCAACCAGCCATAGAACGCGGCCGTTCCGGCGGCGTTGAGGTTTCTTTGCGTTGATTCAGTCGCGTAGTTCGTTACGAGACCGTCCCCGCATGAAGATCACTTATCCCGCCCGGAACCAGGTATCGATTTGGATCGGGGCGTTTACCGACGACGACGATTTCGATCTCGCGGCCGAACAGGACGTCGAGGCGCGTCTAAACTTACCGGGGGGCCAAGCGCCACGGGGCCTGCCTGTTACATGTTACGCGAACGCCAGACCGCGAAGCGAACGGCCGCGGAGGACCCATTGAGAGCATGTCGGCGATCCAGGAATAGGGTGCGCCCGAAAGCTCTCGGACTCTTTGAAGCAATCTCCACTTTCCAGCGCGGACGACCCGGCGTCGAAGCAAGTTCCTGCCGACTTTTGGGGCGCTCGAGCAGGGCCTGCTCGAGTGCAACGTTCCGTCGCTCTTCCTTAAGGGCGCGAGTTTCCTGGCGCGGCGGATCTTGCTCGAGCGCTCGATGTTGGTGCTCGCGCGCAATTGCCTTCTTCCAGGCATCCGTGCCGACCAGAGAAGCCCACGGGAAATCTCATCAAATCCGAGTCACGGCGTATTTTGTTAGTTGTCTTCGATCCGGACTAACGTGAAGCTACACCCTCGACCCCTTGCGCCTGCCGCTTCTTATTTCTCCGTTCGTCCACTCGTCGACCGTACCGTATCCAGAAAAGAATACAGTTCCCTGGTCGCTGTATCGTCTGGCACGCCGAGATTGGCATTGATCTTGGAGTGACTGGTTTCGCGAGCGCCAAACACCTTCACGGAAATACCTGCCGCCTTCAGGACCGCGCCGAGTCGCTGCGCTTGGGCGGTGTTATCCGGTTGCTCGGCTACGTGAAGAATCAGGAAAGGGGGGATGTTTTTGTTGGCGGCAACATGCGTGACCGCCGAGAAATCCCGGTGTTGTGCCTCGGTGCCGAACTTCAATCGGTGCCCATATTTAGGCTCGGGCTGGCCGTGCAGCCGACGGCGCGTTTCGCCGGTCGCGATCATGGCGGGCAAATCATAGGTGTCGCCGTCCACGGGCACGCACGCTTTCAGCGCCGAAAACGGCACTCCTTCCGCCTGGAGGTAACGATCGTCGGTGCAGATGAGCGCCGCCAGTTGCGCGCCCGACGAGTGGCCCATCACCAGGATGCGCGTGGGGTCGCCACCGTGCTTGGCGATATTCTTGTGCACCCAGCCGAGTGACTTGGCGACGTCGCGCACGAGAGTCCCCATGTCCACGCTCGGCAGCAGGCGGTGATTCGTGGAAACGAAAACGAAGCCTTTGCTGACGAAGATCCGCGGCTTCAGTTGCACACTGGTCTTATCGCCGGTTTGCCAGCCGCCGCCGTGAATCCAGAAGACCACCGGGAGATTCTTCGCTCCGGGCGGAGCATACACATCCAGCACCTGACGCTCGTGCGCGGGCTGCGCGTAGGGGATGTTACTCGTTACGCGGGGTTGTGGGTCGGCGGCGAACGCGGCGGGCATAAGGGCCATGGCAAGCAGGAGCAGTCGTTTCATGGAGTGGGTAGCAAGTGGGATTCGGAAAGGAAAATAACATGCGATCAGTCGCGAACGCTTCGGCGGGGAAGCCGCCCGCGCCCACGTTGGCGGCAAAGACAAATCCAGCTTCCGGTTGTTCGCAATGCTGTGCATCCGTCAGGTTGCAGACCGCCGTGGTGAGGCCGAGCGCCACGGGGCCTGCCTGTTGAACTCTCAGAGTTACATGTTACAACTCACCCAACGGCACCCGCGTGATTTACGAGCCGCGAGTAGTAGATTTCTTGAGAAGCGCGGGTGCGCCATATCGCTGGATTTCCCAATCGCTCGCCTTGGGCCACCCAAAGCAGTGAGGGTGCCGGTTTTTCGCTTTTGTAACATGTAACAGGCGGACCCCGTCCGACCGGCGGCTCACGCTCGCGAAAGGTTGATTTTTCGGCACGATCTCGACGTGAGCTTGCCAGCGTGTGGGCCGGACAGCTTGATGCGGGATCTCCGCTAACTTTACCGACTGCGCACAGGCGCCCGTTCCTGGCTTTTCCGATGAAATTGTCTCTGCTCTTCTCCGTGTTCCGTCCTGCTCAGAGTCTTTCCGGTTTCCGAATTGTATTCCGTGGAGGCGCCCTGCTGCTTGCTCTGCTCGCGGTTCGGGCCGCGCAGGCGCAGACAACGACGTTGCACACCTTTACCGATGGCGGTTACAGCACCGGCAACCTCGTGCAGACCGCCGACGGTTCACTTTACAGCGTCACCCGCTCGAGAGGAGGAGCCAACAATGGCCGCGTAATCAAGGTCCAGCCCGACGGCTCGGGTTATCAAGTCGTTCACACTTTTTCGGGTAGCGCGCGGGAGCCCGACCACGCCTTTATTCTCGGCCGGGACGGCGTGTTCTACGGCACCGGAGAATTCGGCGGGACCGCCAACTTCGGCATGCTCTACAAGGTGAATCCGGATGGCTCGGGCTTTTCCGTGCTGCGCTCCTTCACCGCCGGTGGCCCCACCATTGTCCAGGACGGCGGCGCGCCCAAAGGCGGACTCGTCCTCGCGAGCGACGGCTTTCTCTACGGTGCGACGACCACCGGCACTGCCGCCAGCACCAACCTCAACGACCGCAACGGCGTCATCTACAGGATCGCGCCTGACGGTTCCGACTATCGTATTCTCTATTCCTTCGACGGCGGAGATGCTCGCGCCAACGGCACCGGTCCGAACAGCCTCATCGTTGGCCGCGATGGCAATCTTTACGGCACGGCGTTGGGTGGTCCGGCCGCGGGGGGAGGCACGGGCGGCGTGATCTTTCGGCTGCAGACCGACGGCAGTGGCTTCACCATCCTAAAAACCTTCGGCAATTTAAGCACTCCCACCGTGATTCATAATCCGCAGTCGCCGCTCCTCCATGCGTCCGATGGTTACCTCTATGGCACTGCGCGCACGGGCGGTGCGACGGGCGACGGCCTGATTTTCAGGCTGCTGCCCGATGGGGCCGCCTTTGAAATTATCCATACTTTTTCCGATCGCACACCGGCGGGTGGTCTCGAGCCGTCGGGAGCGTTTTTCCAAGGAAGAGATGGCGCTCTTTATGGTCGGACCAATTTTGGAGGCACCATCGGGAACAACGGAGTCATCTACAAGATTCGCACCGATGGGACAGCCTTTCGCGTGCTCGCCAACTTGCCTGCCGTCCGGGCACTTAACTTCGCCGGTTTGGTTCAGGGGATCGACGGCGCCCTCTACGCCACGACCGACGGCACCATCGTTCGGGCCGCCGAGCCTCCAGGCATCGAAATTACCTCGCAACCACGTAGCCAGACCGTCGCGCCCGGTGGCAATGTGAGCTTCGGCGTCACCGCTCCCACCGCCACCACTTATCAGTGGCGGCGCAACGGCACCAATATTGCGGGCGCGACCGCCTCAACCTACACGATCAGTAATCTCTCCACCGCGGCCAGCGCGACCTACACCGTCGTCGTCGGGAACGCCAACGACAACGTCACGAGCCAAAACGCCGTGCTCCTCGTCGCCGTGCCCAATCCCGGCCGGCTCATCAATCTTTCCGTGCGGACCAGTGCCGGCAGTGGCGCAGAGACGCTCATCGCAGGCTTCGTTATCGTCGGCACCGGTTCAAAACAAGTCGTAATCCGCGCCATCGGTCCCACGCTCGATGTCTTCGGTGTCACCGGAGTGCTGGCGGATCCCCGCCTCGAACTGCACACCACGATCAACAATCGCGACACCACGATCGCCTCCAACTCCGGCTGGGGTGGCACGCCGGCGCTGAGCACCGCCTTTTCCCAGGTAGGCGCATTTCCGCTCGGAGCAACGTCGCGCGATGCCGCGCTGCTTTCGCCGTTGGCGACCGGCGCCTATTCCGCCTGGGTCCTCTCCGCGTCCGGTGGCACAGGCGTTGCGCTGGTCGAGGCCTACGACGCCGATGGTGCAGCCAGCGCCTCCCGCTTCGTCAATCTCTCCGCGCGCACGGTCGCTGGCACCGGCACGCAAACGCTCATCGCGGGTTTCGTCCTCTCGGGCAATGTCCCCCGGACGCTCCTAATCCGCGGAATTGGCCCCACACTCGAACTTTTCGGTGTCACCGGAGTGCTGGCGAATCCCCGCCTCGAACTGCACACCACGGTCAACAACCTCGACACCACGGTTGCTGCCAACTCCGGCTGGGGCGGCTCTGCCGCGCTCAGCGCCACCTTCGCGCAAGTCGGCGCGTTTGGCCTGCCCGCGACTTCCGCCGATGCCGCGCTTCTCATCACCCTCACCCCCGGTTCCTACACTGCCCAGGTTGCCGGCGCCGGCAATACCACCGGCGTCGCCCTGGTCGAAGTGTATGAAGTGCCGTGATACGGCGACAGTGGGGGCATATCGATGGGGAGAGGCCGACGGGGTCTGCTTGAGGAGCGCGAATTAAAAATGAGCCCTGTGGAGACTGCGCGGAGACTGAAGATCCGGCGAGATAGCTAACACCAAAGCCGGGAGATGGGTTACAGCTACGGGCACGATGCCTTGGAAAAATGCAACCCCTTTGGAAGAAATTATGCGCTTTGGTACGCACGCGCTGACGGATCGATTCACGCTGACGGATTTGTGTGAGCAGTTCGGCATCAGTCAACGAACCCGGCACATGTACCTGTCGCCGTGGGCCGCGGAAGGATGGAAGGGGCCGCGGCTTGACGGGGTCAGTCTGCGGCAACGGCCTGGCGCGTGGTCGGGGGCATTCATGCGGGTATTGGAATCAGGTCGGGTTTGCGATTCACTCTGAAGTTCGCGAAAACGATGGGGTTGAACTCACCGACCACCGTGCCATCGACTCCACCAGACTCCACTGCGCAAATACGAATCGTGAAAGCCGACAACCATGCCAAAACCTGAAACCCACCGTTGGGAATTCCAGACACGGTTTCGCCGCCACGCCTTCGGGTGGAAGTCCCAACCGGCCGTCACCCGGGTCAGGCAGGCCGTCGCCGAGATCAAAAAGATCGCGAAACGGGACGCGCTGCTCGCCGCGGAGGGTGCCGTTCTCTTCCTCGAACGCGTCTCGCCCGCGCTGGAACAAGTGGACAGTTCTTCGGGGGCGATCGGCTCCGCCGTGAACAATGCGATCGCGGACCTAGTGCCGCTCATCGCCAGCGCGCCGGCGAATGCGACGACGCGCAACTCCTGGCTCGAGCGCCTGTTCAATGCGCACGAAGCCGACCAGATTCCGTACATCGAACGACTGGCCGAAGACTGGGGTGTTCTGTGCGCGTCGCAGCAAGTCGCATCGCTTTGGGCGGATCGCCTGCTCGGCCTCACGCGCGCGGTGCTCGGTCCGGATCAAGGTCAACGCGTTCACTTCCACGGAACTGCGGCGTGTCTCGGCGCGCTTTACCACGCCGGACGGTTCGACGAGATCGGCGAGCTTCTGCACGGCGACAACCGCTGGTCTTACCGGCAGTGGGCGGTGCGAGCGCTGGTCGCGAAGGGCCAGAAGGCTGAAGCGCTGCTACTGGCGGAATCCTGCCGGGGCCGTTGGACCAGCGACTCCGAGGTCGACTCCACCTGTGAGGAAATCCTGCTTTCATCCGGCCTGCGGGACGAAGCCTACGCACGCTACGGCGTACGCGCGAATCAAGGCGGCACCTACCTTGCGACCTTCCGTGCCGTCGCCGGGAAATATCCGGAAAGACCTGCCGGCATGATCCTGGCCGACTTGGTGAAGGTCACGCCCGGCGACGAGGGCAAGTGGTTCGCCGCCGCCAAAGATGCCGGCCTTTACGCGGAGGCGCTGACGCTCGCGAGTCGCTCGCCCTGCGACCCAAAGACCCTCACCCGCGCGGCGCGCGATTTCGCCGAAACGGAGCCGGCGTTTGCCGTGGGGGCTGGTCTGGCCGCGCTCCATTGGCTGATCAAAGGCTACGGCTATGAAGTTACCGGGGCCGACGTTTACAGCGCATATTTCTCGACGCTGGCTGCCGCCGGGCGCCAGGGGCGGACGGCTGAAGTGAAAGAGCGTATCCGGAATAGGGTGGCATCCGAAGACACCAATGAAGGCTTCGTGCGCAAAGTGCTCGGCCGGGAGCTCGGTTTATGAGGCAGCGGACGGTCGTCCACGTCGCGGGCCCGGTGGGTGCCGGCAAGACCGCGTTCATTGAGCGGCTGCTCGCGGCCGTGATGAAATTGACGCTCTGCGTGAGGGGCGAACGCGATCCGAAAGCGCGGGAGGTCCGGGAATCGTCGCCGGAAGCGCAACCCGAGCTGCGGCGCTACCGCAAGGCGGGCGCGAGCGAGGTGGCGCTCTACCGCTTTGCCCGGCAGAGCATGGATGAATTCTATATGAGCGCGGTCATGCAGAACTACTCCGAGGCCGTGCTCATCGAGGGAGACTGTCCGATCGACTACGTTGATCTCTCTGTCTTCGTGACACCGCCCCCGGCACCGGGAAAATCGCTTCTCCGCCGGGTGGTCCGTAGTCGCGCCGGGGACCGCCGTGCCGCGATGGCGGAATTCGCGCATCTGTTCGAAGACACGAGTGTCTTGGACCGTCGGTTTGGTTTGAACGTTCTCAAGGCACTTGTCGCGAAGACACCAGCGCCGCCACCGCAAACGGAGCGCCCGCCCGCTTCGCGGGAGGCGCTGCGGAGCGAAATGGGCGCGGGTTCGTCAAGCGCGGACCCTCGGCGCTGGGCCCTGGCACCAAGCTTTGAGGGAATCGAGTGCGCCCACCTCGTCGTGGTCAACGTGCGCGCTGGCGACGATCGCCGCGCGGCCGAGATGTTCCTCAACGACGTGGCGCGCCTGCGTAAGGACGAGGAAGTCTTCCGCGACGTGGTGGGTTTTCGGGGTTATCGACTGCCCATTATGGCGGTGATCGCGGATCTCTCGGACCCAAAGGATGCGGGCGCGAAAAAGGCGGTGGCACGGGTGAAGCGGGCGACGAAACGTCAGTCGCCGTGATCATTGATTGGAAGGAAACTGGATCTTCCTGAGGTTGGGCCAGGAGGGGTTAAACCGCCTTCTCCACCGCGCAGAAACCGTCGTCATAGAAGGCAAATCCTACCGCACAAGAGACTCCCGGTCCGAAGTCTCAACCGCTTCAGCCACCACGCCGCCAATCGTCCCAGCCGCCTTGGGCGGCGCCCTTCTCAGGTGAATTATTAACCACCGGCGACCTCAAGAGTCCTGCTCAAAATCAGCGTCAGCTCAGCGTGTATGATACCCCACGCGAGTTGGGCGAAATCGTCTGCGCATGGGCAGTGCGCACTGCGCATGATCGACGGCTGGGCGGACTGACTTTGGACCGCACCCTATATCCCTCCATGCGATTCACGCCCATGACCAAGTTAAAGATCGGCCACCTGACCCGTCAGCCTTGTATCTTGAACGGAGAGAGTTTGGTGGCGGCTTCCGGGAATGGGCGAGTTCGTCGGAGGAAGCCGCCACCAAACCGGGTGAGCGTCCTCCTTTCCGCGTTAGACCGATATAGCTTGAAACGTGGAAACGATTTCGCGGGTCGTGCTTCACCCGGAGACCGGAAACCTGGCGGGCGGCGCTTCATCGCCGTGGTGGCCGGCACGCGGTCGGATCAGAACGCGCCGCGGACCCCCATCGTCCAGATAGCGCCATAATCACTGTGGCGAATGACGATGTCGCTCCGTCCCGGACCGAAGTAGGAGCGCTGCTGGTGGTTGAAGATGTTGCGCCCGTTGACGAAGAGAGTGATCATCGACGAGACGCGATAGCCCAGCTGCACATCATGGTTAAGGCGCTCGCCGGTCATGTTCACCCAGCCGTTGGCAGAAATCGCACCCCGGCGGTGAATGGGAACCCACACCACGTTCCAGCGGGCGGAAAAGCTCTTGTAGTCGAACGACACCCCGCCGCTCACGAGGTTCTTCGGCCGGCGGAAGTTCTCGTAGTTGTCGTAACGCAGGATGGTGTAGTTGGCGAAGGCTGAAAGCCGCTGCCACACGCCGGGCAGGAACACCATGTTCTGCCGATAGCTGAACTCGAGTGTGCCGACGTGGGCCTTGCCGATGTTGTCCGTCGTCGTAACGCGGTAGCCGCGAAGATCGAGGTCCTCCGAATTCGGGAAGTCCTCGTCGGTATCCAGCACGTAGACGCTGCTGCGGATCAGGTTCGTGATGTCCCGGCGCGCTCCGGAGACGGTGAAGAAACCGGCCCGTTTCGGGAAATAATATTCCGCGCTGACAAAAATGTTTCGCCCGGCCTCAGCCTCGAGGTCGGGATTCGGAATTGAGGCCGTCGGCGGCGTCGAGTCGGGGTTGAGCGTGATCCCGCCCGCGAGGTTGCTGAGATCCGGCCGGGTGATCGAGTCGTTGAAGGACGCGCGGAAGATCAGGTCGTTGGTCAATCGATACGTCGCGTGGAGATATTTCAGCCACGTGTGGTAATCGGACGAGTTCGACGCATTGCCGGCATAGCGGGCGGTGTAGTATTCAGCCGTGGTGGGGGCGGCGGCCGGAGGCAGCGCCGCACCGACTGCTCGCCGCGCGGCGAGATCGCCGCGATCGAGCGGCCCGCGACCGGTGCTGCGGGTCTTTTCCACGCGCACGCCGGGAGCGAGATCGAACTTCGGCGTCACCTTGAAGATCCACTGCGTGTAGGCGGAATCGATCTGCTCCTTCACGTCCCAATGCCCGCGCAGCCGGAGCCGCAGTTCTTCGGCGGCGGACACGGTTTGAAAGCGCTCCGGATTCGAACCCAACTCCCGCGCGCGGGCGTAGCGGTCGAGACCGGGGATGCCCTGCAGGTTGCCACCGGCCAGATTGCGGGCCGTGTAGTGCGGCTCAGCGACCCAGCCTTCGTCGCCAGTGTTCGCCCGCCCGTCCGGTCCGAGATAGATCCACGGAGCGAGATCCATGCGATCGACATTGCGGATCGTCTGGCTGATGTCGCCGCCCCACTTGAAGAGCACGGGAATCCTCAGCGACGAAAGGTTGTAGCGCATATCCGTCTTCGCGGTCCATTTCTGGTCTTTGCTGTTGAACTCATACCGGCCGTTCATCGCCAGGCGGGTGCCGCCCGTCGGCAGGGTGGGCTGGGTGAGAGCCTGGTAACTGGCGAGATTGCGGAAGTCGGGGCCGGCGAGCTGTGTGATGTTGATGCCCGCATCGCCGGCGTTGGCCCGGTCCCACTGCAACGTCAGGCCCGGCAGTTGGCCGGTGCTGGCTCCGTTGAAGAAGCCCATGATGATGTCGTGATAGTAGTTCGTGCTGCGCGACATCTGCCCCTGCGCGTCCGCCCGGAAGGCGCCGCGTCGATACGAGCCGCCGATGAGCGCCGTGGTGGTGGCGCCATGCTTGTTGAAGCCGTTGCCGTTGTGAATCTCCGCGGTCGCGTTGGTCGACGTCTGCGAGGTGAGCGAGTACTCGACGCCCGTCTGCCGCGGGTCCGCCGCCGCCGGGCCATTCACTGCGCTGGGAAAACGCAGCGTGAGATTGCGCTGAAAGTTTCGAGCAGAGTAGGTGTTGTAGTCGATACGGCCGAACACCGTGAGGTCGGGCGAGACCTTGTAGTCGAGTCGCAGGTTGTAATTGCCACGGTTGGTGGTCTTCGGCGCATCGATCACGGCAAACGAACTGAGCCGCGGGATCTCCGTGGCATTGTCGGCCGGGTTGGTATTGAAGACGTACCCGAGGGACATGATGTTCTGTTCCACCATGGTGCGGGCGAAGCTGAACCCGGCGATGACGCCGAGCTTCCCCCCATAAACGTCGGAGAACTCAAGCGAGCCGTTCGGCTGTAGCTTGGAGAGTTTCCGGTCGGTCGGACCGGGCGTCCGCTGCAGGGTCATCTGATTCGAATTCATCTGCACGCTCCCCGACCAGCGGATCAGCCGGCCCTTGCGGTCAAAGGCGCCCTTGCTCCGCAGATTCACAACGCCCGCCAGCGCGCTGCCGGACACATCGGGCGTGGGCGTCTTGCTCAATTCAACGGTCTCGATGCTGGAGATCGAGAGCTGCTCGAACTCGAACGCCCGGCCGGTGCCGATGTTCGACGAACCCGCGCTCGCGACCGGCGCGCCGTCCATCATGATCACCGCGTACTTTGGATCGAGTCCACCGATGCTCACCGTGCGCACGTCGGCATCGACGTAATCCATCATCACGCCGGGCATCAGCTTCATGAACTCGCCGATGTTGCCCTCGGAGACGTCGCCGAAGGCGTCGGACGCGACGACCGACTTGATCTCGAGGGCCGCCTTCTGCTCCTGAATCGCCTGGAAGTTGCCCTCGCGCTCGGTGATGACCCGAAACTCGCCCATCTTCACCACCGCCGCATCAGCCTTGGTGCCCATCTCGAAATCACGCGTGACGGTTTGGCCGGCCATCACGTTCACGGTCGCTTCGACCGGATCGAGACCGGCGTAGGCCACGGTGACGCGAACCTGGCCGGCCGGCACGCCCGTGAGCGTGTAGACGCCGCCGGACTCAGCGACCGTGGCGAGGTTTGTGCCGGGCACGGTTACGGTGGCGCTGCGCAGGTACTGGCCGGTCCCCTCATTCAGGATGCGGCCGGTAATGGTGCCCGTGCCGGACTGGGCGCGGCTGACGAGCGGGAGAACCAACAGCAGCCCCACGCACAGCGGGACCACGAAACGAAGCCGGACGAGCAACGAGGAGAACACGGCGGTTTGCATAGGTAATGGACGGTTGGTGGTGTCAGCAATCTGGCCCGGGGCGAGGTAACCAACAGTTTACTTGAACCAGCGGGTCAAGAGGGAAAGCCCAGGCAGGAAAATTTTGGACCGGACGCGGGCAGGCCGGGGATGAGGGGCCTACCCCACGGGGCCTGCTTGTTGAACAAAGCCAGCCAGCCCAATGGGGTCACGGCGTGTTTTGTTAGTTGGTCCGCGTTGCGCGGTAGGCCAGTGAGACCGGCCGGCCCCGGTGAGGTTCGATCTTCGATCCGGACTGACATCCAACAAAACACGCCTCGACCCCTGGACCATTTCGACGGCATTAGGGCGCGCTGAATTGCCACCATGGCGGCATGAGCTGATCGACATGATCGGCCGGCATCCCGCCCTACTCCTACTTCGCGCCCGGCTTCTTCGATGACTTCTTCGATGGCTTCACCTTGACTGGCGCCGTCAGAATTTTCGTTTTCGCCACGCGCTGCTTCGACGTTACGTGCGTCATCGGCCGCTTCTTTTTTTCCACGGCCGATGACTTCTTCCCGACCGGCGATGGCGACGCCGCGGACTTTCCTCGCGCCCCTGCGACTGCGACTGCCACTGCCGCCGTTGCCGCCGCCCCTGCCGCGCCCGCATCGATTTCGATGCCAAACACGTCCGCCATCTGCGCCGCATCCATCAAAGCTCCGCCGTTCGAATCTGGCGTCGCCAAGGCCGACGCGTCCGCCGCGGCGCCGATCAGTTCCAGGTGATCCACGCCGCGCAGCACGAAGAGCAGCTCAGGTTGCGCGTCGAGCCGCGCACCCACGCCATACAACACCGCAGCGTGGTGCTTGCACAAATCCGCCCAGTCGGGACAGCTGCATTCCAGCTTGATTTCCGACGGCGCCGGAAAGAGCCCACTGTCGCGGTCGGTGATGATCCGCATGACCGCGTCCGACAACCGCCCCTGCAACAACCCGACCAGCGAATCGATCTTTCCACTACACGCCGCCTTGATCGCCTTCCAGCGCTGCGGCGGGAGCGGCGAAATCGCGATCGTGCCGCGATAGAGCTGGGAACCCATCACCATGGCGGAGATTTTCCCTGATGCGATTTGCAGATCGATCACCGAGCCGTTGCGCACATACGTGCGGCCGCGCGGCAGCCGGTTTGCATAATCGCTGTACGACTCCAGGTGCCCGCACCATGCCTTGCCCCAAAAGGTCCGCGCGATCGTCCGGCCGTCGATCTTCACTGGCGCCAGCGTCTGGCCCTTGTTCGCCAGCTTCTGCGCGTGCTGCGCGGCTTTGGCGCGCCGCTGGCCCACGCTGACGTAAGGACGGTAGGAAAACCACGACATGGCCGACGATCAAGTCACGCGCCCGCCCGCTTGTCCAAGGAAGATTGTTCACCTGTTTCCCGCCGGGCGCATCCCCGGGGTTGGCGGTGCGGCGCGGAGTGGTTTGTCATCTGATGGATGAGCGCCACCGTTTCGCGAGGTTCGCAAACACGTGGTCGGGTTTCAGTTTCCTGCTAACCAGCGGCGCCGCGGAGTGAACGTTCAAGTGCCTATTCGAAGTTCTTGGTCATGCCGCCGTCATGCAGCGATACGGTTGCAGTCGTGACACCGAGTGCGGCAGACCGAAACCTTCTTTCCGTTGCGTCCGTGGTGCATTCCGGCGAAACGAAGGGAGAGCTCGCTCAGGCCGGCGGTGGCTGCACTTGGGGCGGTTCGTTCTGCTGCGGTGGTGCCAAACGCATCTTCTCCTCGCGCAAGTATCGCTCCAGCGCTGAGACAAGTGGTGCCAAGTCCTGCTGGGTTACCTTCCACACTTCGACAAAGTCGACCTTGTCGTAATGATGTGCGATGCGGTTGCGCATCCCCCGGATCAGGTGAAAGGGAACGTTTGGCACCGCCGCCTCGGTGACGGGGGTGATCTGCCGCGCGGCTTCGCCAATCGCTGCGATCCGCATGGCCACCGCGTCGCGTTTTTCACTGTTCTGCCAAAACTCATCGTAGGTGACACCCTGCAGATAGCCGAGCGCCTTCTGCGCCGACTCGAGCATGTCGAACAAGTAGGTCTTCTGATCCTTGCTCGGCTTAAGCGGCATAAATCACGCACCGATCGCGCTCGATCGACTCCTTGCGGTAGGGATTGGTCATCTCGTCCACCGCTTCGCGGGTCAGCAAGTCCACCCGTACGCCGAGCACTTCAGCCATGCTCTCCTCGATGGCCACGATCTGCAGGCCGGGGTGTTCGCGAAAGGAGGCGATCAAATCGTCATCGCTCCCCGCCTGGGCGCCGCCGCGCGCCGTTGAACCGAAAACTTCGAGACGTTCAATCCCGTGTCGGCGGCAAAGCGGCGCCAATCGCCTGGCAATTTCCGGAGCGGGCGGCGGGCGCCTTTCCGGTAGCGGAGGGTGCGGCGTTCAGCATGCACCAAAGCTAAACTGCCGACGGAACGAAACCAAGTGGGCAGTTGCTTCCATCAGCTGCATTTCCGGGTTTCCCCTCTCAGACAGGCGGGCCACGTGGCGCGAAGTCACAGTATAAAGCGCGGTGTTTCCCGGTCTCCCTTCCTCTTGCGATCGCCTGCAGAAACGGTGCTGCGGCGCGTGGCTCCGTTCGGCACGCGCTGGTCAGCCGGCTCACCTGATAGAGGCTTCCCATGGACCCCATCTTCAAAGTCGTTGCGATCCTCGAGCGGGAGCTGCGAGAGGGCAGGCGTCTTCCCGCCAGCCAGGGACGCGCGGAACCGCTCCATCCGGCACGTGATCACGAATGCCGACTGACTGGACATCCGACATTGCAATCAGCGGACTGACCACGTACGGCCGGCTCCCTGGCGGCGGAAGCGCGTGCCTGGGAGAGCCAGGGCGCCCGGGAAATCCGGGAGGCGCGCTGGGCCGAGGCGTTGCAGCGCGGTCTGCAGGTGTTGGGGAAGAGCGAAGGGACGCAGGAAGGTGGAGCCTGTCGAGACGGCGCCGGGGTGTGTTCATTGGCATTCGGCGAGTGGGAAGTTTCCAGGCTAACCGGATGGCTCACCGCTCGTCCGGCGAGATGGGCGCCAGCAGCCTCTGTTACGATTTCCGCGGCGTGACAAAAAGCTCCTCGGCGTTTCCGCAATGGATGCGCTGGCCGATTGCGATCGCCTGCTTCTCGCGCAGGTCGCCATCGGCGACCATCTCTTCCAGCGCGCGCTGGCAGGCGAGGGTGGTCTTGCGTTCCCGGCGGGCGCACGCCGCCCGGGGCGCGCCGTAAACTCGGCATCGACGGACGGAGAAATTGGGTTTTGATGGCAAAATGAAATCTCCTGGAAACATCGTCTTGGCGGCCTGGCTGATTTGTGCACCCCAGGTCGTCGCGGCGGTCGCCATCGCCGAGCTCGTGGATCGGATCCGGGTAACGATTGACGGCGAGGTGTTCACCGAGTGGCGGCACCAGGGGTGGGTCGGTCCATATCTCTATCCCGTCATCGGACCCAACGGGGAGAACGTCACGCGCCACTTCCCGATGAAGGCAGGGGTGTCGGACGAGGATGCGGATCATCCGCATCACCGATCGATCCGTTTTTCGCACAGCGACGTGAATGGCTTCAATTTCTGGTGGTCGCCGCCCAAGCCGAAGCCCGGCCAGTCCGCGGAAGTGAAGTTGGAGAAGATCGAACGCATGACCTCGGGGCGGACGGGTGAACTCGTGCTGTGGAACCGATGGCTGGGCGACGGCAAGTTGGTGCTCCGGGAAAAGGTGCGGCTGGCGTTCACGCCGCTGGAGAACCGGCAGCTGTTGATGGATTACGATATCGAACTGCACCCAGGGGAGGCGCCGGTGATGATGGGCGACAAGCGCGATGGTGGGCTGCTGGTGCGCGTGGCTGGGACGATGAAGGTCGAGTCGGAGCAAGGCGTCCCGGGTCATGGCACGATCGTAAACAGTCGGGGCGACCGCAACGAGGCGGCTTGGGGCAAGCGCGCCGAGTGGGCGGATTATTTTGGGCCGGACCCCGCCGGCAAGACGGTGGGCATCGCGATGTTCGATCATCCGGCGAACGTGCGTTTTCCCACCCACTGGCACGCGCGCACCTACGGTCTGATCACCGCGAATCGTTTTGGGACCGATCACTTCAAGGGCAATTACATCGACCACAAGACACTCGTGTGCCGGCCGGCTGGCACGAATTGTCCCGCCTGCACGACGCACTCGGGTGACTACACCATTCCCGCGGGAACCGTCCTCACGCTGCGGCACCGCTTTTATTTTCACCATGGCGACCCGATAAGTGCGAAAGTCGCCGAGCGGTATCGCGAATACACCGCGGATCCCAACGGCACCGCGATCCAGTCGAGGCAGGTGGCGCAGGTCGCGACGCCGCTGCTTCCGGTGCCGGGCACGACGCTGCGCGTGCTGATGATTGGAA
>ENA-ORBV01008559-ORBV01008559.1-microbial-mat-metagenome-genome-assembly--contig:-NODE-8559-length-17140-cov-5.356561_pt1 | contig 17140 bp, 9 predicted proteins | sample MGYA00237777_ERZ505514 | MGnify/ENA primary metagenome ERZ505514 (study PRJEB26160, sample SAMN06269048) | microbial mat metagenome | isolation source: Oligotrophic lake microbial mat | place...
CCTGCTGGACGTTCTAGAGATCGTGATCGATTCAGTCATGGATCCGACGTTCCATATGACTATGTCTCACAACACATCACCCTCTGCTGCGACACAGTTGACAACTGCAATGCAACACCTAAGTGTGATCTGCCAACCAAAACCTGATCAACTGAAGGGCATTCCAATGACAAGAATAAGACCATTGTTAAAGAAAATTTTGCCGGGCATGGAGAGAGATCTTGTGCAAGACATGTCTTGCAAGACCCACCCCAACAGTGAGCATGCAGTGCCTCAAAATTATGTCTTCATTGGCAGCAAATCTCCCACTGCTGCTGACCAACAAGAATGGGGGCTATGTGCTAGTGCCAAAACAACGACAACAAACAACAACATCTAATTAACAAGCTGACTCATCTTTCTGCAGCATCATTGCTACACAGCAGCAGAAGCATCAACTGTGTGTCCTCTGTGCTGCCTCACTGGCAGTGGATGAACCCAGAAGTCTGCAAGCTGCAGTGAAGTGGTGGATTCCGGGAAGCAAAAGGGAGGAACTGAAGGGGGGCAAATGCAATTGAAAAGGGGATGGCTGCCAGTGAGCCCGGTGGCATCAAGTTCTAGGTCAGAGGCAAAGAAGCAGAACCAATTGCATAGGAAGAGATCCATCATGTCCAACTTCTAAGGGGGGAACAGGGTGGTGGAAGGGAGAACAATTTTGTCAATTGTCAAAAGACAAGATTGTGTGGCTGAGCAGCAGGATCATATGTTGAGTTAATCTTTGGACAGTTTGCGGCACCCACTAAACCCAACATGTCCTGCTGGTCACACACTTGTTTACGTGCATTTTACTGCTTAGGAGGCCACACACATGACACACAATTGTGGATGAAGACATTGAGTGCTCACTTGGCTGCACAGTTAAGAGACATTTGCTGCTTCTGTTCCAAAGACAAAAACACACATCTTTGTTTGCCATTTTGTTTGTCATTGCTACTAGCATGCATTCAGTTAGATGCATGCAAAGTTTGATTCTTCTTCTTATCCATTGATTCATTTTGAGGATCACACATTGAAGCAACTGCTATCAAAGTGCTGCCTGTCCTTGCATCTTCTGCAGATGCTACTCAGCTGTGTTTGTCTAGCTCTTGGCATGTCAAATTAAGCCTAGCCCCAACTCTGCAATCAGATTGGCTCGTAAAGTGTTACCAGATAAAACACACTCTGCTCCGCCCAGTGAGTTTGAACAATGCACTTAAACAAGTCGTTGCTCCACTGGAACTGTGCCAACCTGACAACAATTGATACACAGCTTAGCTTGCATCCAGAAGCCCATTTACAGTAGCTCCATAGAGATGCTGTAACCCCACAACATGCTTATTTGTTTCACACTGATTATCCACGAGCTATCAACAAATTTCTTACCACCTGCGCTAGTGTGCTCAAAGCTGCAGTTCTTGCAACTGGCTGCACAAGTTGATGAGACAGCTATTACTTGGCATTTTGGAAACAGTGCACACATAGCAAACAAAGCACGAACAAGATCCGTAAACTCTCTTTGAAATGGCAGACCAACATCTTCACTTGCAGCTCACTTGAAAGCTTAAAAAACTTTATTGTATGCATGTTCATTATAAGGTTTTACATTTTGAACACCGTGGCTTCCTGACTTTTTGTGGAAAAGAAGCAGCCAGCCATTGGAAATTAACTGTTGTCCCAAGCGATGCCAGTCGAGCCTCCCTGGCAATGAAAGATCAAACCAAATCAAACAAGCGGCACGGTTGCCTAATATTTTTTTTCTGACTAACTCGATCGGGATAGCCATCATTTGAATACAAGTATTTAGGAACCTTGTAACGTAGTTTGGGTAAGTGAATATTCTATTTGTTATGATGGTAGTCCACATTTGTTGTGGCTTCATGCTTCGATAAAGATGATGAGGCAACCTTCCTCCTCGTCTTGCTCTTAGTTTGAGCTCTTCTAGCGCCCCGTCCTATTTGTCCAGATCACCCTCCATAGAAGGAAGCGATTGTGACTGCTTTCTCCAAGACTTTTTCAGCTTGGAAGGTACCGTCGACGAAGCGGAGTCCTTGCGGCGTGGCAGTCGAGGGGATTTGGTAGCCGCAGCATTTGCTGCCCCTGTGGAGGTTGTTGGCAGCCCTTTGGCTTCCCCACTCTTGGAACGCAATGGCTTGCGAATCGGAGGTGAATTGGGAGATCGTTCCTGCGTTTGCGTTCGAGGTGAACTTTCCCACCGATTCACGGCTTTGGGTGACTCCAGCTGTCGTGCACTAGCAGACGGATTGGGGGATTGGGGTGCTGCTGCTGGTTCACTTTGCCACCGAGACGAACAAGTGGGTCGTTCGGGTAGAGGGGGACTGCTGGGAATGGATGATTGTCTTGTTTTTCGGGTTATCCGTTTGACGGGTTTACGAGGACTTTTTGGGTCACGAATGGATCGCATCAACGCCGTTCGCCTGTGTTCCCATGGTTTGCTAGGACTACAAGCCGCAGGACAACAGCTAGTGGAATGACAGTCATCGTCATCATCGCGTAAGGAAAGAGCAAGACTCGGAGGATGCGTCAAGGATCGGCGATACACAGAGTACTTGTTGCGGTTCCCCATGTGATGGGCTGTCACGCTGGACGGCGACGACTCTGCCATGGGGGGCAAAGTTCTGCCGCCGCGTGCTCGGCTGTGCTGAGAACGAGCACTCGTAAAGCGGGGAGAAACGTGAGAAGAATCACCGGCTGCCATCTTTACAGTAGGAAGCTTGTCGGAGAGTTTGTATTGGTTTGGGTATTGTATGAGTAGATTGGAAGGCATCACGCAGTATTATGATAGTAATTACTGTATTGTGGATACCTTCGTTCAACAAACACTAAACTATAACAGCTGTTGAATAATGTGCGCAGGGACACCTGAACCACAGCCAAGCATGCAATGAAGGCATGGTGAGAGGTTCAGTTGTCCGCGATACTACTACTACTAGCTAGTAGTAGAGTGCTTCCCTGCCGAGAGGGCAGAGTGGGAGTAAGAGAGCAAGCGAAGTTGCCAAGGTTCTTACTTCTTACCCAGTTCCTCGAAAAAAGAATGGACGTTAACTCATTTACAATGAACCTTTTTTTTTAAATTAACACAACCTTGACTACACGGTGTCGACATCACTTCTTTGTGATGCCCAATCTCGCCATCATCTTACAATAATTTCTATAGTTATCCGCTTTCAGCCATGGATGATGACCCCTCATCATTCTTAAACTTCGAAGTACTAAATAATAAAGTGGTGGGTCATGCGTTGTTTATTGCAAGGAGTTAAAATGACTTTCTTTATACTTCAAGTAGTACAGTCCCAGTTCATTTTCCTAACAAGTCACGACCAGCCCTGAACCATTTCTTAGCCTTGATATACTGTATGTAGAATTCTACATTGAGTCACTAACTAGTGACTACCCTCTCCGAAATGCGAAGGTAAGATCGACTCCCAGCAGATGCTACTAGTACAGTAGACTAGATAGTAAAGACATACTGTAGAGCTACCTGTACTTTAAAGCGAACCCATGCCCACGTTCTTTTGCCGTGATTAGAAGCCACTGGACATCCGATTACTGGTACGTCGTACATACTTCAAGGGGTACCGGAGAACCGGAGAACTGGTGAACTGGTGAACGAAACGCTGCTTTCTTCGATGTAGAATCGTAGATTCGAAAACTCTACGAATAAAAGGTGGCTGATCGTTCTTGGTGGGGAAGCCCTGTTTTACTGGAGTTGTGAGTGAGTAAGCTTACTGGATGGGGAAATCAGCCAAGCAAAACAATGCACATGAGGTGCATGTGGGACATGTCTCACATGATGACACATGCAAATGGATGCACATCTTCTGTTGACTTCCTTTCAGTCCAAGTGAATCACAATGAAGTGATCAATCAAATGTTGTTTGATGTGGTGACATGAATGTTGCTCCATGATGACCGAAGATCGACCACACCACCATTCTTAGACCTCACCTAAAAATTGGACCACCATGCATAACCAATTTTTGATAAACAAAAACGGAACATTTTGTCATTCGGCTGTGTTGTGACATGATGTGTTGCAAATTGAGTCTGTTGGAACCCACCAACATCAATGCATTTGATTGATTGCCCACCAGATTTGATCAAAACTGAAAAAGTTGTTGTCTCCCTCAAATGTAACTCTCACGTCCCTTTTGTGGACAAACATTCACAATGAGAATTGGCGGTTCTGCTGATGTGGACGAATCAAATTCAACAAAACTGAAGGTCAATGCGCAAGAACTTTTCAGAACAAAAAATCAGCACACCATTGATGTCCATTTTGTAGCCATCACAATTCTGGTCAGGAACAGACTGTCATCCGCACACTGTCAAATGTGTCCTCTCTTTTGTGTTCTTCAACATTTGCATTTGAGACTTTTTTGATTTCAAACCTTGATTTCTTTTTGAAAGAAAAATGCTCTGCCCAAAATCATTGCACCTAAACAACAGAGTGCAAGAAGCTTAAGCTCAAAGAGAGCCATGCCCGTGATGTGACTGCATGTGAATGTTTGCTTGAACATCAGACAGTTGTGAGATTTTTTTCATGATGGACCAAACAAATGCAAGGTTTGGGAATTGAAGAAAACAGAGGCACCAAGGAACGAGAAAGACAGAAGACACTGTAAATTATGAGTTCTTCTTCTGGTGTTGACATTTGTTGGGCCATCAATTTTAAAGAATCTCATTTGATTTGAGAGACATGTGTCTTGTCATCATTTGAGGGGTCACATTTGTGCTCAAGATGTCCCGGACACAGATGACTTTCAACCCCCCTGGCCCAAACAACTCTGGTGCTACAACTCTCTGCTGGACTGTCATAGCAACTTCATCACACTGCTTAAAAGCTACACCCAGAGCTAGCTTGCAGCTTTGTCCTCGTCTAATTGCCAATGAATGGTGGCTGGTGCCTTGCCAGGAGAGGGGAGCTTGAGTCACCCTAACTCTAACATTCGTTTGAAAATTGCGTGCCGATGTTTTCTGGCCAGTCTGGCGCGCTCATTAAAAAATGGCGCGAAGGTGGCAACGTCTTGTCCAGCACCAGCAGGTACGACGTACTAGTACCGTACAATTGTAGAACTACAGGTACCAGTAGCACGTGTTTTTGATGAAGAAAGAAGCGGCATGAAAGTTGGCTGCATCGATCGTATTGGCCAGTTCTGGCAGCATTGATTCATTTCTTGGCAAAAAGCTCAAGTCACAACGAGAGCAACAAGCAACTTTTGGCTTTCTCATCCAGTATAAGCCACAATCATCGCCCTCCGTGTGTTGTAGCAAAGCACTCACTCTTTCACACAATCAACAACGTAAAGAAGAAGAATGTCCAACCCAAGTAGCAACAACAACAAAAAGACGAAAAGACGCCAACCAGGTGTCTTTGACAAGCTCAATGCGTGGAGGAAACGCAAACTAGGAGAAAGTTCTAGTAGTACCGATCAGGCAACAATGCAGGAGGAGGAAAAGAAAGTTGGCCAGCAGCAGGAGGAAGGAACCCATACGGTAGTAGCTCGGCCACAACCACAGAGTGTGGACGAAACAACGACCGGTACAGGTACTCACAACAACCACAAGGAGAAGACTGGATCCGATCCACAGTCATTTCGTGCCTGTGGCAACGAAACGGACGACGAAACGGACGACAAGAAGAAACAAGAAAAAGTTGCAGCAGCAGCCTGTGATGATGTGGTGGAGCAAGAGACAAAGCAGTACAACTTGGCCAAAAGCAAAAACAACGCAGAGTCTGCCAAGAGAAAAAGGCGACGTCTCAACAGCAGCAGCAGTACGGGTAGTAGTAACCGACAGGATCATGACGCCGTTGTAAAAGAAGAGCCTCGCGTACCTTCAGAATCTTTCAAGGGAGGAGGAGGAAGAGCAGCAGCAGCCGGTTCCAGGACAGCAAGAGACACCAAATTGACCGAGCACAGGCAAGTCCAATCGAAGGACGTTGACGCCGCGCACCCGTCGCAAAAGTCGCGCCGTCGGATTCAAGCGTTGCAGCAACAACTCGAGTCGGAACAACAACAGCGCGCGCAATTGGAGCAACGACTTCGCAAATCTCGAATGCAAGAGCAAACGGACAATGCCACCATTTGTGAGCTCAACTGTGAAAAAGAAGAACTTCAAAAACGGTGCAAGTCACTGCAACAAGACAAAAAGTCAACGCGACAAAAGGAACAGGAATTGGATCAAATGTCCACCCAAATCAAATCACTACAACAACAAAATCAAGTACTGCAACAAGAAAACCAGACACTCCGACAAAAGGAAGAGGAATGGAGAAGACATAACGGGTCTCTACAACAAGACTATCAGTCACTGCAACAACGTCACGAGGAATTGAGAAAACGCAACGAGTCACTCCAGCAAGACAACGAGTCACTGCGACAAAAGGCAGAAGAACAGAGAAAATACAACGAGTCCCTGCAGCAAGACAACAAATCACTGCGACAACGCAAAGAGGAATGGGAAACATTGTTTAGCCCCTTTCTTGCCGGTGGCGCGAAACTCATGAGCAAGGATCTTGGTAGTAGTAGTCATGATAACGACAACCATCCAATGCTGTCTTTAGTGCCAGCAGCGACTGGTATAGCTGCTGCTGCTGCTGCTACAGCTGCTACCGCAAATGCTACTGCATCCAACAACAAGAATGAGCAACAGGACAACGACAAGACTGAGCCGTATTGTGAAACCATGGTGGAAGCAAATGAAAGTAACGGGCAAAGTACTCACGCTCCATTTCAATTGCCTCCACGTGGGAAAAACCTTCGTGCTTCACCCTCCAATAATCGCAACGATGATGATGATGACGATGATCATGATGGCATGGGCCACGAGAATGACTCCAGCAGCGACAAGGACGTCAAAAGTGATCATCAGGACGAAAATAGAAATTTTGCCACATTGGACAACACCAGTCACACCGACACCCACGACCTTTCCTCTGTAAACCTTGGAACCGATCTCATAAATCATGACAATGATAATACCGCCAATAACTTCAGGAGCAATGGGATGACGACGACGACCACCAGCAATAGCGGCAATGAAGCGAGATCGCTCGATAAGAAGGATAGCGACATGGATGAGAGGCACAAGACTTTTTGCGAAGAAGATGAATTTGAAAAGGTCAAGTCGAAGCTAGACACACCGCCCTCCAGTTCCTGTCGTCCCGGCAGACCTTCTTCCGTGGAGGAAAATACACCAATGGATACGACAGGGGCTGGTACCTCTGACAAAGGCTACGCAGAACGCAAACGCCTTGACACACCGGAGAACCCCGAAGAAGATTCTTCTCAACAGATACTCGATAGCGAGAAGAACGCTGTCCATCATCACGCGCGTACTACTTCCCTGGACAATGGTACGGGGTCTGTATCAGCATTGGTTGCTACACACGGCCCACTGAAACAGCAACATATCAAACACGACGACGACGTGAACAACATGGCGGACACGGATTATGAAATCGACGGGAACTCGGTGGCTACCGTGTCGGCAACTTCGGAGCCACCTCGCGACGCCTTGACGGATTTGGATTTTCAAGAGCAGTCGAGGGCTTCCGCCATCAATAATGTCGAAATGCAGGACGCGTCGGCCGATGGAAGCATCCAAGAGACAGACCCAAATCACAACAACAACGACAAGAGAGGTGAAAGTGGGTCTTCCAATCTTGTACAGGACGAGGAAGAGGAGGAATCTACGGAACTGCACCAGGTTAGCCACCTCATGCACACCGACAGCAGCACTGCCAGACCGTCACCGCGGGGCTCCAAAAATTCTGCGACACCCCCCCAAAATGGCAAAGATGATGATGCGTTGTGGAGGGAAGAGGAGGACTCTAGCTCGACTTCTGCCAGAAAATCGCGACAATGCACACTGGCTTCATTTATCAAGCCGCCATCTCCTCGCCCGAAGGACGATGAGGAGTCCAAATGGCTCAAAACACGAAAACTGCGCCCTTCCAAGACTGAGACTAAAACGCAATCAAGGATTGGAAGCTTTTTTGAAAAGAAAGAATCAAAACCCTCAAGTGGCCATTCTCGTAGCAGTAGAGGGCGACAGAACCATTCAAGCGAAAGCTCGATATTCAACACCCGGCAACGATCGGCTTCTCGACCGGTTGCTGCCAGTGAAAAAAAGAAAGAAACCAAGCGGTTCCGGAAGAAGTCCATTTGCAGCGAGATTGAATCAGAAAGCTCTAGCGACGACAAAAGCACAACCTTTGAATTTCATTCTTCGGAAGGCGAGTTCAACAATTCGCCCAAGCCTCGTCGCAGCCGAAGGATTGGCGAAGACTTAAAACCAGACCTTGCATTGTCGAAATATAATTCTCCCACGCCAGTCCTAAGCAAGGTGATTCAAAGCGCCAACATTGGCAGCAACGAACTGACCAGTCAGGTCAACATCCGAGCAAAGGTCAACAGAGTGTCGCTGTCGTCGAAGAAAGCAGAACGCCCTTCAATGCCGCGCCTATCGTCTGAATCAAATGGATCGTTCAAGGCCACTGTATCTGAGCCCCCCTCCACTGAGGCATTGCGTATCAGACAAATCGAACGTGCCTTGGAAGGGAATTCAACCTTGAAGCAGCATCCCCTCTCACACGAAAATTTAGATGAGGAGTCTCATTTGAGCGAGACCCAATGCAAGCTTCTGCTTTCCGTGGCGGTTGATTCCCCAAAAATTAACTCTACACTTGGATTCAACGAAATCATTGTCGATCATGATAACGATCAAAATCATTCGCAGCTTGGATCACCAAATATGGAAGGCAACTCGAAGTATGCGCCTGAGGATGACGTCGCCATTGGGCCTGATGTCACGCACTTCGATGCAGATCAGCTGGAAAAGCCCGGATCGTTCGTGGGAGGCGGTACGAAGCAAAATGGCGAAGGAAATGGCATGCAGTTGTCCAGGGCCAGCGAGGCCAAATCGGAGAAGCCTGCGTCCCAACCGAACAATGACACTGTCAACCTCCATTCTAGCCAAGCAAGCGAGACACAGTTGGAGAAGCCTGAATCTTCCTTACTCATTAATGATACTGAGACTGCCACTGCTATACTGCCGACTGGCGAAACCCAAGGAAGCGAGACACAGTGGGAGCCACTTGACACTCCACTACACTGCCCCCAAACGGAGAATGCCACTGCTACACTGCCGGCTGGCGAAACCGAGAGACAGCGGGAGGAGAAACCTGAAACTTCACTACGCTGTGCCCAAACGGAGATCACCACTGATAAAATGCCGAATGGCGAAACTCAAGCAAGCGAAACACAATGGGAGGAGAAACTTGAAACTCCTTTGAAGGGCTCAACACAGATCGACTCGATGGACACTCAGGGAAGTGAAACGCAGTTGGATGAGCCGGAGTTTCGTAAGATTTTCAACAAGCAGCCAGCAATGGAATCAACAACTGGAAATATCGCAGCCAAGAGTACCGACACTCGATGTGACGATACGCAACTGTCATATCCTCGTGCGCCGGAAGCCGCGAGACAATCACAGGTGCGTTTCACCCTGGTCGAAGAAGCTCAGAACGAGGGATCGGTGCCGGCACGGAGCAACGCGAACAAAACCAAACTGATGGCTCCAAGGAGCGACAAAAGCAAGTCGGACCCTGCACAGCAAAGTTTGGCTCCTGCTGAGAAACCTCGCATCGCAGCGCTGCCTAAACCAAAAAAGGGTAAAACTCAAAGCTCACTTTACAGTGACAATGATAAGTGGCTAACGAACAAGAAATCAAGGCGTTTTATGGCTGAGATCGAGGAGGATGAGGATGACTTTCTTGACGATGTATGCCTGCCAGCCAATAACAACAACCAGCAAGTAGTGTTCGCCGCAAGTGGAAAAGTCAACCTCAACCGCGACATCATCAATTTTCAGCCCCCGATGCGATCTACGAGGAAGAATAATGAGAGAAATGTACCCCCAGCCGGCGACAAGGAAAACAACCACGACGCTGAGGTCGACGACGACGACGATTCTCAAGAGAAAAATCCCAAAAGAAATCCGGCCAACCGGGAATTCCCATATGTAGAACGCATCCGTGGCAAAGAAAAATTACTAAAAGACTGCCGATCGTGCCCCCAATGCAGAGCTTGGTACGTCGCACTTGAAGGGCAAGGAATTGAAATGGACGACCCTGTCTTTCGGAAAGAAGTTGCCGTCCAACACTCTAGGCATACAATATACACGAAGGATGCTGACAGAAGCCAACCGAACACACCCAATAACTTTTGGTAAGTGAAGTGCGAGATGTTCGCACACAATGTGAGCTGAATATACTAAAATTCTTCTTTTTTCTTCCTGCTCGGTACTATTGGTCAACAGGGAAATGTCCTTCGATGACTCAATAAAAGCGCGAAAGGCTGCAGAGAATCTCAGCCAGGATGAAGCAGACTCTGTGGCCGGTATCATCAACGGCGACCATGGCGTGCCGTATTCCCCAGATTTTTCAGAGCAGAAAATGGACACGGCAGATTTTGATGCAAAGGTTTACAACTACAGTGGCTGGGACCGCGAGGATGTCGATCAAGGCGGGCATACCTGTGACGAAATGGAACAAGGCAGGCATACCTTCGAGGATCTCGATCAAGGTGGCCCAGCGTCAACCCAAACCGAAATCTAGACAAGTAGTTGCTACAGATGGTGGGGCAAATTAAAAGGCGAAGAGCGAGCTTTCTGGCTACCAGCTACTAGTACGTACTGTACAGAGACCTGACGGATCAGGGGCCAGGTCATGCCGTAGAAATAAAATAATAGAAACGAAAGCCTTCGCCCTCTAGGATGTTTGTTTTGTAGATTGCTTGATTTTATGTGTCCATCTAGTGCCATTTTATTTACTTTCCCGCTTGGTTTCAATACTGAAATAATCGTGGGCTCCAACTTTTGTCGTTTGGGGCTTTAAAAAGCTGTCAAAGACTTGCTTGGACTCCGTCTCAGCGTCATCGTGGTTAGCATCCTCCTCCACCGTTCTCAAGGGAGCCGAGGTTACTCCTCTGGGTCGATCGTACATTGCCGCATCATAATCGTCTATATCTTCTTGTTGCTGATATTCCTCATGTGGAAAGGACTTGACTTGCTCAATCATATTCATCATATTTCCAAGATCCTGCCGCAGCTGTTGGCGAGTATTTTTGTCGAGTTGATTGAGATCCAACAATGCCCGTCGTGCCAAGATTTGTAACTCTTCTTCGGATACAGGTTGGCGCTGTTTGGATAATTCCAAGTCCTGCACCGACCATGTCGCTTCCGGTATTAAAGGCACTTCTTTCTCGTCTCCTTTAGTGGATGATTCTCCAGAGAAAAGCCGTCTCTTGCAATTTGAATATCGTAGTAGCATTCTGCTGTTATTGATTCCTTGGCAGAGAAGAAATCTTTTTATCATAGGCTGTACCTTTTTCGAGGTACTTTGCATCGCTATATTCATTGTGTTTTGTGTTGCAAAATAAATGGATTGCTTTGCCTTGCGTTTCTTGTGTTCAGGAGCCGAGAAGAAATTACCATCCGAAAGCTATCCTTCTAATCGCCGTGTCTCGACGTTGCCGTTCTTCACCTTAAAATACTGTAGTTATAACTGTTAGCTACCCTGCCCTCCGACTTGCCTAAAGCTAATAGTCTAATAGCTATTAGGTATCGGTATACTGTAACAAAGCAAATGAATGAATGAAAGAATCGTTGGTGTTGAAATCCTTGTTGTTGGTGGACGCCTGAAACTGTGTGCGTTCCCGTTGATAAACACCTTCCGCAACTGTGTGCGTCCCTCACCTCTAATTCCACGTCACAGCTGAATTCTGTGTGGCTACACGTGTATTTACTTATTCTGTATTCGGAAAGCAACTCACTTCGTACCGGTAGCTAGCTAGCTAGTGGTAGCTAGTAACAGGCTAGCTAGCAGCTCGTGTGCTACAGGTAGAGGCTGGTACCTGCGACAGTTGTATCAAGTACAGCTTGCTTATTGGTAGATATTGATGCATTCATTTACTATTAAACTTTGGTGGGATACAATGGTTAGAGAGGATAGTCCTTCTTGTTTGGTACTGAACGGAATGAGTCTGGTCTATTGTAGGCCCGTTTGGGAAAAAATATACAGCAGAAGATAAATTACAAAAAAGCTGGACTTGAGGATTGCATCATATCTACGACTTCCTTGCACTAGCAGCGGCCAATTCAGGGGCAACCCGGGAGGTTCCTTCTCCCTCCAAAGCCTTATAAAACGGATCCTTTGATATACTGCCCGTGATGGCTTTTTTCGCCGCAGTGCCAACATTCAGTGCTTTTTGTTGTACTTCTGGTTCTTCCTTCTTGGATTGTACTGCCATGGACATGATGGCCGACCAAAGGAGGTCCGTCAGACTTACGCCCGTCACGCGCCATTGCACGGGCAAATTGTAAATAATGATATTGGCAAAGGTCCACAATTTAGCATTGGCAATGAGAATGGGAATGAGCTTTTCTTTGACCTCGCCAGGAATTTTTCGAACGGGTGTCCCCAAGAGTAGATTCAGCATGGGAATATCCCACAATCCAAAAATGATGGGAGCTGCCACAAATTGTTCCAACAAAATGCAAGAAATAGTATTGACCAGGGTCTTGCTTTTGGGTATGGTCAGAGCAGCACTGATAGGATCAAACCACGCCATGGACAGAACCTTTTCGGTAATGCCGAAACTCCATAAGTCGCTGAGACGGAACCAATTGGTCCAAATAATGCCACATCCAAAGCCTTTGAAAAAAAACTTTTTGGTTCGGTTCCAATCCATTGTTGTTGCGGCTGCTGCTAGTGCTGCTGAACCACCGCCGTTCACCTTGAGTTGCTGTTTGGCTTCACTCATTTCGATCCTTTGTGCAATCATGTCACCCAAACCACAAAAGACGGCAAAGGCTGCGGTTTGCCCTGCCAGATAACTATAGGTCATGGATTCCAACTGAGTACTGGAGGAGGATCCACCCCGTATATTTAGTGCCTTTGCAGTAGGACTTCTGTTCTTGTTGGCGAATAATGGACTGCTGTTACTTGTAGCAGCAGCACGGAAATCCTTTCGAGTCTTGGCGTTCGAGATAGGAACCAGGGACGTGGATGGATTTATGCTAGCAGCCACTAGCAGGGCAGCCAGAGCGAATTCTTGTAATAATCGAAGCATGTTGAATGAAAATGTAGGGAGGTTATACAGTATATCTATAGTTGTAGTTTTTGTGTCTGTCTTGTTGCAGTTTTTAGTTGATGTTTTATGATTTTATGGGTAACGATGTTACTTGTAGACCTCTTGGGAAAGTCTTGGGAAACATCATCGTAAAAAGATAATGATGCATGTGTGCCGCCAACAGATGTACGTGTTCAACGTTTTCTTGCGGAACCAACGTCGTAAGAGAAAAAAGCATGTTCTCACTTTGAATCAGCGGCGGAGGAACACGCACGTGGTAGCAAATAATGGGATACTGTAGGTCGGCTTGCGGGAAAGCACTGTAGTTATCTCTCACCCTATCTTGAATCATCTGGTCCCGAGAATAGTAACTTGATCCCTAATGTATCGAGCCAACTGTCAAGTGGAACCCTGCTCCTGCTACCATGGTTTGGACTAGGTATGGGTAGGTAAGCATTAAAGGGGGCTTATGAGACCCAGCATCAGCCACCCTTTGCCTTCCAGCTGAAAGTTGATGGAAGGGTAGGATGATCAAAAAACAATTAGGCATTTCGTTTTGCGAGATAAAAGAAAGTGAACAGATGACTGATAGAAATGGACTTGCTTTTATCCTCTTTCCACCTCCTGAAGGAAGGAAACAAACTAAGTTTTTCTATGAGGTTTGGCACTACATTCTATGCATCCTTACCTTAGCAACAATCATCCCAGTCATTCAAGTAGGGGGGGGCTACATCATGATTTGAACATTCTTCACACTCATGGACAAAAGAGGATGCTGGCCTTCACAGAATGCCATCACCTGGCATCAAACAACTGGCCTTCTGGAGATGGCACCTCTCCTTACTACAGTAAGGGAAACCTATCTTGTCTCAATTCCGGTTCTCATAATGGTTTGGGCTAGAGCCACTGAATTGTCAGCTTCCTGGTACAGTAAGCGAGCGACGGCCCTAATAGTCGTCGTCTAATCCAAGAGTGGAGCTAAGAGTCCAAGAAGAATTGGTATTGCTCATTAGTAGTATGTTAATGTCTCTTTTCCCCCATCGAGCATGCCCCCGTTACATGCAATGAGAAAATAATTATGGTAGGCACCACTTCGCTAACTTCATAGACTTTCAGCATAAGCGAAGCGTTTAAAACTTCGTCTGCAGAGTCAAGTCGCTTGCGTCGCATACCAGTGCTTCTCAGCAATCGAAGGAACCAAAATCTTGAGGTTTCTCCCAGAAGCATTCATCTCGGGACAACACGTTCCATCGTTTACAGACTTGTCCCGCATTTTTTATGAGGTCGTCGTCCGATAAAAACGAGAAGACATTGAGCGCAACCGTCTTGGGTTGAGGCGGGAATTTCTCGCCAAAGTAGTGACGGATTGTATCTGCCGCATCTCCACCCCGATTCTTCTTTCTGCTCGAATGGTCATAGGCGAGTCGGATCGACGGTGCTGGCGTTTCCGGCATCGGGGTGATCTTTGCCGGGGCAGGCTTTTTTGTCTCGGCCGGAGTGGGCTGCACGGATGAGTCAGGTCGGTCTTTCGGAGACGGTTGAGCAGGTGCTTCATTTTTGCTGACGGTCTTGACTGCGGAAGAATCGGAAGATGGGTCTTTTGCGGTCGTTTGATGGGAGTCCCCGGCTTTTGGCGAGACAACAGTCGATTCTTCCTTCTTACCGCTTCCTGTTACCACCGGTGATGTGAGCTTGGTGGGGGGCACACCTGTCGGAGATTTTTTCTCGTTCGAGGTTATTGGAGAAGAATGCAAATCGGTTGTTTTCAAGGGAGTTTTGCCCGACACAGTCTTTGAGTAAGGCATCTCAGAAGGTTCAAACGTTACATTACCAACGTTGGCTGTCGAAGCACTCGGCGAAAGCTTTTTGGCTGACGATGTAGGCGGTGGTGGATGGTGGGGAGGATACATGCCGTAACCTGACGGCGAGACATGTGGATGCATACCCATCGGTGAGTATCCCATGTGTGGATGACCCATCATCATTGGGCGATTGTAATGGTATGGGTGACCTGAATGGTGTCCCGAAGGACTTGGATGCATCATATGTGACATGGCCATCGGCATTCGCCCGCCGGGGGTAGCCACTGGTGATGGCATGGGCCTCATACCATGAACGGCTGGTCGAGCGACCGGCATCTTTCGCGCAGAAGACTGCTGGGGTCCTTTCCATGCCTGTTCTGCCACCTTCATTGCAAGCTCAGCACCTCGCTGGTCCTTTATCTTGCGTCGCTTGTCAATGAGTTTCTGAGATCCAGCAAAGTTCATGCAATCCACGCACTTGCATTTGCCTCCGCACATAACTCCAGCTTGAAAGCACTCGCAATATTTCTTGAGACATTCCGACTTCTTGCAACGACATCCCATGTTGTGGCCACTTTCAGTTCCCGCCGTGACGGCTTGCGGACCCTTGACAGAGATTCGAGGCTTGAAAGCATTGGGATTCTTAGCGCGTGTGTCTTTTATCGCCTTGTCGCGAGTATTGGCCTGTAATTGACGAAATGGAATTAAACCCATTATTAGTCAGAGAGACCAATAATATTGACGAATTTCCAGTTCAATATTCCAAAGAAACTTACATATGCTGAGGTATTCTGACAGTCTGCACAATTGCAACCATCACAAAACAACTCTGCTGCAAAACACTCGCAGTACAATTTCAGGCACTTGGACTTTTTGCAATTGCAAGGACTCCTTTTTGGAGTTTGGACGACAACATTTTCTTTCCCTGTTGACCTTGGGATCTTCGGGTCGCGACCAACTTTGGACTCCGACGACGGTGGGGGTCGTTTGTTCGCACTGGAAGTGGCGCTTACGGGTGCTGTCTGGGCGTGGGCGGGACTAGGATCAAACTTGATGGGTGTGTTTAACCTCCGGTAACCTGAGCTTGGAGGGAGTGTGTGACCATAGGCACGAGACAGAGGAGTTGCCATTGGCGGGGGTCCTGCTTGGTTTCGCATCATGCAGTTGATACCTTCCAACGACTTTTGCTGCAACGAAGAGCTTCCGAGCTAAATGAGAAAGCACAAAGAAAGAAAGCGTTAGCAAACATGGTGCTTTCGTCGATCGACAAATATATGAGTAACACTCACCTCCAATCGCATGGGACCTGGGGTTTCGGCTGGTCCATGCCAGAGTTTTCGAGGCTTGGCAGTGCTTGAGTGCCCCATTGGAGAAGCGAGAATCCTCCCAGTGGGTGGTCCTGTTGGCGGCTTTCTGGAACTGCCAGTTGCTTTCGTTGACGTTGACGTTGTCGTCAAGGATAGAGAGTGTGGAGGAGGTCTCTTATCTGACCGCGCATCCGATGCCCTAAGAAATCAAATCAAAACATAGAAGGGAAGAATTGAGGTAAACACGCCACGCCAACATTTAGTGTTCGGCTCCGAAAGTTTGCCAGATGAGAACTTACAACGTAGATCGACGTTCGGATCGAAGGGGTGATCTCGTCACTCCCTGCAATCCACCTGCCCTACTGCCACCCGTAGTAGCGGACGTACTCGTTTTCTTGGGGCTACCTTCCGTACTGTAGCTGCTGCTGTCCATGCCGCTACTACTCTTTTTGGCCGAATGGGGCAAATCATGAAAGCTCTTGATAAAGCCAGAAAATGGTGATGCCGCCAAGGATATGTCGGGAATGACATCGTTTTCCTTTCCTTCATCGTCGGCAGCCGCCGCCGCAATGACTTCCGCCGCCGCCTCTTCGGCAAATTTGTCATGAGCCGCCGTGTGTGCTCCGACCAAGTCATCGACCTCGTCTTCGGAACTGGACCGAGACAGTGACAGTTGTGGTGGCGTCGGGTGCTCTCCAAAGCCCGAGGCAAAGGGATTGTTCAACATGGGGCCCATGGGAGAAAATTCCGCCGCCAAGGTACCGCCCAAGGTTCCACCGGGGGTATCCATCATGCCGAAGCTGCCATACCCTCCAAGGCCAGCGGGGGATCCATGAAACATGGGCGACCTCTGTACATG
>ENA-ORBV01008561-ORBV01008561.1-microbial-mat-metagenome-genome-assembly--contig:-NODE-8561-length-17135-cov-5.017880_pt1 | contig 17135 bp, 20 predicted proteins | sample MGYA00237777_ERZ505514 | MGnify/ENA primary metagenome ERZ505514 (study PRJEB26160, sample SAMN06269048) | microbial mat metagenome | isolation source: Oligotrophic lake microbial mat | place...
ACAGGAATCCTTCGGTTCGTGATCAATTCAAACCAATTTGAATGACTGACTTTTCCTAATTACTTTGTTGCAAGTCGGCCGAGCTCCCACCGACAACATCTGGTGAAATCTTTTGAAGGAAGATTTCCGGAAACAACGTTCGATTTCTACCAGATTGTCCAGCACAAGTCATCACCATGCCAGATACTCTCTCCCTTTGCAGTGCTATTTCGTTTGCTACTGTCAGCCTGCAAAAGTTAGGAAGCTACTAGTGCTTAGACAGTGAAGGATACGTTTCAAAGCAAAACTCCTTCCTACTTTCTTACTAGCTAGCTAGATAGTCGAGAGCTAGCTAGCAATCGAACTTTGTTTCGACAAATACATCTACTAGTAGTAATCGTAAAGTTGGCATCCATTGTCATCAGGAAGCGCCAGCCAGATTTCTACATTGTACGAGTCCCTACAAACTAGTATCTAGCTAGCTATTATCTAGTATCGTCGCCCACAATGCTAGACCGCCAATACAAGACAATGCCCCCTCCAATCTTTATCAGTCGATCACCACGAAGTCTACAACGCTTCTTGGGTCGCTTGTTTATAATCCTAGTTGCAGTGAACATTGCGTCTTCTACTTTAGAGTTCCTGGTACTGCAAATCTCAACAACAACCAATGATGATAACAGCAATGCAATAGAAGAATCTCTGCAAGCAGTTCACGGAGTTAAACTTCTGAGGAGTAGAAGGAGAACTTCTCAGACAGAACAAAAGCAAAAGCAGAGTGACCAGACCAGCTTGAAGCAAAGAAATTTAATCATCAATGATGCCTCTACGGCAGAAGAATCGAATCCCCTCACACTCTTGCTGGGCAGTGACCATCGTGCCGATATTACAAAATATTCCTACTTTGCCCACTGGAGTCATGCTCTTTGTGGTGCCTCTTTGATAGCTCCCGACTTGTTGCTCACTGCCGCCCATTGCGGTGTGACCGACAATCCTTTGGAATTAAAGTCCGTCCAATTGCTGTCTCCCATTCGAGGTGTGGGTGGGATTACGCGCGTCGTGGTCTATCAAGAAAGCCATCCCGGCTTTAATAAAAACACGTGGGAGTTTGATTTTCAAATTCTCAAATTGGATCGATCGGCACTGGTCACGTATCCAGGCGATGACGAGACCAAAGAGGCACTGGCGGCCGCGGAAATGAATGACGCTATACCCTACGATGACGATTTAGATGATGACAATGACAATACCACCAGCAATTCCAATAATGTTCAGGAGACCATCAAGTCTTCTCTTTCCAATGTCACGAGCAGCCTTCTCTCCCTGGTTATGGGTAGTAACCATACTAGTACGGCGCCCACCACCACCATGGTGGCTGGTCATCATTCCACAATACACCATCATGCCTTTCATTCCCAACCCACCGGTGCCAAGATTGTCCAACTCAATACCGACTATTATTCTCCCACTGTCGGGGAACCCCTGACCGCGGTAGGCTTTGGAGTGGTGGCGACCGGCGACAAGTCCAATTCCGAGTACCTCATGGATGTTCAATTTCATCGATTTCAACATGCCATTTGCGAATCGCAATATGGACATGGACGAATTCCCGATGAAACCATGATGTGTATGGGAGTAGAAGGAGGTGGAAAAGATGTTTGTGCCGGTACGTGCAGTAGAGTTGGCTAGTGGAGCGAGGACGAAGAGACTTCTCTGTTTAGTTTCAAAATACCGTGGTTGTCAGGCTCTGACAAACATCTTCTCTTTCTTTGTTTCCTTATTCAACTTTCAGGTGACAGCGGTGGACCCATTGTCGACGCCAATGGGGTGCTGGTGGCCACGGTCAGTTGGGGCAATGGGTGCGGAAAAAGTGACCATTATGGTATCAATGCCCGCGTCAGTGCGGCCCAAGATTGGATTCAAGCTCAAATTTGTCGCTTGTCGTCCGAACCACCACTGACGTGTCACAAGGCAAGCGTCGAGAGTGCCATTCACCGCATTCCGCATTCTCATCCTTGTCATGCCAATGTGCAGCCTCAGCATTCCGATTTGCAGACGCCAAATTTTGGTTCCATGCGACTGCGGGTTACGGTCCAACATGATCGTGATCCCACGGAAACATCATGGGATTTGTTGCATATGGAGTCCTATACCCAATTGTATTGGCAGCCCTACAAGTCGGTCCAAGCTCCCTACACGATTGTATCCCGAGAGTTTCCAGATTTGCCCGCGGGAAGCTATCGTTTCCGTATTGGTGATACCAGGAACGACGGGATATGCTGCAAGTACGGCAACGGTTCCATGGCCATTACCGCGAGTCATGCTTCCGACGACTATGCGACGAGTCATGTTTTGTGGCAGCACAATGGCAACTTTACAAAGTTTTACCAAGTTACCATGAATATAAGCGAACGTGCCACACATATTTCCCTCCAAGAAAAGCAACATTATACAAGTCCCAGTCAGGCCGTTTCCAATCAAAACAATAACTTTACGGGCACTAATCACCCCGAAAAGAATGACCCAGAATGGCCAGGAGCGTATCCCCTCAAGTCGGAAGACCATGCCATGACGATCAATGTGCGCTATGACGACAATCCAGAGGAGGTAAGAAGAAGCAGTCAAAAAAGGACACACGGATGGGCAAGAAGGCACTGCTCTCTGAATCAAAAGTGCATTCAAAAGTGTGGAACGGATACTAACGAACTTTTTCTTTTGACTTTGCATCTGTCTTATCTAGGTTGAGTGGGCCGTGTGGTACTACCAACCTATCAAGCCCCATAACAAGACGGAAACGAATGACACCATCGGCGCAGCCTTGGATAGCAGCCAAAGTGACCGACCTAAAGAAACGACTTCTACAAACATCTCTGGGGAGGCAGGGATAAATTCTTTCAATAGTACATTAGCGAAATCAGGCCATGGCGAGGAACCGGACGAAACTTTTCAGGAAACAGAATCCCCAGGATTTTGGAGTACATTCATGAATAAGATCTACCATCGTGGGGATGCGGTATCCATTCAACCCGACGATTCCTCCAATAGTTCCTCCCCGAAAGCGGGAAATACGAGCGAGGCCTCGGACGAAGCATCTGGGCAAGAAGAATCCACAGGACTTTGGGGGTCGCTCATGGAAAAGATCCACGAGAGGGGTATCGGATACCCCAGAAACTTTGAGGGAATTGATTTTCCAAGAAATGTCTTAGCTAAACAAGGCGGCAACAACCGTGAGCCTTGGGAGATGGAAGGCAAGACATTTCTTGGAGTCGGGGATTACGCCAATAAAACCAACGCAACACCTCCGGATCATCACCTTCTTCCGTCCTTGAACAATACCAACCTGGCTGCATCATTCGACGCAAAGAAACACCAGTGGACCAAGCTTTTCAAATCACCACATAGCAGTGGAGAGTCCAATACAGTGGAAACTCACTATTTGTACCATATGGAACCAGGTCTTTACGCATTTGTAAGTACAGAAAAACGTTTGAGGATTTGTCTATTTATCAAATTTTTCTTGGAAATCACTAATCGATTTCGGTTCTTTACTACTCCATTATTCTCGGGATGCAGGTCCTGAAAGATAGCAAAGGAGATGGACTATGTTGCGCGGTAAGCTTCGTTGGAAACTCAACTTCAATGGCCATTCGTCTACTCAATTGTAGAAAAACGAGCTCATCACTGTTATTTTTTCCTATTGCAGCACCGCTACGGTTGGATGTCAATATTAGGCAATCAATCGCTCGTGTGGAAGCACAACGGGGAGTTCGACGAAGATATCGAAGTGATTGTCAAACTCAGTGAAGACGGGGCTTTCCAGGTTGTGAAAAATACAGCTGACGGCAAGAATATTACGAACGATGAGGATGCCAAGAGCTCCAAAGTACAGTCCGACGAGCCGTCAAAAGAAGACTCCACCACAGCAGAAGTAACCACAAGCTCGCCTGCCGTTGAGCATGCCAACACTACGTCGGAGACATCACTAAGTAATAGTTCCGACACCCATACGGCGGCCGATGCCGCTGAGCCCATTGGCAGTAATACGTCTGGACTCCGATGACGATAAACGATTCTCTTGCGGGAGCTGCCAAGGAACCGAAGTAGATTACTCTTCCATGACTATGACTGCGGCTATAGGCTTTATTACTTACATACTGTATATTTTTGAACATATCAAGACAGAGTCATACCGTACAGACGCCCTAGAGTTAGCATGACCAGAGGAGGGTCTTATCTTTCAAGAAAGGGGATTGACGCTTCTAGGAATGCTTCCGGGGGAACCGGGAATAGTAATAGATAGGTGGATAGCTAGCTACTCGTGATAGCACAGAACGTTCGTAGTGGATGCGTTGATAGCTCTCCACATGGTTGCTTGATGCTCGAATGATTGCCGTGCCTGCGAATAAGCATTAGACGTCCAATTAAGTCGGACCACTGAAAAAAATGAACAACGGCGACATTCTTAAGTAGTACTCAAAAAGCGACCACTGATGGGAAGCAAGGCGGGTGTTCATGATGCCTTGCACATTCTTCGGCAATTGCATTTGTAGATGCCTTCGGTTCCCAAGGCATTCTCTTTGCACATTTGCCGCTGGCTAAGCAAATAAAGGAGATAGCAGCTGATGATACATTTTTGCCGAAACTACATACTGTACTAGCTAGCTACTAGGGGTACTGGTTGCCTTATTCCTAAGCCAGCCAGATTAATACATTGTGTCCCAATAGGGGGATATTGATATTTAGAATTGTCACCGCAGAAAATACGTGTTCTTTTCACTACAGGTGAAAGAACGCGAACCGCCTTCTGGTGTTCCACCAACATTCTTTTAACAGAAATTCTGTAAGTAGGTTCGACTTCTCTTCCGAGTAAAGAATGCCTATTTGTCTGTCTTCCTGACAGTTACCAATGTAGCTTAAATTTATCTCTGCATAGGCTAATGAATTATGGATGCTATACCAGTACTCTAGCTAGTAGATAGACTGGTAATAGTTGTGGTACTACAGCAACCATCTACATTTAGTAGTCTAGTAGCTAGTAAGTACGGTAGTAATTAAATACGTACCGGTCATTAGAAAGTTGACATAATTGGATCAAGCTTACACGGATCCCTCTAAAAAGATGGCTATTGCTGCTACTGCCGCTACTAGCTAGCCGAGTAGCTCCTATTTTTCAGTCTACTAGTCTAGTGGCTTGATTTTGTGCATAGGATTATCGTCTTCGAGTTGTGTCCACAAAAAAAAACATTAGCCAAAAGCCCACAACCACGAAAGTACCCGCAATCAAAACAAGGTAACAAGATCAAACCTAACAATGGCATTATCGTATAAGGAGCAACGTCTTCAAGCTGAGAACATTAAAAATCGGTTGAAGGCTTTGTTGAAACATCCGGACAACCAATCTTGTTCGGAATGTGGTGAGCCGAAGCCAACATGGGCATTCATTCTAGAGCCGCCAGTCGAGGGAGGCAAGAAGCTTGCGGCCCTGTGCTGTTACAAATGCTATTCGTATCCCTACAAACTCGGAAAAAGTGTCGGCACCGTCAAAAGCGCCAACATGGGTGCCGAATGTAAGCAAGATTTCATGCACTACCTGTACTTGTCTTACTGGTAGCACACGTAAACGGATAAGCCAATCTAACCCTTCACATCGAAACTTGAAATGCTATCTTACAGGGACCGAAGAAGAAGTGGTTGTAATGGAGAAGAGTACCAATGCGCTCACAAACAACATCTACGAGTATTTCCTTGACAATGCTAAGGCAAAAGAGGTCTTGTTGAAAGAGGACTTGTCCACTTTTGTGGCAAACAAATACAAGGACAAAAAGTACTTCAGTGAAATTGCATACTATGAGCAAACGATCATGGTGGATGTAGAACGAAGGGAACGACGCCGATTGCATCGCTCTTCGTCGAAAAAGATGAACCGGCCACCAAGTCGCAATCAATTGAAGGAGCCCTCACAAGATCTCGGTTATGATAATACCCCTGATCGACCTCCTACTGGTCCGACGAGGCGTCCATCCAATTCAAGCCAATCGAGTGCAAGTCATTCATCGAGTCACAAACGCCCGCACAAAAAGGTACAAAAAAGAACCAAATCGTCGCACGACTCTGGGGGTGATCGTCGCCCTGCTCCTGTCAGACGCACACAGTCTGACTGTACTGTACTCCACAAGTCTGCTACAAAGCAGGCTGCTCCTAACGGGAGGGAGACACATCACCGATCAAGCCCAACCTTGCCCAAAGCGTTGCCCTTGACATTGCCTCAGCAAGAACCCTCGCTGGAGCCCACCATCGGCACAGGTAGAGTGCCCGTTGTACGTCGCAGTGTTCGTCGATCTGACAGCAGCAAGAGTTGTTCTGGTCGTTCCCGTGACGAGTTACAAGTGCAGTCCGATCACTGTCCCAGAAAGCCTCATCGCATATCAGTTACCCTTGAGGCGTTGCAGCATAGACAGGTGGACCAGCATTCAAGTGGAAAGAACTGGAGACGCTCCATCTGTGATGTGGACATGCCTTCCCTTTATTCCCTCCGGCAAACGCACGGATACACCTTGGAAGACTCCAAAAAATGCGATCCTCAAGAATCAAAACACGAAGCCAAGAAGGAACCCCCCCCACAGCCGTCCAATTCTTTAGTCAATCCCGAGACTTGTCGTTTCGCTGATAGTACTTGCAGTTTCGAAGATAGCGGCTGTTCATACAACGACGATGTTCCATATAACCTTCCAGGATATCTGTGTGGCCAACGCGAGGACCAGAGAGAGAAATTCCAAAGGTCGGAGGACCAGAAAATGCAGGATGACTCGCTCGCATACAGTGAAGAGGAGCATTCAACAGGTCACGAAGCAACATTATCCCGGCAGTCCTCCCTCCGATTTGCAGCATCCAGGTGGGCCACGGCTCCATGCGACGTTCCTGCGCTTCCTGTGTTGAGAAAAAGCTTATCGATGGTGGCACGAGAATCGTTCAGCTCTGAGACACTGCCGGAATCATCGCATTCGACCCATGAAACAAGTTCCAGACGAAACAAGGCATATCATGCTCGGCTTCATCCTGATATTTTTAAGCTGTCCGATGACTCAGAAAATACAGTGGCTTCTTTGCCGCTTGACTCGTCAGGGCAGCTCAGTGTCAGCGGAAGAGCCGCATAAAGAAAGCAATTCTTCTGCCCTCGCCAGAGCTTTTGTAGTTAATAAATATCATTCAAGTTTTGAATCCACCCCTCATAATACCTCTATGCCTGCCTGCCTATGGATCCCAGATTGATCCTTCTGGTGTTCCTCTTAGCCCCGAGGTTTTGCTGCTCCATCCGGGCTCTTGGTCAGCTACCGCCGACGCTGATGTGTAGCCCGCTGGCGACGCAGCGAAATTAGGGGGTAAGCTATTCTCAGCACCATTACTGGAAGGATCCGGGAGGTCGACTACTTGAGCGATGCCATCCTGGTCTACCCATATCTCTACTTGGGCGATGGTTGTAAAAGCGTGCCCGGGAAGACTCCAGAGAACGGAACCAAGATGATTGTCGTCAGAGGGATTACCACTGGTAATGGCTGCCCATCCCTGACCGTAGGCACAGCAATTCCCATCTGAACGCATGAATAAACCAGCAATTGTCAGCAGAAATCGATCAGTGGATTAAGTCGTGGCCGATGCTGCTACTGCCGCACTTACCTCCTGCAAAATCGCCTTCATCGACAATAGTAAATCGGTATAAAGTACTGGACTCCACAAAAACGGCGGTGCTCAACAACTGGTCGTGATCGACCTTGTCTTGTTGTTGAGCGACAATGGCCCAATCATCAAACTGTCTGGTAACACCATCATTGTTCTCAAAACTCTCGTCCACTTCTTCGCCCATGACCTCAACGACCTCTTCAACGACCTCCTCAACGACCTCATCCACTTCCTCTTCCACCATGAACTGTTCCAAGAACCAATTCGTCTCGAGAGGGTATCTAGTTTATCAGTTCGAATTTGGCAATGTATTAGCCCAGCAAATAAGATTAGTTAGAACCGCGCATGGCGTACGCCATATAACGGAAAAACCAAGCACATCATGCTGATCATAAAAATAATTCCAAAGCAACTTACCTGTCATATCGAACATTGATGATGATTTGATTGGCACCGTCACCCGCCTCTGGAAATTGTCCAGGCCATTCCTCGTCGTCCTTTTCTGGATCAAACAACGGCGTTTCGTCCGTTTCACCGCTACTACCTCCACTCTCCGTGTCGCCCATTTCTTCATCCTCGTAATCGTCTTCCTCGTACTCCGTAGCATTCCACAAGACATTTCCATCCGTGTCAATATAGAGGTATATTTCCATCAGTTCCGAAAATGTATTGTTGAAATAAAGGATTTCTCCTGAATCAGCGTTGGTCAGCGTCACACTCCCCTCCCCGTCCTTACAACATCTGCATGGGCGTACAGAAGTACGAAAAAAATCAAACGACCATTCGATGAGCGAGACATGCAAATGTAGAACCAAGAGCCGATCAGGGTACATGCTGAACTGCACTCCCAAATCTAACAAAATATCCAAACGTACATTCCGTCTCGAGCACTATCCGCTATCAACAAATGATAGGTCCCATTAGGTTGATTTCGTTTGGTAATATTCACGACGATAGGATCATGGTCGCCGCTGCCTTCGTCGGTATGGTTGGAAGGAATGGTGGCCGGTTGGTCTTCATAATTTTGAAACAATAGTTGGGTTGCGGATTCCATGTGCTCCCATAAAATAGCCGTTTCGGCAGGGAATTGATCGTGCACGATCGTCAAGGTTAAATTGACACGATGTGGATTGCTGATTGGGTCATTGCTGTTTGGGTGAAAACATCGATTGACGATTCGTGCCAATGCCTCGTCTTCTTGACACGAAGGCGGGGGAAAGCAAGACCAACGACAAATCTGCTGTTGAATCCATTCGTACATGGCGCTGACTTTGGCGTAGACGCCGGGAAAATTGGGTGCCACGCATCCCTCACCTAAAGACAAAAGACAAAAGTTGTCGTGCCGTGGTGTGTCAATGGTAATGCAAACCAACCATCCAAAGAGAAGTATTTATTGCAAAAGCATGAGTATATTTTTGTCGGTCAGCCAATAAAAAAGCAGGTACAAAATCAAGAGACGACATCCCTGCTACAGCAATAACTATCAACCAAAACAAGACGTACCCCAGGATACAACTCCGACTTGGGTCCAATTGCTGGCGTCGTCCTCTTGTATAAGCAAGGGGCCACCTGAGTCGCCTGAATTGAAAAAGGTATTGAGGGAGTCAGAATACAAATTCCGACATGAGCCATGAGTTCCAGTCTTCCAACAAAAATACATTATACCCCCATCATCCAAAATACAAACGAACGTCGTACCTTGACATGTACTCTTTCCACCACCGTCCACACCCACACACAGCATGCTATCACTTTGAAATTTAATGCGGGTATTTCCGTAATAGGTTTGGCAGTCTTCTGTTGAAAAGGCCTGCATTTCCACATGCCGCAATCGATCGGGTCTGGAATACATGCCGGTATGACTCAATCGTCCATAACCCATGGCCGTCACGGCTTGACCATTTCGAGGCGAGTCGGGTTGGGCATTTAATTGGACAGGTGTATACACGACACCATTGTCTTCGTCATGATCATGAACACTTTGATTCAATTTGGCCACCATGACATCCCACGCAATCACATGATCATCATCCTCATTGTAATTGCTAGCAGAGTCTTCATTCATCAAATTCGCATTCCATTGGGGATGGAGAATGCGTTTGACCATTGTACGCTTCAGTCCAGTATTTCGAATCGTCCCACCAATGTAGGTCACGCGGTCCAAAGGATTGTTGGCACCGTTGCAATGGGCGGCCGTCAGAATCATATCCTCCCAAATCAAGGAAGCCCCACAATGATCTTGCCATTGCACGAAAAAAGGATAGGCTTGGCCGCTCGCGACGGCTTGGCCACCGACCACGCGAGTCGTACTTGTAGTACTGCTTGCAGTGACAGTAGTTACCATAGCTACGACTATAGCGATCGTCAAGGAAGAGGAAAGAAACATCATCGTAAGCATATACTTCCTTGCATGGGCACGAGACTCGGAATAATGATAGCTTTGATCTATGTAATGCCAGCTTACTTTGGCCTACTACTTTTGTCGTTTTCTTTTCAATTGGTGTATTGTTAGTATTGTTGTTGTGGCCTTGTTACTTTCTTTTGCTCTAGCTACCAGCTAGCCACTAGTCTTCGGTTAGTTGCTAGCCCCGACTGCGATTATTTTCTGTGTCTTGGATAGAGCGCTTCCATCGATACAACAGCGGGTGTACTGTAGTGACCAGCTCTAATAGTGACGCTGCCTACGACAGCCTCGCAATAAATGAGGGTCTTCCTTCGTGCCAACGATGCAGGTCTCAAACCAAAACGTGGTTGAACTTGAATTGTTTTGCGAACCCTTCCTATTCAGGGCGAGTGAGAGACATTCGCAACTTGGTCAGAAGGACAGATGCCCTCTGTGGATTCTTTCTCTCAGCAGACTTGGGAGCATCCGAGGGGTGGATCTGAATGGTGAAACACCCTCCCACTGCATGAAATGCTGGTGCCTGAGAAATGCATGTGGTTTGTGCTAAAACTGATGACTTGTGTTGTGAGTCTTTGTTTTGTCATCTGCTGTTTTGGAGCTCAAATTCAGTTCATGAACCAAAGCAGCTGACACTGAACTCTTCAAAGTCTGCACTGAGCTGGCATGCTGATTTGGCAACAAAACATGTCCTGAACGCAATTGCATTTTGACGATTCACACGAGATGACATGCAGATTGGTTGGCAAAACCTGTGCATTTTCGGAATGGAGAAAACAGAGAACTGTGATTTTCACAAAGCGAGTCCCCCAGGAGAACAATCAATTCATTCCGTTTTGTGGGTGTCATGCATTGAGTCATTTTTGCAATGGAGCAAAAAAACAAATCGGCTTCTTTCAATGTTTTGTCACTCACAATTGACACCGATGGACAAGTTTTCAACAAAACAGATTTTCACAAAAAGTTTTCACGAGCTGAACATCAATTTCTGTCTGCATTTTCTCTGCAAGATGTCCAATTGGGCTGATTGTTTCGAATCAAGATGTGATGAAGATTTTTGGTGAACTTGATGTTTGTCAAAGGAGAGTTCATCAACAAGAAAGAACTGCAACACACATTTGCTCATTTTTGAAACTTTCCCCTGAATTGGAACAGGTTTTGGACCCTCCATCAAATTAAGGGGAGAGTTTCAAACTCTTTCCATTTGAGGGAGTTAAAATCTGACATCTTTCACACATTGAGCTACTGGACAGAACAATGGCCCAGGGTTCTGAACTGAGGCGCTTTCTGCATGCACTTCCGCCAATGTGCCAGTAATGTGCCAGTCGGCTGTTGATCTACATCACCGATCTCGAATAACGCAACTGCATGCCGGATTCCCAGCGTTCCCGAGGATTCGCAGTGAGTCCCATCTACGATACAACACTGATCTGCCTTCGGATGGACTGCCCAGAAGCAGAACCTGAAAACCAGAATCTGGTTATGAGCCATTCAATCGTACATGGAAACTACCGGAACAGGCTTCCGGAGTAGTGTTCGCGATTTTGAATCCTGTCTTGCATTAGTTAGTATTGGTGGCACGTAGGCTATTGCTACTAGGTTAGTCCAACCATTTAGCTAGGTCAGGAGGCTAGGAGAAACATCGCCGGGACGCCCCTGACAGTGGACGAAAGAATTCACTCGGCTTCATTCGAAGGATGCAGGATTTGGCGGCGCGGATATCTTTTTAGATACGACAGAACTTCACAATTTCAGTTGCTTTCAACGAGGTGAGCGAACGGGGTGAGCGAGTCAAGAACCCACCAGAACCCTCACATCACAGGAGTAATTTTGGCTTCCGCATTTTTGGCCATAAAAGGCTCATTTATTTGGAAAACGAACAATTAGCAAAGGATAATCTTTACAAAAGTTCAGTTGTCATAAAAAATAAAATTGAAAGAAAAAAGTTAAGTTGTCATACAAAATAAAATTAAAAAAAACAAAACAATGATCTTCCCCACCCGCTTTGCCCTCGCTGCCGCGTTGCCTTCCTTCTTGCTGTTCGTGCCCACCATGACTGGCGCAACCGTAACGATGGATGAATGCAAAGCGACCTATTTACCAGAACTCTTGGAGTGTCTCGATAATGAGAATACCACAAGCATGAAGGATTGTCCCTATCTTCCTATTCCTGACTCTGCCCTTGCCAAGGAAGACACCACGGATTTGGGGTATTGGATCAAACATATCCGTGATACACCCACGACGCACGTGTTTGCTGTGGGAGACAATGCCTACACCAACATGATTATTGTCGATGTTGCAGACCCTGATGCTGTCGCTGTGGCCAAGAAGAGTGGTGGTGGTAGACGCTATCTTCGATATGCCCCATTACCATCTCCAGGTGATGACTCTGACGATGATGATCGTCCTGCCCCATTACCAGCTCCAGATGATGACTCTGGTGACTCTGACGAGGGTGATGGTTATGATAAACCTGAACCCTTAACGGACGACGAGTTTGACCTCTTTATATTAGACGAGGTTTTGGATGGTTCTGATTCTGGCTTTGTAGGGGATCCCGCACCAGGTCCAGCACCGGCTCCAGCACCAGGTCCAGCACCAGGTCCAGAACCGGCCACAGGACCGGCTCCAGTTGAAGGCGAAGAACCCCGAGTCGATCCCGCTACAGCAGAAGCTGCAACTGCCGCTACTGGAAGCGGAAAGCCTGTTACGATCGGGCTCATGGACTTGCCTGATTCATACTTGCGACGTGGCGAAGATGGAGAAATTGTCGGGTACCACATGATTGACGCCATGAAGGAAATCTTGGACATCTTGGGCTACGGCCTTAATGATGTGGACGCTGTCAAGATTTTTTATACGCATGCCCACATGGATCAGTAAGTAGCTTGTTCTTGCAACGAAACGCTTGGGAATCGGAACAGTTCCAGCAGCTTCTAACGAATTTGACTCCATTATACTTTTGCAGCATCGGAGGTGGCAACTACACTTACACTGCCCTGATGGATATGGGCTTGACCCCGGACCAAGTTCCCATCATCGCCTCCGAAGGTACCAAGGCGTATCTAGAGGAGCTCATTGAGGCGGGTTCGTATAGCTACCGTGCCCCTCTCCCTACAGAGACCTTTGACGGCAAGGAATATTATTATACCCTTGGACGAAGCACCGTCTTTAGCATGGAAACGGTCAACGCCCATCAGCATGGTGACCGTGATGTTGTTATCTTCCTGAAGGCATTGGATGATCAGCCCGCCATTATGATGATGATTGACGTTGTGTAAGTATATGCGTGTTCGATCGTTCGCGTCTCTCCCTCTTTGGGTGTTGACTTACCATATTTATTCCTTTTTCATGAACAGCTTTCCCAAGTGGTCTCCCTTTACTGCCTTTGCCATTACCACTGACCTTTTGAACTACGTCAAGATCCACGATCATTTGTTGAGCTATGATCTTGGTAATAACGGAATCTTTGTGGGTGGACACCTCACACAGCTTGGTGATCGTTCTGATATTGTTGCCAATAAAGAGTTGACATTGGCTATTATTGCGAATGCGGGCGCTGCCTTGACGACCATCAACTCAGGAGAAGCTTTTATGGGTTCTGGCGCCTTTGATTCCACCAGCACAAACTTTGGCAACATGTGGGCCGGTTTTGCTAACTTCCTTGATCAGGTCAATTTCGCTTGCGCTCGCATGACCTTGGAGGAATACGGTTGCACTTTTGCGGCATTGGACGTCCAGATCATCTCGCATTGCAATGTCGCTCAGTCCTTCATCCGCGTCGATAGCTAAGTTCAAGACATGATGGTGGTCGATTGGCGACCAGGTTATTGTTGAGAAAGAAATGGGTGCGTGTTCATGTTTCGATTGGGTCGCTGTTTGGTTTGAAAAAGAGCTGTTTCGTTTGAAAAGAGCCCACGTAATACCCTCGGTTTAAAATTAAAATATTCTTTTGGATGTTAGCCCAAGGACAGTCAAACATTCGTGTAGCTAATACGTATTGTACTTACCACTGCTACTAGCTAGCTACCGGTGCCGGTAACTACCAGGTTGTCCGCCACTTGACCAATTCTCAGGATGGATGGATGCGTCTCATTTCCCCCCTCCAACGAGTGAGCGCTTGGCATTTTTTCCGGGCCAGCAGACTGCAGGCTGGATGCAGCAGAGCCAGTGCAGCCAGTTGGCACTTCTTAAGCTTGCACACTTGAATCTAGGAAAGCATCAAACAGTTGCTCAGAAGCTGTGCTGGGAAAGTCTCAAAAGATGCGGAATGGAAAATTGAGAGGTTTTTGACTCAGAAAATTCCTCTGTTTTCTAGCAAAAGAAACACATCTGAAGTGTCCGTCATGGTTTGTGATGAGGTTGACCATGGATCTCAAATCTGCAGCATGCAAATTTGTCCTTGAAGCTCAGCTGGAGACCACACTTCGAGGTTTGCATTGGGCTTTCTTGATGCAGTTTGTTCTCCATGGAGCTGGCACTTTTTCACACAGGTGGAAACTCTGAGCACTTTTGGTTCTGCACTGGCAGAGAATCAACCACTTTTTTTTATTCTGGGGACCATGTCACACTCTCTTGATGCCCTCTCTGTTCCCATTGTTGTTGACTCAAAGATCAGCACCATCAGGGCGAATTGCAGCCAGTGGTGACCCGACACTGTCTTGAACGACAGTTCAGAAGTCACTCAATGTGGAACAGCTACTCAAATTGCCTTCAGAGTGAGGTTGAGTGTGTCGTTGCAAATTGGGATCAGAAACAAACAAACAGAAGGAAAGGGAGAACAAAGCACATCATGGAATTCCTTCAACAATGACTTGAGAAATGTGGATGCCAAAATGCAAACAAGAGACACTGACAAGAGGAGGAGGCTAAAAAAAAATCAAGTTGGCGGGAAGAGGATGGGATTTGGGTGCATGACAAGGCGGAAGGAGGTTGGGACATTTGACGAACCTGTCTGCAAATGAAGCTTCTGCAGCTCCTCATCACAGGGGTCACTTGTGGTGGATGCATTCGTTGTCAGTTTCACTGCTGAAGAGAAAAACTCAAAAATGACACCTTCAGATGAAGAAAAGAATCTTTGGTCCCATTTGGTGGGGCGCTGATGCAGGCCAAGCAGGGTGGGGCAATGGAAGAGACAGGGTTGGGGCTGGGTTGTTGACCGTGAGGCTCCACCAGCAGCAATTGATTTGATCAGCTTGGAGTTGACCACTCATGGAGAGAGTTTGAATGCCACAAAAGTTGGTTTGCTGCCTCCAACACCTTTGCATGGCTGCCAGAACTTTTGCCATCCTGTGGTGTGCGGACTTGTCAAGAAGGTTCAACAGATTGAGTTTGAAGTGATGTCTGTTACCAAGAGAAAGGACACATGCACCAGCCAACAATTCTGATGTGATGCTTTCTTGATGCACTCTGTTCTCCATCCAGCTGTTGCTTTCTTTTCTTCAACAACCAGTCATTCTTGCCCCTTGAAGGAAACAAAGTTTTTCATGCATTGTCATTTCAAAAAGCTGCAAATGACAACTTGAACATTTGAACCTTGTTGTCTGAAGGACTTGCACAAAGAATGAAGTCTGACATGGAGCAGCTCAGACATCTTTCTCCATGCAAATCATTGTGCAGTTGCAACAAAAAAGAAATCATGCCTGGTCCACAGACAAAACTGTTGATTTTTTTTGGACAGGAATGAATGCTGGTGATTGTTGCATTGTGCCATTTTTGAAGGGAAAAAAATTCACAGTGCATTCTCATCAACAGGGTCATCCACAGTCGTGGATTTTTCAGAAGGACATGATTGTCAACATCAAAAGGTTGGGATCTCATGTGCTTTTGAATGTCTTTGTTCCTTTTGTGTCAATCACATGCTGAGCAGCAACCGACTCAACTCAAACTAGAAATTTAGGTCACAAACTGAGCTCTTGGCTGGTCAACAACAACTTCAAAAACAAGGTTCTTTGCAGTGTGTTGCGATTCTCTTTTGTGTGATGTGCAATGCCCAACGAAGTCTGCTCATCTGACACTTTGGAAGATTTTTTTGGGGTCATTCAAAAGAAAATTTTGTTTTGGTCCGCACGTCAACAAGTTGCTATGGACAACTAAAACATTCCAGTTCTCATCAACCAAATGTCATTGCAAGAAACTGTTGGAAGCACAGCTGGCACAGCTAGCATTCCACAAGGGGCAGGTGTGCACCTGTGAACAGGTTGAAGTGTAGCTGAGTCAACAGCATAGAAGACTCCAGAAGATCTACAACCATAGCTAGTGGCAGCACTGCATGTGCTTGTGATTTCTATGTAACTGATCTTTTGCACCACCAATGGATCTCTTTATCCAACATTGTGTAGAAATTATCCGGCGACGACAATGATGGTCGAACGTTGTGAACGGAAGAAGCAATCGGCTACAACGATGGATGCCGAAGGGCTTAACGAACGGATCGGCGTGTGTCGCCGTGAAAGAAGGATCGGCTGTGTGCCGATGGAAGATCAATGGCAATCGATTAACGATGGTAGGATCGAATCGATGGTACGAGAGATTGATTCGGAAGATCGAAAAGCGAGAGGAGAACGAGGAGATCAAAAAGCGAGAGGAGAACGAGGAGAACGTTCGAAGTTTTGAGAGCGAGCCTAGTGGAGGGGCTTAAAGAAGGGATCGGCTGCATGCCGATGGATGGAACGTGTTGATGATCGAAACGAGGACGATCGATCAATCGATACGAGTATAAGGAGAACGAGTAATACAACAAGGACGCCGTGAGTGTGTACCGGCAAGACGATTGAAGAAGAAGATCCGTGAGAGCGTACCGGATCGACGAGAGAAAAAGAGCACCGTGAGAGTGTACCGGTGTATGAAGAAGAAGATGCCGTGAGTGTGTACCGGCAACAAGAGAATAAAGAAGGATCCGTGAGAGTGTACCGGATCGACGAACGAGTGAAGAATCCGTGAGAGTGTACCGGATTGCCAAAGTAAAGAAGAGGCCCGTTGAGTGTGTCCCGGGCATTTGACAATGGTGCGATTTCACCCGTGATTCAAACCACGAATGGAAGTCGTGTCCCGAGTTCTAGACCAAGAACTGATG
>ENA-ORBV01008564-ORBV01008564.1-microbial-mat-metagenome-genome-assembly--contig:-NODE-8564-length-17133-cov-5.478776_pt1 | contig 17133 bp, 12 predicted proteins | sample MGYA00237777_ERZ505514 | MGnify/ENA primary metagenome ERZ505514 (study PRJEB26160, sample SAMN06269048) | microbial mat metagenome | isolation source: Oligotrophic lake microbial mat | place...
TGAGCCTCACCCCGACGCCCCGATCACGCGCGGGGACGTTCGGTGTGCGCGTCCGTCCCACCGGGGCGTCCGATCGGCCCCCGCGGCGACCGGACGCCGACGGAAACCGCCGTCTAGGCGGCCACCGAGGCGCGGCGGCGGGCGGAGATCATGCCGCCGCGCGCCGGCCGGCCCTCGCGGGGTACGCGATCGCGCCGTACGTTCGCCGGATACTCGACCGAGCCCGATTGAATTTCCTATCCTGCTATCCTGCGGATACTCGACCGAGCCCGATTGAATTTCCTATCTTGCGGCGGGTGCCCGAGCGAGCCAAGTTAAGGCTCCCTTTTCCTCCAAAATGCGCCTTATTCGACGTTCGGCATGGCTTGCGGCGCTCTGCGTGCCTGCGGCCCTCTCTCTTCTGTCGTTCAGCTTTGCGGCGCCACTCGTCGTGGCGAACGACAACCGCGCCCCGGCCGGTGTCGTGAAAGGTGGGGTCAGGGAGATCGTGCTCGAGGCCAAGGTCGCGAAGTGGCTGCCCGATGACGGCGCGGACTCCGCGGTCTCGGTGCAGGCATTCGCCGCCGTCGATGGGACGCCGCGCATCCCCGGGCCGCTGGTTCGCGTGATGCAGGGAACGAAGGTGCGAGCGACGATCATCAACTCAGTGCCCGACTCAACGCTGGTGCTGCGCGGACTCCTGCACACCGACAGTGTCGTGGTGCCGAGCGGCGAGCGACGGGTGGTGGAGTTCACCGCCGACTCGGCCGGCACGTTCATGTATTGGGCGACGACATCGCATGCACCGCTGAACGGCCGCACCGGGCACGACTCGCAGCTCACGGGTGCGATGATCGTGGATCCGCGCGGCATGCCGGTGGATACGAGCGAGCGGATCTTCGTGATGACGTTGCGGGAGCCGTTCGCGGAGGGAATGGCCGAGGACGAGGTGGAGTTCGATGTCGCGATCAATGGCAAGTCGTGGCCGTACACCGAGACGACTCAATACGCTGTGGGCGATACCGTGCGCTGGCGATTCGTGAACGGCACCGACCGCTCGCACCCGATGCACCTGCATGGCTTCCACTTCCGCCGGCTCGCCAAAGGGAATGGATACGCGGACACCACGTACACCGGTGACTACCCGCTGCAGGTGACCGAGCTCATGCGGACCGGTTCCACGATGCGCATGGACTTCGTGCCGACGCGCGCTGGCAACTGGCTATTCCATTGTCACATGGCCGCGCATATCTCGCCGTACCCGGAGCGTCCCGACAGTGTGCGCGAGCATGAGAGCCATGATCCGGCGGCGCATGCGAAGAACTCCATGTCTGGCCTCGTGATGGGCATCAAGGTCGGGCCGCGCAAGCGCGATGGTGCGACGTTCATCGCGCCGATCGATGACAATGCGAAGCCGGCGCGCACGCTCCGGCTCCTTGCGCAGCAGGGTCCGCTCGTGCGGCGTGCCCCCACGGACACGATGCCGCAGCGACCGGCGCCACGGTCGTTCATCCTGCAGCGCGAAATGGAGCCGCGTCCCGACTCCGTGGAGATCCCTGGATCGCCGCTCGTGCTCACGCGCGGCGAACGCGTCGCCATCACGGTCGTGAACCGCCTGCCGCAGCATACCACGGTGCACTGGCACGGTATGGAGCTCGATGGCTATTTCGACGGCGTCTCTGGATTCAGCGGCGCCGACGCGCGCACGTCGCCACTCGTCGCGCCCGGTGACTCATTCACCGTGATGTTCACTCCGCCGCGCGCCGGCACGTACCTGTATCACACTCATATGGATGAAGAGCCGCAGCTCGCCTTCGGCATGTACGGCACGATGCTCATCATGGAGCCCGGCGAGACGTACGATCCGGAGACCGATCTCACCTTCGTCGTCGGGAATCGTGCGAGCACGCCGGGGGGCGCGACGGTGAACGGACTCCGCAGGTTCTCACCGAAGGAACTGAAGGCAGGGCAGACGTATCGGTTGCGGATCGCGAACATCGTGAGCAATGCACCGTTCGCCGTGCGATTGTTGTCCGATTCGGCGACGCTCACCTGGCAAGCGTACGCAAAGGATGGTGCGGATCTTCCGGCGTCCCGTCGCACGAGCGGTGCAGCGTTCGTCATACTCGGTGTCGGAGAGACATATGATTTTCTTTGGACACCCGATAAGCCGATGCACGTCATCATGGATGTGCGCGTGGCCGGGGTACCGGAGCCGTTGAGGTCGCTGCCGTTCATCGTGAGATAGCGCCGCCGGTCATCCGGCTCGGACTGCGCGAGAACTGGGCGCAGTTCTCCCTGCTCGTCCTCGTCAACGCGCTCGTGGGCGCGATGATCGGCCTCGAGCGCAGCATATTGCCCGCGATCGCCGAGCAGGAGTTCGGGATCGCGGCGCGTACGGCGATCCTCTCGTTCATCGCGGCCTTCGGCGTGACGAAGGCGCTCACGAACTACGCCGCTGGTCGGCTGGCCGACCGATTCGGCCGCAAGGCGGTGCTCATCGCGGGATGGATCGTCGCGATTCCCGTCCCGTTCATGCTGATGACCGCGCCCACCTGGAACTGGGTGATCGCCGCGAACGTGCTGCTGGGAATCAGCCAGGGACTTACCTGGTCGCTCACCGTCATCATGAAGATCGATCTCGCCGGTCCTCGCCAGCGCGGACTGGCGATGGGACTCAACGAATTCGCGGGATACATCGCCGTCGCTGCGAGTGCACTCGCGACCGGATGGATCGCCGCGCGCTACGGCCTGCGCCCCGAGCCCTTCTACCTCGGCGTCGCATTCGTCGTTCTGGGACTCGGTCTCTCGGTTTTCACCGTGCGGGAGACACGTCACCATCTCGCGCTCGAGGTCGCGTCGCATGCGACGCCGGATACGCGTCTGACGCAGCGTGAGGTGTTCGTGCGCACGACGCTCACCGATCGCAACCTCTCGAGCATCACGCAGGCCGGGCTCGTCAACAACCTCAACGACGGGATGGCATGGGGTCTCCTCCCGATCTTCTTCGCCGCGAGTCAGATGGACCTCCGGCAGATCGGTGCGCTGAGCGCGCTCTATCCCGCGACGTGGGCGTTCGGTCAGCTCGTGACGGGCCCGCTCTCTGACCGATGGGGTCGCAAGTGGCTCATCGCGACAGGGATGTGGGTGCAGGCCGCAGGCATCGTCGTGATGACGAGGTCGGCGGGCATGACCGGCTTCGCACTGGGCGCGGTGCTACTGGGGATCGGCACCGCGATGGTGTATCCGACGCTGCTCGCGGCGATCGGTGACGTGACGCATCCATCGTGGCGCGCATCGGCGGTCGGTGTTTATCGATTGTGGCGCGACCTGGGGTACGCGTTCGGCGCGATACTGTCCGGGCTCATTGCCGATGCGCTCGGTCTGTCGGCGGCGATGAGTGCGGTTGCGGCGCTGACGTTCGTGTCGGGGGTGATCGTGGCGGTGCGGATGCGGGAGACCTTGATGCTGCTGGCGGGAACGTTGCGCGCGCAGCCGTATGTGACTGGCGGTGAGACTCGGCACCGATTCGCCCAGATGACGTTGGGAGCAGATGCGCGCACCTTCGCGCAGGCGGGTCCGATTTCCGTACGCGCGTCGAGACGGGGGCGCGGTGGTATCCGTGGCGGCTCGAGTCGGGGCAGGTGCGGCCCTACCTCGGCGCGTCGCTGATGGGCGTGCAGTACGAGCAGGGGGACGGCCCGCGGATCGGTCGCATGACAATGCCGCTGAGTGCGGGACTCACGTACGAACGCGCAGGACACCTCGTGACGCTGGGGGTCGGCCGGAACGACTTTGAGGCGCGGTATCCGCTGGATGCCGTGGCGCGCGCCGATGTACGGATGCATCCGACGTGGATCTCGCTCGGCTACACGCGCAGTGTCGAGACCACGTTGAGTGCGGAGCCCGATTGGATGAGCGGCCAGACGGCAGCGAAGACGACGCGCGCGCTCGCGGCGCGCAGTATCGGCGGGCTCAATGTCTCGATCGGACCCTCGAGTGCGTTCTTCCTGCGGGAGTCCTCGCACCTTCGTGCCGTGGGAACGGCGGGCCAGCATCTGGCGCCGGCGATCTTTCCGGAGTTCGGTGCGGGGTGGTATTTCGCGAACCCCGATGTGCAGCTCAACCTCGCGCTGCGGCGCAACTCAAGCGACGTCGGAGGATACGGCTATGCGCACACCGCGCAGCGAACGTCGATTGCCGCCGAGGCGGTTGCGTTTCTCTTCGACTACAACGGGTTTGTGCCGTTCATCGGTCCGCATGTGAGCCACGATTGGCTCCGTGTGACGGGCGATGCGAGCGGACGGGCCTCCCGCTTCGCGCCGGGACTGACGTTCGGGTGGGATATCCGCCCGAATCGGTTACAGAGCTTTGTGCTTCGGACCTCGCTCCGCTGGACGCCGGGGCTCAGCGTGCGAGTACAGGACGGCCGGCGGGTGGCGTTCGATCAGCTGGAGTTCAACTTCATCCAGTTCGTGTTGTATCCGTCGCGGATGTTCTGAGGGGGCCACTACCGCGGTCGAATGCCCGCCGCCCGCGGCGCCAACCACTTGGCCGCCAAGGCCCCGCCTACGAACCCACCGAGATGCGCCTGCCAACTGATCCCGGGCGGTCCCGGCAGCACGCCGAACACGAGCCCACCCCAGAGCGCCGTCACAAGCACGCTCAGCGCAATCGCACCGAGTGACCGCGCGAACCAGCCCGCGAAAATCAGAAAGCCGAGATACCCAAACACGACCCCGCTCGCGCCGATATGCACGCTCCCGGACGCACCGAACGTCCACGCGCACAACCCGGAGCCGAGCATCGCGAGGAGGGTGACCGGAATGAAGTGCTTCGCATCGCGCAACATGATCAGCCAGCCGAGCACCAGCAGGGGTACCGTGTTCGCAAGCAAGTGCTCGGTGCTGACATGGAGAAAGGGCGCAAAGAGAATCCCCCAGAGTCCCTGTTTGGTGCGGGGCTGAATGCCCCACGCCAGCACCGCATTGGCGGAGGCGACCTGCACGGCAAAGCCCGCCCAGAGTGCAGAAACAGAGCTCCCGAGGACGGTGACCTGTAGCTTCAGGGAGCGCGCCGCAGCGCGAACGACGGTTTTCATGATGTAAGTAGTGTATATTTCTTGATGCCTACGCGCGCGCCTTCTGAAGTTGACCTTACCGGCGCGGGGTTCTCCGCGCTTGGCTTGTCGGAAAAGACCCTCGCCGCCTTGACGGCCCTCGGCTACGAAGAACCGACGCCGATTCAGCGTGCCGCGATCCCGCCCCTCCTCGCTGGACGCGACGTGCTCGCCCAGGCGGCGACGGGGACCGGCAAGACCGCAGCCTTTGCGCTCCCGCTCCTCGCCAATCTCCGCCCCGACTCACCCCCGCGTGAACGGACGAGCGCCCTGATCCTCGTTCCCACGCGCGAACTGGCGATGCAGGTGGCCGAGGCCTTCTACCGATACGGCCATTCGAGCGGCGCGGTCGCAGTCCCGATCTACGGTGGCGCCCCGATGGAAGGGCAGATCCGCACCCTGAAGCGCGGTGTCGATGTGATCATCGCCACACCGGGGCGCGCACTCGATCATATCCGCCGCAAGACGGTGCATCTCGCGCACCTGCGTACTGTGGTGCTCGACGAAGCGGACGAGATGCTCGACATGGGCTTCGCCGAGGATCTCGAGGCGATTCTTGCCGACACGCCGAAGGACAAGCAGGTCGCGCTCTTCTCGGCGACGCTCGCTCCGCGCATCGCAGCGATCGCTCGCACGCATCTGCGCGATCCGGAAGTGATCAAGATCGACGCCGAGAAGGTGAAGGCCGGCGCGATCGCGAAGGTGAAGCAGGTGGCGTATCTGGTGGGGCGTGCGCACAAGACGGCAGCGCTCAGTCGCATTCTCGACGTCGAGCAGCCGACCAGCGCAATCATCTTCTGCCGCACGCGTACCGAAGTGGACGAAGTCGCCGAGACGCTGAAGGCGCAGGGGTATCGCGCCGAAGCGTTGCATGGTGGGCTCTCGCAGGAGCAGCGCGATCGCGTGATGAAGCGCTTCCGTGCGAAGGGCGCGGAGCTGCTCGTGGCGACGGATGTGGCGGCGCGCGGACTTGATGTGCAGCACGTGTCGCACGTGGTGAACTACGACGTGCCGTCGGCGACGGAGTCGTACGTGCACCGGATCGGGCGCACGGGGCGCGCGGGGCGCACGGGTGTGGCGATCACGCTGGCCGAGCCGCGTGAGCAGCGAATGCTGCGCAACTTTGAGCGTGTGACGGGGCGTCCGATCGAGACGGTGCCGTTGCCGACGGTCGCAGACCTGAAGGCGAAGCGACACGAACAGGCGCAGGACGCGCTGCGCGAGTTGCTGCTTGAGGGCGGGCTCGACTCGTGGCGCGCCGTGGTGGCGCCGCTCGCGGCGGAATTCGATGCGCTCGATATCGCTGCCGCGGCGGTGAAGCAGGCCGCGCGCGCGGCGGGAAGTGATGCCGACGAAGTGAAGGAGATTCCGGCGGCGGCTGAGCGGAAGGAACGGCATCCGGCGCGTGAGCGTCAGGAGGATCGCGCGGAGCGTAAGGCGGCGAAGCCGGTGTCACCGAACCGCGTGGTGCGCGGCAAGGGCGGCGAGACGGTGAAGCTCTACGTGGGCGCAGGACGCAAGCTGAAGGTGCGTCCGGGCGACATTGTTGGAGCGATTGCGAACGAGACCGGCATGGATGGCTCGTCGATCGGGACCATCACCGTGTTCGATCGCCATTCGATTGTGGAAGTGCCGGCCGATTCCGCGGACATGGTCGTGGCCGCGTTGACGAAGTCGAACATCAAGGGCAAGAAGATCCTCATCCGTCGCGATCGCGCGGGGTGAGGAGTGCCGTGCGTCGCTGCAGCGCGCGACGCGCCAAGTGACCTGTAGCAAGCAGCAAGTAGCACGTGCCATGTGACATCGAAGGTTTCGTAGAGTGCGAGTGCGGTTCACACAGACGGGAGCGACATGATCAAGGGATTCGAGTTCCAGGACGGCGATCGCAAGTACAACTGCACGATCGAAGTGCAGCGCGCCACGCCGGATGATCCGTGGTGGTGGTTCGCGGTCTCGGGTGACCAGCAGCGCTATGCGCCATTCCGCGCGGAGTCCGCGGATACGCGCGCGTCGGTGCAGGAGCGGGTCGTTGAATTCTACACGAATCGTCTGTTCCAGCTCGCGCAGCCGCGTGAGCGTGGGGGGCATTGGGGTAGCCGTCGCCGGCCGCCGGCTGCCACGGAATCCGCGTCTGCGCCCGCGCCTGAGGCGTAAGGGCGCACGCCTGGCTCACCGGGCAGCGGGTGAAGGCGGTGAAGTTCCAGGGCGCCTTCCACTGGCATCAACAGACGAACGAAGATGAGCTCTTCCTCGTGCATCGCGGGGGATTCCGTATGGAGTTCCGCGATCGCACGGTGGAATTGAGCGTGGCGGTGATGTGGCTCATTCACCGAATTGATGCCGCGCGTCCGGACCTTCACCTTCCTCGGCGGCAGCGGCTGGGCCCACGGGAAGGGCGTGCCCTTCGCGCAACTCGCGCCCTCGCTACCGCCCATGGTCACTGATGTGACCATCGGGATACTGGCGCTCACAGGAAATCTGTTGACGCTTGCGTTGGTGGAACTCGGCCTGCGCGTCAGGCGCTGAGTCGCGAGAAGCAAAAAAGGGGCGATCCCTTGCGGGACCGCCCCTTCCATGCAACGTCCGTGAGGACGCAGCTTACATCGGCTTCGCGGCCGAATCCATCGGGGCGGCCATGGCGGACGTATCCGACTTGGTCGTATCCATGGTCATCGCAGCGGCGGTGTCGGCAGCCGGAGCGGCCATCTCAGAGGCCGGGGCCTCTTCGGCCTTCGGGGCGCACGCGGCGAACAGAACAACAGCAGCAAGAAGGGCAAGGCGCTTCATCGGTGGAACTCTCCAAGGTGGGATTGTGCGACGGAACGTGAGGCGTTTCACGGGACTCGCACGAAGACGAAGCATAGTGGGTCGAGGTAACAAGGTCAACTGTCTAAGTTGTTTGCCAGCAACGCCTTAAGGAGGTTGCCGCGAATCGGACCTTGAGGTCCATACGGCTATCGTGTTGCTGTGAAACAACTTAGCCACGTAGCATGCCCTATATGATGGACATTGTCGTGCGCCTCGACTTGCTTATCAATAGGAAGAGAGCTGGCGGCTTCCTCGCTATCCGGCAATCGCGGAGTCTGAACTGAGCAAAATCGAATGACCTTTCTCTCGGCCGTCGATCGCGCCGACCTCGAAGCACGCTGGAATGAACCGCATCGTGTGTACCACACCCTGCGCCACCTGCGCGAGTGTCTGGAGCATTTTGCGCGCGTGCGGGAGAGTGCGCAGGATCTGGATGTCGTGGAGTCGGCGATGTGGTTCCACGACGCGATTCACGATGCGCGTCGGGACGACAACGAGCGCCAGAGCGCCCTGCTCGCGCGCGAAATGCTGCTCGCGCGTGGTGTCGCGCCAGCGCAGATCGCCCGCGTGGAAGCAATCATTCTCGCCACTCGGCATGCGGGCCCGAGTGAGGACCCTGACGCGCAGCTTGTGTGTGATATCGACCTCGCCGTGCTGGGGGCCGCGCCGCCACGATTCGATCAGTACGAGCGCGACGTGCGCGCCGAGTACGCGTGGGTGCCACTCCCGATCTTCCGGGTCAAGCGCGCCGAGATCCTGATGCGCTTTCTCGCGACCGCGCGGATCTATCAGACCGAGGCGTTCCACGAGCAGTATGACGAACCCGCGCGCCACAATCTGAGCCGCTCCCTCGCCGCCCTGCGCGGGAGCTGACGGCACGATATCATCCCTGTATGCCGCCGAGTGACTGCTGGTCGGGTTCGCTGCGACGAGCGTGCGATGCTCCGCTCGTCGGGCGAACCTGACGTGTACCACCCGGGCTCGTTGGCGTTGATGAAGCATTCGGCGCGCGGCGCGCTGCGGGACGCCGCTCTCCCCCCACAGGAGTTCTGAGATGGCCCGTTCCACGAGTATCGCTCCCCAACAGCGTATCGCGTTGCTGTTGGTTGGTTTCTTCTTCCTCGCGTTGGCAGTGCCTGCGACCGCCGAGCGGCTCACGGACTGGCTCTGGTTCCGCGAGATCGGATTCGAGCGCGTCTTCCTGCTCAAGCTCGGCGCGCAGTGGGCGCTCGGGCTGGCGGGTGGTGTGCTCGCGTTCGCCCTCATCTACGGTAACGCGCGCTTCGCGCTCCGCGGCATCGAGCGGTCGGCCGAGAGTGTGGTGGTCCTCGCGGCGGGGGGCATCGCGACGCGCGAGCGCTTCCTCGTGAAGGTCGCGCAGGTGGCGGCGCTCCCCGGGGCGCTGCTGCTCTCGTTCATGCTCGCGGCGGGGCTGGGCGGACAGTGGCGCACCTTGGTGCAGTACTTCTATGCCACGCCGTTCGGCTCTGTCGATCCGATCTTCAGTCGTGACATCGCCTACTACGTCTTCACGCTCCCCGCGCTTCAGGTGGCGATGGACTTCACGTGGGGGATTATCTTCATCTCGCTCCTGTTGGTCGCGGTGCCGATCTACTTCGTGCGCGGCGACGTCACGTGGGTGCGTGGTCGCTTGACTATTGAGCCCTCCGCAGAGATGCATCTTGCCCTGCTGGCGGCGCTCTGGCTCGTGCTCTCGGCGGTCCGCACCTGGCTGATCGGCATCCCGTCGTTGCTCGCGGGGACGCATGGTCCGTTGCAGGGCGCAAGTTGGACCGACCTCCATGTGCGGATGCCGGGGATGCGCGCGCTGGCGGTCGGGCTCGTCATTGCCGCTGTCGTGTTGATATGGCGTGCGCGGAAGGGTGACCTCGCGCGCGCGGTGCTCCTCGTCGTGGTGGCGAATGTCGCGCTGACGGCGCTCGTGACCGCCGTGGTCCCGACCGTCGTGCAGCGGCTGGTGGTGCAGCCCAACGAACTGGCCCGTGAGACGCCGCAGATCGTTCACCATATCGCCGCCACGCGCGAGGCGTGGGGGCTCGACTCCGTGGAGCGGCGTGAACTGCAGGCCGATGAGCAACTCACGGCACAGGACATCGCGCGCAACCGGGCGACGATCGACAACGTGCGCCTGTGGGACCGCGAGCCGCTGCTGCAGACCTTTGGGCAGATTCAGTCGATTCGCACCTACTACGACTTCGTGAACGTCGATGACGATCGCTACGTGGTCAATGGTGCCATGCGTCATGTGCTGCTCTCGGCGCGTGAACTTGACCCATCGTCGTTGCCGACGCGCACGTTCGTGAATGAGCACCTCACCTTCACGCACGGCATGGGGCTCACGCTCGGTCCGTCGAACGAAGTGACGCCCGAAGGACTCCCGGTGCTCTGGCTGAAGGATCTTCCGCCGGCCACAACCATCTCTCTCGATGTCACGCGGCCGCAGATCTACTTCGGCGAGCTGAATCGCACCTGGGTGCTGGCACCGTCACGGCAGCGTGAATTCGATTTTCCCTCAGCTGAGGGAGACGCCGCCGAGTACTCGACGTACGCGGGGAAGGCGGGGGTGCCGATCAACTCGTTCTGGCGTCGCCTGGCGTTCGCCGTGCGGTTCGGATCGATCAACATCCTGCTCTCGGGTGATCTCGACGAACGCACGCGGGTCATCTTCCATCAACAGGTGCTGGAGCGCGCCGGGTTGGCGCTACCGTTCCTGACCTTCGACGACGATCCGTATCTCGTGGTGTCAGACAGCGGGCACATGAAGTGGATGCTCGACGGCTACACGGCGTCCAACCGCTATCCGTACTCCGCGCGGACGAGTGATGGCGTCAACTATCTGCGCAACAGCGTGAAGGTCGTGATTGATGCCTACGATGGCACCATCGAGGCGTATCTCTCCGATCCCACGGACCCGATGATCAACACGCTCTCGCAGATCTATCCGGGGATGCTGCGGCCGATGTCCGAGATGCCAGCGGACCTCCGGGCCCATGTGCGGTATCCGGAAGATCTCTTCCGCGCGCAGACGGCGTTGTACGCGACCTTCCACATGACGGACCCCGAGACGTTCTATCATCGCGAGGATCAGTGGCAGATCCCCGCGGCGCAGCAGAGTTCGGTGACGAGCGGCTACGCGCGCCACATTGTGATGCGACTCCCGGGCGAAGCGAATGCCGAGTACCTGATGATGCGTCCCTTCACGCCGCGTCAGAAGGACAATCTGGCCGCGTGGATGGTCGCGCGGAACGACGGCGAGCAGTACGGCAAGCTCGTGGCGTATCGATTCCCGCGGCAGAGCTTGGTGTTTGGGCCGACGCAGGTCGCGAACCGGATCAATCAGGACACCGAGGTCTCGCGTCAGGTGTCCTTGTGGGATCAGGGCGGATCCGAAGTGATTCGTGGGGAGCTGCTGGTGATCCCGATTGAGGCGTCGCTGCTGTATGTGCAACCGATCTATCTGCGCGCGCAGGGAGGAAAGATTCCCGAGCTGAAACGCGTGGTGGTGGCGCACGATGGGCGGGTGGCGATGGAGGAGACGCTTGAGGCGGGGCTTCGCGCGCTCTTCGGTGATGGGACGGGAACGGCGCCGCGCGCCGCGACCGCGAGTGATTCCCCGGCGCCGGCTCCTACTGCAACGTCGGCGGCCAATGAGGTGCTCGTGCGTCAAGCGCAGCAGCACTTCGATCGCGCCAAGGCCGCGCAGCGGGCGGATGACTGGGCGACGTACGGGACGGAGATGCAGAAGCTTGGGGAGGTTCTGAAGCGGCTCAGGGGAGGATGAACCCTGGAGGACGAAGGTCGGAGGATGAAGGCTGAAAGCAGAACGGCAACTCAAAAGGGCGGCGCACCAGCTTCGGTGTGCCGCCCTTTTCTTTCATCCTCCAGCCTTCATCTGTAGTTCGCTTACCGCCGGCCCGGCGTCCACGGCGCCCCTTGTGCCTCCGCCTCACGCTCGAGCTTCGCCAGCTCAGTCGCAACGAACGCATCGAGCGCGGCCTTGATGGCTGGGTACTGCTGCGCCACCAACTCCAACTGCTGCTGCTGCGTGCCAGTTGGCGGGAGCAGGGTGCCGCCGATGCTCGTCGCGCGGCCGAGTCGGCCGAGGAGTGAGGTGGCGACAGGCTCGGAGTAGCGGCCTGGGGTGTTGTCGCCGTTGAGCTGTTCGCGGATCGCGCGCAGCTTGGCGCTCGCCGCGCGGACATCGGCGTCGAGTGTGGTCGGGCGGGTGATGCGCTGCACGGCCTGCTGCAGCGCGTCGAGTCGGGTGCTGACTTCGGCCATCACGGCGTTGGTGCCGAGCACATTGCGCTGAAGTTCCTGCGCGCGGCGCTGGAAGGTCACGGCGCGCTCACGATCGGCAACGGTGATGGTCGCGTTGGGGAGCAGTGCGACCGTGAACGGAGTCGGCTGCGTCACTGCGGTGCGGACGCCGGCGACGCGCTTGAAGAGTTGCACGTTGTAGGTGCCGGGGACGACATACGGGCCATTGCCACCCAGCGCGCGGCCGGCGCCTGCACCGCCAGCGCCGCCACCTTCGGCCCCTGCGCCACCGCCTGCGCCACCGCCACCAACTCCACCCGCCGTCTGCCCGCCCACCGGGGTCATGCTCGGCCAGCGGAGATTCCACGTCACGCGGTTCGTGCCCGCGCTCGCCGGCGCATTGAAGCGCGAGACCACGGCGCCGCTCGCATCAGTGATCTGCACTTCAACCGTTGGTGCTTCTTCTTCCTGCTCGGCCTTCAGCGCCTCCCAGCCCGGGAATGGCACATCGACGCCGGAACGATCAAGTCCCTGCTCGCGCGACTGGCGTACCTGACGTTGCGAGCGCAGCGCGCTGCGGAGGTGATATGTGAAGGTCGCGCCGACTGGAGGATTCGGCGTGAAGAAGTTCGTCGCGCCCTGGAAGCTCACGCCGTCGCCGCCGAGTGGGGAATCCTCGAGGAAGAGATGTGCGGTGCGCATGGGGAGCAGTGTGGCTTCGGCGCGCGGGACGTTCTGCGCGATCGTGCGGAGCGCGGAGTAGTCGTCGAGCACGTAGATGCCGCGCCCGAAGGTCGCGATCACGAGATCGTCCATCGTGCGCTGGAAGGCGATGTCGCGCACAGGGATCGGCGGGAGCCCGCTGCGCAGCGGCGACCAGCGCGCGCCATCGTCACCGGACACAAAGAGTCCGAACTCCGTGCCGACGAAGAGCAGGCCCTTCTGCTTGGGATCTTCCTGGATGACGTGCACCGAGCCACGCGCCGGAAGTCCGGTGGTGATGGCGTTCCAAGAGCGGCCGCGGTCGGCCGAGCGCAGGACATACGGCTTGAAATCGCCGCGCTGGTAGTTCGCGATGCTCGCGTACACGACGTCGGCATCGTGCGCAGAGGCCGTGATGTACGAGACGTACGAGGTATCCGGCACGCCAGCGAAGCGCTCGATCTTGCGCCAGTTCTTGCCGCCATCCTCGGTGATCTGAATGAGACCATCGTCGGTGCCCACATAGATCAGCCCTTCGACCTTGGGCGACTCGGCGACCGCGGAGAGATTGCCGTAGAAGGCGGTCGAGGTGTTCCGCGAGATGGCATCCACGCTCCAGAGCCGTCCCTGGAACTTGAGCGTCGGGCGCGAGAGGTTGCGCGTGAGGTCGGGGGAGATGCCGGTCCACGAGTCGCCGCGATCGTCGGAGCGCCAGAGGCGCTGCGAGCCGAAGTAGAGGCGCGTGCGCTGATGCGGGGAGATCGTCACGGGCGAGTCCCAATTCCAGCGCGAGGCTTCCTCGCCAACGGCCGGCTCCGGCACGATGCGCACCGATTCACCGGTGCGACGGTCGAAGCGCACGAGTCCGCCATTCTGCGACTCGGCGTAGATGATGTGCGTGTCCACCGGATCGATGCGGCTCTGGAATCCGTCGCCGCCATTGGTGACGAACCAATCGGAGTTGCGGATGCCGTTGTCGTTGTTCGTGCGCGTCGGGCCGCAGAACGAGTAGTTGTCCTGCGTGCCGCCACAGACGATGGCGAAGGGCGCATCGGTCGAGACGTCGATCTTGTACATCTGCGCGAGCGGGAGATTCGAGACGAAGCGATAGGTGCGTCCTGCATCGAACGATTCGTAGAGTCCACCATCGGAACCGATCAACAGGTGATCCGAATCATCGGGATCGGCCCAGAGGGCGTGATTGTCGACATGCTTGCCGTCCTCTCCGAGTGCGGCGAAGGTACGGCCGGCATCATTGGAGACCTGCACGCGCACGTCCATTGAGTAGACGCGGTCGGGGTTCACCGGATCAACAACGAGTTCCTGATAGTAGAGACCGACGTTCGAATAGTTGCCCTGGCGCCGCCAGCTTGCGCCACCGTCGTCGGAGCGAAAAGTGCCGCCGCGGTTCTGCGTCGCTTCGGCGACCGCGTACACGACACTCGGCTCCGAGGGAGAGCGCGCGAGACCGATGCGTCCTTCGCCCGAGGGGACGGTGCTCGCCGCCTTCCAGGTCCTGCCACCGTCGGTGGAGCGATGCAGGCCGCTCTCCGGGCCACCGGCGAGATAGCCGAAGAAGTGGCGATGCCGCTGCCAGGTTGCGGCGAGGATGATGTCGGGATTGCGGGGATCGAGATCGACGTCGGTCACGCCGGCCCATCGCGTGCCGGAGAGGATCCTGGTCCAGGTCTCACCACCGTCGATGGACTTATAGAGACCGCGCTCGCCGCCTTCACTGAAGAGCGGACCCTGCGCGGCGACGTAGACGACCTTGGAGTCGCGCGGATCGATCACGATCTTGCCGATGTGCTCGGACTCCTTGAGTCCCATGTTGCGCCAGGTGCGGCCACCATCCTCCGACTTGTAGACGCCATCGCCATAGCTGACGGAGCGCTGCGCATTGTTCTCGCCGGTGCCGACCCAGACAATGTTCGGATCGCTCGGGTCGAGGGTGATGGTGCCGACTGAGTAGCTCGCTTGGCTGTCGAAGATCGGCGCCCAGGTGACGCCGGCGTTCTCGGTCTTCCAGACGCCACCCGATGCCACCGCGACGTACCAGGTCTTCTTATTGGGATGCACGGCGATGTCGCCGATGCGTCCGGAGTAGGTGGCGGGACCGATCGACCGAAAGCGAAAGGCACTCAGCGCGGACGAGGCGATGCCCCGTGTGGCGGCGGAGTCTGCGGTGGAATCTGCAGGGGTGCCAGCCGGGCGACCGGTTCGGCCCTGCGCGCGCAGGACGGCGGCGTCCAGCGCGAGGGCGGGGAGGGCGAGGAGCAGGGCGAGTGTGGTGGTCGCGCGCATCGTCTCAATTGGTGAAGGAAGGGCCCGACGCGGGCCTTGGGGCATGAGGATTCTACGTCCTCGGGCAACCATCCGCTGAGTGGGGGTGACGGATAGGGCAGACTCTGGCACCAGTCACCTGCTCAATGACCCGATCCGTGAGAACTCCAATGACCCGATACGCGCTTCGCACGGCGGCCCTCTTGGCCGCGCTACCTATTGCTGCATCCGCCCAAGAGGTGCGCATCATTCGCGCCGAGCCGAGTGTGCGCACGATGTCTGTGCGGGCTGAGGACCGTCCGATGCTGGGCATCACGACCACCGCGGAGAGTGCCCGCTCGGATACGTTGGGGCTTCGGATCGAGGATGTGCGCGAGGGGTCGCCGGCGGCACAGGCGGGGCTCAAGGAAGGGGACCGGCTGCAGGCCATCAATGGCGTCTCGTTGCGTGCAGACCGCGCCGACGCCGGCGAGGATGAATACGAAGGGGTGCTGAGCCGTCGCTTGCTCCGCGAGATGGCGAAAGTGAAGGAGGGGGACGAAGTGGATCTGCGCGTGTATGCCGATGGCCGCACGCGCACCGTGAAGGTGAAGCCGGCGAAGATGTCGGAGCTGTATCCCGCGACGATGCCTACCGCGTTGATGGGGCGCTTGAACAATCGTGCGGTGCTCGGCTTCACCATTGGCAGCACGGGGAGTCCGCGCGATACGATTGGTGTGTTCGTGTCCGCCGTGACGAATGACGGGCCGGCGGAGAAGGCGGGGGTTGTGGAGGGAGATCGTATTGCGGCGATCAATGGCGTGAATCTGCGCGTGGCGCGTGAGGATGCGGAGGACCGCGCGGTGGGGAATGCGAAGGCGGAGCGGATGCGGCGGGAGATCAGCGAACTGACGGCGGGGGATACCGTGTCATTGACGGTGATCTCGGCGGGGCGGTCAAGGACGGTGCGAGTGGTGACCGTGAAGGCGAGCGATATGCCTGGCGCGGCGATGATGGAGGGGTTCGAGCTTCGGAGCATCGCGCCGCTGATGCGCGGTGAGATGGAGCGCGTCCGAGTGCCGACTCCGCCTGTGCCACCCGCTCCGGCGCGTGCGCCGATGGCGCGATCGTTCGGTGGGCGGATCATCACGATCTGATCGTCGCAGACGGACTGCAGAACGCGGGGGCGTCCTCATCGGACGCCCCCGCGTTGGATCGTACGCCGTTCCGGAGTGAAGCGCCGCTGCTCCATCCCAAGCGTCACCCAGTTGGTCATGTCGAGCACCACATCGAAGTGGCTTCCAGGGAGATCAGCAATTTCATCCAGGCAAGCATTCGGGTTCACCGCCGTACGCAGTGGATCGACCGGTGGAATCTCGGCGGGCATGATGATGCCGTTGAAGGCGGAGCCGCGCGCGGCTATTCGCCCGCCAGCGCTGCAATCGCCATCGGCGTCGCTGGAAGCTGCGCAATCATCGAACCGCAATCACCTAGCAGTTGAACGACACCACGCTCTGAGACGTATGACAGATTCTTCCGATGCACCGTCTCAACCAACGTCTCGAGTGGTGAGTCGGCGAGCAGACGCTCAAGGTCGATTCGTGGCGGCGCGTTGCTCACCGTACATGCGTGATAGTCGCACTGCAGCGCCACCTCGAAGCAACCGTGAACGCCACCGCCATGTGGCGACTCCCCACCGCATTCTATTTCTCCGTCTCCATCGCTGCGATTAACTCACGGCGCTGAGGATCGAACAGGAAGAACTTCGTGTTGACGTAGCGGCCCCAGTCATCAATGGATGTCTGCCGCGAGACATTGTGGGGCCGCCGCAGCTCCGCCCGAGCGGCGCCCGCCGGCGGAGCTGACGTCGAGACTGAGCGAAGACTGGGAAGAGACGCCCGTCGGTCGAAACTGACGTCGCGACTGAACTAAGACTGTCTCTTATACACATCTCCGAGCCCACGAGACTAAGGCGAATCTCG
>ENA-ORBV01008565-ORBV01008565.1-microbial-mat-metagenome-genome-assembly--contig:-NODE-8565-length-17130-cov-4.882308_pt1 | contig 17130 bp, 14 predicted proteins | sample MGYA00237777_ERZ505514 | MGnify/ENA primary metagenome ERZ505514 (study PRJEB26160, sample SAMN06269048) | microbial mat metagenome | isolation source: Oligotrophic lake microbial mat | place...
TTAGTTAGTTAGTTAGTTAGTTAGTTAGTTAGTTAGTTAGTTAGTTAGTTAGTTAGTTAGTTAGTTAGTTAGTTAGTGACAAGAGTGCTGTGCTTTTTTGGAAATAGATAAGAGGCAAATAGATGCTCTCACAAAAGAAAAAAGAAGCACCAAGACGAGTAACTTTTTTTTTTGTAGTGAAGAACACCACTGCTATCAGGTAGTAGGTAGTGCTACCAGCAGTCTCGCACTTCGGAAATCCCGTGTTACCGGCATGTGGAGACAGAACCGCGCGCGGTTTGCTAGTCTTTGCTAGTCACCTGGATTCCAGCAAACGCAAGGTGTCATGCTGTGCCCTAACCACTGCACTGCACAGTCAGTGCCGGCACAAGTGATGGTGTTGCGGGGTTCGAAGTTCGAGGTGCTCGGTGCGTTTTCGCACAGCACTTACCAGTGAGTGCCAGTTGGTGTGTCGGGGCTTACAGCGCTGTGGCTGTCTGGCAGAAGGAAAGCCTGCACAGAGAAATTTGAGAAACGAATTCAAATGCCGGTTTAAGAATGCGTACTGTAGAAGAAAAATGTCTCGCATATTAAATCGAATATCTGGATTATGTCTTAGTGACCGTCATCAAAAGCGATGGATTAAATCCTTGGGAGGAGGAGTCATCCAAGTCACAAACGTTCGTTTGCCCCACATTTGCCTCATTGAGAAAGACAGGATCCAAAACACCCTTCCCTTTGCTCCTGCTTTTCTAATTGGATGAGTCTGTTTCACTTCCACTCACAGTCAGTGGTCTGCACACTGCTTGTCCACATGGAATCTCAAAAGTGACAATCACAGCATTTGCACTGGACCAACTCCACTTTTGTCTGTCAATGCAAACGATTGCTGGTGCGACACGATGCATTGTGAAATCATGTCACCTTGGTGAAGAGTTTGATCTTGAAACAATGTCACTCAGGGATCAAACTCTGTGGACACAGGATGGAAACAGGATGGAAGTTTTTTCAGAAGCACTGTCCTCTGAAGGATTGAATCAATCTTTGAAAAAAGACTGTTGCTGTTGAGAACCGGCAATCGAATCGCAGGGTTCACAGATCTTTTGGACTCAGTGCAACTTTCAGCAAGCCGGTGCTCTTCAAGCAAAGAGGGAAAATGAGATTGCTAGAGGACCTTTTCAGTCTAGCTAGTCCAGAAACTGCCAATGTGTCATGAAACACTTGAACAAAAAAGGGTGAGTTTGCATGTTGAATCTCATTGTGGGCACTTTGCGGGTCACTGATGTCTGCGTCTTCACATTGTGCGTTGCCTGCCATCTGTGTCATGTCTGTCCTGCAGTTTGGACTGCACCATGGAACCCACAATTTTAGGTCAGCAAAAGTTGTGTGCTGGACAGAAGAAAGGGTTGGTAAACACAGCTGTTGGTGATCGCTTCAAAGGAGAATGACAGACACAGTGGGGTGCTTTCAAGATGGCAAACAGAAAAAATGCAATCGCAGCAGCAGGAAATTCAGCTTCATTGGAGGTGACAGCCATGGTGGATTGTGTCTCACAGTGACAGGAAACCACACCACCACTGAGCATGAAAGCATGGCTGGTAGTTGAACAGTGGTTGCACCAAGCCGTTGGCATGAGTGGCCTCCAAGAAACCAATGACTTGGATGTCCAGTGTCAAGGTTGAGTCCCGCAAAATGAACTCAGAATGATTCGTGAACGAAATTCTCTCCTGATCAACGGCCAGACAATCTCTCCCACCAGTGAAAATCTTTCTCATTTTTTTCCAAGGCCAACTTCACGCGCCGATCTACCTAGATACAATTAATAATCGGAAAAACAAGAAATTGAGCAGCACCATGGCAAAAAAGAACAAGAAATCCGCACCCCCTCCTCCTCCTCCTTCTTCCTCTGAATCTGAGGACCATTCCGAGTCTGAGGAAGAGGAAGAAGTTCCCGAACAAGAAGAACGCCCATCCAAAAAGCAAAAGTCCGAAGAAGAATCGGCTGCCGTATCGGCTCCTCTCGAATTGGCCCCTTCCGTATCCGCCTCGGCGCCCAAAACCAAATTCAAGCCCATTATTGTTTTGTTGGATCAAGCGACCATTGAAACGGTCAAAAATCGTCGTGGCGTTTACGAATTGTTAAATTGTGATGATCATCGTGATTTGTGCAAAAAGAAACTCCACAAGGACCCCAATTTATTTCGACCTGATATTTTGCATCAAGAATTATTGGCTCTGCTGGATTCACCTCTTAACAAAGCAGGCATGCTCAAAATTTATATCTCCACAACGAAAAAAGTCTTGATTGATGTGAATCCCGCCATTCGGATTCCCCGAACCTACAAACGATTTGCCGGATTGATGGTCCAATTGTTGCACAAGATGAAAATCAAAGCCTCCAACGAGGACAATACGACACTCCTCAAAGTGATTAAAAATCCCATGTCCCAATATTTACCAGCGGGAACACGATGTTTTGGCATGTCCTGTCAAGGAACCTTGTACTCGCCCATTGCCGTGGCCAAGGCCTTGGTACCAGTGAGCCCCGAAGAAGCAGTAGCACCCACATGTTTTGTAGTAGGCGCCATGTCAACTGGGCATGTGACCATCGAAGATCATCCTTACATTGAAAGTATGATGAGTGTCAGTGAATATCCACTCAGCGGAGCTGCTGCTCTATCACGCATTGCTGGTGGGATCGAACAATATTGGGGCATTGTGTAGTACGGCGTTATTACGGTAGTGATATATTGTGAAGACAGTTTACATATGAGAATGCAATACACAAAAAAGGCGACATTTTATCAGTTCAGTAGCTGGCTCGAAACGTGGCAGCAAGCATAAGTTCTATCCAAATTTGAGAGAACATATAAATGTCAGTTTTTTCTTCGTGAAACCGAGCAACACATAGGTAGCGATTAAAGTAACAAGTAGACCTACTTTCAAAATAATGCCACAGCTACACTTATGGATGTGACACCTCAATCGGTAAACCGATTGAGAAACAATGAAAATATCTTGGCCAAGTGTTAGATAAGCATTATCGAGAACACTTCCAGCGCGTCCAGGAGCAGCCGCAGTCCGGGGTAGGGGTACTCTAAACTGTCAACATGCGATTGGATCTTGTTAGATTCCCTTCTTCAAAGTCTGCATCTCATGCATCCCTCCCCTTGTTGAGAGAATGTGATGCTTATGTGTCTATCCTGAAGCTTCATAAGGATCTGGTGTTGGAACTGGATCGTTTCGCTTGATTTGTCAGCAAGTCCTCCAAGTGCAACAGTTGCCCAGTGCAAAAGGTGACAATCAAATGTTGGCAATCAAGAATGCTACATCAAGAAACAAGCAATTCTACAAAGCTGCAATGGAGGTGATGGAGAACAACCATCCCAGCAAAACTTGAGAGAGGGGACATGCATTGGGACATGATCAGTTTTTGGTGTCGATGGGTGGCAACAAGCTGGCAGCATGCAACAGCAGGAATGAAGAAGAATAAATTTAGCAGTGCCCAATTTTAACCTGTCAATGTCTTTCAACCTTTGTCTGTAGCAAGATTTGAGGGTTTGTAACTGTTTTTGGACATGGCAACTTGTGCAGATCAGGGAAATTTGTTATCGTTTGCATCTTGTGACAACAAATGGATGGAGGTGTCAGGAAGCCATCCCACAAGAAAACACAAAATAAGCAGAATGATGCAAACTGGGCAATTGTTCAAAGATTTTGGTGGTGTCCCAATCTTATCCCCCTGACATGTTGTTGATGTTCTTTTCCTCTTGTCATTTTTGTTTTCCATTGTTGTGTTGCATGATTGCTGTTGGTTTTGGTAGCAACCTGTGAGTTGTGTCTGTGAATTCACATGTTCTGGCATAGGTGACATTGGAATGGCTGTGACTGTTGGATGTGCATGTCCTGTAGGCTGCAGAGATCTACATGTGGTGATAAAGATCAATGCACTAAAAGAAGTGAGCTCTCTGTTGGAGCATGTTATCTAGTCTACTAGTGCTTCTGTGGATGTCGCGCTGTCGGTGCGCGGCGCCGAAGATCTCTCTCGTGAATGAAGTTCTTGTGGGACTGGATTGGAGAGGTCTGATTGGCCAACAGTGACTCCTTGTTGTGCTTGCTGGCACTTAGCTGGCGCAGGTGGTCCAGTGGTGAAGGGATGGTCATTCCACCTTGCTGCTCCAGGTTCAATTCCCGGCATCGGTGCCTGACGCTTGTGCTGGGGGTGCAGGGTTGTGGCAGAGTTCATTCGGCGTTAGCTGCCGGGATCACTCCTGCAAAAGGCCCCCATGTGGTTGCCTGCACTTAAATCTTGCCAATTTGGGTCAGACCTCTTGGTGTGTTCAGGTGCGTGCAAGAGTGCCCGACGTTGCAACGTCCAGTGCTTTCGCAAGTGAAGAGTCCCACATCGGAGGTGAACATGCTTTAGTCATTGGAACGTAAAAAAGTTTTTTTTTGCACTTAGGTTAGAAACTCTGAACCCGTCATTGCTGACCTCTTGCATCTGGATTCCTTTGTCATCGTGGTTGCAAGGACGGCCCAGACAAGATTTTTTTGTTGTGGACTTTGTTGTGTGACCATTTGAGCTCAGACTCATCTCAAAATGATGTCTGCAACTGTGGCAACAATGTGCAGTGTGTTTGCTGAGAATCATGACAGTCAAAGGACAGAGAAAAAAAGGTGCTGCTGTTGTTTTGCATGTTGCTAGCAATGCAGTGCTTCAAATCGCTGTCTTTCAATTATCAAGTCTCTCAATGTCCAGTGCAAAAGAGCAATGATTCTGCTTCAGAACGTCTCTGACCAAAGACGTTGCTCTGCTGTCCCTTCCATTGTCATCATTGTTGATGCATCAGAAGCATCTTGCTCACATTTGGTGTTCCTGCTGGGGTCCACAGAATTGCAAACTGTCGCTGATGCTGTCCACATGACCAAGTTTTGCGAACTTGTGCCAAGTTGTTCAAGTCTTTGCAAGAGTGGGCTGGCCCATTCATTTTTGATGCAAAGGATCTGGTCTGCGTTGTTTGGCAAAAACTCCCAAGCACAAACGTGTTGGTCTTGTCAAAGGAAGGAGAGCCTTCAGTTTTCCATCTCGCCACAGGAAGGAGTGCCTTCCACAACTGAAACAACAGAGACAATCACAAAGCAAGATGCAAGCTGCTTCATTGGCTACCCCACCATGCCACATCTCATCTCTCCCTGAACCACCATCTCAGTAAGGAATTGTGGTGATTTTGTTCACAACAACTGCTTCACTCCAACAATGGATGTCATCCACAAGGGAAATTCTCTGTTGGACTAGCATTGGTCACCCCTGAGCTTGACAACTTCCAGAAAAGATTCCACAAAGTTGAGACAACTGCATGTTGATCTTTTCTCTCTCTCTGACAGCATGATTGCTGAGTTAACTTAATCCATGTGCAAATTGATGCCCAGTGACCATTTCCAATTGTGATCCTGTTGGGACCCAGGAAAACACCCCGAGTGATGTTGCGCTTCCCAACAAAAAACAATTTTCTCTCTCTCTCTCCTTCACTCAGTTCCTCTCCCAGTCTCATGACTTCCAAAAAGCAGAAAGCATTTTTTCTTTCTCACAGGGAGAAAGCGATTGACTGTGCAATCATCAGAACTGTTTTTGTTCAGGTGAGTTGTTGTTGATGATTGTCAACATGTGTGGAGAGGGGTCTTGTTGTTGTTGGATGATGTCTGTCAATCTCATCACACCCTTCGTGACTCAACGAGAGACTTTGTCACTGTTTCCTTCAAGATGACTGGACACATGTTCACCCAGGAAGCTTTCGACATGTGGCGTCTTTCTCCTGGGTTTGGTCTAGTTGAAATTGGCTTCCCTCTCAAGGAGCTTAATGAAAAACAACAGCACCAGCTGCTTGGGGGCATTCCCGAACATGAAGATGAGCATGATTTCATCAAACTTGCTGTAGAAAAAAGTGTCCATGTCTTGAGAAGGGAGGATGGTGATAGCAATTTTGTGCTTCCAGATGTTGGGCTTGTGGAGGCCAAAAAGGCACAAGAGCTGCCTGATGTGGCTGGTCTTGACAATCACATTTGTCTCCCAAAACTTCTAACTTGAATCCTGTTGGGCTTTGGATCTGTCAATTGTTCATCTGGTCGTTTCAACTCACTGTGCTGCACCTTCTCAATGTCATGCAGGGGTTTGAAAAGAAAGCAGTGAGCCAGTTGTTGCTCAAGCCATCTGAGCAAGAAAAAACAGAATGCAATGGCATTTGGTCAAGAAGGCTTTGATTGAGAGTGCCATGCACACAATTTCTAAACTCAAAGTGTGTCAAGATCATGACAGGAATGCTCATGCAACTGCCACTGACAGCGATGACAACCGCATCCACCCATCATCAGAGGAGGAAGTTGCTGAACTTTGGGTGCTGAAAAGGATGACTTGGCTAGTCTTGCAAGGGAGCTCGCGGAGAAAAAGCCAGTTGTGATTCTCTTGATAAGTGGCACAGAGGCCTTCACAAGGAACTGGTCATGCAGACGCACTTGAGGCAGATTTAAAAAGGAAGGACAGCCTTCGGTTCTCCTGCTGCTGTCAATCATGGAAATGTTGTGCTTGACAAAGAAGAGGCAGAAGAAGCAAAAAAGGAAGGGCAGCATTTGGTTCTTCTGCTGCTATCAAACATGGAAATGTTGTGCTTGGCAAAGAAGTGGTGGAAGAAGAGGAAGAAGAAAAAAGGAAAGGGGAAGAAGGAGAAGAAAGCAACAGAGGGGAAGAAGGAGCAGACAAAGAAGGCAACGCAGAAGAAGGAGAAGAAGAGGACAAGAAAAACGATGAGTCTGAAGATGATTGGAGTGCCAACCAGGCACTGAAACAGTGTTTGCAGTGAATTTGAGCAAATCACATGTGTGAGCAAACCAGTGACTGCCAGTGATGAATTGAGATTTTTTCAGTGTCTTTTTGCACATGATGAATGTCAATTGCCACATCAATTGCCCACATCCTTTTGGTCCACCTGCCACTTGATTGCTCGTGACATCAATCTTTGTCAAATGATGTGCGTCCTGTTGCTGCGAATCATTGGAGCAAGCCGGCTTGGTTGGGACTTGTGACAGACACAAGAGAAGCTGGCCCAAGATTGTGCGTCCCCACCATCGAGAACTCCAGAGACTGGGGCTGTTAACCCAGGAAATGTCATGGTCCTGGCTAGCTAACAAATTGAGTTCAATTCCCTCTGCATTGCCCACATTGCCCCATCTGATTCCCTAAACAAAAAACACATTGGTGAAGGACAAACAAATGCATGGCCACAGTCCAATCTGTGAGAACTGATGGCCACAATGGTGCCATGCCTGCCACCCAACAAAAAGGCATGAAACAGGTCCGTTGCTTTGTTGCAACGCAGTGGGTTGCATGTCACCATGACAGTGTTGTGTGTCACATTAGCAAACCATGCTCAGCAAGGACAATGCAGCTTTCATCCGAGTGAAAAAGGTGACACAACGACAAAACAAAAATGACTCCATGAGGTCAAATGACTGCGCTGCGCCTCCAGTCGCCTGCACATGTCGGACTCACACAGTTGTGACACCATGGAGCTAGCTGGCTTCGTGCAAAAGAGAAACATGGCTCTCTTCCATGCCCCCCCCATGGCTACCACAGCTTTCTGACTTTGTGGTTTGCAAAAGTCTGTTGTTGAGTTGGCGTGCATGCATTCTGCTGCCAATCCATTCAAAGCAAGACATGAAGATCTTGTTCAATTTGAATTTTAAAGACTCAAATTCAAATCCCCACTGCATGCGTTGGACCTTTCAGTGTGACATCATGCTGACATCATGTTGATCAATTTGGTGGTGTGGCTTTCTCTTGATTTGCTGACAAAGTTTCCTTCCATGACAGCGCTCCAGGAAGAGCGCACAATGACCAGACCTTCTCCATCAGTCGCTCATGCAGGAGATTCTGCAATGTGGTCTGAGTTTTCAGCTTTGTGAGAACAATGGCCACACCGCTTTTGCCTGCCTCATGGAGTGATTGAGGCAGCAGGTTGTCTGCCCATTGTCATGATGCGTTTGTGACCGAAGATCAGACACCTCATGTGCTCTTTGGCTGGCAGACAAAGTCACCTTTGACTGAACAGGCCTCTTTTGGCTTTTCCACAACATGCAAGCATGTTTCTGTGTTTCCAATTTTTATGAAATGTCCACGCTTCCACGGTTCTTGTCCACTGCTAGCTAGCTAGCTAGCTAGCAGAGTGTGTTGGGGGATGGTTCAAGAAACCCTAACCCTTGTCAGTTGGATATCATTGATTCGAGGTGGCGGCAGTTGAGATTCATTTGAAACGGACGTCCCAGTAAATGATATTTTTCCATCCGTTATCACGCCAGTATGGTGCATTGATTTGAACAGAGTTGTTTTCAAACACGTACCTCCCTGCGCACCTTCCCTGTAACATCCAACGCAACTGAAATCCATTGAAACGTTGAAACGCCCCATCTCTGCATGTGTTTGTTGTTCAAACCTGTGTGGACGGTATTCAAACCGTCGACTGTGATTTTAGCATTGCATCTGTCGTGGCAAAACGACTTCAATTGTACCAGTACCAGTATGTAGGAGTACAACGACAACAGTTCAATTCAACAGAAGACTCATTGATAATAATTCAGTTGATTCATAGTACAGTAATACTTGTTGTCCAACTCTTCTTTGCCTTTCACCACGATCATGACGAGTAGTAGCATCAACAACAGCAGCCATGGCAGCCGCATCCGTAATGTGAATTGGGGAAGCATGGCAGCAGCACCGAGTCTCCATGCAACCTCTGTCGCCTCCTCCAGTTGTGGTGGATCTAACGATGGTAGTCCCCATAATACTCATAATGATTCATCCTCTTTTGACATGGGAATATCTGCTGCTTCATCTCCATTTGAATTGGTCACCCTGTCCATGGTGACATGCCGCTTATGTCAAACTCCCTTCTCCATGTCGGGCAAATTGAGTGATCATTGCACTCCTGTCATGGCAGTGAATCCATCGCAAAGCATTGAAGGACCCTATTGCATTGCTTGTGCCGGCAAACGGGACGGATTGCAGTCCTTTCAAATTGACGAGGCGCGTGTCGCCTTGTGTAAAGTCATGACCGTTCTACAACAACAACAGCAGCAGCAACAACAACAAATGAGTGGTGCAGCTGCTCATTCCAATGCCGCCGCTGCATTGAATCAAGCGGCCATGTACGGTATGGTCGCTCTCAACAACTTTCAACAACAGCAGCATCCATATCAACATGTGGCAGCTGCTGCCTTGGCCACACCCTCCGCCATGACAACATCCGCGCATAATAATAATAATATACACCGTCAACAACAAGATGCACCAGGCCATATCATTACGAGAACCGGGTCTGCTCTACCTTCTTCCTCCTCCAACAATCCATCACCCACTACCGTGGCGTCAGCTCGTGGTGGTGAAGGGCCCTTGTTTTTTAGCGATTTGGAGTCGGATGCGGGTTTGACGGCCATTGCCGCCGCTGCCAATAACAACAATGTCCATCCCAATAACAACAACAACCTGTTCCATCAGCACCAACACAACATTTCCGCTGCGGAAGCTTCCACGGCCATGCGGATGACCAATGCCTCCTCCAATACCAACAAGCGACCCCGTCAAACCGCCATAGTCAACACCAACTATATCAAATCCAATTGGTCCGCCGAAGAAGATGCCATGGTCCTCAAGGCCGTGACGGGCTCGACTGATCAACCCTTTACACGATGGTCCGATTTGGCCCTGCAAATGCCCGGACGGATTGGGAAACAAATTCGCGATCGATGGCTCAATCACTTGGATCCCAAAATTGATCGGACGCCCTTTTCCAGAGAGGAGGACATGACGCTGTATGAGGCCTATAAAGAACATGGCAAACGATGGGTGGAAATATCGACGCGCTACTTTGGGGGGCGAATCACATCAAGAATCGATGGTATTCGGCCGCCTTTAAAAAGTTTGTCGTTCGAGAATATCCGAACGACCAGGCCTTCAGGTCGGCGAAACGAGGCAAAAAATTTAGCGAGGAAGATGATCATCAAGATGAAAAGAAAGATCCTTTGTAACTACGACGACTAGTACTAAGAATAGCAAGTTTTTGTGTCGCGATTTCTTTATTCTATCTTCCCTTAACATAGCAATGACAATGCCCACATTGGCTAGTAGTTCTCGCAGAGGCACACCTGTCATCCAATAGAAGTGCCCACGAAGCTTAGGTAGTGTTGCTGGCATTTTGTTGCGTTTGGAAGGTTTAGACCCGTCAAGCCGTAAAGGACACTTCAGATACACTACAAGCCATTGATAATATAATAATCATTCTATTATTCTCCTACTAGACTAGAACAAACTTGCCAGTACCGATTTGATGGCCTTGTCGGCTTTTCCTTTTCCTCTTTGCATACCGTTTGCAACCATTTCCACGGGGTCGCCTGGCAAGGAGGGAAACGAGAGCAAACTGGAATAGTCATCTTCTTCAGCCGCAGCGTTGGCAATAGTACTACTAGCCGTACCGCCGGTCTCGTTTTGCAACTCGCTCAATAATTCCTCTTCATCAAAGACATCGTCACCTCCCACCGAAGAAGCCAAAATATCGTTGAGCCGTTCATCGGATATACCCTCCAATGGAACACCCGCTTGTTGCTGCAAGGACGACATGGCTTGAGAGGCTTCCTCCATAATGTCGTTGACTTGACGATTTTCCACGGCCGATTCCAACATGATGACTTGGGTTTCCATATTGAAAATGGCGTGCTTGATCACATCCAAGGATTGATCCAATCGACGTTTCCTGGCCAAACAATGGAGGGCACCCTTACGATCCCCTTGGGAGAGTTTGTCTTTGGCTTGTTGTCGCAAGAGGGCCGGTTGATCACTTTCTTCGAGCAAGGCCAAGCGACGTTCTTGCAAGGCAATCGTGTTTTCGAGCATTTGGATGGTTTTGGCTTCCGAGGCGGTCAAATGGGCCCGACAGTCGTAGACTTCCTCATCCTCCTCCTCAACTACCTCGTCCTCTTCCTCCGGATTGAGCGTTATATGGTCGTCCACGACAATCTTGCCATCGTGTGTTGTGGATATTTCGTGGCCTTCTTCTTCGGAAGGATGAGAGTGCGGATCCTCTGCCACTACTACTGGAACGACGACAGGCTTGTGGACATTCTTCTTGGCAGTATGGTTGGTGACGACGGAGGATGGCGCATCGATGGCGACGCGGGCAGATTTTGGTTTGTCGTCTTGCTTTGCCATCATGGTCACTTGTTGTTGTTGTTGCGCGCGAGAGGAGGATTGTTTCTTTGGCGTTGCTAGTGCTAAAAGCTTTTGCTTGAGGCTGGCAGTCGAGATGGAGGATGAACTAGATTGCTTCGCCTGTTGGGTCATGCTAGGTTTTGTAGTGGCAGCAGCAGCAGGTTGTTGTTTTGGCTTGCCAACACTATTCGATGTCTTGATGACACGACCACTAGGCTGTTTTTGAGGCCATGTAGAAGTGGTGGCTGGCTTTGCTGCATCCCCGTCGGTACGAGGCGCATCTTGTTTTGGTTTCGTAGCTGGGGGTGTTGCTTTCTTGGATGCCTCTGCTTCTGCTTCACGTTGACTTTTGGTTTGTAAATTCAACAAGCGCAATTTGTCTCTTGCTCGTTGTTCCAATTCCTGTTTGGATGTAGGTAGTGCTTGTGGTACCTTTTCCGGCTGTTGCGGTGGATCCTGTAAATTCGGTGGATTCGTTTCTTGTGATTGTTCTTGTCGCTCTGCTTGTTGAGCTTGCCATAATTCGTATCGTTGTCGTTGCAAAATAGCCATGTGCCGCTTGGTCTTCTCCTCTTCACTTTCCTCGAGTTGCTTTTTTTGGTCCATTTGGTTTTGCAATTGCTGTTTTTTGGCTTGAATCTTGGCTTTCAATCGTTGCTTTTCTTTGTGTCGGCGGGCCATTTCTTCGGCATCCATGCGCGTGGCCACACTTTCCAATTTTTCCAAGACTTGTTGGACTTGTTTGGCATTTTTTGGAACCCGATGTTGAAATTGGGGAGATTTGTACATGGCGTGTTGGGGCAATTGCTCTAAACTAAAGGTAGCAAACCGAAATCCCAAGACATAGGCATTGTCCAATTGTCGTGCATCGAGGGCGTCGTGAAAGGCGACCAGCAATCGATCCAATAAATTATAATAATGATCCATCGGTTTATTGTGGGCCAAATGTTTCAAGGCATGATGACTTTGCGCTTCAAACTCTTTCAAACGCTTGCGTCGTTCGGCACTCGCCGCATGGGGATCGTTACCGGAATTGGTCGCCATGTTGTTGTCTTGTAGTTTTGTGTGTGAAAAAGTAGGCCGATTTATGGTAGTGTACGATGCTGTTGGTGCAAAAGGTGGTGGCTATGGATTTGCTTCCTACGAAGTAGCAACTAGCTAGCTAGAGGCGGCAGCAGCGACAGTAGTACTACTCTCGTAGCCAAATATTTACCGAATGGGGGTAGCTAATACACAGCACTTGTTGGGAAAAGCAGTGGATAAGAATCAAACACTGACTCTTTTGTCTTGTTTCGTGGGTGTGTGAAGAAAATGGGTGTTGAATTGTTGATGGCAAAAATAATAATGAAGAGGGCTCGGCCATGGCGGTGCAAACGGATCGATCCGGGATTGGGATCCAAACCGGTGCCAACACGAACAAAGAAAGGAAACACGAATGAAACAGAATCCACCCGGGCATTTTTTGTGCCAATCAAACCAATCACTTGATTGGCCTTGCGGGCGTGGCGGGTGACCGTTTGCAATCCTTCGCCCCTCACTTTTTACAATTTTTGGACCAAACGGTCCGATTCACAATCGGATCCCGAACTTTCCAGCATGTATGTACTATTACTGTACCACACACAACAAGGCAACTCGATCCACAGCACTCAACACAGAACTATAACAGCTAATATTCATCAAGCCAAGCCAAAGGCATCGAGCCACCCGTTTGGTCTACAGTGTGCAAAATGCCGAGTGCTAATGCGGCCGCCGTTTCGTCCTGGCAGCGATTCCTTCGAAGCGACCAGGCAAAGATCATTTTGCTGGGCTGCTTCTTTTGTGGGTGGCATGTGTGTTTCGTCGACAAGGCCATACAGATTCACGAGGAAACTGTTCAAAACAATAACAATGCCGTTCCCCTGGTGGCTCCATCTCCTGGTAGACGGAGAATGAGCGATTCACGTAGTAGACGCGGTCGAAGCAGTTCTGCTAGTAGTTACAGCGACAAACCTACCTGTATCAACGATCCTTCCCAAATTCCTCAGCGATGGAAATATCCCAGAGGATTATCCTTTCCAGACTCGCCAGAGGAGTGGACAAAAGACGAACAAGCGTTGGCGCTGAGTGCAGGCAACAAGGCCATGGATGAATTGCTAGATTTTTATCATTCCATTTCGCAGGAACGACTCTTAGATATCGGAACCGATGCCCTGAGTTCGGTGGCCGACTTTTGTTTGGGATCCGCCAGTGAACCCGTCTTCCACAAAAAGGCGTGTGAAGGAGGTGCCTTTGTGGCCAAGGGACTTTTGAAGGACGACAACGAGAAAAAGAATAAGGAAGCCTTTGATTGGTCGTCCACGACCTGCGAGGATACCCATTCCAAAGCCAAAAAACTGCTCTACTTGAATTATCTTGCCAAGGAACTCCCACAGGACAAGGAATTACAAAAACTCCTAGATAGACTCGTCAACTTCATGCAAGCCACATTAAATGACTGTGGGACACTCAACCATTATTTGGACGTACAAAGTTGGGAAGCCGATTTGAGGACACTCCAAACTCCGCGAGTTACCATTCGTCATTATGTTCATCGATCCAATGTCTTGACGGATCTGTACAATGTGCCCCATCTCGATTTGGGGCCTTTGAAACACGAAATGGATCGCTTTACGGCCACCCTCTGGAAGTATTTGGGCGACTACAGATATATGAATGCCCGGGATGTCCGACGTGGATTTGAAGATTCGCGGGCTCGTCATCACGCGTATCTTGTCACGCACATTGCCTACATGCCGTCGGGATTTGGACGACACGCCTTGACGGACGTTCCCGAAGCACCCTGGTTGTATCGGTATATTCGAGAAAATTATTATGCCGCCATGGAAGAAGGGGACCTCGATTTGTTTGCCGAATTTATTGATATACTAAGGTCGTATGGTTGTTCCGAAGAAAACGATGTCATGGTGCGGCACGGGACACGGTTCATGTTGGATCAATATGCCAAGGAAGGATATACCTGGATGAAAGAAAAGGATTATCCCGCCAAACTACGTCCCGACGACTATGATTTGATTCATTTGCCATGGACCGCCGCGGCCGGTGTCTTTCGTTGTGGAAATGGCGACCCGGTAGTTCCCGGCTCGTTTGGCTATGCCTTTCAGGAAGCCTTGGAGAGGGGCACCAACACCAACGAAGTACAGCAGATTCTTCGTCGTCGAGCAAAAAAGTAGTTTGGCGCAATGTTCAAGAATGTATCAGAGGGCACACGGCCCCGATTGAAATGAAGCCACTGCGTTCATGACTCTCAAAAAAGGATATGCATGTGGGTGGCTCGGTACTCACAAATAGAGGAAACAACACACATTCAAAAATGGTCTGAAGAAATCAGCAAGAGCCGCACCTTCCTCGTTGCATGCATTCAAGCAAGTATGCCTCCAATTGCTTGTCCCAGTGCGCTGATTTGGAATCAACCCACAAGAAAAATAAACTAGAATGGCATTCTTAAAGTCTCTTGTCGCTTTCTATTGTTTACGGCTTTACTTGAATATATGCAGTGTGCTTCCGCCGCAGGACTGTGTAACAATCGTGGAAAATATGATTCGAAAGCACGGGCGAGTGCAACTCGTTGAAGACAAACGACCGTTCAGCACTTCTACGACTTATTTTCAGTCGCCCGGAATAAAGCAGCACAGTTGCGCAACGTATGAATCCTAGGGGGTTTCATCGAATGTCAATGTTTTTCGGTCCCGGGATTATGTAACAATCGTGGAAAAAATGATTCGCTAGCACGGGCCGTTTGCAATGTAGTGAATGTACATTTGTTGTTGACAACTCCCGTTATTTTTAATCAGATGGATAAATAAGTCTCAATTGAAAAACCAAGGGTACTAGCGTGGGACGAGTAATTACGCTGCGTGGTTATGTGCCTTTTTAATGTGAATGCACCAATAGACCAAGTCTCAGTCAGCAATCCTATGGCGCAATCGTGCAAAGATTGATTTTTCAGCGTGGACACGAGCATTGGTTGTTGACAACTCTAATCATTTTCAAGAGGATTGACGAATGAGTCTCAACTGAAAAGCCAAAGGTCGGTAAAATTGATCTTCCTCTCTTCTCATAAAACGTCCATCGACGACTTTGAAACATCCCATCTACCATACTTTTATAAAAAAATATCAGCTTTTGAAATTTTGAGACCATGACGCTCTCTATCGCCCAAAGGATTCTCAATGCAACCGCTTCTGAGAGCGGTGGACCATACCGGCCGGTGCCTCGCAGAAGGGTCGCCGCTCTGTGTGGTTTTGCCAGGGTACGTTCCTAATGGTGTTCCCTGATATTGCTCTGCAATGATTGACGACTGCTCACGCCAATGTTCTTGATAGGGCGAACCGCCAAGCTACAGAAATCAGATTGGCATCCTCAGCAACAAAAAGAGTCATATTATTGCGGACAAGGACACCATCATGCTCACTGATGATGGCTGGGACAACGCAGCCCCTTTCCCTTTCATTCAAAGCAATCGAGACGCTTTCGTAAGTCGGCTGAAGTACTGCGGTTCGAATCCTGATTCATCTGATTCTGTTCTGATCATGTTTTGCTCTTGCAGGAACAATCCAAGAAGCAGCTGAAGGGCAAGAGCAGGCTTATTTATGAGATCTTGACGGATGGAGGAGTTCACACTCGGGCAAGTATTGCAGAACGAATTGGCCACGACCATACACTCGCTAGCTACAAAAATTTGATCAGCCCTTTGAAGTCCCTTGGATTCGCAGAGTACGTTACAATGAATGGTGAACGAGCTCTTCGAATGCTAGATAGCGAGTTCGTTTATGGACGCCCTAGTCAATCTTAAGTAAGCCCTGTCATGGATAAAGGCACGAGAATGGATATTGCCAAAAGCGGCTTCAAAACAAGAGTTTTATGGAACAGATCTTACGGAGGCTATTTTAACTGGCAGCATACCCAAGAAGACTGAATAAGGTCTTATGTATAAACCTACGGGTTAGATTCGACTATTACTCAATTTCCACGATATCGTAATATGCCTGGGGCTACATTTGGGCATGGTGTTCAATAGGTACAACAGAATTTGTGACGGATCATATACATGCTTTCAAAAATACAACTTCATAGCAGCAGCAAATTGTGGAGTCGGAGTTGACTGTCATGAACGTTCTTGTTCCTAGTAATACAGTTCATGTGGATGGGAATACTGCATCATTGTTTCATAGAGTAATAATCCCAATCACTCCCATTGCCACCAACGATAGACAGGAAACCAAACGGGGAGCACTGCTGGTAGTGGGAAACAGGGCATCGGTGGCATCCGGAGGAGACTCCTGCATGGCACTGCCCGCACTCATGCTGCTTAACTTTTCAGGCTCCGAACCCGGTACAGGATCCCGTTCCTATGTCGTAGCAAGAAAGAACAGTACAGCAGGAGGACCCGTGAGAAAATTCAGATCGTCCTAGCCATGTCTGTTACCCGAAACAAAGTCCAAGCACGTACCTCCATGGTAATCTGAAAGGATCCCGCATCCGAAAATCGTTCTCCCGACACCACCACCACGTAATTCTTGCCAGCCGTGGTGGAGAAGGGAAGTGTAAAGGGCATATCTTCGACATCCAAAAAATCCGAAACCTCGACGCATTGACCATCAGAATCACAGACGTCCTCTAGCACCGCAATTTCCATCCGCGTCCCGACATAAATTTCCGTGGCCGTCAAGGTCACGGCCATGTCCCGTCCCGTTCCCGCAACTTTGTAAAAGGTACCACGGGAGTACGAATGCAAACTGCACTCGTCATGTTCCAATCCATGGGGTTTGGCGCCGGTCGTGTCGGCGGTCACGGTCTCGCCAGGTCTCAGTGCTTGGGCGGTGGAGCATTGCTCATTCTCGGGTGGGAATCAAAATGGG